>OBEQ012603062.1_pt1 | contig 62126 bp, 63 predicted proteins | sample 1670901 | NCBI WGS metagenome assembly OBEQ01 (sample SAMEA104232315, study PRJEB22302) | groundwater metagenome | biome: forest; feature: aquifer; material: groundwater | place: USA | collected 2011-08-07 | depth 5.4 m
CATCCGGTTGCGTCGAAACTGATCCAGTGTGTGCGTGAGTTCCGCGACATTAATTTCCACTTTGATGATGCCCATGTCCTGCATATTGCACCCGCCCTTTCAGGTTGCAATCGCCCAGACACGACTAATCGTGCGCTACCCCGACTCCGGCACGCGAAACAAGATCGCGCGCTCTGAGTGGTATATCGGCCGCCCGCCAGAAAAGTTGCATGTTTTTTGAAAAAAAATTTCGCAAAAAAACTACCCCCTCGCCACGGCAGGCCATGCCAAAACGAGGGGGTTTGTCGGCTGTATAATCAGTGAGTTACAGAGATGGAGAAAAAGTTTCCCATTTTTTTGCGCGCAAAAACAACAACGCCCCGTGGCTTGGGGCCTTGGGGCGCGTTGAAATCATTTCTGTGGTGCGTCTCGCGACTTTCTTGTCGAAGCATCGGTCGTCGAGTGTTTGGCTCACCGCTTAGGGTGATGGCGTGTTTCTCCAGAGTGTCGAATCAGCATTTGTTGCCGGCAGTACCGCTTTCGCGGCCTCATACGTCCCTGCAGTTGGGTCTCCCTCGTGCTGCCCAAGGGGCCTCCGCTCCGACGCGTTGTGCCTGCAACAATTACCCGCAGTGGCATTCCAGGGGTTTCTGGCGCCCTCCCACACTTCCTCTCTTGAAATCTCCCCACCTCTATGGTGTTCAATCATCGATCATAGCAGTCGCTTCCAACCGCCTCCCTGTACGACCTTTGCTCAACGTCACGCCTCACGACACAACGTTGCAATCGGCCCCTCAGGTGTTCCAAATCGACAATCTAGTGCGCCACCATTCTTGCGAATACTAACGCACTCCCATTCTGGCGTTTCGTCCGCTGCGGCCTGCTCCCTTCAGTATGGCGACTCCCCAAAGTTCTAAGCCCCTGCGCTACCTGTCACATCACTGTGACGAAGTTGCGCAGTTGAGGGGTCATCGACATACTTCCTAACGGGGGACCAGTGCTCAGGTCGGTCGCCGTCCTAAACGATGAATCAAAAACTCGATGTCCGTTGCTTGTCAAAGATCGCGCCCTGCTTTTCCTGCCCTACCCCCGCCTGACCTGTTTTGCCAGCGCCCTGCGGTGAAAGGACTTAAACCACGCGGCGTATTTGCTCGCAATGGGTTCTACATTACCAACGAGCAAACGCACGTACCGCCTGGCTCTGCGCAGAATTCAATTTATTCAACCCACTGTGGATAACGCAAAAAGCGTTCGAACCCTCTTCAAATATTGCTACACAACACACACTTGTGCCCAACACGTGCGCAAAAAATTTTCAAACGTGATGTAAGCGCAATAGATCACACGAATCAGTCCGGCACTTCCACCACCTTCAGGCGGCCGGTGTGGCCGTGCAGAATTGTGATGTGCGATTTGGGGCAATCAAAAAAATCAGCGAGCGCTTCGATGACGGCCGCATTTGCGCGCCCGTCGTGGGCTGGCGCCTGGACGGCCACGCGATAATTTTTTGCGTCGATGCGCGTAACGATCGCATGGCGCGCATTGGGTTTCACGGTGATGGTGAGTTTCACAGTGCGGCTACCCCAAGCCAAGGTGCAACATTAAGGCCTCGCGCACGCGCTCCAGGACGGATTCGCTAACGTGGCCCGCCAGTTTTCCCAACCGCAATTTTGATACGGTCCTGATCTGCTCGGCGAGTGCCTTGGAGTCTTTGTTCAACCCAGATTGATCGCGTGGTACCACCGCTTGAAATGGTTCGATGTGATCGAGCTGCTGCGAGGTGAGTGGAATCAGGTTGACCTGATGATAACGGCGATTCGCCGCATTATTTGAAACAATAATGGCTGGGCGTTTTTTACGGATTTCGGTGCCGATCGTTGGGTCGAGGTTGACCCATACGACATCGCCGCGCTGATACGTCACCACACGGGCCATCCCTCGATTTCGGACGGATCGGATTTCTTGTCCGATTTTTTTGCAGCGCGCTGATAAGACTTTTCGAGCTGCTTTAAGCGGTCTGCAGCCGCACGCCGCACCAGATATTCCCGCACGCAGTGATTAATAAACTCTGACAACTTACGCGCGGGCACAAATCGTTTGATTTGCGTCTGCAACCGATCATCGATGACAATTGTCGTCCGCATATTATGTCATCTTAAAGTCATCTATAAAGCATGTCAACTGACAATCCCCGCCTCTTGCCAGCGCAGTTCGCCGTCGAGCATGGCCCGGGCGACATTCGTGTAGCGGCGGTCGTCGCGCGACATCAGGCTGCAGAAATTTTTGCGAATACGCGCACGGGCCTCGCGACAATACAAATCGGCCAGGGCAATCGCCGACGATTCGCCGCTGGCCGCGAGACGGGCCGCTTTTCCGCAGGTGGCGCTCATGACAAATAATTCGGTGCCGATATCGACCGCGCGCCAGAGCACCATTTGTCGGCGTTCCAGGCCGGGACCGAAGCGACCCATGGCGTGTACGAGTGAGCGTGCGAGTTTGTGCGAACGGCGTTGCACGAAACGCAAATGCCCCGCCAATGCGCGCGGAACCTTTGGTGTAGGGGCGATCCAGTTGTAGAGCCATTGTTTCGGATACCAGCGTGAATAAAATCCGAGCATGCGCACGACCGATTTCAGTTTCGCGCCGATGGGGGCGTGCGGATCGAAGAGCGCGCCAGCCACGGTGAGATGCGGATCGAGTGCCTCGCGTGCAATGAAGAGCCGCATGATTTCGCTCGAGCCTTCGAAAATTAAATTGATGCGCGAATCGCGCATGATGCGTTCGATGGGATCGCCCACCTCGCCGCGCGCGCGCAACGACAGCGCGGTTTCGTAACCACGACCGCCCTTTACTTGCATCGCGTCGTTCACAATTTCCCACAGTGCTTCCGACGCAAACATTTTCGCCATCGCGGCCTCGAGGCGAATATCGACGCCGCCGTGATCGACCATGGCACACGTGAGCCACGTGACGGCCTCCATCGCAAAGGTGTACGCGCTCATGCGCGCGAGTCGTTGTCCGACCGCTTCGTGGCGACCGACCGGTGCGCCCCACTGCACGCGCTCCGCCGCCCAGATGCGCGCCATGCGCAGACATTGCCTCGCGCCGCCAATGCACGATGCGGGGAGTGTGAGTCGGCCCGTGTTGAGTGTGGTGAGCGCGAGTTTGAGTCCGAGTCCTTCGCCCCACAAAATATTTTCGCGCGGCACGCGCACGTCGTGAAATTTGAGCAGCGCATTTTCGATGCCCTTGAGTCCCATGAAATCGCAGCGGTGCGCGACTTCCACGCCCGGCATACTGCGCTCCACAATAAATGCGGTGAGCTGTTTTTTCTCGCGGCCATTTTTGGTGATGGACGGCGTGCGCGCCACCACGACCAGATATTCCGCGACCGAACCGTTGGTGCACCAGAGTTTTTCGCCGTTGATGATGAACGCGCTGCCGTCGGGCGTGGGTGTGGCGGTGGTTTCAGTTTTCGCGGGATCGGAACCGACGCCGGGTTCGGTGAGCGCAAACGCCGAAATCGCGCCGGCGGCAATGCGCGGCAGATATTTTTTCTTCTGTTCCGGCGTGCCGAATAATTTCAGCGGCTGCGGCAGACCAATACTTTGGTGCGCCGAGAGCCACACGCCCGTGCTCGTGCAGTGACTACTAATGAGTGCGATCACGCGATCGTAATTGGTCTGCGACAGTCCGAGCCCGCCATATTCTTTGGGAATCTTCATGCCGAACGCACCCAGCGCAGTCAGGCCATCCACCACGGTTTGCGGCAGTTTGCAGGTACGATCGACTTCTTCGGGATCGTAGGTTTTTAAAAACGTGGCCATCCGGGCGCAATATTCGTCGCCAATACGACGGTCGTCCGCGGGTTGTTCGGGGTACGGAAAGAGCATGTCGTTTTGCACGCGCCCCATAAATAATTCGGCCACGAAACTCGGATGTGTCCATTCCGTTTCGCGCGACCCCTCGACGACGTCCATCGCTTCTTGTTTTTCGGCCTCGTTCATGTTGCGTGCGGGTTGCATGGAATTCCTTTCGTCGCGCGTCTCGTGTCGCGCGTAAAAAATATGGGATCACATCATTTCACAAACGGCTGAAACCAGCTTTGCAATTCCACTATCGGCCTGCGCGATTGTCTGTGCAAGCATATACGCGGGAGTCGAGACGATTTTATTCGTGCGATCGATGCAAATGTCATCGACGCGTGTGTCGATATGCTGCGCACCGCACTGCCCAATTTGTGTGGCGGTCGCGGCGTCGGTGCCAATGGTGAGTTGTACATGGTGTTTGCCCAACACCCGCGCAAGCAATGCTGGTGCGATGCAGATGGCACCGATCGGTTTGTGTGCGGCGTGAAATTCTGTGATCACGCGCGCGACCTCTTCGTGGACGGTACAGTCTGCGCCCGCACTGCCGAACGTGCAGAGATTCAGCGCGGCACCAAATCCGCCGGGGATAATGAGGGCGTCGAATGTCGCGGCGGTGAGTTCACGCACATCGCGGATCGTGCCCCGCGCAATGCGCGCCGATTCAACCAAGACGTTGCGCGATTCCGTTGTCGTCTCGCCGGTGCGATGATTCACGACGCGCGCCTGCGAAATATTCGGTGCGAAACATTGCACAGAAATTCCTGCGCGCGACAGATGCAACAGGGTCAGCACCGACTCGTGAATCTCGGCGCCATCCTGAAATCCACAACCTGACAAAACAACGGCCACAGTTTTTTTCATGACGACCTGCTACCGCAGTCGCACCGAATGCGCAAAAAATAATTGTGATGTGTTCACACTTGCCGTACACCGCGCGCATGAGTGCGCGAAAAATTTATCTGATCTCGATTCTGGTCGGTAGCGCCGCTGGCGTTGTCGCCGTCTTATTTTTTCTCTCGATTCATCATCTGTCGCAATTGTTTTTCGAACATTGGGCCAATTTTCCGTTGGTCCAGGCGGGCGGGGAAATTGATTTGACCACGCCGCTGCTCGTTGGCGCGCCGCATCGCTGGATTATGTTTCTGCTGCCGATCGTGGGCGGATTGGGTGTGGGACTGTGTGCGCATTTTTTTCACGCCGAGGCGACTGGTGGCGGCACGGAAATTTTTCTCGATGCGTTTCATGCGCGCGGTGGTGTTTTGAAAAAACGCACGGCGTTCGTGAAATTTTTGGCGAGTGTGTGCACGTTGTCGACCGGCGGCTCAGGCGGCAAGGAAGGCCCCATGACCTTAATTGGCGCGGGCGTCGGTTCGTTGTGCGGCCGCGTGTTACAACTCGGCGCGCGTGCGCAACGCACGCTGCTGTTGGCTGGCGCGGCAGGCGGACTCGGTGCCATTTTGCGCGCCCCGCTCGGTGGTGCGATCACGGCGGTGGAAATTTTGTACAAGGAGGATTTCGAAAGTGACGCGCTGATTCCGTGCATCATCTCCTCAGTCACGGCCTACACCGTATACACGACAATTCTCGGTTACGGCCGCGTCTTCACCGTACATGTAAATGTGGCACATACCGTCACGCAATTTTTTCTGTTCGTTTTTTTGGCGCTGCTCTGTTCCCTCTGCGGATATTGTTTCGTTGTGGTCTTTCACTGGATGAAACGCGCCGTGTTTGATCGACTGCCAGTGCACCCGATTTTTTTGCCGGCCATCGGCGGATTTTTTCTGAGCGTGCTGTGTCTTTTTTTCCCGTCGCTGCTGCGTTCCGGACTGGGCGTGATTCAGCAGGCGCTCGACGGACATTTCACCGCCACGTCGTGGCAACTCACCTGCGGATTATTTCTGTTGCTCGCATTTTTGAAAATGCTGGCCGTGGGATTCACGATTCAATCCGGTGGGTCGGCGGGCACGCTGATTCCCTCGCTCTTTATCGGCGCGATGTTGGGCGGATGCATCGGCACCGCAGGCCACGAGCTTTTCCCCACCGCGGTGCCCGATGTGAATGTGTTTATTATTGTCGGCATGGCGTCATTCTTCGCCGCCGTCACGAATGCGTCGCTTGGCGCGCTGGTGATCGTGTGCGAACTCACGGGCAGCTACGAACTCCTGCCGCCGCTCATGGTGGTGTCGGTCATCGCACTCATCTTCACGCATCGCTGGTCGCTGTATCGCCATCAGGTGACAAATAAATTTTCTTCGCGCGCGCATGCCTGGGAGATGCAACCGAAAGGCATGCCATGAACGAATCAATCTGCGCGGCGTGTCCCTATTGCGGCGAATTACTTTTTTTTGAACCGGAACCCGACGACGCGGCCGTGGAATATGTGGAAGATTGTCACGTCTGTTGCCGACCGATCGTGGTCACCGTGATCTATTCCGCCCGCGGCAGCCGGGTGGAATTGCGCCGCGAGAATGAGTGATGGTTTTCCCGAAGAACGAATTACGAAGAACGTGAACGAAAATTTGCGACAGCCAACCGTTCTTCGTTCTTCGTTCTGCGGGAAAATTTTGCTGCGATTATTACAGGGGCTCACGTCGCCCCCTCCACGGGCAAAGCCCGCGGAGCCTCCCCCTCTCGCTCGCGGTGCTCGCTGAAAAAACAAAAAACGCCGACCTTGCGGTCGACGTTCGGCAGTGACCCGAAGAACGAATTACGAAGAACGCAGAACAAAAATTTGCGGCCACTCTCGTCTGTCGTTCACGTTCTTCGTTCTGCGGGAAAAATTTGCTGCCGCAATTTTTTTGGGGTGGCTGATGGGACTTCCCCCTCCGCCTCTCGGCTCCGGGGATTTCCTCGCCCACCAATTCGCTTACGCGAATCGGTGCCGGGCTCGGTCAGAACCAGTGGGTTCCTGTCTACACCAGACCAACCAACAATAAAAAAGACCGACGAAAAACCTGTCGGCCTTTTTTATTGTTGGGGTGGCTGATGGGACTTGAACCCACGGCCTCCAGGGCCACAACCTGGCGCTCTAACCACCTGAGCTACAGCCACCAATGTGGCGGGGCTTGTAGAGGAATGAGCGATGGGGTTCAAGAAAAATTAATTCTGTCGGGCGACCATGTCGCGTTCGACTTCTGGGGAGAATTGGAATGTATACCAGGGAAAAATGTCCTTGGGCATTTTTTCCAGAGCGGGGATGTATTTTTCACGCATGATTTTGGGCAGATCGGCCTTGGATTGTGCGAGCCATTGCGCAGCGGCATCGGTGGCAATTGTGGCGGCTGCAGGGCTCTGCGCGCTGTCGAATTCGAGCGCGTCGATGCGGTGACCAATGGTGGCGGCGGCCCGCACGGCGGTTCCATCAGCGCATTGCGTGCGAAAATGTCCATCGGCGGTTTCCACCAAGCCGCCCAGTTTCACCTGTTCGGCAAATTCGATGAACGCGCCCATGCCGTGCGCGTCGCTCATGCCGTAGGATAACCCGCGCAAATGACCCGCGAGCATGGCGAGACACGCGCCGCGCGCGGTGTGTTCGGTCAGGGCGCCGTGCTGCAACGCAAACGGGGTCGAGGCCAGGCCGTCTTGATCGGCACGCGCCTCTTCCAGTGCGTTGAAAAACGGCGGCGAAATTTTTGAATTCATCACGGGACCCACGCCGTGCGCGTTTTCATGCATGACGGCAAAATTGCCCCAATCGTCCTGGACCATGTCGCGATCTGCGGGATCAAAGACCAACTGCGCCATGGGCAACATGACGTCGGCAAAGCGGGCCTCACTGCTATTAATGATGAACACTTTTTTGTAGAGCGAGTCATCGCCGAACGGTGCGACGTTGGGCAACTGATAACCGCCCGCGACATATTTCACGCGACCGTCGCCCGCGGCCACGAGGTTGGCAAAACGCAAGGGTGGTAATCCATGTGAGTAATCTTTTCCCGGATAATTTTTCCCCATCGCGTGCAAGTCTCGCACAATGTCGGCATCCATGAGCGGCGCTAATTTTTGCAAACTTTTTCCCTTTGCCTCCAGCGCAACGTCGACGGGGCCGACGTAGCCTTCGATGATCGCGGTTTTCCCCAACGCCGAATCGTAATTTTCGTAAAAGCCAATCGTGACGTCGAGACCGCCCGTGGTGTGAATCCACGCGACATCGCCTTCGAAAAATGGAAAGGCACTCGATGTATTCTCAAATTCCCGCGCCCGGATTTCGAAAAATTTTTTCAGACTCGGTTCGATGTCGGGCACGGCGGCCGCGTGGCGCAAACCGGCGGAGATGCGCGCGAGATACGGGCGATACGCCGGTTCCGCATTGATCGAACGCCACTGCAACGTGCCGTTGGCCTCATAGCGAATCACAAAATCGCTCAGCAGATTTTTGTCGGAAATTTTCCCGACGTCGGCCTCGGTGGTGTGTTCCGGCCACAACCCCGCGTTGGGCACGCGCTGCGGACGATAGGCGTCGGACGTGCACCGTGCATCGCGGATCTCCTGACACCACGGGCCACCACTGTAGTACGCATGCACGTAGTCCGAAAAATCGCCGGTCGCGGCGATGTCTTGCAGGTAGCGCACATTGTTCGGATCGAGTTCGGCGAAGTGCACACCTTCCAGTGCGGGGAAGACCTCGTGCAATAAAATCCACGCGACTTTTTGCGCGGCAACCGGCAGCGCGGTGAAATCGACATCGTGCACGGCCCAGCTGCGATACGCCATGTCGCGCTGCACGAGGGCTTGTCGGAGGGCGGACGATGTGGGCGCTTCCGTGATGGTGAGGGCGGCGATGCGACGATCGAGTCCGACGATATATTCCGGCGTGCGTACCACGCGCAGATGTCGGCCGGTGGCGGCTTCGCGGATAATGCGCATGACGGCATCTTGCGTGGCGCTCGTCACCGCAAACATTCCACCATTTGGCACCATGCGCACTTCATCGTGATCTGGCGTGCCGTTGCCGTTCGTGTCGGCATCCCACGCCAGCGGCAGTCCCAAATTATAAGCGGCCTCGGCAAATTGTTTTGGTGTGATGTGCGACTCGCCCATGGAACCTCCGTTGTGCGTACAAAAAAATCGGGGCGCGCCACCGACCACACCCCGCCAAACCAGGAACCATGTGCATCATAGCTGGGCAGTGATCGTCAAACAAAAAATATTCGTTCAACGAAATTGACATCGATCGACATATCGTATACCATTCATTTATGGTCGTGACGGTCTCGGCAAAATATCAGGTCGTGATTCCCAAAGATGTGCGGCGCGCGCTGGCGATTACGTCGGGCATGCGACTCTCGGTGCTGGTCAAAGGCGGCACGGCCTATCTGGTGCCGATGCGATCGCTGGCGCAGGCGCGTGGCTTGGCACGCCACGCCGATCGCAAGACAGCGCTTCGCGACAAGAAGGATCGTGCGTTGTGATTCTGCTCGATTCCTCCGGGTGGCTCGAAATTTTTCTGGATGGCCCACTCGCACGGCAGTGCACCAAACATCTGGAGCGCAGCAAACAATGGATTGTGTCGGCAATTAATATTTTCGAAGTCTACCGCAAGTTGGCGAAGAGCTCGGAGGGCGAGGCACTGCAGGCGATTGCGGTCATGCGCCACGGCCAACTGATTCCGGTTGACGAGACGATCAGCCTGACTGCCGCCGATCTCGCGCTCCAATACGATCTCGCCATGGCCGACAGCCTCATTCTCGCCACGGCCTACACCCACAAAGCAACGCTGGTCACGCGCGACAACGATTTCGCGAAACTCCCGCAGTGCGTCGTGATTCGGTAACCGACGACGTCCTTAAAAATATTTCTTCGGCGTTTCGAGGATGTCTTGGACGGTGCGAATGAGACCGACGGCTTCGACGCCGTCGATGAGGCGATGATCGAAACTAATATTCACTTCCATGATCTGCCGCGGGACGCATTGAGAATGCACAAACCGCGGCAATTCGAGAATCGCCTGAAAGCCGATGATGGCGGATTGCGGATAGGGAATGACTTGATGGCCGCGCACGCTGCCGAGGGCGCCGGGATTGTTGATGGTGAGCGTGGCGCCGGTCATTTCGTCGGGACTGAGTTTGCCGATCGCGGCTTTTTCCATGAGCACATGACTTTCTTTCGCGAGCGTGACGAAATCTTTGTCCTGTGCATTTTTTAAGACCGGCACGAGCAGCCCTTTCGGGGTGCCGACGGCGATGCCGAAATTGATGAACGGATGTGCTTCGATCGTGTGTTTTCCTGCGGCATCGATGAAATAAAAATTATTGCAGACCGGAAATTTTTTCAGTCCTTCGCGCACGGCGAAAATAAAAAACGGGGCGAGGCGTAATTTCGCCCCGTGCTGTTTTTCAAACGCCGCTTTGGTGGATTCGCGAAATGCGATGAGGTCGGTCATGTCGATCGACACCGCAGAACCGGCATGCGGAATCGTCATTTTCGAGAGCACCATATTTTCCGCGATACGGCGACGGATCGCGCCCGGTTCGGTGCGCGTGGCGCCCGCCATTTGCAGGGGCAATCGGTTGTCGGTCGCCGGTCGCCGGTCGCCAGTTACTGCAGTGACTGCATTTGGTGTTGCCGTTACCGGCGACCGGTCCCCGGCGACCGGCGACGCTGTTGCAGTTTCAGGCGACCGGTCCCCGGCGACCGACGACGCTGTTGCGTAGTTCACCACATCCTGTTTCGTGAGTCGGCCGCCCAATCCGGTGCCGCGCATGGTGGCGAGTTCGGATGCACCAATTTTGTGTTCGGCGGCGATTGCCAAAATGAACGCGGGGAATTCGGCCTTCGCTGTGGTTGATGTCGGCGCAACCACAGTCGGTGCGGATTTGCTGGCGACGGTCGCGGCGTTGCTGTCGAAACCCATGCTCGCACCGATTTTCGCCGTACCTTTCACCGCCTCGCCCTGCGCGTCGATTTCGACCGCCACCCCGAGTCGCAAATATTTTTTTGCCACGGTGTCGTCGCAGGAAAAATAGGCGAGTGGTTGTCCGACTTTTTGTTCGCTGCCTTCCGGCGTAATGATTTTGGTGAGCGTGCCCGCAATCGGCGATTCGTAATCGTACACCGCCTTCGCGGTTTCCAATTCGACCACCGGTTCTTTTTCCGCCACGGTCTCGCCGACTTTTTTCAGCCAACGCACCACGACACCTTCGGTAATGGTTTCGCCCGGCTGCGGCATGGGAAGTCCGACAATGATCGACATAATATTTCTCCGATTTTTTGTCCCTACGTCCTTATGTCCTTACGTCAAAAACAACTCCGTCACCTTCAGTTGTAAAGACACAAGGACGTAGGAGCATCGGACATTGGACAATAAATTACGACAAGAGTCCGCGTGCGGTCTGCATCACATCGTCTAATTGCGGCAGAAAGACTTTTTCTAGCACCGGGTGCACCGGTGGGGGCGTGTGTTTGGCGGCGATGCGGATGGGGGCGGCTTTCAAATTTCCCCACGCCTTTTCCACAATGCGCGCCACCAACTCGCCACCGAACCCGCCAATTTTCATGGCCTCGTGCAAGACAATCACGCGCCCGCATTTGCGCGCCGACGCAAGCACCATCTCTTCATCGAGCGGCCAGACCGTGCGCAGTTCCACGACCTCGACATCGGCGCCCTCTTCTTCCAAGCGCTTCGCCGCTTCGAGCGCCATGTAGGTCATCGCGGAATACGTGATAATTGTGAGATCGGAGCCGCTGCGACGCACAATCCCTTTTCCGATCGGTGTGGTGAAATAACCGTCGGGGACCTCTTCGCTCACCAAATTGTAGAGTCGTTTGTGTTCGAGATACAAGACGGGATCGGGATCTTCGATGGCGGCGAGCATCAGGCCTTTCGCGTCGGTCGGGGTGGACGGCATGACGATTTTAAAACCGGGCACGTGCACGAACCAATTCTCCAGACACTTCGAATGGAATGGCCCGATGCTCATGCCGCCGCCGGAGGGCATGCGTACGACAATCGGCAGATTCACACCGAAGCGATAGCGATACGTACCAATCACGTCGACCAGTGGCGTCATGCAACAGGTGATGAAATCGGAGAATTGAATCTCGGCGATCGGCAGCAGTCCCGCAATCGCGGCGCCCGCGGCCTCGCCAATGATGGCACCTTCCGAGAGCGGTGTGTTGCGCACGCGGCGTTGACCGAATTCCTCGAACAATCCCTTCGTGACGCCAAACACGCCGCCATACACGCCGGAATCTTCGCCAAAGGTGTAGACGCGCTCGTCGCGCTGCATCGCCACGCGCATCCCGTCCCGAATCGCTTCCATGTAACTCATTTTCATTTTATGTCCTTATGTCCGATGTCTTTATGTCCTGATGTCCTAGGTTCCGAGGTCGGGAAACAGCCACCGCAGTGGCCACTGTTTTTGACATCGGGACCCTGGACATAGGGACATAAAGACAAAACATTATTCAACAACAACATCACACGAATACACCCCAGTCACCGCGACGCTCGGATCGGGCGGACCGTCGTTACCCGCGGCATCGACGGCGTCGTCGATTTCTTTTTTGACTTTGGCGCGCCACGTCACATCCTCGTCTGCGGTCAGCCAATCATTTTTCATGAGATAATTTTTGAGTTGTTTCACCGGATCGCGTTTGAGCCACACCTCTTTTTCCTCTTTGGTGACATACGTGGCGGGATCGTGCGTGCCGTGCCCCATGACGCGCATCGATTTGCATTCGATGAGCGACGGCCCTTCGCCTGCGCGGGCCCGTGCCACGGCACTTGCCGCGGCGCGGTACACCGCGATCGTGTCGTTGCCATCCACAATAGTCGCTGGCATGCCATATCCGGCGCCGCGCTCCGCCAAATCTTCAATCGCCATCTGTTCACTCACGGGCACCGAAATCGCCCAGCGATTATTGTTGATGACAAACACGAGCGGCAGTTTGAACGTGGCGGCATAATTCATGGCTTCGTGCACAATGCCTTGTTGCGACGCACCTTCGCCAAACGTCGTGAGGACGACGTTCGTGGTGTTGCGATAGAGTTGCGCCCACGCAATGCCCAACGCGACCGCTGCGTTTTGTCCCATGTGCGACGTGAACCCGACCATGTTGGTGCCGGCCTTGACGAAATGCATGTTGCCGTCTTTGCCCTGCGTCGGCGAATTCGCGGCGCCGCGATATTGCTGAAACGCCTCGAGCACGCTCATGCCGCGATGCAGATGCGCGCCCATGTCGCGATGCGATTGCGCAAACCAGTCTTCTTTGGTGAGCGCATACGCACAACCCACCGAAATCGCCTCTTGGCCGGTGCTGAGGTATCCTTTGCCCATGATGAACGGATTTTGCGGCGTCTGATTGGCGCAGATGTAATAGACCTCGTCTTCAAAGAGTCGCGTGCGCAACAACGTGTCGTACATGTTGCGCGCCAGCTCTCGTGAAATCTCGATAGGCGCGACGGCCAGTGTGTTGGGATTCATGGTTTTGTCCTTAGGTCCCTACGTCCGTATGTCCTTACGTCGAAAACCACTCCCCTTCCGTCAAAAGACATAAGAACGTAGGGACGTAAGGACATCAGGACAAATAAAAAGTTGCGCCGTCGATAATCGTCTGCGCGGGCAGCGTCAAGCGGAATGCGTGGATGTGCGGGGGCGTACGTATTATAATTTATTGACGTACGTACGTATCTACGGTACATTGGGCCCATGGCGACACTGACGGCATCACAATTGCGTGCCAATATTTATCGTGTGCTCGACGAAATTTTGCGCAGCGGGCGCCCGATCGAAATCGAACGCAATGGACAGCGCATCCAGATTCGACCGTTGGCCGCGCCCAGTCGGCTCGGGCGACTGGTGCGGCGCTCCGTCGTGAAAGGATCGCCGAAACGTTTCGTGCATCTCGATTGGTCCGGGCAATGGAAACCCACGCTCAAATGATCTATCTCGATACGCACCTGGTGCTCTGGCTCTACGAAGCGCGCCTCGAGCTGATCCCCAAATCGCTTCACCCAGTGCTGGAAGAAAACGACTTGTGCATCTCCGCCATGGTTTTGCTCGAGCTGCAGTATCTGCACGAAATCAAAAAAATTCGCATCGCCGGTCAACCGATCGTTGATGATCTGGTGGCCCGACTCGATTTGAAAATCGGGCGCATCGATTTGTTGGTGCTGGTGATGCAATCAATTCAGGAAGCCTGGACACGCGACCCCTTCGATCGTTGCATCGTGGCCGAAGCGCGTTTGCACAATGCCGCCCTGCTCACCAAAGATCGTCTGATTCACAAGCACTACGAGCTGGCGCGGTGGTAGAAGGTCGCATCCCATCCTTGCAATCATTTCCAAATCCCACTATGTCGCCCGCATCTTCCAAGGAGACTCTTATGACGCTCGCCGCTCGTTCACCGGAGGAATTCGCCATGGCCTTCACATCGTACCGCGCTGAAATCGTGCGCAATCCGTCGCAGGCGCAATTGCGCGAGCTGACGCTGGCGCATACGCCGTCGGTCGTAAAGACCGCGCACGGCAACCTCGACAAAATCAGCCGCAACAAATCACGCGTGGCGGCCTACACCTACATTATTGCGCCCGCCGCACAGGCCAGTGGTTTTTCTGGCAAGACGATTGAAGTGGCCGACGCGCAACGGCTCATCGATTTACAGCGCGCCTACATTGAAAAGACCGGTCAGTTAATCGCGATCGACGGGTATTACGGTCTGGGCAAAAACGCGGTCGGTGTGGAATGGCTCTACACGCCTGAAGGTGCGAACATCGCTGGCATGCAACAGGTGCTCTCGTTTCCGCGCACACAAGTCGAGAATGCCGCGCAACTCGCGGCGCCGTTTGCTCCCACTTTTCGCATTGTCTACACACCCGACTGCACAGCCGCGGGAATGCCGGGCGAGCAGGCCGTGATCGTGGATCTGCAACATTGGACCACGTACATTATGGGGCCGGATTATTTCGGCGAGAGCAAAAAAGGCGTGCTGCGCATGTTGTGTGACTACATGTACAACGACGGCGCACTCGTCATGCATGCGGGCGCGAAGGTCGTGAAGGTGAATGGCACACCGATTACGGTCGCGATCATGGGATTGTCCGGCACCGGAAAAACCACCACCACGTTCAGCAAACAGGGCGAATCGACGCATCCGATTCAGGACGACATGATCACGCTCTGGCCGGGCGGTGATTTCACCGTCACGGAAAATGGCTGCTTCGCAAAAACCGCGGGGCTCACGCCAGAATCTGAACCGGTGATTTACAATGGTACGGTCGATCCGACCGCGTGGGTCGAAAATGTATTTGTGAAAGACGATGGTCATTACGATTTTTCGAAAGGCCCGCTGACACCGGCAGAAGTGGCGAAATGGAAAGACGTGTTGATTGCTACCGGTGCGCCCGAAAAAAATGTCGCCGCGTATGTTGCGGGCACGACGACATTAGCAGATGCGCTCGACGCAAACGGTATTCCGAAAGATGGCTGGGATTTTGTGGCGTGGACGCAAAATGGGCGCTCGATCATTCCGCTCGCCGCGATCAAAGATGCCGCCGACCTGTCGCAAACCCTGCCGAAAGTGCATTCCATGGGAACGCTCAATCGCGACGAAGGTCCGCTCGCCGCCACACCCGGCATTGTGCGGTTCACTTCACCCGCGCAGGCCGCCGGTTATTTTATGTTGGGTGAAACCACCAAGACGTCCGCCGCCGGAAAAGAACGCGGCAAGACGCGCTCGCCGTTCACACAACCATTTTTCCCGCGCAATCATGAACTGCAGGCCGCGCGGTTCAACGAACTTGCCGCGACCATGCCCGATTGTCAGATGTGGATGATGAACACGGGTTACATTGGTGGGACGCAAAAAGAGGTCGATGCGGGCACCGCTCTCAAAGTCAAGATTCGTCATTCGTCGGCACTGCTGGAAGCGCTCTTCGGCGGCAACGTCGTGTGGAAACGCGACCCCGATTTCGGTTACGAAATTCCCGATCCCGATGCGAGCGCGAACGCGAAACTTGTAGCGGCCGTCTCTGCCGATATTCTGGAGCCGAAGCGTTACTTTTCTGCCAAAGGTCGCAGCGCCGATTACACCACGTGGGTTGCGCAAATGCACAGCGAACGCCGCGCGTTTCTGGAAAAATATCACGTCACGCCAGAAATTTTAGCAGCAGTGTGCAAATGACATGAACCGCACGCCCATCACGCAAGCGTTTCAACCAATGCTTACCGACGAGTTGCGCACGCACGGTCCGGTCACCATGGGCGCGATGGCGAGTTATACCTGGCGCCACGATCCCAAACATTTACTCTTCTCGATGGCGCGTTATAAATTCTGCGCAAAGATGCTGGCGGGCAAATCACGCGCGCTGGAAATTGGGTGCGGTGACGGATTTTGCCTGCCGATGATTCAGCAAGGCGTTCCGTCGATTGTGGCGGTCGATGTCGAACCGGAAATTATTGCGGCTCATCATGCGCAGACGAAAATTCCCGGCTGCGAATTTCTGCTCCACGATTTTGTGCAGTGCCCGCTTCCCCAGGCACCATGCGATGCCGCGTACAGTCTCGATGTCATCGAACATATTGCGCCCACCGATGAAACCGCATTCATGCGCCATGTGTGCGCGAGTCTCACCCCGCACGCTGTGTGCATTGTCGGCACTCCCAATGCCACCGCCGACGCCTTTGCGAGCGACATCAGTCGCCTGAATCATGTGAACACCAAAAATCACGACTCCTTACGCGCTCTCTTCGCGGCACATTTTTACAATGTGTTTCTATTTTCGATGAACGACGAAGTCGTCCACACCGGATTTTACCCTATGGCGCATTATTTATTTGTCGTGGGCGTTGGGGTGAGCAGTGCCGAGGCAAGAGGCTCGAGGCTTTAGCCTTGTTGACATATTTGTACAGATGTGGCTATATGTAGCCATGTTGAAAGTAAAAATCGGCGAGCTGCGCAACAACCTGAGCAAGTTTTTGCACCGCGTACAACGCGGGCAGACGCTCATCATTACCGATCGGGATCGTCCGGTGGGACGACTGGTGCCCTACGAGGCCGATGCGGGAAAAGCCGAACCCTTCGAAATCGTGCCGCCAGCTGATGGTTACGCAGGATTTGGGAAAATTCGGTTTCAGCGGCCGAAGAAATTGAAGGCATTTGATTCCGTACAAGAACTCCTGAAGGATCGCCGCCGCCGATGAAATGCTATCTGGACAGTTCCATCGTATTGCGCATTCTCTTCGGAGAGAAACATCCATTATCGAAATGGGCTGCCATTACGTCCGGATTTTCCAGCCGACTGTTACGCCTTGAATGCCTGCGTTCCATTGAGCGCGCACGTCTCACCGGCAAGTTGGCCCCGGCGGAAATGGTCGTCGCTGTCGTGAGCGTTACGGAAATTTTACGCGGCATTGGCACGCTGCCGCTCACCGAACATATTCTGCAACGTGCCGAGCAGCCTTTCGCCACGGTCGTGGGCTCACTGGACGCTATTCACTTAGCATCCGCGTTGGCGTGGCAAGAATTACACGGCGACGATTTTTTCTTCGCAACCCACGATCAACAACTCGCCCTGGCCGCCCGTGCGCATGGGTTGCGTGTGATCGGTGCGTAACGCGTTGCTCAATACGCCGCCGTCGGCGCTGCGGGCGCAGCGACCGGTTCATGCACCGGCAATTTTTTCTGATTCGCAATGTACCAATCCACAAATTGATCCATCATGATTTGCCCGCTCACCGTTTTATCCAATTGGAATTTCGTGCCCTCGCCGTTGCCCTCGAAAATCATGGCAATGCCGCCCACAAAATCCTTGCGATAGCGATCGCCCAGGCCGGGCATTTGTTGATTGAGTAGTGCAATGTCGACTTTTTTCGCCTCGGCAAACGTGGTCTTCAATTTTTCCAGATAGGCCTGCGCATTTTCCATGGGAACGGCCTCGTTTTGCGAGGTGCTATCCAGAATTTCGTTGGCCGCCAACCGTTCCTTCATCGAGGCATTAAAATGATTGATCGTGTCTTCCATCGGATCGCGATGACACGCACTCCCCAGCACACCGATCACGATGACCACCGCCAACCGCACACGCCAAGATGTCTTGTTCATGAGTTCCCCCTGCGGGATCGTGTATAGGAAATAGAGAATAGAGACTAGAGAATAGAAAGATGACGCGACACGGCTTGCATCGCCACACCGCGCATGCAAAAAAATGTACATGCCGCAACGCAACGGGTGGAAAAAATTAATTCTCGTCGGTCTGCTGAGCTGCATGGCACATGCTGCCGCGGCCGATAGTGTTGCGCCATTGGCGGCACAACAACTCATGACACACCTGCTCGGCGCCGCACCAGAAGCGCGCGACGTGTTGCCACTCACGATGCATATTCAACTCTCGATCCCAGAAATCGATGTGGCGCATACCGTGGATACCGCGGGCAGCGGCGACGTTGCGTATCAGTTGCACGGATCGCTCGCGCGCGTGTTGGGCGAGGCGTTACCCGCGTTTGTGGGAGCCATTCCCGCGATTGCACATTACGTTGCAGAAACGCCACTGACCATTCGCGGACTGCAGGGCAGCACGTTTGAAGTGCGTTGGGATACCGGCCGCGATGTCACGATTCATGGCTTGGCCCTCGCCGCCGATGCGACGAGTGCAAACACCGCTGCACCCGCGCGTCATCATGTGGAAGTCCACGACATCGATCTCACGACCGGCGCGATTGTGGTGGCGGGTCACGCCGCGCGCGGTACGATTAATCTCGCGGAACAACGCGTCACACTCGTCGGCAGTTTTCACATGCCCACCACCGGCGATGCCCACATTGATCGGGCCATTGCGGGAAAGCGTGTGCTGATGAGTTTGACGGTTGGGCTGCAGACAATAAAGTGAAGATGTCGAGCTACGGCAGCACACGCAACGCAGCAGTTCCGGCAAAATGACGAAAATCACGATCACGGGTAATCAACGCCACGTGATGATCAAGACACGATTGCGCAATCAAGGCATCGGCGAGGCGGGCTTTGTACCGACGGGCCAGCAGCCTCGCTCGCAGTTTGGCCGTGCGCACCCAATAACCGTCCGTAATGGAGAGCAGCGGGATTGCGAGCAGCAAGGCTTCAAGTGCTTTCGATAATTTGGGGGCGCTGAGTAATTCCGAGAGCACGACCGGTGGTAACAACAACGCATGTTGGGAGAGTGCTTCATCGATCGCAACCACATCATCGCCCGGCGCACCCGCAAAATAGGCCACGAGCGAACTGGTGTCGGCGGCGATCATGCGCGATCCGCGCGGAGTTGTTTCAGATTGATTGCCAGCTTTACCTTGCCGCGCAATCGACGCAGTTTGTCATAGGTGCGCCCCGCCGCCAGCAATTCCAACCCTTGTCGAATCGTGGGCGTAATGCCGGTCTTCGTGCATTGCTGCGCCTGCACCAATAAATCGCCGGGCAGCATGATGGTGATTTTCCGCAAACTCATCCATCTAAAATGCCATACACTATACCGTATGTCAATACGGTGTTTTTGAACATCGTCGCCAGTCGTCGGTCGTCAGTCACACCAATACCGATGACGATTACGATGAAGATTTCGATTCTGGATCTCGATTAGGAAAAAACCGACTCCGCGGATCACCGGATTGGCAAAGCCAGATCCGGTTCCCGAACAAATGAAAGCAATGCCACCGAAGACCTGTCTTTGCCAATTTTTAAAGCGGAGGATCTGGCTCTGCCAGTCCGTAGCGCGGGGGTGTGGGGGCCGACATTACCTTCGGGGACGCTGTCCCCGCACCCCTGACATCCCGCAGATCACCGGACTGGCAAAGCCAGATCCGGCTCCTGAAAATTCTACCAGCACGTTGTATGGAATGTGGAGCGAAGGGGGATCGAGTCCAACACCAACGGGGTCTGCGCCCCCGCTCCCCCAACATCCCGCGGATCGCCGGACTGGCAAAAGCCAGATCCGACTCCCGAACAAATGAAAATAAGGCCACCGAAGATCTGGCTGTGCCAGTCTGAGGTGGCGGGGGTGCGGGGGAGGAATTTTTCCCCGCGATGGAAAAAGCGAAGAATCTGGCTTTGCCAGTCTGAGGTGGCGGGGGTGCGGGGGAGCAAGGGCGCCGACACGCAGTGAAGGCATGGCCCGCGGTAGCTAAAATGCGAATGCACAGCATTCGCCACAGATGAAAAAAAGTTCCCCCGCGGTGATGGTGGAGCGAAGGGGGATCGAACCCCAGCAAGCTTTGATGTCGCAGCAAAAAATTGTCTGGGGTCAGTGGAGCGAAGGGGGATCGAACCCCAGCAAGCTTTGAAGCGCTGCGCGCACGATTACTACCGCGCAGTTTGCCTCGCCTGCGGCGAGTTTGCCTGCCTACTCCTCTAGCATGCCATGAATAATTGACGTGTGAACAGTATGAGCCCAGTGGAGCGAAGGGGGATCGAACCCCTGACCTCTAGCATGCCATGCTAGCGCTCTCCCAGCTGAGCTACCGCCCCGCTGGACTCACATCGGATGCTGCAGAATTTCACTCTGAACGAGGCGCGCGAGTATATCGGGGGAGGAAAATTGTCAAATGTTCTGTCGCGGTGTTACGCGTTGAGGCGCGCAATCAAATCGCTCTCACGTTCTTGCGACCTAGCGGCAGTCCGTGCTAATTCCTGTGCCGATTGCAGCACGCGTTCGCATTCTTCGTTTGGTTCGAGTTGCTGGATAAGCACGGTAGGTTTGGGCCATTCGCGGGGATGATCCATACGGAATATCAGCCGACGGCCACCTTCGGGAACAACACGGTCCGAGAGAAATGCAAGTAATGTGGCGACCAGTTCCGGCGCCTTCGCACGGTCAAAGTATTGCGCATTCGATTCAACGCCAGTTTCCGAACCCGCGTGGAATAAAAATTTGTGCGCATACTCTGAGCTCCCCGGACCACTCTCGAGTCCTTTGAGGGTGATTCGAAACCACGGCGAATCGGGATGTGACTCGGAACGCGTGCTGTGTATGAAGGCAGTCCATTCGGCTGGCGTGAGTGCACACTGCGCCTTGAGAGCTTCTGCGAGTGCGCTCGCTTTTGGTTGTGCTGCTTCTGCATTGGCGCCGCGCCGCAACCAACTCACGATCGCCAATCCAAAAAATATCGTCACGCCGCCAACCAACGCATAATTCGCGGCAGCCGACTCGCAACCCACCGCCGACAGCGCCGCCGCTGGTCCCCACAAACGCGATGGTGTCCACACGGAATGCGCGGCGGCTGATGTAGGCAACGGTGTTGGTGTGTGCGGAACTGAGTTCACTAATGTTGCGGAATTTTTTGCTGCCGACCGGCCCGGGATCAATCGGGCCACGAAATTACCAACGCGTGCGAGTTGCATAATGCCTCCGGTGATCCCCAATCGCGACTTACCACCGCCCGCAAAGACTTGTCAATACTGGATTGGCGGCGATTCGATTGACTCATATGGTGAGTATGATATACTCACTTCATGAGTACTCGACTACAAGTGTTGCTGGAGGCGCGGGAATATCGGTCGTTGCAAGAAGCCGCCAAGGCGGCGGGATTGAGTCTGGGCGAATGGGTGCGACAGGCGTTGCGGCGCGCGATGACGCTCACGGCCAAAAAACCTGCGCGCACCAAACTCACCGCCATTCGGCGCGCCAGTCGGCACCGCTTCCCCACGGCCGACATCGACGACATGCTGGAAGAAATTGAACGCGGGTATACTTCATGATTTTTGTCGATTCCAATATTCCCATGTATCTGGTCGGCGCCGATCATCCCAACAAACATGAAGCCATTGCCTGTTTGGAAAAATTCGTCAGCGACGATCGTCGTCTTGTCACCAACACCGAAGTACTGCAGGAAATTTTGCATCGCTATTCGTCACTGCGCCGCACCGATGCCATCCAGCCCGCCTTCGATGCGCTCTATGGTTGTATCGATGAAATCTTCGTGATTTCCGAAGACGATGTCCTCGCGGGAAAAGATTTACTGCTCGCCTACAAATCACTCTCGGCCCGCGACGCCATCCACGCCGCGCATATGCGCCGCCATCGCATCACCGACATTCTGACGTTCGATCGCGGTTTTGATCGCCTGCCGTTCGTGCACCGCGTGCCGGAATAGTGTCACCACTGGAACACCAACCCCGCCTCCGGCCCGTGCAACCGTTCGCCGTCGATGGAAATCAGACGATACGCCACGCGTGCGCCAAGCAGTTTCCATTTACCACCGATGCCGACGGAGCCGTCGTAAATATGCGCGCCATTCACGAAGGCGAAATAATTTTTCAGATCGAGGATCACGTGCTTGCCCAAATAAAAATAGGTCGGGAAGCCGACTTCGAATCCGGTGTGGGTATGACTGCCGCGCAAAATTTTTGCACCGAGGGCGAGATCGACTTGCACAAATTCACTCGGCGCAAAACGTGTGAGGAAATGCGGGCTGATGAATTTGAGTTGGGTCGACGTGGTTTTGTCGAAGTAGTGCGTGAAGTCGCCATCGAGCGCAAACGCCAGATACCCGACCGTGGCATTCAAATGGTACGCCTGAATGTTGTCATGCACCAATCGTTGATAATCGCCTTCCAAACGCACCGTGGGCACAATCGGATCGTATGATTGCCGCAACATATGATGTCGCTCTTTCCAGCCCACGCCCTCGAGTCCGGCGAAGGGGCCGGCGGTGAGCAGATTGAAGAGCAATCCGAGAAAGGTATCGGCCAACACATCGCCCGTCGATTGCGGATAGTAGTAGGAATTATCGTAATACGACGAGCGATGATACGAGGAATGATTGTCGGACGAACTGCTGTGATGCTCCGACACTTTCTTCTCGACGTTTTCCAATTTCCCGGCGTGTGCCGCCAGCGGCGCACAGAGCACCATCACGATCAACCACCAACTCATGCGACGCATACGTGTTCCTTTGTGAAATAAAAAGTGAGCGTCCCCCTCACCCTGCCCTCTCCCCAATGGGAGAGGAGGAGGAACATACAATCACCTGCCAGACCAACAACGCGGCGAGTCGCGCGGTGCGGTCGTCGATATCATGGGCGGGACACAACTCCATGATGTCGAGATACGCGAGCGCCCCGCTCTGCTGTGCTAGTTGCAACATGCCAACGATTTGCGTGGCGGTGAAACCTTGCACCGACGGCGCACTCACGCCCGGTGCGCTCCCAGCGTCGATGCAATCCAGGTCGAGCGAGAGTGCGAGTGCGCGATGATTCCGCAGCGACGCCTGAATGATGTTGCCAAAGAGTTGCGCCGGATCGGGCAGACGCGTTTCCGAAAAACTCCAGAGATGTACGCCCTGCTCGCGCGCCCACGTCACATGCGCGTGGCTTGCGTGTTGTGATTGATACCCAAAATTCGTGAGTTGATTTCCAGCAATAATTTTTTCATCGATGAGGCGACGAAACGACGTGCCGGAACCGATGCGGCCATCGGGTTCGCATGCGCGCACATCGAGATGCGCATCGAGGTTGATGACGGCCGGCGTGATCGTGGCGCGGCACACGCCGCGAATCCCACCAAATGTATTATCGTGACTCCCGCCAATCACGATTGGCAAGGCCTGTGCTGAGACGATTTGTGCAACCACTGCTGTTAAATTTTCATGCGTCACTTCGTGCGTTGCACCGCACACGACATCGCCCGCGTCCCAACAGCGCGCGCTCGGAAATTCTGCGGCGCCGCCCGGTGTGAGCGAATAAAATCGCTGACGAAAATGCTGGGGCCCCGCGGCAGCGCCCGTGCGGCCTGCATTCACCGCCACACCGCGGTCTTCCGGCACGCCGACAATCACGACATCGCCCCCCGTCATTCTTTTCCACGACGTGACAGGACGCACGAGCTCACCCAGTCGAGGATCCTCGACGCGCCGCCGCGCAACATATTGCTGTGGGTCAACGGGCGTCAGCTTTAACTCGACAGATCCCACACGATCTCTCCTTTGCTGATCACGGTGCGGACGGCGTTGCAGGCGAAACGATAGAGCGGGTAATATTCGTTGGTGCAACCGAGTACAATGACGTCGGCCTGTTTGTCGATGGCCAACGATCCGATGCGACCCTCGCGCCGCAACGCCTGCGCGCCGACGCGCGTGATACCAATCAGCGCGTCGTCGGGATCGAGTCCCATTTGCGTGACGGCAATCGTCGCGCAGAAAAATAAATCGAGCGTGGGCGCGGTGCCGGGATTGTAGTCCGTCGAGATCGCTACGGGCACACCGGCATCGATGAGTTTTTTCGCGGGCGGGTAATGACCACGTCCGGTGTAAAAACTGGCGGCCGGTAAAATGCCCGCGACGATATTTTTTTTGCGTAGTGCTGCGATGCCCGCCTCGCTGATGTAATCCAGATGATCCGCACTCGTGACCGCCAGCTCCGCCGCCAGCGCGGCACCGCCGTTGTCGGCAAATTGGTCGACATGGAGTTTGCCAAACAAACCGAGTTCACGCGCCGCCCCCACGATCCGACGCGCCTCATCGGCAGTGAACGCGCCCTCTTCCACAAACACGTCACAAAATTCCGCGAGTTTTTCTGCGGCCACACGCGGCAACATTTCCGTGATCACGCGTTCGACATATGCGTTACGATTGTCGCGACATTCTTCCGGAATCGTGTGTGCGCCTAAAAATGTGGCGACACAGTGAATGGGAACCTGTGTGGCGAGTTCGCGCACGACCTGTAAAATTTTGCATTCGTCGTCGGTGGTGAGTCCGTAACCGGATTTGATTTCGATGGTGGTGACGCCGCCACGCAACGCCTCCCACGCACGACCCATCGCGGATTGCAGCAGTTTCTCTTTTGGTTCGGCACGCGTGTCGCGCACGGTCGACATAATCCCGCCGCCCGCTTTCGCGATTTCAAGATACGACATGCCGCGCGCGCGTTGCACAAATTCCTGCGGCCGACTGCCCGCGTGCACAATGTGCGTGTGCGAATCGACCAGACCCGGCATGACGACACCGCCTTCCGCGTCGAGCGCGGTCGCGAGTTGACGTTTCGCGGCGACCGGCAAATCACTTGCTGGCCCGAGCCACGCGATTTTCTCGCCGTCCATCCAGAGCGCCGCGCGCACGATCACGCCCAATCTCCCTTCGCGGTCGGGAGCAGGTTCCATTGTCACTAGTCGGCCGATGTTGATGATTAGCATATTTTTTTAGGGATTAGAGACTAGGGACTAGAGAATAGGAAGATGTCACTAGTGAAGCATTTCCTATTCTCTAGTCTCTAATCCCTAATCCGCACGCCTCGTTCCTTTGCGACACACATTGCGGCTTCATATCCTGCGTCAACATGACGCATGACGCCCAGTGCGGGATCGCTGGTGAGCACGCGTTCCAAACGGCGCGCGGCTTCTGGTGTACCGTCGGCGACGATGACTTGTCCCGCGTGCAAACTGTACCCAATACCGACTCCACCACCGTTATGCACCGACACCCAACTCGCGCCATTCGCGGTGTTGACGAGCGCGTTCAAAATCGGCCAGTCGGCAACCGCATCGCTGCCGTCTTTCATATTTTCCGTTTCGCGATATGGCGACGCCACCGATCCGCAATCGAGATGATCGCGCCCGATCACTACCGGCGCGCTAATTTCTCCGCTCGCGACCAAATCATTGATGATGCGCCCGGCAATCGCGCGTGCGCCGTAGCCCAACCAACAAATTCGCGCCGGCAGTCCTTGAAACGCAATCCGCTCGGTCGCCAAATCCAACCAACGTTGCAAAATTGTATCGTCGGGAAATGCTTCGCGAAGTTTTTGATCGATCAGAAAAATGTCGGCGGGATTTCCCGACAGCGCGACGAAACGAAACGGTCCCATCCCTTCACAAAAGAGCGGACGAATATACGCGGGCACAAACCCCGGAAACGCAAACGCGTCGGAAATGCCATTTTGTTGGGCCTGTAGGCGAATATTGTTGCCGTAATCAAACACGGGTACGCCCGAATGATGCCATGCGAGCATGGCCGTGACTTGTTCGCCCATCGTGCGGCGCGATTCGCGCTGATATTTTTCGGGATCGCTCGCGCGCAACGCGAGCGCTTCAGTAACCGTCATGCGATTGGGAATGTAGCCGTGCAGCGGATCGTGTGCGGAGGTTTGATCGGTGACGAGATCGGGTCGCACATTGCGACGTACGAGTTCGGAATAAATGTCGGCAGCGTTCGCACACAAGCCGACCGAAATCGCACGACGCTCGCGACACCCCGTGGAAATTTTTGTGAGTGCATCATCGAGCGACGTCGCAACGCAATCGAGATATTTCGTGGCGCGGCGTTTTTCGATGCGTGCGGCGTCAACATCAACGCCCAGGAAACACGCACCCGCCATGGTTGCGGCGAGCGGTTGCGCACCGCCCATGCCACCCAGACCGCCGGACACAATCCAGCGCCCCGACAAATCGCCGCCATAATGTTTATCGCCCGCGGCCGCAAACGTCTGATACGTGCCTTGCACGATGCCTTGCGTCCCGATGTAAATCCAGGAACCGGCCGTCATTTGGCCGTACATCATGAGTCCCTTTTTTTCCAAATCCCAAAAATGTTCCCAATTCGACCAATGACCGACGAGATTACTATTCGCAATCAGCACGCGCGGCGCGTCGGAGTGTGTGCGACAAATGCCGACCGGTTTGCCGGATTGCACAAGGAGTGTTTCTTCGTCGGTGAGAGATTGGAGTGCGGCCACAATGCGATCGAAACTTTCCCAATCGCGCGCCGCTTTCCCGCGCCCGCCATACACCACGAGCTCGTCGGGATTTTCCGCAACGTCGGGATCCAGATTGTTCATGAGCATGCGCAGAGCCGCTTCCTGCACCCAACCGCGGCAGGAGAGCGTCGTCCCCCGCGGCGCCCGAATGACTCGTGACATGCCGAGCGTGTACAGAAATGTCGCCCGAACTGCAATTTTATTGTCTGAAGAAATTAGCGCTCAATTTATTTGACTTGCGGACACACCGCGTTCTACACAGTCCACGGGGGAAGAAAGCATGGTGTGTCATGAAAGCAACCGCCGTCTGTGCCCCGTCGTACCTGCGTTGCAGCACCGTTGAAGCGAAAATATTATTACACAGTTTGCCGCTTCTGTTGAATCGCGTGCATGATCGGGGCGCGGAAGTCGCGACGCTCCTGACTCGCACGGGTTGCCACGCAGGCACCAATCCCTTTGCAACATTAGAACAGTTGGTTGCACATCTGCGAACCGGCGCCACGGCGATACCAGAAGGTCTCGATCTGCGCGATGCCGTGCGCAGTCTTCATGCCATTCGGCTCGTGCGTGGTCGAAACTCCTATGACACGGATGAATTATTCCTGTGTGTTCCCGTGTTGCGCCGACTCTTCGATACCGCCGACAGCTTGCGCCGCGGCTTTACAACGCAGTCGCTCTACACCCATTTCGATTTTCATTTCGGCGCCCCCTCGTCATACCTCCGGACTGCCGATGCCGTGGAATGCGGCTTTTGCTATCTGTTCGGATGCCTGGGCGCAGGACACAGTGCCATCGCGTATGGACTCGCCGAGGCAGATAATCCGCTCCCTGTTTTTCTTGATCGCACCGCAGAGATTACTCTGGCAGACACCTCGGCGAGTGCCGCCATTCCTCTTACGCTGTGGGAAAAATTCCGTGGGCCCGCCGACGGCGAGTATCGGTATCAATGTGTCGACTCGGCACATGAACTGGAGATCCCCGAACCTCCGTCGCTTCGGCTGATCGTCGCAGCAGGACTCATCACCTTCGATGGGGCCGCGTTCGGAAAAAATCTCGGCGCCGATTACGCACAGTGGGCACTGCGTGGTCTGTTGCATCTGATTGCGCAAAATAAAAGCGAGGCAGAAGAACGGGAGATGTACGCTATGGACCTATCGAATGACCCACTACCTGAGAGCGCAGCATCACCACTGTTTGGAAGTGCGGACACAAACCTATTCGATCAGCAAGAATAAAAACTCGACGCGAGGCGCTCGCCTACTCATTCACCTTATGCTTCGCGATCACGTCGTCGCTCTTCGTGAGGGCGTCGGAGAGATCTTTGGCCGTGACGCTGAAAGTCACGCGCAGTGGATTGCTCAAGCCGGTGAGTGTGATGACAGGTCGCGCTTGAACCATGAAGGTTTGCGGGGTGCCGGTGGCGAGTGTGGGAAAATTCCAGGTGAGCGTATGTTTGTCGGCGTCGAAGGTCGCACCCGCACTTTGCGATTGTAATTCCAATCCGTCGCCCAGTGTGGCGATCACGAGCACATTCGATAGCGTCGCACTGCCGGTTTGTGTCAGCACCGCGTTCCAGACAAACACGCCGTCTTCAATGAACGCACTGTCGGGCGTACCATCCACCGTGAGTTGCAACGCGACATTCGCCGCGAGGTGCGTGGGTTGCACGGTCGTTTCCGCCGGAGTTTCCAAATCGCTGCTCGTAATTTGCGCGTGAAAATTTAAGTCGAGTGAATCGGTGATGAGTGCGGGCAAACGCACCGTCACGTAGCGCGAGGTCAGCGCGTTCAGATTCATGGGATCGAGTGTCCAGGTCACGGTGTGCGCAGTGTCGTCGAGACTGCCACCGCGATCACTGGAAATATACGTGACGGCCGCCGGCAGCGTCACGACAAGGGTTGGCGCGCGCACCTGTCGCGTGCCGGAATTTTGCGCGACGATTTCGTACGTCACTTCCGCGCCCGGTTGCGGATCGCTCGGACCTTTAATTGTCATTTCCACATGCGCCTGCGTGCTGACATTGGTCGAAAGCGTTTGCAGCAAAATTTCCTGCGCGTCGGTCTGACTCACGAAGCGCCACGTCACGCTGACCGGCGTTGACGCCGCGGTCGATGGTTGCGGGATGATCAGAAATCCGGCGGTGACGGTTTCGCCCGGTGCAATCGTGGGCCAGAACCAATGCACCTCGCGCGGTTCGTGCAAAAAGACGCCGCCATTTTTCGGTGCGATCTCGATGCTGTTCGGCAGAAAGGCGTAGAGTTGCACGTTGTGCAACGCGACCGGCGCTTCGTTGCGATAGCGTTGCTCGCACGCGGCAGAATCGGGAAACGTAATGGTGGCGGGACAATCCGCGGAGAGCAATTGCAGGCCCTGGCGATACACGCCAAACCGCACAAACGATCCGTGCGTTTTTGCGCTGACGTGGATTGGATTTTCGCGAGTCGTGAGTCGATAACCCTGTTTGAAGGCGTCGTCGCCAATCCGCACTTCATAGTCGCCCGCCGCGACGGCGGAAAAATCAAAACCGCCCGATTGATCGGTGGTGATGGTGGCCACGAGCGTGCCATTGGGTTTCGCACCGAATGGCGCCACCACGGGAGGATTCGTGACGACCGTGCTGCCGTACGGGTCTGTCGGCGTGGTGTCTTTGAAGAATTTTGCCGCGCTGCTGCTCACCAGCGGATTCGGATTGGGATTCGTGTTCGCCGATGCCCCAAGACTGCCGCCGCCGCTGTTGCTGCTGTTGTCGGTCGTCGCGACCTGATACAACTCCACAGGAATCCCCGCCACCCCCACCGCGCCCTTCTCAACCGTTCCCTTTTGGTTCGCATCGAAAAACACCACACCGGACACCGTGGGCGTACACGCCACACAGGTCAGTCCCAACATTCCGATGAGCCAGAGACGTCGCATGAGGGTTCAGTATAGGTTATCGGCTGGGTGAAAAGCTAGAGTTGTGTATGCATGGTGCCAGGCATGCAGAAAGCGGAACAAATTTCTGCAAAATGTTCCAGCATTCGAACAATCAAGGCCAACTCTGTTCGGATTTCAGCATGCCTGGCACCAATGTGAGCACCGATGTGCGGCTTTTGCGCAGAACGGTTATGACAACTGCGGCGCGCGTCGTGATCGGTTTTGTCGTCATCCAAATCGAGCTCGTAATCCTGATCGGAATTGGCATCGACTGACAACCGATCTCGATGAGGAATGAGGATTAGGAATGTGGAAAAACCGGATTACGAGGCCGCTTCGCCGAGGCGCAACTCCGCAAGCTGCGAGAAGCCGACTGGCGGGAATCCTGATCCGATGTTTCCAAATCCTAATCCAGATTCCAGATCCAGATCGAGATCCTCATCTGAATCGGTGTTGGTATTTTGCAAACAGGCCCCAAGAAATCAAATATGCCGTAGGACGCGAGCACAATTTTTCGTGTAATAAAAAGGATAAAAACAGTTAACTCATAGTATAATTAACCCCGTCACCAGGAGGGCCAATTATATGAGCAAGCGCACACCACAACCGAAGACCGCTGAAGAGTTCGACCAGTATTTCGAGTCACACGATGTGGCGGCATTACTCGACACGCAGACCAAACGGGTCAACATTGATTTCCCGTCGTCGGTCGTGCGTCGGCTGGATCTCAAGGCGAAACAATTGGGCATGACGCGGCAGGCGCTGGTCAAATATTGGATCGCCGAGCGACTCTCGCTCATCAAGTCGTCGTAAACAATCGCACTATTTTTTCACCAACGCCCCACGCAACCAGGTGACGATGTCGTGCGTGGCCGCGCCAGGGGTGAAGATGCGGGCGACGCCGATTTGGGTGAGGGCGGTGATGTCTTCGTCGGGGATGATGCCGCCGCCGAAAATCAGAATATCCGTCGCATTTTGTGCTTTGAGTAATTCGATGATGCGCGAAAACAACGTCATGTGCGCGCCCGACAAAATCGACAGACCAATCGCATCGACATCTTCCTGAATCGCCGCCGACACGATCATTTCGGGCGTTTGATGCAGGCCGGTGTAAATGACCTCGAAGCCTGCATCGCGCAAGGATCGCGCAATGACTTTCGCGCCGCGATCGTGACCATCGAGTCCTGGTTTTCCTACGAGTACGCGGAAGGTTTTTTTCATGCGGTGTCCATTCGTCAAAAAATTCCCGGATCGTGATATTCACCAAAAATTTCTTTCATCGTGCCGATCATTTCACCCAACGTAGCATACGCGTGCGCGCAGTCGATGAGCATCGGCATGACGTTGCGATTATTTGTGCATGCGTCTTTGAGCGCGGCCAAGGTGCGCGCGACGTCCGCGGTGTTGCGCGTGGCACGTATTTGCGCGAGGCGGGCAATTTGGTCGACGCCGACTTGATCGGAGACTTTCAACGTTTCCATGTTGTACGAACCACTATCGGATTGAAACGCGTTCACGCCGACCACAATTTTTTCGCCGCGTTCGATTTGTTGTTGATACAAAAACGACGCGTTCGCGATTTCACGCTGCGGGTAACCGGTTTCGATCGCCGCAATAATTCCGCCCATTGCATCGATTTTTTCGATGTAGATGTTGGCCTCCGCTTCCATGCGATTGGTCAGCGCCTCGACAAAATAGGAACCACCCAGCGGATCGATCGTGTTCACCACACCACTTTCGTGCGCAATAATTTGTTGCGTGCGCAACGCAATCTGCGCGGTCTGTTCGGTGGGGAGTGCGAGTGTTTCATCGAGCGCGTTCGTGTGCAGCGATTGCGTCCCGCCCAACACCGCGGCCAACGCCTGAATCGTGGTGCGCACGACATTGTTGTACGGTTGTTGCGCGGTGAGCGAGCAGCCCGCGGTTTGGGTGTGGAAGCGCATGAGCCAGGAGCGCGGATTTTTTGCCTGAAAACGATCGCGCATGATCCGCGCCCACATGCGGCGCGCCGCGCGATACTTCGCGATCTCTTCAAAAAAATCGTTGTGCGCGTTGAAAAAAAACGAGAGACGCGGTGCGAAATCGTCCACATGCATGCCGCGTTCAATCCCCGCCTGCACAAAGCCAATCCCGTCGGCCAACGTGAACGCCAATTCTTGCACCGCCGTCGAACCCGCTTCGCGAATGTGATACCCGGAAATAGAAATCGTATTCCAGCGCGGAACTTCTTTTGCGCAAAATTCCATCATGTCGACGGTGACCCGCACCGATGGGCGCGGCGGAAACGCATACGAATTTTGCGCGATATATTCCTTGAAGCAATCGTTCTGCACCGTGCCACCGACCGCCGACAGCGGCACCTGCTGCTTTTGCGCGGCGGCCAGATAAAATGCGAGTAACACCGACGCCGGACCATTGATCGTCATCGACGTGGTAATTTGGTCCATCGGAATCCCGTCGAACAACGTTTCCATGTCGGCCAGTGAAGAAATATTCACGCCGCATTTGCCGACTTCTCCCAGCGCGCGCGGGGAATCGGCGTCGTGACCCATGAGGGTCGGAAAATCAAAGGCCACGGAAAGGCCGGTTTGGCCGTGTTCCAAGAGATATTTGTAGCGCGCGTTGGTTTCCTGCGGCGTGCCGAAACCGGAGAACAAGCGATGCGTCCAGAGTTTGCCGCGATACATGGTGGGATGCACGCCGCGCGTGAAAGGAAATTCGCCGGGCGCTCCGAGATCGCGCGCGGGATCAAAATCGGCGAGCGCGTCGGGGCCATAGAGCCGATCGATCGGCGCATCGGAAATGGTGGTGAAACTGGCGGCGCGATCTTTCATGCCTGTATTTCCTTCAGCACCGCGCGCGCAATGACGAGACGCTGGATCTCGCTGGTGCCTTCGTAAATCTCGGTGATTTTTGCATCACGAAAAAATCGCTCGACCGGAAAATCACAGATGTAGCCGTAGCCGCCCAAAATCTGCACGGCCTCTTTCGCGATCGCATTCGCCGCTTCCGAATTAAAGAGTTTCGCCATCGCGGCCTGTTTGCCGACGCGCATTTTTTGATCGACCATCCAGGCGGCCTGATGAATCAGCAACCGCCCCGCTTCGAGCTGCATCGCCATATCGGCCAACTTCCATTGAATCGCCTGAAAATCACAGATCGGTTGTCCAAACGCCACACGCTCGGTCGCGTACTTGCGCGCAAATTCGTACGCGGCGCGCCCAATACCCAGCGCCTGCGTGGCAATGCCGATGCGGCCGTAATCGAGCGTGCTCATGGCAATCGCAAAACCCGCGCCCTCGTCGCCCAAACGATTTGCGAGCGGCACGCGACAATCTTGCAAAATAATTTCCGAGGTCGACGACGCGCGAATGCCGAGTTTTTTTTCGATCTTGCCGACGGAAATGCCGGGAAAATTTTTCTCGACAATAAATGCGCTGATGCCTTTGTTGCGTTTCGTTTTGTCGGTCATCGCAAAGATAATAAATGCGTCGGCATGCGGACCGTTGGTGATGAAATTTTTCCGACCGGTCAGAATGTACTGATCGCCGTTGCGCACCGCGACGGTTTGTTGATTCGCGGCGTCCGAGCCGGTGCCCGGCTCCGACAGACAATACGCGCCCAATTTTTTCCCGGCGGCGAAGTCCGGCAAGTAGTGTGTTTGCTGCGCGGGCGAGCCGTAGCGAAAAATCGGTCCGCAAAAAAGCGAGTTGTTGACCGACATGGTGACGCCGGTCGAGGCGCACGCGGCGGAAATTTCTTCGAGCGCTAATACATAGGCCATCATGTCCGTGCCGGCGCCGCCCAACTCGGGTGGAATCGTCATGCCGAGCAATCCCATCTCGGCGAGTTTTGGTAAATGTTCGCTCGGAAATTGCGCGTCGCGATCGAGTCGCTCCGCGGCGGGTGCGATTTCTTTTGTCGCAAAATCGCGCACCGTTTGTTGTAATAAGCGTTGTTCTTCCGTCAGTGCGAAATTCATTGGTCACCTCGATAATATGTCATGGGTCATAGGGTCAGCAGTTTTATTTTCCCACAAATTTCGCCGGGCGTTTTTCTACAAACGCGGCCAAGCCTTCGGTGCGATCCTGGGTCATGAAGCACGCCGGGAAAATTGTTTCCTCGAACACGAGACCGTTCGCGAGTCCCGTTTCCAGTCCGCGCAGGATGGCTTTTTTTGCCAAACGAATCGACGCCGGCGAGTTGTTGCCGATTTCTATGGCCAGCGCTTCCACCGCCGGACGCAATCCCGCCGACGCAATGACGCGATTCACAATGCCCCACGTTTGCGCCTCGGTGGCGGTCAAGCGGCGGCCGGTGAAAATGAGTTCCGTCGCACGCGCCTTGCCGGCTAATCGCGTTAATCGCTGCGTGCCGCCGAACCCGGGAAATAATCCGAGCTTCACTTCCGGCAGCGCGAATTGCGCGGTTTCGGCGGCGTAAATAAAATCGCACGCCAACGCGACTTCCATACCGCCGCCAAACGCAAAACCGTTGACCATCGCGATCACGGGTTTTTCGGCCGTTTCGATGGCGTTCATGCACGAATGCCCCGCATGCACGAATTCGCTCGACGCAGAAAAATCCATACCGTGCATCGCCTTGATATCGGCGCCCGCGATGAACGCCTTTTCGCCTGCGCCCGTCAGAATAATTACGCGCACCGCGGAATCGTTCGATAACGCCTGCACCGCACTCGTGAGTTCGACGAGCGTTTCATGCGTGAGCGCATTCATGGCGGTCGGGCGATCAATGGTAATAATGCCGGTGGTGGCTTGCATCGTGATGCGGAGATTGGTGTAGGTCATGTGAAATCCTTTTTGGGTCAAAGGGTCAGAGATCTTGGGGGCAAAGGGTCGGGTGGGCATGACTCCACGCGGTATGACCCCTCTGCCCCCATGTTTTTGACCCCGCAGTTATTCATATTCAAAAAATCCTCGGCCGGATTTTTTTCCGGTCCATCCGTGGGCGACATATTCGCACAGCAGCGGACAGGGCGCGTAGTATTGGCCCGGCAACCCCGCCTGCATGACGTCGAGGATTGCGACCACCGTATCGAGGCCGATGAAGTCCGCGAGTGGGAGCGGGCCCATCGGGAAATTGCACGAGAGTTTCATCGCGGTGTCGATGTCCTCGCGCGTCGCCAGTTTTTCCATCAGCACGTACGCGGCTTCGTTGATCATGGGCATGAGGATGCGATTGACGATAAATCCGGCGCGATCTTGCGAGACGACCATCGTTTTTCCCAAACGTTCAATCAGAGTTTTCACGACGTGAAAACTGGCATCGCTCGTTTGCGCGCCGCGAATGACTTCGACACACGGCATGAGCAGCACCGGATTCATGAAATGCATGCCAATAACGTGCGCAGGCCGGCGCGTGGCCGCGGCCAGCGTGGCGATGGCGATGGAGGACGTGTTACTCGCGAGCACAACGTGTGGCGCGACGATGCGATCGAGCGCCGCAAACAATGCGGTTTTGAGAGCGCTATTTTCGGGCGCGGCTTCAATCACGCACTCGACCGCGTTGAAATCTTCGAGCTGAGTGGTGGGAAGAATGCGCGCCGCCACGATGCCTGGCACCTCGGTAAGCTTGCCTTTTTGCGACAGTTTTTCGAGAGATGTCGCAATATTTTTCATGGCACGATCGAGTGAAAGAAGAGAAACGTCGTGCAGCACAACGCGTATTTCGGCCTGCGCCAGCACTTGCGCAATACCCGCTCCCATTTGTCCTGCGCCCGTGACGCCAACGATATGCACACTCATTCGACTCGCTCCACGATCACGGCCAACGCCTCGCCGCCGCCGTTGCACAGCGTGGCAAGGCCATATTTTTTTTTGTAGCGCTGCAAACTGTGGCACAGCGTAACCAAAAGGCGCGCCCCGCTCGCACCAATTGGATGCCCCAACGCCACCGCCCCGCCATGCACATTCACTTTTTTCGGATCGAGGTGACAGGTGGCGATCGCATGCATCGTGACACACGCAAACGCTTCGTTGATTTCGAACAGATCGATGTCGTCTACGCGCAATCCCGCTTTCGCACACACGAGTGGAATCGCCGCGGCCGGCGCGGTCGTGAACCATTCCGGTGCGTGCGAGGCACACGCTTGCGCCACAATGCGCGCAATCGGCTTGATATGCAGTGCCTGGGCACGCGCGCTACTCATGACCACACACGCGGCGGCGCCATCATTAATAGATGATGCATTGGCGGCCGTAATCGTCCCACCTTTTCCGAAAATAGTGGGGAGCTGCGGAAATTTTTCGAAGTTCGCCTTGCCCGGTTCTTCGTCTTGCGCAACAACGAGCGGCGCGCCTTTGCGTTGTGGAATTTCGACAGTAATCATTTCATCGGTAAAAAATCCCTCGGCGATGGCTCACTGGGCGCGGTGATAACTTTCGATGGCGAACGCATCTTGTGCCGCGCGCGTGAAATGAAATTCCTGCGCGCACATCTCGCCCGCGCAGCCCATGTGGAAATTTTTGTAAGGATCCCAGAGGCCGTCGTGAATCATCCCATCGATCAGCTCGCCGTTGCCCATGCGATAACCGGTACGCGCCTTGGGCAATAGATACGGTGCGTTACTCATGGATTCCATGCCGCCTGCCACAATAATCTCGGCGTCGCCCGCACGAATAGATTGATCCGCCAGCGCCACACTTTTCAGCCCGGATCCGCAGACTTTGTTGATGGTGAGAGCACCAGCCGTGTCGGGAATGCCGGCACCGATCGCGGCTTGACGCGCGGGCGCCTGCCCGAGGCCAGCTGGGAGGACGCAGCCCATAATGATTTCCTGCACTTGCCCTGGTGCCAGGCATGTTTTCGCGACCGCACTACGAATCGCAATGCTGCCCAGCTGCGTCGCCGTCAACGCGGCCAAATTTCCTTGAAAACTTCCGATAGGAGTCCGCACAGCTGCGACGATGACGGTCGAGTTCATAATCACTCCTAGTTTCTAGGCAAATCTGCAGGCAGCCATAGTGGGCGTGTCGCGATCTGTAAAGTTTTTTGGGGCAGACACATGGTGCCAGGTGTCGACACATGGTGCCAGGTGTCCAAATGTCATACATGTCCGTCCAGATTCCGGTCACTTTTTCAGCACACAATCCGCGAGACGGCAAATTAACGGGCAACCAAACTTGGCGCATTGCTTGCTAAACAAAGCAGCATGAGGGCATGGCGCATACAACAGAACGAATATCCCTATCACATCACGACACGCACGAACGGGCGGAAGTTTCGGCTCAAACCGCGCACGTATAATATTTTTATTTTTGTATTGCTGGAGGCTATGCGGCGTTTTCGCGTGCACATTCAGCACTTCAAACTGATGGATGACCATTACCATTTGAAAATGTTCACCCCGTTCGGCAATATCAGCGCGGCGATGCAATTTATCAATTTTCAATTGGCGCTGCTGATTAATCGCCAAGATAAGGTGAAGGGTCACTTGTGGGAACAGCGTTTTCACGCGACAATCATTGAAACCGATGCCTACGAATTTGCGTGCGTGCGGTACATCTACCAAAATGGCGTTCGAGCCGGTATCTGCAAACGTGCCAGCGATGATCCTCGCCTGAGCTCCTTCGAATTTTACGCCAAGGGAAAATTGATTCCGTTTGTTGTCGTGGAGGATGATTTTTATCTGGCGCTGGGCACCACACCAAAAGAGCGACAGATTGCATTTATTGAAATCATGAATGCCCCGGTAAACAAAGACCAATCAATCATTGTGCGCCAGGGTCTGAGGAAGTTGTTTTTTGGGAGTCCGGGCTTTATGGCCCGCATGCGACAAAAATATTCAAACCATTTTCATTCAACACGCCGTTAGTGCAGGCGCCCGATCGTTCTGACGGCCTTGGTATCGGCTGCTGTGTGTTCCAGCGCCCGTCTCCGTACCCACATTTTTGCGCACAATTTGCTTCAATCCTCTTGCGCCGCAGCAAAACACCCCAACAAGTGTCGATAATATTTGCAGTCGTGGGCAAACAGCCCCAATTGGAGCACCTTGTGGCAAAAAGTGCCTGGCACCGTAACATAAACATAGCGCACTCTCATTCCACCGATTGCCACACCGCAGGTTGGCCACAGATCAGCAGACACGGAAAAATCAGTACCATTTTCCGTATCGTTGTATCCGATTTTTGAATCCGACAGCGGGTAATCCAGCACGCCATGACTGAGCAGGCCGTCAACTGACTTGTGGCGCATGAATGTGCCTGGCACATCGTTTGCTCTTCTGTTGCGCAGCACACGTCATGATTTTTTCGAAAAGGAGATCCACTATGGGACCGTCAATTCAACACGTCGCACCTGCTACCGCACCGCAACCCACCACGGGCGCAACATCACCCGGCGCATCATCCCGCACGACGCGCGCTCAACTTGGTGCGATGAGCTATGCGCAAGGCGCCGCTGCGCTCAGCCCCAATGGCGGTTCTGCCGCAGTGTCAACCGGGTACACCTCGCGCCCCGCCTCGGTCGGCAGCGGGCTGACCGTACCGCAAGTCATGGCGCAAGTCGGTGCTGTGACCCAATCGATTTTAGTGCATCGATTACAAGCGATCGACACGGCCGAACGCGATCAAGCGGCGCCGGGCCCCACCGACTGGAGTCGATCAGTATTGGAATTTGGCACCCACGCCGCGCTCGCCATTGTCGGCGGCTTGCTCACCGACGGCGCGATCACGTGGCTCGCCACCACACCCGGCAAACAATTAGTGGGCGCGGCCCTCGGGCAATTGCCGGGGCTCGGCGGAGCACTGCTTGCGCAATGGCAAGACACCGCCGAAAAAATACCGCTCCCGATATTACAAGCGCACGTGGCTTCCGCCGTGCGCGGATTTGTCGGCAATGACACTGCTGCGCTCTCTGCCTTGATCACGCGTTGCGCCGGTACAATTCCCGCCGGTACCCCGCTCGCGAGTGCGTATTTCCAGCTCCAGCGGACCGCACTCCCAGATATCATGCAGGCCGGTGCGGCGACTGTGAATTTTCGACTCTGGCCGGACGGCGATTCCGCAGGTGTCGTGGCCAGTCTCATGTTGCTCGGCGCCCTGGAACGCGTCGCGAATGCGGCACTCACGACACAATATTTAGGCTCCGTGCTCCAGTGGTGTCGTATGCAAGAATCGCTGCGCGCAAAGACGACGCCGACCATCATCAACCCGCTTGGCCGCGAATTATCGAGCTTGGCGGGTCGATCGCAATTGGGCGGTGTGCTGACGATCGATAGCGACGAGACCAATATTGCAGCAGCGCACCTGGAAGACGCCGAACCCGGCATCGTGAACGCGCTGCGGACACGCGCTGATCTGCAAGCGGTGCCGTTGCGTGCGCTACCCAACGTTTCCATTCTGTTGCGCGACGCGGCGACGCAACAACCGGTTGTATGGATTCGCGATGGTCGTGTCACGCAATGGCTAGCCGATCCCGGCTACTGGCGGGCACGCGCCACGGCCAGCGGTCGATTGCCCCCCAGCGATCCGGCACAATGTCGCGGAAGTGACGGACCGATCATCACGTCACTTCAGCAAGAATGGCTCACACACATGTTGAGTCATCCGTTCCGCGAAGTCGCGCAATATCTCACCGACGCGCAACCACGCCTGTCGCGTGAAGATATCGGCACGGTCGGCCGCGACATCGCACGCACCACGCCGACGATGTGAAAAAATTATGGCCGCAAAAGAGCGCAAAGAAATCAAAAAAAACATGTCGTACGACTAATGTGCACTACGCAACTGCCGCACAATGTCCGCCAATTCCTGCAGCGCTGCGAGTGGCGTGAGGTGATTCGTGTCGAGCGTGCGCAAGTGATCGAGAATTTGCGCTTCTGCTGATGATGACGTCGCCGAAGTGGCTGGCGCACCGAACAGCGACAACTGATTTGTTGGAGTTGCGGCGTGTGTGTTGCGCGGTGTTTCGGCTTCCAGATCGGCGAGCACCGCGAGGGCGCGATCGATGACCGCCGACGGCAAACCGGCGAGTTTCGCGACCTGGATGCCGTAGCTGCGATTCGCGGCACCGGCAATCAACGAACGCAGAAAAATAATTTGGTCGTTCCATTCCCGCACCGCCATGGTCGCGTTCACGATGCCTGGCACCTGCTGGGCGAGTGCGGCCAATTCATGATAATGTGTCGCGAACAGTGTGCGCGCGCCGATCTGTTGCGCCAGATATTCCGCCACCGACCACGCAATGGAAATACCGTCGTAGGTGGAGGTCCCGCGTCCCAATTCGTCGATGAGAATCAGACTCTGCGCGGTCGCGTCGCGCAGGATCGTGGCGGCCTCGGACATTTCCACCATGAAGGTCGATTGTCCGCGCGCAAGGTTGTCGCTCGCACCGACGCGCGTGAAGATGCGATCGGTGAGTCCGATCACCGCAGACTGCGCCGGCACGAAACTGCCCATGTGTGCGAGCAACGTGATGAGTCCGACTTGCCGCATGACGGTTGATTTCCCCGCCATGTTGGGTCCGGTGATGACCATCAAATGAGCCTCGCCGTTTCGGTCGCCGCGACCCAAGCGACAATCGTTCGGGACAAAGGGTTCACCGCGCCGCAAGACTTCGACCACCGGGTGCCGCCCCGCCACAATCTGCAACACCGGTTCCGCGACCAATTGTGGGCGACAATAATTATGTTCGAGCGCGACAATCGCCAGCGCGCACAGCGCATCGCACGCGGCAATATTGTGTGCCGTGCGCGCAATAGTGATGTGCAGCGCCGCAGCGGTTTCTCGCAGTTCGGTGAAACGCGCGTATTCAATTGCGCAGATGCGCTCGCCAGCCGTCGTGACTTTTTCTTCGTAGCGTTTGAGCGCGTCGGTAATGTAGCGCTCGGCGTTGGTCAGCGTTTGTTTGCGCACATAATCGGCGGGGACTTTGTCGCGATGCGCGTGCGTGATTTCGATGTAATATCCAAACACGCGATTGTAGCGCACCTTCAGTGAAGAAATTCCCGTGCGCACGCGTTCGGTCGCTTCGAGTTCGGCGATGAACTGTTTGCCTTCGCGTTGCAGGTGGCGCAACTCATCGAGATCGGCGTCGACGCCGTCTTGCAACAAGCCGCCCTCGCGCACACCAAACGGTGGTTCATCGACCAACGTCGCGCTGATACGCGCGGTGAGCGCATCGCACGAGTCCATACCGGAGCGCAGCGTCTGCAAAAGTTCTGGCGTGTCGGGCAACCCGCGTTGCAATTGCGCAACCGCCTGCAGTGAATCGCGCAACGCAATCAGATCACGCGCATTGGCAGAACCGGTCACGACCCGCCCGGCAATCCGCTCCAGATCAGCAATGGCGCGCAAGGCGTGTGCGCACCGCTCCCGCAGCGCGGCGTCGGTCATCAGCGCGTCGATCGCATCGTGGCGCGCGGCAATTTTTTTCGGATCACGCAGCGGATACAACAACCACTCGCGCACGCACCGCGCGCCCATGGCCGTGTGCGTGCGATCGAGTAAACCCAGTACGGTCGCGCTGCGTCCGCCGTCGTGCAAATTCTGACACAATTCCAGATTGCGTTTCGTGACATCATCGATCACTAAAAATTCGCTCGCCGCGTACCACGCAATGTGTGTGATGTGTGATGGGGTGTCGGGTTGCACCAGTTTGAGAAAATGCAAATACTGCCAGAGGGCCGCCACCGCAGGTAACGCGGCCGGAGCGTTCACGCGCACGGTTTCAACGCCATGGATCGTGGGACAATCCGCCGCGGAAAAATCTGCGGCGGGTCGCGGCGTGCGCGTCGCGCCGAGCGGCGTTTCGCAATCGACGTCTTGGGCAAAAATTATTTCGCGCGGTTCCAAACGGGCGAGTTCATCGCGCAGGGCCGCACGATCCGCGCATTGCGTGGCCCGCAGCGTGCCGGTCGACACATCGATAACGGCCAAACCACAGCCCGCCATGTCTGGCGCGACGGCGACGAGAAAATTATGTTCGCGCGCTGGTAATTGATCGGCTGCCATAATGGCGCCGGGTGTGAGTAAGCGCACGACCTCGCGCTCCACGATCCCCTTCGCCAATTTCGGATCTTCGATCTGTTCACAGATCGCGATTTTTTTCCCGGCCTGCAGCAGTTTGGCGATGTAGGCGTCGGCGCTGTGATACGGCACGCCACACAGCGGGACGGGATGCGGATCGTTGCGATTACGTGAGGTGAGCGTAATGTCGAGAATCGCCGACGCCGTGATCGCATCGTCGAAAAACATTTCGTAAAAATCGCCGAGCCGAAAAAAAAGAATCGTGTCGGGATCGGTGTATTGCGCGCGAATCCGCCAATACTGCTGCAACATCGGCGTGGCATTCACATCGTGCAGTTTGCATTTTTCATTTTGCATTGCGTTGAATGTCGCTCCACAACGCGCGTAGCTCGCTGGGCTTGAGTTTGCGGGTCTTTCCGGGCGCGAGCTCGCCCAACCGCACTGAACCAATCGCAACGCGTTTGAGTTTCAGCACGGAATGCCCGATCATTTCGCACATGCGGCGCACCTGTCGATATTTGCCGGAGTGCAACGCAATTTCCAACCACGCGTTGCGATCCGTGCCCGGTAATGTGCGCACGGATTTCGCTTCCAGAATTTCGCCCTCTTCGCGCAAACCCGCGAGCAAGCGCGCAATCGCGGCGTCGTCGGGATGACCGCTCACCTTCACCTGATATATTTTTGCCACGTGATGTTTCGGATGCGAGAGTGCGTTCGCAAAATTTCCGTCGTTGGTGAGCAGCAGCAATCCTTCCGAATCGTAATCGAGTCGCCCGACCGCGTTGAGCCCCGCGCGGCGTTCCGACAAAATATCCCAAATGCGCCGGCGCCCCTGCGGATCGGATTTGGTCACAATGCATTGTTTCGGCTTGTAGAACGCAAAATAGACCAAATCCACGCGACCACTCACGGATTGACCACGCCATTCCACCACATCTTTGCCCGGCGTGACACTCACGCCCATCGCCGTAATAATTTTCCCATTCACGCGCACTTCGCCCGACGCAATCGCCACTTCGGCAGCTCGCCGCGACAACGTCGTCGTCTGCGCCAGAAATTTATGCAAGCGCAGCGCACTGCCCGCTGGCGACCGGCGACCGGCGACTGGCGACGTTTTTTTAAGAGTGGGCATCGACTGTCTCATCGGTGTGCGGTACAGATTCCGTCGCGTCGGCAACATCGGTGAGTTCAGGTTCGTCGGGGAAGAGATGACGCTCCATGTGGCGCAGGCTGCGCAATTGTTCCTCGAGTTCGCCGATGACTTCCTGATCTTCCACATCCATCGCGACTTGGACTTCCGGCGCAATTATTTGCATCGGATTGTAGGCATCGGGTGCTTCTGGCGCACCGCCGCCTTCGGCCACCGAAACGTGTGCGGGTTGTTCGAGCGCCTGAAAATCGCGCAACGTCGGCAGTGCCGATAAATTTTCCAGATTGAAGAGCGAGAGAAATTCTTTGGTGGTGCCGTACAGCAGCGGCGAACCAGGATCGTCGCGTTTGCCGACAATCTGAATCACGTTGCGTTCGAGCAAGGTTTTGAGCACACCGCCGCAATCGACGCCGCGAATTTCCTCGACCTCGGCGCGCACGATGGGTTGACGATATGCCACGATGGCCAACGTCTCCATGGCGGGCTGCGACAGGCGCGTCGGCTTGGGCACATTCAAACGTTGCACCCACGCCGCCACGCTCGCGCGGGTGCGAATTTGAAATCCGCCCGCGACCTCGCGCAACTCAATCCCGCCCGGTCGCTGCGCGTATTCCTCTTGCAACGTCTCGATCGCCTGACGAATCGCCGCCTTGTCCACGCCTGCTTCACCAAAAATCAGTGCGAGCGCGTTCACCGTCATCGGTTCCTCCGCCACAAAGATCAGCGCCTCGACCGCACTTTTGAGTTCAATGTGTTCCATAATCTTTCACCAATTCTTTTCGTCCCTCGTCCCAGTGAGCGTAGCGAACGATCGTCCCTCGTCCCTCGCACTTGATTATCTCCAGTCACTCGTCTTCCCTTCGACCGCATCCTGCGCGACATCCATCACGCCGGTCACAAACAGCGATTCGCCCAAACCGCCTTGAAACAGCGTAATCATGCCCAAACGCGCCATTTCCAGCAGCGAGAGAAATGTCACGACGAGATCGTATTTCGTCAAAACCTTCGGCAATAATTCCTCGAGATCGATGGTGCGACCGCGCCGCACGACCGCCGCCAATTCATAGATGCGTTGATTCACACTCACGCGATCGATCGCGACGGTGTGATACGTGTCCGTCGGAATGCGCCGCAGCACGCGATCGAAGGCCTCGATCAACATGAACGCGGTACCGGATTGCAACGGCGCGGGGCCCGACGCATTTTCGAGCGCGTCGGGCGCGGTGGCGAGCGGCACGAACACATCGCGTTGCAACATGTGGCGCTGCTCCAATCCGGCGGCGGCCTCTTTGAAGCGCTGATACTCGAGCAAGCGGCGCATGAGGTCGGCGCGCGGGTCGGACGTATCGTCTTCGAGCGCGGGTGCGACGGGCAAGAGCATCTGCGATTTGATGTGCATCAATTCCGCCGCCATCACCAAAAATTCGCCCGCCAAATCGATGTCGAGCGCTTGCATGGTGTCGACGTAACGCAAATATTCTTCGGTGAGCACCGCAATGGAAATATCGTGAATCGAGAGCTCATGTTTGCGAATCAGATAGAGCAACAAATCGAGCGGCCCCTCGAATACTGGCAGATTCACGCGATACGCGCCTTTGGCTTCGGAGATGATGGAGTCGAGTGATGTCGTCTGTTCGTTCATATTACAATCCCATCGCACTGCGCAATTCCACCAACGTCTGTTCCGCGACTTGGCGGGCGCGATCTCGGCCCATCTGCAAAACTGCGGCGACGTCGTCTGGGCGCGCGGCCCAATCGGCTCGGCGCTCGCGAATGGGCGCTAATGTTTTTTCCATTTCACTGAGCAAGATTTTTTTACAATCGACGCAGCCAATGCCGGCGCGACGACATTCGGTGTTCACATGTGCAATATTTTCGGCCGATGAAAACAGTTTGTGCAGATCGTACATCAGACAGACATCGGGATTGCCGGGATCGGTGCGGCGCACGCGCGCGGGATCGGTCACGGCGGGCATGATTTTCGTGGAAATTTCGCTCGCGGATTCAGACAGACCAATCGTGTTGTTGTAACTCTTACTCATCTTGCGACGATCCAGCCCCGGCACTTTCGGGGCGTGGGTAAGCAGCGGCTTGGGTTCGGGAAAAATGGTGCGTCCATACAAATGATGCACGCGGCGCACGACCTCGCGCGCGAGTTCCAGATGCGCGACCTGATCTTCGCCGACCGGCACGCAATCGGCCTTGTACATCAGAATATCGGCGGTTTGCAAAAGTGGGTACCCGAGGAACCCGTACATGTTCAAATCTTTGTGCGCGAGTTGTTCGCGGATTTCCTTGTACGACGGCACGCGTTCGAGCCAACCCAATGGTGTGAGCATCGACAATAATAAATGCAACTCCGCGTGCTGCGGGACCTGCGATTGAATAAAAATGGTGCAGCGATTCGGATCGAGCCCGGCGCCCAACCAATCGAGCACCATCTCGTCGACCCACCCGCGAATGCCCGACGGGTCGGCGTATTCGGTCGTGAGGCTATGCCAATCGGCCACGAAAAAAAAACAGTCGTAGTGCGCCTGCAGCGTCACCCAATTCGCGAGCGCGCCGAAATAATTTCCCAAATGGAGTTTGCCGGTGGGACGCATCCCACTGAGCACCCGTTGCCGTGACATAAGTGCGCGCTTCTAGCGAGGGTGCGGGGAAAAGGCAATGGAATCGTCATGGGGTTAATTCCGAGAGATCAATGGGCCAGAACCCGGAGGACAACAACTCGGGGAGCCCAGATGCACGTACTACGTGCGCCTCGCGCATAACGTCCCTGCCCAATGTGCGGCTGAGATCCAGCGCGCCTTTGTGGTCGCCAATCACAGCCTGTTCCGCAGAGACCACTGCATATATGTTTGACGGCATTTCTGCGAAGATTAGAACTGGTGTGTGGAATAGCTGGTTCGGCGTCATTGCAAATGGCATCGCACCCAAAACATCCAGCGGATCTTCAGGAAACACACAATGAAATGCGCTCGTGAACACCATGCCTTCGTGCGTCTTGGTGTGCGGCGCATTGGCCGCAGCGTGCAAGTCGTTACCAGCGACGAGTTTCGCGTACGCCCATTCCTCGGCGGTTGGCAGTCGGCAATTATTATAAAAGCAATACGCTGCGGCGAATTTCCACCAGGCGTTGGTCAGCGCTACTTCCGCATCGGCAGGATCGGGGGGCGTCTGCGGCATTTGAAACACCGTGCCCGGTCCGCCGGAGAGAAAACCTCTGGCTGCAAACATCGCCACCGACAGCTCGCCATATTCTGTCACGAGCGCGTCGAGTGTGGAGGATTCAGGAAGTTGACCAGTGGTTTGCAACGCCGCGCCCATCAAAAGTACCCGCAACGGATGCGCGTCTGCGACCGTCACGGCATCTTTCGTTGCATCGAAATAAAAATAGTGCGCACCCACTTCGGCCGCGAATCGCGCGCATTGACCGTGCGTCACCGCTTTTTGCTCGATCGCAAATCGGCGAATCGGTTGCGCGCCTTCTGGCAACGCGTGCGGCGCAAAGTGACTATCCGGAACACACACCACCGGCTGACCTTTGAAGGTCGTAACTTTGGGGGCGGTCAGTGGAAAACCCGGACGAATGGCTGCGCTCATATTTTCTCCTCTCCCCCCTGCGACGCGCTCTAGACGATGATTTGCGGGCGGTCAATATTATTCCGACTCACCCCGCATTCAACACCAGCACCGGACACGGTGCATTCGCGAGGATGCGTTCGACGCCGGGGCCTAAGAAAAGGCGTTCGGAGCCGGGGCGGACGTCGATGCCTAAAATGATGAGATCCATTTGTTGGGCGCGCACCGTGGCGAGGATCACGGTTTCGGGATTGGGGCCGATTTGGACATCGCCGTGTGATTGCACATTCAGCGAGGTGCCCAAGCGACACAAGTCAGCGACGATCTGGCGGCCGGTGGTGAGTTGTTGTTCGAGATTTTCGGGATGCACCGAGTCGCGCAGATTTTTTCCCTCGCGCACGACGACGTGTTGAATGAACACCTGATCGTGATCGCGGCGCGTGAGTGCGAACGCCAGCTCGACCGCGCGTTTCGCGGCCGCGGCGCCGTTGGTGGGGACCAAAATGCGGTGCGGCTCCCACGTGGTCGCGGCGGATCCGCTTTGTACGACGAGCGTGGGACACGGCGCCTCGCGCACAACGGCGTCGATGAGCGTGCTGAACAAGGCATCGCGCCGCCCCGCCGCTTCAGAGGCACCAAGCACGACCAGGTCATAATTTTTTTGCGCCTCTTCAATGATGAGCGCAGCAGCGCGTTTGCCCACCACGATGCGCTTGATGACTTCTTGTCCGGGAAAATACGCGGCCAGCGCATTCAAATAATCCGCGGCATCGGATTTGTCGGCAACCTGCACGACGGTCAGCAACGTCACCGACAAGGCAGTTTTATCGCGCACGCGTTCGAGCAGACGCGCTTCAATGATTGGCAACGCGCAGGACAGATCGCTGCGCAGTCGCACCGGCATGAGGATGCGATGAATCCCCGCGATCAGATTCCCGTGCAGCGCGCGTTCCTGTTCCAGGCGGCGCAATTCGCGGCGCGAGGGACGCACGTGACGCAACACCCAACGCAGCGCGAACGGCGACATGAGCGTCGTCGCCATGGCCATGAGCACGATGATCGAAAACATTTCGCGCGTGAGAATGCCCAGCGACAAACCGATCGTGGCGACAATAATTTCCATCGCCCCGCGCGCATTCAGCCCAGCGCCGTACGCCAGCGCGGTCCAGTGATCGCGCCGACCAATCAGGCGCGCACCAAGGTATGTTCCCACAACTTTTCCCAACGTCGCGACCAAAATCACGACCAACGCGATGGTTAAGCGGGATGGTGTGAAGAGATGCATGACGTCCATCTTGAGTCCGGCGATCGCAAAAAAAATCGGCGCGAAAATCGCCTTGGTGAGACTCTCGATTTTTTCGAACACATCGTGCGGCAGGTTCCTCATTTGACCAAAGAGAATTCCCACGACGAACGCGCCCAACACCGGTTCCAGATGGAGTGATTGCGCGATCGCCCCACCCAAAAAAATTGCGACGATGACGAGCGTGAGATATCGATCGCGACTGCGCACCTCGTCTTGCACAAAAATCAGCGCGCGACGGAGCAACCAGCGCCCGAGTGTAAAAAATCCGCCGATGAAGAGGACTATTTTTCCAATCGAGATCGCCACCAAAAATCCGGTGATCGATTGCCCCGCGGCGAGACCGGCGACGATCGAGAGCAGCATCCAACCGGTGGTGTCGTCGCTCATGCCGGCGGCGAGAATTGTTTGGCCGATATCGCGCCGGATCAGGTTCATGTCCATCAACACCTTCGCGATGACGGGAATCGCCGAGATGGACATGGCGGTCGCGACGAAGAGCGCGAAGACCATGCGTTGCGCGGGATTCGCGAGGAGAAAATCGGGGAGCAGCAGACCGAGGCAGAGTCCGCTCGCAAAGGTGACGAGCACACCGCCCGCCGAGACGCCCATGGCGGTGCGCGCGTGGCGACGGATGAGGGCCAAATCGGTTTCGAGTCCGGTGAGTAACAACAAACACATCGCGCCGATGAGCCCAATGCTGTCGAGGAGCGACCATTGTAACGCCTGATGCGGCAACAACCATTGCCCCACGATCGGCACCAGACGCGACAATCCCGACGGTCCCAATAAAATTCCCGCCAATAATTCGCCGAGAACGGCGGGCTGTCCCCAGCGCTGCGCAATCTCCCCCAACGCCCGCGCCGCCAACAACAACACGGCGATTTGCAACAACCAACTCAAGATGATGTGTGGCGGTGTGGGGAGGAGGGAGTCCATGGGCGGGCGCGTGACTAACATTAGAGATGCGCCCCGGCAATAAAAACGAGGGACGAGGGACGACCGTTCGCTAACGCTCACTGGGACGAGGGACGAAACTGCAGTGAATACTGTTTCGTCCCTCGCATTTCTACCTTCCACAAACCTTGCCTTCAACTATTTTGTCTGATAACTACACGGTCGTCGTTGGGACATCTTATTTATGGAAGCAACGGTCGTCTTACAATTTCCGGCGGAGCGCTCCCTTGAAACGTTGGCCTTGCGGCCGGTGCTTGGGGTGCCGTTGTTTGTGCGCACCTGCATCGTGCTGGCCGACAATGGACAGCGCGATTTCGTATTGCTCGCCCCGCCCCGATTGCGGCGGTCGCTGTTGCGGGCTTGGCAAAAGCACCTCGCCCCGCGTAACGCCCGCCTGAAGTTGCTCCCCACCACCGATCACAATGAACTCACCCCCGACGACACGCGCTCCTTGCGCCGCGCGGTCGCGTCGCGTTTCTGGTTGTGCGATGCGCTCACGGTCGTCACCGAACTCTGGGCCCGCGAAGTCCTGGGTCCGGCACTACGCTACGCCCGCACGACCAACATTGGTCAGACGTGCACGCCGCGCGATGTGGAAGCAGGGACCGGTCACCGGTCGCCAGTCGCCGGTTACTGCAACTACTCCACTAGTGATGCCCTTACTGGCGACCGGCGACTGGCGACTGGCGACGCCGTTGCACGAAAATATTTCCGCGTCAGCGACTCGAGCGACATTCCGGCGCTGGAGCATTTTTTGTGCGAACATATTCGGCACGGCGCGAATGGCTGGATGGCGCGCAACGTGAACAAACGCATTTCGTTGCCGATCAGTCGGATTTTGGCGCGATTGCGAGTCAGTCCGAACACCATCACGATTTTCAATATGCTCATTGGCCTGGCGGCGGGCATCGGTACCGGCGGGCGCACTTACGTGGGTCTGCTCTGGGGCGGCATTTTATTTCAGACGGCCTCGATTATGGACGGTTGCGATGGCGAGGTCGCCAAACTCACGTTTCGCCAAAGCCAATTCGGCCAGATGATCGACACCCTCTCCGATAATTTCGCCCTCACCAGTTTTTTTGTGGGACTCACGATTCATCAATATCGTGTGCAAGACAGTTTCACGGGCTTTCTGTGGGCGGGACTTTTTTTCAGCGGCACCGGATTGCTGATTTACCGCATGGTGAAATTTTTGCGCCGCCACACCAATTCCATGAGTCTGGTCACCTTCGATAAAGAATTCATCCAGACCATGACCCGCGGCCAAACCGATTTCGTGTCGTTGCTGGTGCGCGGCTGCAAACCCATTTTGAAAAAAGAATGGTTCACCACAATTTTTCTGGGCATGGCGATTTTGGGAGTCCTTCCGTGGGCGTTGTACGGCGCGGCGCTGGTGGGTTGGATCGGGGTGTGGGTCGTGTCCGTTCTTGAACAGCGGCAACGCGCGATGTCCACGTCGGCCCATCGGCACCTCGGCACGTCGGCACAAAATCTTGCGGCCGGCAGCGGGAGCGCCAATGCCATCTAACCCGATCCTCAACCAGCGCGTCTGGGTATTCGATTTCGACGGCACGCTCGTCGACTCCATGGGCACGCTCACGAAACTTGGTGGCCAAGTCCTTGCGCAATTTTACGGCGTCACACCCACCAAAGGCGAGGCGTTGTATCGTGGTACGTCCGGGTTACCCTTCGCCCAACAAGTCGAGAAACTTTTTCCCGCACACGCCAACAACGCCGCCGCGGTCGAAACCTTTGAAGGGTTCAAACACGATTATCACGCATGGGCGCAACCGTTTCCGGATTCGCTGGACACACTCGTCACGCTCAAACGGCGCGGTGCATTCCTGGCGATCTCCTCGAATAATTTTGAAACGATTGTCGCGCGCACGGTGGCGGCGCTATGTTTGCCGGTCGATCTCGTGTGCGGCTGGCACGATGGGCACGGCAAAGGCGCTGCGCACTTCGATCGCATTCGCCACGCGGCCGAGTGCACAAACCCCGACATGATTTTCGTGGGCGATTCGCTGCACGACGGCGTTATCGCCGCTGAACACGCCATCCATTTTGCCGGACGGTCCGGCACCTTCACCGCGGACGCCTTCACGGCCCGATTTCCCGGGATCCGTGTCGTCCCATCCCTCATGGAGCTGGTATGAAAACGATCATCCTTGCCGCCGGAACCGGACAACGTCTTGGTCAACTCACCAGCGATCGCCCCAAGGCGTTGGTCGAAGTCGCGGGTCAACCACTGCTCGCGCATATGCTCGATTTTTTGAACGACGAACAGATCACCGACATCACGGTCGTGGGCGGTTATCATTTCAACACGCTGCGGGAATGGTTGCAGGCCCATGCACCGCACGTGCAGCTGGTCTACAATCCACGTTTCATGCAAGGCAGCATTCATTCACTACTCACCGCACCGCACGCGACACCCGCAGATTTTTTGTTGTGCAACGTCGATCATATCTATCACCCGCGCATGCTCTCGCCCATGATTCGCCCACGCACGCACATTGCCGCCGCCTGCGATTTCGATCGCCCGCTCGGCACCGACGACATGAAAGTGGAATTGTCGCTCGATGGGCAGGTGCTGCGTATGCACAAGGAACTTACGAAATTTCATGGCGGCTACATTGGCATGACGCGCGTGCCGGCCAATCAACACGCCGCGTATTGGGATGCGGCACAGCGCACGTTGGAAACGCACGGCGATCGCGCGGTGGCGGAATGGGTGCTCTCGGAATTGGCCAGCACCGGCACGCCCATCAACGTCTGTGACTTAAGTGAAATCGGCTGGGCCGAGGTCGACACGCGCGAAGATTTGGCCGCGGCGGAAATGTTCCTGCGACAGTCCGTGGCCCGCGCGGCATGAAACTCCGTCATCTTTTTTCACTCGTCGGCGCCGGATTATTTGCCTGGATGCTCCAGCGCATCGGCTTCGCGACTATTCTCACCCAGCTCACACTCATTGGCTGGTGGGGTGTGCCGCTGTTTTTTATCAGCGCCAGCTGGACGTTGTGTTACGCGTTCGGTTGGCGGCGCATCTTAAGTCGACAGCGCCACATGAGTCTCTGGGTCCTCTATCGCATTAAACTCGCGGGCGAGGCGGTCAGCGCCATCACGCCCGCCAATTTTATTGGCGGCGATCCGGTGCGCGTCTATTTGTTGCGTCGCTATTTTCCCTGGACGCACGGCGCCGCTTCGGTCGTCATCGATCGCACACTGCATTCCATTTCGATTCTTGGCATGATCGTGATTGGCGTCACGCTGGCGTTCTGGAATATTCCGCATCTCCCCACGAATGTGCAAATTGGTCTGCCGATTGTGTTGTTCGTGGTGTGCGGATTTGTCGGTTTTGTATTTTTGCATCAACGCCACGGCCTCTTCAATTTCGGCATGGATCTGTTGCGCCGCTTGCACATTCGGCGTCACTTCACCCCGGAATTTGTGAAGCGCTGCGATGAGCTCGATCGCTTGGTCGCCGAATTTTACACGCACGATCCGGCGGGATTCTGGATTACGCTCGGCTACAATTGTTTGGGGCGATGCCTGGGGATTGTTGAACTCTACGTAATTGGCCGCGTGGTCGATCCACGGTTTGGTTGGCTCGAGGCATTGGTGCTCGGCGCCGTCGCACCGCTCATCAATCTCATTTTCACGTTCATCCCCGGCGCATTCGGCGTCATGGAAGGCGCGTATGGGATTACGCTCTACTTACTCGCGCTGCCCGCCTCGCTCGGCCTCACGATTCAAATCATCAAACGCGCCCGCGCCGCGCTGTGGCTCGCACTCGGCTTCATGGTCCTGGGCACGCATGATCGGAAGGCGTTGTTACATCATTCGCCTGCGGCGAAGTGAACGAGGTCCGATCGTTCGCTACGCTCACTGCGACGACCGCTCCCTCTGGTCGCTGGGACGAGGGACGAAACTGCAGTGGAAAAACGGTCAGTGTTTTTTTCGTCCCAGTGAGCGATAGTGAACGGTCATCCCTCGGTCCTCGTGTTTCACTTCGTTTCATCACTCGTAAACAACTTCTGATAATACGGATCCATCTCGGCGGCGGAGGCGAGGCTTTCGGTGATTTCTTCGATGAGGTTGGCGTCGGTGAATAATGGATCGATGCTTTTCGATACTTTGCCTTTAATTTTCTCGCGACGCCGCGCGCGGCGCGCCTTCGGCATGCCTGCGGTGAGCAGATTGCGCAACAGGGCGGCATCTCCCTTTACAGCTTCGTGGACCATATCGACCAACGACGACGCCTTCGCCTTCCCCGCCGTCGGCACCGCGTCGGTTGATGGCGTCACGGCACCATGTCCCTTCAAAAAGGTTTGTAACCATCGCACGACCATATCAACCTCGTTTTGAACGCATTGAAATGCACCACTCATTCTCTGTATCGCGCTTTCGTAAAAAAAGTTGCTTAAAAAAAAACTGCATGCTAGCCCCCGCCGCTCAAAAGGTTGAATTTGCAATATTTTCTGTCGAAGAAATGGAGAAAAAAATGTCACAGCCGCAACAAACGATTGAAAATTCGCACGGAAAACTCGGTGTATTGTTGCCGGGATTGGGTGCGGTCAGCACGACCCTCATCGCCGGGATCGAAGCGATTCGCCAAGGTCTTGGCAAACCGATTGGTTCGCTCACCCAAATGGGCCACATCCGATTGGGCAAGCGCACCGATCACAAATCGCCACTCATTTCCGATTTTGTGCCACTCGCCAAACTCGCCGATCTCGAATTCGGCAGCTGGGATTGCTACCCGCAAAATGCGTACGAATCGGCCTTAAACGCCGGTGTACTGGACAAACCGCTGATTGAACAATTGCGCCCCGCACTCGAAAAACACCAACCGTGGACCGCCGCATTCGATCGCAACTACGTGAAGAATCTCGACGGCACGCATTGCAAAAAAGGGACGCGTCGCGAAATGGCCGACCAGATCGGCGCCGACATCGACGCGTTCATGAAGCGCACGGGCGTTACGCGTTGCGTGATGGTCTGGTGTGCGAGCACGGAAGTTTTCAAGAAGACCGGACCGGCGCATGCGAGCCTCTCCGCGTTCGAAAAAGCGCTCGACGCCGACGATCAATCCATCGCGCCCAGCATGTTGTACGCCTACGCCGCCCTCAAACGCGGGATTCCGTTTGCGAACGGTGCGCCGAATTTAACGGTCGATACGCCCGCGCTGCAGGAACTCGCGATGGAACACGGTGCCCCGCTCTGCGGCAAGGATTTCAAGACCGGCCAAACCCTCATGAAGACGGTCTTGGCGCCGGGCCTGCGGGCCCGCCATTTGGGCATCAGCGGCTGGTTCTCGACGAATATCTTGGGCAATCGCGATGGCGAGGTCTTGGACGATCCGGATTCATTCAAGACGAAAGAAGAGAGCAAGTTGTCGGTGCTCGACACGATTTTGCAACCGGAGTTGAACAAGGAACTGTACGGCGAACTCTATCACAAGGTCAGCATTCATTATTACCCGCCGCGCGGTGACAACAAAGAGGGTTGGGACAACATCGACATCTTCGGTTGGCTCGGCTACCCGATGCAGATCAAGGTGAATTTTCTCTGCCGCGACAGCATTCTCGCCGCACCGCTGGTACTCGATCTCGCCCTCTTCCTCGATCTCGCGAAACGCGCCAAGATGAAGGGCATCCAGGAATGGTTGTCGTTCTACTTCAAGAGCCCCATGGTCGCGCCGGATTTGTATCCGGAACACAATCTGTTCATTCAGGAAATGAAACTGAAAAACACGCTCCGCTGGATGATGGGCGAAGAACAAATTACGCATCTCGGGATTGAGTATTACAGATGAGTGAATCTTGGTGCGAGTTGCCAATTATTCGTAACTTTTGACAACCCACACCGCGCGCCAAAATTGCTCTTCCACATCCGTGCTTCGCTCCAAGGGAAAACCTCGTGAAAAATAGTTTTCGGCGAGGTGCCGATTGGCAGTGTATCTGTTTGTATTGACAACTACAAAAGTGCGCTTTACGATCATACGTGTGGATCTCTCCCGATTGGACGGTTTTGAGTGGGATGCAGGCAACACGGCAAAAGTCACGGCCCGCATGCCCTGCGGCATCGCAGAAAGTGCGTTTCTCGGAACACCACTGGTGTTCGTCGATGCCACCCATTCGGCACAAGAGCCCCGCTGGGCGTTGCTGAACCGCGTCGCCCCACGCCATGTTTTTCTGGTCTTCACGGTCCGCCGCCGCCGGATTCGCATTCTGTCGGCGCGTTTCATGCACGCGAAAGAGGTCAAAAAATATGAAAAAATCATCGACGCCACCGAAGCATAAGCATAAAATCCCGCGCCACGAAGCCGCCATCGATACCTGGATCGACGCCGTCGATCTGAACAAGGATTTCAGTCCGGGCGATTTTGTCCCGGTGCGTTTTACCAAACTGGAGCATCAACTCGTGCGCGGCGCTTACCGTGCGGCGCTGAAGACCAAACCGATGACGTTGCGACTGCCCGAAACGCTGATCCTCAAGCTCAAATTACTCGCCGTGCGCAAGGGAACAGCCTATCAAACCCTGATCCGACAATTGTTACAGGAAGTAGTCGATCGGCAATTGGTTCGAGCCTAGCCCCCTTTTCAGACCAACCAGTACTCAAACCGCGCGCCCAAATTGTTCGCCCACATCTGGTGAATAAATTATTTTCATCGCGCACGCAACTTTTTCTGCGGGTGGCCGATAACAACAATATAGGGTTGTGATCGCGAAATTTTTGAGTGAAAGGCGTTGCGTATGTTGAGCACTCTTCATCGAATGGTCTTGCGCTGCATTCCAACATCCGGTGCGGCGTTGCGGTCGGCGCGGGTTGCGTTGCGACAGGGGAAATTTGCGGCGGCGATGGACGCGTATCTTGCGGCGCATAGGCATCCGTCCGTTTGCGCGTGGATTGCCGACACCCCTCTTTTCAATACGATGCTGGATGCGATGCACGACACCCCAACCGCACTGCTTGTGGGCGCCGTGATGGCCGTGCGTGACAGACAAACCGAAGCGGTCGTGCGCCGCCTGGAAAATGTGGCGACCTCCGCGACTCGTCGCGTGAGTGGCCTGGCGCGCGAGCTGTTGCAACAATTGGCGGAGCATGGCATTTCCCAAGCGCAACAAGCGCTACTATCCGCCGCTGCGTTCCTGGCAACGTAACGATTCAAAATTATCAGAGAACATGTTGATCGTGGGCGTGGCATGTCGAAAAAAACACGGGCCGCAATTCAGGCCGGCCAACGCGTGCACGACGGCGCACCGCCCACGAATGATACGCATGGTCACGGTTGGCGCATTATTCATCAACACTGCGCCGCGCTGGGCATTCGTGTGGAAATTATTTCACACACGTACGCGACCGCCGCGCGCGCGCGCCGGGATTCTGGCACGATGGTCACGTTGCACTTTGCACCCAACAGTTTTGATCCGTTGCCCGACACACTGCGCGCGACATTCGGAAAATACAGCCCCGTATCAAGGGAATTATGGCACAGCAGCACCATCGAGTATTTGCGTATTTGCACACCAAACGGCCGTTTGCAGGCCATCGACGCACTCTCGGCATTTGTCGAACAGATCATCCAGTATGAAACCAATGCCGTGCGCGTACATGGGCTCATACCATACTACTTGCGGCGCACCATTTCCGAATGGGAGCAGCGGTGCGATCAAGTCCTCGTCTTGTTAGCGGATCTCTGTCGCGACCTGCCCGAGCCGCAGGCCGCCGCCGCCACTGTGCGCGCAGCCACGTTGCGCGACACTGTCAACCGGCATCGACAAGTCGTCGTGATCGCCCCCCCCCAGAAGACCCCGACGCCACCCCACTCACCGACCAAAAAATATGTCGACTCATTGAAAAGCGCTGTCGGGAATATGTGGGCAAATAAACCGCAGGTCAGCCGTTTTCGCCGGCACATCGGCACGTCGGCACGTCGGCACAAAAAAATCACCGCCCCTCAAACGCCTTCATGATGCCTTCGACGGTTGGGCCGGTATAGGCACTCGGCAAGATCAGCGCGAGGAGCGATCCTTGAATGAGAAACGCGAAAAAATGCGCGGCGAGGCGGCCCAGCGTATTGGCGTCGGCGGTGGCGAGATGCACGAGCGCTTCGACGATCATGGTGGAGGCGCAGAGCGCGGCGGCGAGCAGGGGCATGAGGGCGATGCGGCGCGAAAATAATTCGAGATCGGCGTCGCCGACACGAATCATGCGGAACCCGGTGAAGGCGCGCACAAATCCGCCGATGGTGCGATACCAACCGAGATTCAGATACGACGCAAGAAACGTGACAATTAAAATTTCCGCCAGTGCAATGGGATTGATGAGCACCAGTAGCGTTTCCCGGCTCACGAATCCGCTCGCGGCGAGCAAGACTCCAATGATGAGTAGTCGTTTGATGGTTTCCATGGGGCTCCTCACCTCTTCATACCCGCTTCGGCATACGAATCTGCGCCACACGTTCGCTCACCTCGCGATAGACCTGCAGCGGACGACCGTCGTCGCGCCAGGCGTCGTGCATCATGTCGCGCACGGTGCGACGCGGCAGTTGCTTCGCCATCACGGCGTAAAACATTTGATCGCCCAACATATAGCCCAGCGCATGCGTGACCGCAAAAAAAAGTGGCGGGGGTAATCGATAAAAATTTTCGTTGGTACTCATGCGCCCCACGGCGGCTTTGCCCGCGAAGGCGAGTACGATCTGCGTGGTTTCGGCCTCGAGTGTGCGCGCGGGCTCGACACCCTCTTTGCGAAAATAGGCCAGCAGACGCCGAAAATCGGCCACGTGCAGGCATTTGCGTTTGTGGTTGATCAGTTTCGATCCAAAAAATCCCAACGCCTCGTGCAAGACATTGGCAAAAAATGCGTCGATGAGCGGGCGCGGAAATTCCGGACCGGTGAGGAGAAATTTTAAATAATGCGTCGCCTCTTCGGCGGCGTGATTCAGCGATAAGTTGGCGAGATACACCAAACGCGCCTGCGGAATAAAATAACTTTCGGCGGACATGACGTGCCGACGAATCGTGGCGAGTTCGCGTGCGGTGAACGCGCGTTGCCGACGCAAAACCTGCAGAAAACTCAAATCACCGCAGGTGTAGACCGTAATGTCGTCGCGCGCGGCGGGCGGTTGCACGCGCAAAAATCGCGCGACATGATCTTGCAATTCCAGAAATTGCTGCTTCGCATCGGCGAAATCGATTTCGCCGCCGTCGTGCTCGAGCCAATTCAGATACGATTGCTGACACACCACCGGCGGCGTGTGCATGCGACAAAAACTGCGCTCGTTTTGTTGCACCACTTCTACTCGATGTTCGCGGCCCTGCAGCGCGAGTTGCCAATACAGCGCCTCGCTGTTTTGATAGAGAATCAGATCGCGCCGTGTGATTTTTTTTTCACGCAGAGCGCGCAATGTCTCAAACGGCAGATGTTCCGGCGCCAGATGCAGATCGCCAATCAGCACGAAAAGTTGATGATCCGGAAACTGCGTGGTGACCTGCACCAGATATTTTCCGGTGGCGGCGTCGCGCACCCGCAAATTCGCGCTCGTCCCCGCCGCATCGATGCCCACGATCGGCAGATGATGATACCGCGCAAAATCAAAGAGCGCGCGAAAGTTCGGCCACAAGTCGAAGATCCAGTGTTGCTGCAATCCCACCGCGCGCAAAAATTTATCTTCGCTGATATCGCCTGCCAGAAACGCATCGATGTGCGCTTGATGGCGGCGATGCAATAATTCCAGACCGATCACGAGCGGACGCCGCCCGGTGACGACGGCTTTGAGCAGACGCAAAAAAGAGCGCTGCGATTGCGCGCAGGTGTGATAGTCGCCGACGTAAATAATGTCGGCTCGCGCGACCGCGCCCAGCATGACTTCGTGCGACACGACGCGAGAAAATGTGGCGACCGCGCGGCGATAACGCCTTTCATACGCCGCAAACAACGGTTCCTGCACGACCACCGATTCCGCAATGCGCCGCTGATTGCGCCGAAAGAGCGTGCGTTGCAAAGCGACCAGTTCGGCGCGGGGTGATGGAGACATGGGAGCGCAATCTAAATGCAAAATGAAAAATGCAAAATGAAAAACAGGAGGTCGACGCAACTTTTCCTGCGATCTGACGATACTACGTATAGAGAGGGCGAGCGGGGAAAAAACTTATGCGATTCGGGTGGATAAAAAATCGTGCTCCGCAGTTGGCGCTGCCCCGCGCTACCGTACCGTTGACCCATGCGCAGGCCAGCGCGGTACAAACAGCCGCCTCTGCCCGAGGGTATCAGGTGCGAATGTTTCAGAAGACATTCGACGGCAAAACGGTCGGGTGCGTGCTCGTGGGAGAATGGCACAAGAAATTGACCGCAAAGTCTGACGCCGTTGGCAAGCGTCTGGTAGCGTCTTTTCGCTGGCAGGGCAGCGAGGGTTGGACGCCAACGACCCTCGGAGAAAAAAATCCCGACCTGCTGGACAGCGGCGTACGGTGGGTCGTCAGCAGATGGTTGTTCATCGTCTGATAACTTCGGGGTCTGTCCCCAAAGTTATGCGGCTATGAATTTGTTTTGAACATCGGCACGTCGGCACTCCGGCACATCGGCACAATTCATTTCCCAATCAACCGCTGCACCCACGCAAAACTGCCGAGATCGTTGATCGTCACGAAAATAATCAGACTGAGTAAAATGGTGAAACCGATATTTTGCAGAATCGTCTGCGCGCGCAGCGAGAGTGGCTTGCCGCGCACGGCTTCGAGGGCGAGAAACACCACGTGGCCACCGTCGAGGACGGGAATCGGCAAGAGGTTCAACATGCCGAGTTGCAGACTGAAGAAACTGAGGAAATAGAGAAACGGCGCGAGCCCTTCCTGCGCAATTTTGGCGAACATGGTGATGATACGCACCGGACCGCCGAGGGATTTGTAATGTTGCGCGGGTTTGCTGACGAGACTTTGCAAAAATTGTCCGGTGACTTTGACCAGTCGCCACATGTCGCGCTCGCCCATGACGATGGAATCGGTCACGCCATAACGCCGCAAAATTTTCGGGACATCTTGGTAAATTTTTTCGGGATCGTGCTGAATGCCGAGCAGATAGCGTCCGGAATTTTTGTCGAGCGTGGGGCGCAGCGCCAAGGTTTGCACCGCGTCGCCGCGCCGAATCTGTACCGCGACCGGACTGGGTTGCGCGAGTGCCGTGGACACACGATCGAAATGCCCGCCCCACGCCACGACTTCCTGCATCCAGCACCATGCGCTGTCGTGCGCACCGAGCAGCAGCGTGAGTTCGTCCCACGTGTGAATGCGCTCGCCTTCGAGGCCGATGATTTCATCGCCCGCCTGCAAACCTGCAGTGACAGCGGATCCACCGGGTTGCACTTGATCGGCGATGGGTCGATTCATGAAGCGCGCCGCCGGGTGCACGCCAAATCCCAAACAGGTGGGCGTGAGCGTGACATCGCGCACGGTATTGTTGCGCTCCACACGCAGTGCGAGTGGTGAATTGCCAGCCAACAACAATTGTTCCTGCGCGACTTCCCACGTGGCCACGTCGTGACCGGCAATCGCCACGATGCGATCACCGGGCTGCAAACCTGCGAGAGCTGCGGAAGTCCCGCGTTCAATCTCGGCCACGATCGGCATTTCCGCTTCGTACGCGGGGCGTTCGCGGCCGATGAAAAACGGCAGCGGCATGATGAGACTGCAGAGCAAAATATTCATGGTGGGTCCGGCCAACACGATCGCCATTTTTTTCCAGACCGGCATGTTGCAATACGCGCGCGGATCGCTGCGCGTGGCCTCGTCGTTGGGATCCTCGCCCGCCATTTTCACGTAACCGCCGAGCGGCAACAGACTGATTTTGTATTCCGTCTCGCCGCGCCGAAACGCCGCGATGGTGGGACCAAAGCCAATCGAAAACGCCTCGATGCGCACGCCCGCCCAGCGCGCGACCGCAAAGTGGCCCCACTCGTGGACCAGCACGAGCAGTCCCAATCCGGCGATGAGGGCGATGGCGATGAAGATGATATCGATGAACATTGATTCTCCTTAAGTATTACTGAAGGACGAGGGACGACCGCTCGCTACCGCTCACTAGGACGAGGGACGAAACAAGAGTGAAATTTTTTTCGTCCTTCATCCCAGCGACTGAAAGGAGCGGTCGTCCCTCGTCCTTCGCTGTAACCTGCCATCACCCACGACTCGCGACGCGCGCAACACACTCCCCTGCCCTGGCACGCGCGGTGGCGTCGCACACGAGAATATCTTCCAGGCTCAAAGTGGAGGCACTCGACGATTTCGCCTGTAGCACCGCATCGACCACCGCGGGAATACCCATAAACGGAATGCGTTTGGCCAAAAAGGCCTCAACGGCGACTTCGTTGGCGGCGTTCAAAATGGTGGTCGCGTTGCCACCCGCGGCGTTGGCCTCGCGCGCCAGACGCAAACAGGGAAAGAGATTTTCATCGGGCGCGCTAAAGGTGAGATTTTTTAATTGTGCCAAATTTAGGCGAGGAATGCCGGTGGTAATGCGTTCTGGGAAAGCGAGTGCGTAGGCGATGGGCAAACGCATGTCGGGCATGGCGAGCTGCGCCAGCACACTGCCGTCGAGATATTCCACCAGTGCATGCACAATACTTTCGCGATGCACCAACACGCCAAGTTGCGACGGTGCCAAATCAAACAACCAACGCGCCTCGATGAGTTCAAGGCCTTTGTTCATGAGCGTGGCAGAGTCGATCGTGATCTTCGCGCCCATATTCCAATTCGGATGTTGCAGCGCCGATTCGACCGTGATGGCGTCGAATTGATCGCTCGGCAAATCGCGAAACGGTCCACCGCTCGCGGTGAGTGTGACGCAATGGACATCGCCGCGACGCTGCCCTTGCAACGCCTGAAAGACCGCGCCATGTTCGCTATCGACCGGCAAAATTTCCGCACCACTTTTTTCGGCAAGTGCGCGCACGAGCGCACCGGCGACGACCATCGATTCTTTGTTGGCGAGCGCAATGCGTTTGCCGGCCGCGGCCGCCGCGAGTGTGGAGCGCAGCCCCGCCGCGCCCACAATCGCCGCGACCACCGTGTCGATTTCAGAAAGTGTGGCCAACGCGGCAATCGCCTCGGGACCAACGCCAATCTCGATGTGTTGTCCGCGACATTGCGCGCGCAATAATTCCGCCGCCGATTTGTCGGCCACCGCCACATACGACGGCGCAAATTCCCGCACCTGTTCCGCCAACACCGCCGCATTGCGCCCCGCCGCCAGCGCGACGACCCGAAATCGCTCCGGATGCTGCCGCACGATTTCGAGCGTAGCGGTGCCGATGGAGCCGGTGGAACCTAAGATGGCGAGCGAGTGTGGCATAGTATTTTACGAGGGACGAGGGACGATCGTCTGCCGTTGGCAGACTGGGACGAGGGACGAAACACCATTCACTGCAGTTGCGTCCCTCGTCCCAGCGACCAAAGGGAGCGGCCGTCCCTCGTCCCTCGGATTTTACTCCAGTCCCATCACCTTCGTAAAAAAATAATACACGACCGGTGCGGAAAAAAAATAGGCGTCGCAGCGATCGAGCATGCCGCCGTGGCCGGGGAGCATTGCGCCGGAATCTTTGACGTGACACGCGCGCTTGATCGCCGACTCGACCAGATCGCCCATGGGCGCGACAAAACCGATGAGCAGTCCCAATGCCACACACGGCCACATCGGCAGCGCTTCGTAAAATGCGGCGCGAAACGCGAGTGCG
>OBEQ011459792.1_pt1 | contig 62091 bp, 55 predicted proteins | sample 1670901 | NCBI WGS metagenome assembly OBEQ01 (sample SAMEA104232315, study PRJEB22302) | groundwater metagenome | biome: forest; feature: aquifer; material: groundwater | place: USA | collected 2011-08-07 | depth 5.4 m
CCACCTGTGACAGCCACCTTCTATTACGCCTCCCCCAATGCTGTCAAGCTTTCTTGGGAGGCGTATTGAGGGGGATGGCAGTGTAGGTTACAACGAATCTTCAGTTGCGGGAAGTGCAGATTTCGGGGGTGTAATCTGCACCTCATGGCCGCTGAACTCTATCCGGCAGCAGATTGCGCCCTCTTCCGCTTGACACGCCCTGCCCCGCCCTGCTACAAGTCCTCAGATCCCTGAGGCGCGGGGCCGGCGTGGCCCCGCGCAGACAGGGGCAGCACACCACCCCCCCAGAGAGGAGGATCCCATGCGGAGAGGACTGGTCGGACTGCTTGGCCTCATCGTGCTCGGGAGCGGGGTCGTCACCCCGCGCCCCGCGGCGGCACTCGACAGCTGTAGCGTGAGCGGCACCTACAACCTGAGCGGCTTCGCACTCGGGAACGCCGAGGTCCTCGGGTCCCTCGTCTTCGCGCCGAACGGGGCGTGCACGGGCGGGACCTTCAGCGGGGCCGTCACGGTGAAGGTGGACGGGAGTGCGCCCATCCGCTTCCCGCCCAGCGGGACCTACCTCGTCAACCCCGACCTGACCGTGACCATCACGAACACGGGCGGGGTGACCGTGACCCTGAGCGGCCTCGTCTCCGAGCTAAACGGCAATGTCGCGAACGCGATCCAGGCCGTCGGGGATGTCGGCGGGGCGCTCAACGTCGGCCTCACCCTGACCCGGAGCGTGTTCGCCGCTGGGGCCGGCGACAACACGGCCGTCGGCTTCGACGCGCTCGCCGCCAACACGACCGGCCGCGTCAACACGGCCGTCGGCTTCGACGCGCTCGCCGCCAACACGACCGGTGGCGGCAACACGGCCGTCGGCTTCGCCGCGCTCACCGCCAACACGACCGGCGGCAACAACACGGCCCTCGGAATCTTTGCGCTCATCGCCAACACGACCGGCCGCTTCAACACGGCCGTCGGGAACGGCGCGCTCTCCACCAACACGACCGGCGCCACCAACACGGCCGTCGGGGACAGCGCGCTCGGCCGCAGCACTGGCTCTAACAACATCGCCCTGGGTGAGGATGCCGGCTCGTTGCTGACGAGCGGGAGCAACAACATCGACATCGGCAACGTTGGGGTGGCGGGGGAGTCGGCCACGACCCGGATCGGCGCCCAGGGGGTGGGGACGGGGCAGACGTTCATCGCCGGCGTCAGCGGGGTAACGACGGGGGGTGCCGCGATTACCGTCCTCATCGACGCCAACGGCCAGCTCGGCACGGCCAGCTCGTCCCGGCGCGTCAAGGAGGAGATCCAGGACATGGTGGACGCCTCCGAGCCGCTCCTGCGGCTCCGACCGGTCAGCTTCCGCTACCGGAACCACGCCGACGGCGGCCTTCGCCAGTACGGCCTCATCGCCGAAGAGGTGGCGGAGGTCCTCCCCGACCTCGTGGTGTCCGACCAGGCGGGCCAGCCCGAGACGGTACGGTACCACCTCTTGCCCGCGCTGCTGCTCAACGAACTCCAGAAGCAGCACCGGCAGCTCACGGAGCAACAGGCCCAGCTCCAAGCGCAGGCCCAGACGATCGCGGCCCTGCAGGCCCGGCTCGAGCGGCTGCTCTCGCTGCGGGCCGAGGAGTAGGCCGCCGTCCCCCAGGGAGGCCGCCTGGGGGGCGTCCTCATCGCCGGGGCGCGGCCAAGCCAGTCCCGCTCGGGGAGCCGCGCACTGACCCCTGGCGTCTGCCGCGCTGACACAGGCCGCAGGCGGCGCTCGACGCGCTGCGGCGGGAGCACACGAGAAGGAGTGGCACGGGCCAGATCCGTTCCATCGCAACGATCCGAGAGGCGTATCGCTCAAAATAGCCCGCTACCTCGCCCTCCTTTCCCCTGTGGCAGAAGTGTAGATTACAACCACAAATCTGCACCGGCCATTCCAGGCAGACTTTAATAAACAGGCCACGAACGATGAAAACGCAAAGACCGGAGGAAGCTCGGTGACGGTTGTGCCTTGCCAATGCAACGCGTCTTTTACCTGGAGAGAAGCAGCGGGAATTGATGGGGGGAAGACAAAGTCCGGATGCCGCTGAGGGGAGCCTTACCGGCCACCCCAACGCCATCTGGTGACTGCGTCAACCGCGAACACGATGGACAAGCGGCCAGTTTCATCCACGGCTTCAGATTGTGGAGCATGATACTCACACCAGACCCAGAAGGGATCGCGGAGTATCGGATATACAAGGGATGGATAGAACAGCACATGGCGATTCAGCGTCTGTCCGCTAGTGGCTCGCCGGAGAAGTTCTTGGAGCATCGCTCGGCTACCACCCTCCAAGTGAAGCTGAAGCCCTTGGATCTGACTTGACCACAATCCAAGAAGGATGCTTGGTCACGACCCGTTACCGATTCGTCAGCTTCTCTAACAGCGTCTTCGCCTGTGCATAGGCGGGATCATCCGGAGCCTTGTCAAGCACGTATTTGAGCCTTTTGATGGCTTTGTCCCTTTGCCCAATGTTAGCGTAGGCCACTCCCTGGAAAAGGTAGGGCGTAAGCCATTCGGGTGTCCTGTCAATTTGTACCTCACACACACGTATCAGCTCCTGGTATTTCTTTTGCTGCTCAAGAGCAACCATCTGCTGAAAGACGGTCACCTCTTCCCCTGCAACCACCGAAGTGTGCCCTGGCCGCGTAGTGACGCGCCTCGCTCCGTTGAAGTCGTAACTGGCGCTGATGCCTCGCCCGAGTTTGTTCGCCTCGCGCTGAAGTTGCCTGATTTTCTCCCCTTTCTGCCGGAGGTCCGCTTGGTACCGCTCGATCTGTTCACTCAGCCTCTTGTTCTGAGAGATCAACTCGTTCTTGCCTTCGATGAGTTCTCTAGTCTCTGCATCCTTTTGTTTTTGAACTTGGGATTCGAAATACCATGTTCCGGCCACCGAAACGGCGACGATGATCGCCGCTATTCGAGAGGCGCGCTTCATGACTGGACGCCAAGCGACGGCGACTACGATTGCTGCTAAAAGCGAGATCCACTTCAGAACTTGAAACCAGATCCTCGGGTCCATTGCACTCACGTCCTCGTGTCCAGCACGAATACCTCTACGGAGGTTGGGGTCCTCGCGGTGGCCTTCGAGGAACTTGTGACCGCCTCAAGTATTCCTAACGAACGAATCAGAAGCAGGTTTGCCTCCTCCCAATGCCGTGGTGCAAGGGCGCATTGCTGCTCGCAGGGCAATCTGGCGCGATAGGATGACCGATTTAACTGTCATCGATGGCGGGGAAACCAGATCTCTATTACTAAGCGACGTCGTTTCCGTGGCCGCAGCGCCACCAGGATGACAGCGATTGCAAGTTCTGTCATGACCTCACCTTCTCTCTGATCATGCCGGCTCATTAGCCCGTTTCTGATACACCTTTGACGGGGTTTCGCTAACCCAGCTCTGGCTCAACCAGCCGAAGTACCCCCCGTGTCATCGGCCTGGACGCTGGCAGACTCGCCGGGACGCAATTTGCTCGCGCCACAATCGCCAGAAGGTCCAGGTTCATCCAGACGATAGCACAGGCCAGCTTTTCCGGGTCCTTCCTCCGTAAATGGTCCACAACAATCTTTCTTGGCTAACCCTGTAGCACATGAAAAAAGCCGTGTCTATAAGCAAATGAGTCCGTCCGTCGGATCGATTGACTCACTTGAGGGGATGGGGGGGATGATCGATGGGCGAGGTTAGGCGGATTGGATCGTGTACTTCACCAGCCGGTCTCTGCTTTCGCCGGGCCGTATCTTGGGGCGCAAGGAGAATACTTCCATCACCGACGATCCCTCTCCTGAACTCGAAGGGCTAACAGTTGAGGGATCTGCAAAAGCGAAGCCTATGTCATGCACCTCTCCGGCGAGTCAAGCCCGGCACCTATGGCGGCATAAGCGGGGCAACCACACCCGGATCTCGATATGTTTTTGGCGCTCTGCACCTTCAGCTCCTCTCTGCGGCTCCGCAGTACCGTGAGAAGATCTCAAGCAGCCTTCCGAACTCGTCCTCTCCCAGCTCTGTCAGCCTCCGAGCGAGGTTCTTGCCCGCAACGACACCCTCTGGATTAAAGTCCGGCCCATACATTCCAAGGCCCTTCAATTCAGCGACCAGCCCATCCCGATCTGCCTTTCCGTGAGGGTAAGACTTTTCGTCGAGGTAGCAGAATGTCCAGGCTGGGGAGAACGACACGATACGGGCCCCGCTTCTGCCCCGAAGGCCGAAGACAGGGGTCTTTGCTTTCGCGATCAAGAAGAAGCGGTGCTTTTCGGCCCAGTCGAGGACCTTTCGCAGGCGCTCGCCGAGATCGTGATCCGGCAAGCTGGCGTAGGCGGCCCGGAGCAGATCCATTGACCACAGAATCACATCCGAGGGTTCTTTGATCGGTTTCCCAATGAGCCGTGGCGCAAGCACGAGGGGGCCTGACTCATCGCCGTAGAGGGGAAGCTCCAGGCCATAGATCTCGGCCGTTCTCATCTCGCTATTCAAATACTCAATCGTCCGGCGCACTTCTGGGCGCAGTTCATCGCCAGCGATGATCATCCGGAATCGCCCCCGGCGCAAATTCTCCTCCACGTCGTCCCAGAAGGCTTCTAAGTCGATTTCCTCACCGAACACCTCATGCATGACCTCGTCAATGCTCGTGTCCTTGCCGCGAAGCTCCCCTCCATGCTGGCGCCAGAACGCTATCGCTTTTTCGCGGGTCCGGCCATTGCCCCAGGATGCTGCGGCATTGGCGGCGTATTCCAAGATCTGGCCTACCACTGCCCGGCGGGCCCCAGGGTCCTGGATCAGCTTGGCCTCGACGAGGGTTAGGACCCGGCGCTGGTCAACAAGCAGATGGTCGACGGACCACCCTCCGAGAGGCATCTCGCGGTAGAGCAGCACGAAGCGTGGCGGATCATCACTCCCGGGGTCTATCTGCTGCCCCGGCAGGACGTCCGGATGCTTCTCCAACAGGGTCTGAAGCGCGTCCTCTAATGTCTTTCCGAATAACCCAGCTCGCCACGGACGAGCCAGCAGGGGGCGCAGATTTTTCCCCTCGATCACGAAGACCCTATCCGACTTTCCCGACATTGCCTCCATGGACTCCAGGCTCCCTGCTCGCCGCCTTCGATCCTTCACTGCGGGGCATGTCCTCGCAGAGCGAGCCCCCGATCCTCGTCCCGAGGCAGACACTAGACCTGTCAGTGTTAGTTTGTCAACTATTTTAGCTGTGTAGATTCGTGTCACGGCCGCGCCTCCCGGGCCATACTGGAGCGAAAGAGGAGGCGCATGGAAACGAAGCAGCTTCTCGGGCTACGGATCAAGAATCTACGGCGACGGAGGGGGCGCACGCAGGAGCAACTTGCAGAGCGAATGGGCCTCAGCGTGAATTACTTGAGTCGGATCGAGCGGGGATTAGAAAACCCCACGCTGGAGACCTTGCTCAGGCTGGCGGAAGCCTTGAGAATGGACCCCGTTGACCTGTTCGTCTTTGACTCTGAGGAGCTCGACCCCCGCCGCCTCCGGCAGCTCCTAGCTCGGCTCATCACCGAGGCCAGGGACGACCAGCTCGGTCAAGCGGTCAAGGTCCTTCGGTCGTTACTTCGGTAAGGGGATGAATGCAGGGGGACTGGGATAGGCGTCGGCGCTCGTAAGAGACTTTCGTGACGTGCCTTTGGTTCGAGGCCCCGGAGGATCGCGGGTTGGCGTCTATGGCCCCAGGAATCTGTGAGCACTCGGCAGCGGGCGAGCGAATGGCGGGAGGGTATGCTCCCGCCATTCGCTTTCAGACCAGGAAAGGATGGTACCCGATTGAGCGGCGTGGCGATGACACACAAGATGCCACGTGGGCGTTTTGGGACCCTAGGTTACTGCCCACCGCTCAACCTCGGCCAAGGCTGCGGGAAGCATCGCCTCCACCCGAGCCTGGACCTCCGGCCGGACCCGGTTCCACTCCGCCTCGGCGGCCAGCACTGACGCGTAGCCTGAGCGGCACAGTATGGTCTCTACCCACCGCGGCCACCACCCGTCGCTCTGCCCCCGGTCGAGCAAAGCGGACTCGAAGTAGAACCAGAGCGTCGACAGGGTCTCTCGCGGAATTCTCTGGGCCTTGGCGACCCGGCCGAGGACCTGCCGACCAAGGTCCGTGTGCATGTCCGCGACCGCCTAGCCGGGTGGCGTCGGCCAAGCGTCTACCGGGCGGAGCTCCACGCGCCCTGCGACCTGCCCGTGGCACAGCGCTGCCAGCGCGGCCGCCCCCACGAAGAGGCGCCGGTCATCTTCGAGCGCCCCGCCGCCGTACCGGGCTCGCGCTTCCTGCACCACGAGGACGGTCTCGGTCGTCCCGTGCGTGGCGGTCCATTGCAGCAGGACGGACCACGGGTCGCCCCTCTGGGCCAGCAGGCTGAAGGCGATCGCGGCCACCTGGACCGGCTGCCCCGCCTGGAGCGCCTCCATGAGCGCGGACGCGGAGACGTTGAGTTCGTCCTCCCAGCGTGCCAGCGCTTGGACTCCATCGCCGTCCTTGTTCTTGACAGCAGTCGCCAGGGTGCCCACGGCCCCCGTAAGGATTGTCTTGGCCGCTTCCTCACATTCTAGCCGCTTGAGGAGCCCTTGCCCGAGGCGAGCGGTGTACCCCGCCCAGCCCACATGCGTCCAGAGCTCCTCACCGGCCAGGATGGGGAGCCGCCGACAGAGCCATGCCCGCCCCTCGGCCCGCTGCCACACGCGGTCCAGGGCCCAGCGGAGCAGGCCCAGGTCGCCACGCCTGACGGCCTTCTGGACAGCGCTCTTCAAGAGCCCCGGGGTCTGACGCTTTCGCCAGTGGCCCCTTGAGGGGGTTGGTTCACCAAACGGTCTCGTCTGTGGTATTCCTTCTACCATATCTGTGTCCCTCCTGGTGCGTCGGGGCCTTGGGTCGTGCTTCCGATCGTCATCACCATCATCGCCGCTCGTCATCCGTCATGTCGTTCTTCGGGAGGCGCTCAATCTCACTCTGGCTGAGCGGCCTCCCGACTCATGGCTCGCTTCCTCTCACCTCACCTCCGTTCGCTGCATCGTCCCCCCCGACCCGAGATTAACCACGTTGCCGGACGGCTCCGTGGAGTCGTGGCTGGCAGCGGTCTGTCGGCTCGCTTGCTGACTACGTGCGACGCGGCGGATGCCCAGGACTTGGCGCAGCTTCCGAACGCGGGATGCGATCCAGCGCCTCCTCGAGTAGGTCGCCACCCCCCGCGCATTGAAGTCCTCCGCGATCGCTCTATCATCCCATCCGGCCTGGGCGAGTTCGGTCAGTGGGCCGCGCAGGGCCTCCCGAACGATCTGGCATCGGCGTGCCAGCCCCAGGCGCTTGGCCCAGTACAGCACCCCCCAAACCGTCCAGGCTCTCCCCTCGTCGGTGCGCAGGCCCTGCGCGTTCATCCGCTCGGCGATTTCGGACTGGAGAAGCCCGTCCTGCCACAAGGCCCGCAGGACATCGAGGGTGGCCTTTCCTCCGAATGGCCGCCTGCGCTCTCGTGGTCCCTGTTGCCGGGCGAGCACCCGCTTGACGGCCGTGGCATCGAAGGGTCGGCCGAACTTGTTGCCGATACGGCGGCGGTTGAGCTCGGCGGCGATCTCCTGCGGGTCGCGCCCCTGGGCCGCGAGGGTTTCCATCTCGTGGCACCGCGCTCGGGGGCCATACAGGTGGCGCTCCAGCACCGTTCCGGAGTGAAGGATCACATGCACGCGCGTCGACTCATCCCGCTCGAGGACCTCGATTTGCTGGACCACGCGGCGCACGATGGCCTTCCGCTCCTCGGGGCCCAGTCGCCCAGAGCGCCAGAGGCGAGGGAACTGAGTGAAGACCGAGGCGACCGCGCCCACGAACGCCGCCGAGGGATCGAGCAGCGGGACCGCGGGGGCGCTCGCCAGGCGGCGCGTCGCCTCCCGCTGCTGCTGCAGCTTGGCCTCCAGTTCGTCCTCGCACAGCGCCGTCACCGTCGGGTTTTTGCCACGCTTGCGGCTATCCTCCCAACTGGCCCGAGCCTCCGCGACCTCTGCGTCGGCCTTCCGCAGCTCCTGCTCCCGCAGCCGAGAGGACTGTTGGCGTCGCGCGTTCTCCTCCTGGATCGCGCGCCGAAGCGCGGCGGGCGAGGGGCACTCCAGCGCCGCCAGGAGAATCGCTTCCACCTCCCGGTCGAGCATCGGTCCGCTCACCCGGACACACGAGGCGCGCACGTCGTGGATGGCCTCAGGCCCCCGGCAGATGTAGTAGTGGACCTGGCGGCGGCGACGATGGGCGCGTTGGGAGTCGTAGCCGACGTAGAGCGGTCGCTTGCAGCCAGGGCACCAGAGGAGCCGCGCGCAGAGCGCTGCCCCACGGCCCGCCGTCGCACCTGTGCGGAGGTTCCGGGAGGCGAGCAGCGCCTGCACGCGCCGGAACTCCTCGGGGGTCACGTAGGACTCGACCTTCCCTTCGATAATTAGTCGCTCGCCGGGAGGCGTCCGGCGCTGCACGGGTCCCTCCGGAGTGCGTTCGGTCCGCCGACTCCAGATCACGAGCAGCCCGGCGTAGATCGGATTCTTGAGAATTCGGAGCACCCGGTTGCGATAGGGCTCCACCGATCGGGTTGTGTAGCGCGGGCCGCGGGCCGGCAACTTCAGGCCCTCCTTCAGCAGGTCTCCCGCCATCCGGCGCGCGCTCTTCCCCTGCAGCGCCTCCCGCCAGATCCGCTCCAGGATCTCCCGGACCCCGGGCTCGGTGGTCTTGATCGCCTCCCCGCTCGGCCCCCGATCGAATCCGCAGGGCAGCTGCCGGGGCCAGATCCCGGCCTTCGCCTTGGCCAACAAGGCGCTCCGGATGCGCTGGCTTCTCCGACGGTTCTCCTGCTCGGCGAGGACCGCCTCGATGCTCATGGTCGTCCAGTCGCCGATGTCACGGAGATCCCGGGGCACCCCGTTGTCGATCAGCAGGACGCCCTTCCACTCGCAGAGGGCCAGAAACTTTGCCAGCTCCACGTTATCCCGCCCCAGCCGAGCGGTCTCGATCATCACGACGACGCGGACGTCGCCGGAGGCGATCCCGGCGAGCACGGTCTCCCAGCCGGTGCGGCCCCTCGCGGTGGTGCCGGTGCGGCCCGTGTCTTCGTCCACGACAACAATCTGCGATTCTTGAAACCCCCATGCCTTGAGAAGCTCCACCTGCGCGCGCTGCGCCATCGCGCTGCCCACGTGGCGGCGGACCTGATCGGGGCTGCTCTGTCGGATGTAGACCACGACCTTTCCGCCCATGTGCCAGTCGGTGAGCTGGGGTGGGCGGGGCGGATATGCATTCATCGTCATGGGTTAACCCTCCCGTTCGCTGAGGAAGATCTGGAGCAGCAGCCGGGCCAGGAGTCGTTCCAGATCTGCCGGATCGAGGGTGCAGTTTGACAGCCTGGATTCGCTCGTTGGCTGGTCAATTTGACGCTCCTGCCCCTCTCGTGCGCCGAGGGCTTTGTGCCCTCTGGGTGCTTCGGGGGCCCTTGGGGTCTTCGACAAAGGGCCTGAGGAGCTCATAGATTTCGAGGAGTTGAGAAATCGGGACATCGACCTGCGTTCTCGTGACACTGCCTGCACCTTGGATGTCGTATTGCAATAAGGTGGGCGGCCTGCACGTCTTGTCCTCTTCAAGTGGCGTGGGCGCGGGGCACTCTCGTGGTGGGCGATTGGTTTCCCGAGCAGACGTCGCGCATGGCCCGATGCTCAGGTCTCCCCGGGGCAACTGAGCGGGATCAGCTACTGAGCCGTCTTCCGAAGTTCGAGAGACTTGCGTCGGCAGCGTCGAATCGGAGGGGCTGGCCGGAGAGGGGACGGGGATGTCAGCGCACGATTCAGCAGGCTGGCTGCCTTGCGCGACAGGTGGCGGCAATTCAGGGGTAGTCTCGACCCGAGGGTGCTGGGGTTCTAGGGACGGTAGCCAGATCTGTGGCTCCTCGTTAGGCGAGGGGCCTCGTCGCCCATGACCTCGCGACGCCATCACGCCGCCCCCTTTCCGCCAATCTTTATTTTACCGAGGTGTGCAGATGATTCTTGATCGGGCCTGCTGCGGGGATGGTGGTCTCGCGACCGGACCGTACGGACCTTTAGAGACATCGGAGAACGAGCTGGTTCCAGCTCGATGGCGAACCGCCCGCGGAGTTCCCCGATCAGCTCCTCGAACGCGGTCCGCAGCGCGTGTTCCAGCTCGGGAGTGAAGTGCCGGAGCACGATCGCTGTAATCTCCTGCATTGCCTCGCGCGCCATTCGGTCCTCGCTCGCATATGCGAGACCTCAGAAAAACGAACCCCGCTGCTCCCGATGGTAAGAGCGCGGGGTCCCAAAGTCACTCCCCGTTATAATGCGAGGAATGGCGCGTTTTCTCGTGTTCTCCGGGTCGTTGAATCCGTCTTGTGTCCCGCTAAGTAGTTGGTTTCGCTTTGCGTTTCCCTCGCGGCTTACGTGCCCATAGGCATCGATCTTCGAGCTGTTTCCGGGTAAGTGGCGTTGGGCGGAGATGGAGGTCATTCACGAACTTTGCGAGCTCTCCCCACCGTGGTGTGCCAGTCTGCGTTTCGAGGTGCGTGCTCAGGGCAACGAACAGCTCGGTGAGGTGTCGCTCCGTCAGGCGCCCCCGGGGCACACGTGTGGGCACCAACTCTCCGAACCGAATATACGCAACGACTTCCTCGATGTCGTTGCAGAACCGCTCCATCTTATCTTTCGTGATTGCCTCGGTTTCGAAGGGCAGTCGCGGGAGGCGCAGGAGCAGTGCACGGGCCTCGGAAAGGTGACTCATGACGGGTGTTGCGATTTTGCGGAGCTGTGACAGAAGTAGTGCCTGTCGCCTCTCCTGAGTCCCCTGCAACGCCCAAGTTAGCCAGAGGTAGATTTTGTAGGGATCTGCCCCTTTCCCCTTGCTCACCCAGGACTCGGCGATCTGGAGCGCGACGGGGTGGTTCGCGAGCATCCGCTTCAGTGGAGACGACTGCCAACGCAGAGCACGATATTGCCTCTCGGCTAGCGCCTTTTGTCTCGCCTTTTGCCTTTTCTCCTCTCTCAGTCTCGCTGTTTTCTTCGGCTTCGCCCTTGTCGTGTCCCTCGTCCGTCTTCCGTCTCGCGTATTCAAAATCTTCCCCTCCCGCAGAAGGTGATTGCCGAACGTCACGTCGCCGCTTTATAATCACTGCATCGTAAGGTAGGCTGTGGTGCAACCGCAAATATGAGAGCTTGAGGAATCCTGTGTCCCACGTCAACGACGCCGTTCAAAAAGGGGCGGGCCTGGTGGCCATCTATGCGCGCTTCAGCCACGCCGACCAGATCGGGGGCTTCTCGATCCAAGCGCAACTCCGAGCATGCCGAGAGCTCGCCAAGCAGGAGGGCTGGACGGTCGTCCAAGAGTACATCGACGAGGCCCGGAGCGCCTTCCGTCATTCTGAGAAACGGCAAGCCTTCCAGCAGCTCCTCAAAGACAGCACCGCGAAGGAGCATCCCTTCGACGTGGTTATTGTGCACATGTTGGACCGGTTCAGCAGAAACACGGCTGAGCTCATCTCTACCCGGGACCTGCTCCTCCGCCGTGGGATCGGCCTACGCTCGGCCACTGAGCCCGCAGTAGGGATCCCCACAGTCGAGGGCCGGTTCCTTGAGCATATCATGATGGGGATTCCCGAGTATCAGAGCGGGCACCAGGGTCGGCATATCCTGAAAGGGCTCACCGAGCGCGTTCGTGCGGGCTACCTCGTGACGGCGGCCCCCTTCGGGATGAAGCGGGAGCTGGTGAAGATCGAGGCGGGTCGAGGTGGGAAGAGCCGCCTCTTCTCCAAGGCTGTTCCCGATGATCGGACCGCTCACATTCCTCTGGAAGCCTTCCAACTTTATGATCAGGGGCACGGGTTCAAGACCATCGCCCAGGGCTTCACCGCCAAGGGATACCGGACCAAGACCGGGAAGGCGTTGACTGTGGAGACCATTCGTCGCCTCTTGGCGAACGCAGCGTACATGGGCGTCTTGGAGTACCACGTGCGTGGGAAGTTCGGGGCGCCCGACGAACTTATCACGGTCCCGGGCTTCTACCCACAACTCGTCCCGGAAGAGCTCTTCCGCCGCGTCCAGGAGCGGCTGGCCGCGAACGCCGCGAACTACCGGAACAGCTACGCGCAGCGGACCGCGTACCTGCTGAGCCGGCTCGGCCGCTGTCAGTGTGGAGCGGCCTACGTGGGGGCCTCGGCGAAGGGCGGGCGGTATCACTACTACCAGTGCCTTAACATGATCAAGCGCGGCAAGGGCGTCTGCCCCGGCCGCCTCCTCAACAAGGACCGGTTCGAGCAGGCGATTGTGGAGCGGCTCCAGCAGCACGTCCTCACGGTCGAGAAGGTGACCGAGTACATCAAAGCCTACAATGAGCAGGTCCGTCGTGAGACGGCCGTGACCCCGGAGGAAGTAGCCCGCCTCGACCGAGCGCTTGCCGAGGTCACGCGCAAGGTCAAGAAGTGGTACGAGGCGGTCGAGACGGAGGCGGTCGCCCTGGAAGACGTAGCGGAGCGCCTCCAGGAGCTGAAGGAGGAGCGTAAGACCATAGAGGAGGCGCGGCGAGAGGTGCTCAGGAAGCAGCATACGGCTGAGGAGCGAGTGATCCCAGCCCACCTTGTGCGACGCTTCACCTTGTTAGTGATCGAGAAGCTGAAGACAGCAGGTTTCGCTTACAAGCGGGAGTTCCTCAAGGAGGTCATCGATCACTTCGTGGTGGGCAAGCGGTCGGTCGCGGTCTTCTGGAAGCTACCGCTAAGGCAAGGGGCGGGGACGAGAACGAGGGAGTTCTCGATACTAGTACGAATGGTGGAGCTGACGGGATTCGAACCCGTGGCCTCGTGACTGCCAGTCACGCGCGCTCCCAACTGCGCCACAGCCCCACATATCCAGGCAGATTGGCGGACATCATTTAAGCGGACAGTCGGAAGGTTGTCAAGGGAAATCCTCCCCCAACTGCCACATACACGCCTAATGTCCGCGCCACATTATTGACGATCACAGAGCCAGCCGTCATCCTTATTGTAATCAACCCGGGGTCCTGCTGCAACCGTTTCCTGGGGCGGGGGGTCATCGGTTGACGGGATCGAGCGGTTCAGCTAAGCTTCGTCTTGACTGATTCGGAAGAGACAGTGTCGAGTGTGACTCAACGGGTGGCATAGGTCTGAGAACCACCGGAAAGCACAATGAAGGAAACCTTCAACCGCTGCTCTATCTGCGGGAAGAAGATCAAACTCTTCGAAACGTATCTGCTGGCGGAGGGGCCTAAATCCGATGTGGTCCGAAACGTCTGTCGCGACTGTTATGTTCGCAAGAGCCTCGAGATCCGTCAGGCAGTAAGGCGAGAGGGCGAAGAGGGATTTATTCCCTAGCGACGATTCGGCGAGGGACCCGCCACAATCGGGTGCTGCACGCGCTGCTGTTTATGAGTCGATCGGGTCCTCGACTGTTCACTTGACTTTCCTTCCCGCGCTCAGTAGACTTTCTGCTACCTATTCACGCCTGTTCTACCCAAGGAGGACAGCACAGATGTCAAAAGACGTGATCGTCTATAGCGCAACCGGGTGAGGGTCCTGCCAGCAGGTGAAAGCGTGGCTTTCCCAAAGGCAAGTCCCTTTTACCGACAAGAACGTCCGCGAGGATGCGATTGCGCTTGATGAGTTGAAGCGGATGGGATTCAACAGCGTCCCCGTCACGCTGATTGGCGGCGAGCGAATCGTTGGCTTCGACCAGGAACGCCTGGCAAAGGCGTTGGCCTCATGAGGGCCTCGATCCTGCAAGGAGGTGACACGCGTTTCTCCCGCCAGATCCCCGACGAGGAGACGTTCGCTGCGCAATAGGCCACTCGGGCTTTCCTCCGATGCGCTCCCTAGCGGTCATCGGGCTTGTGATCAGGCTTGATTGTTGTGCGGAGTCGTCCGGTCGTTACCGAAACGATCGCCGCGCTAGCGTCGTCCTTCCTGGCTCAGGGGCCAGCTTGCCCTTCGGCATTATTCCCCTCCTGCAATAATTCCATCTCACTATGCCGACCCAGCCCCCAAAGCCACTTCACCGGGAACTCCTCAAGATCGATGGGCTGACAGTTGGCTTCGCCCACACGGGCAAGCGGTGGCCGCATCGGCGTGAGCGGCTCGTCCTGGTCCATGGCAGTGGATGCAGTGCCGACTCCTGGCGGTACCAGGTGGACGGCCTCTCGCGTCAGTTCGAGGTCGTCGCGGTGGATCTTCCGGGGCACGGTGCCTCCGATCCAGCAGGCGAGCCCTCTATCGAACGCTATGCCACCACGGTCAGAGGGGTGCTTCGGCGAATTGGCAGACGCAGGGTCTTTCTGGCGGGACATTCATTGGGGGGAGCCGTTGCGCTCCAGGTCGCTCTCGAACACCCGGAACTCCTGAAGGGACTGATCCTCCTCGCGACAGTGGCCTACCTCGAAACGCTGGCCCTGACGCCCGACGTCCTTCTCTGGGCTATTGCCACCCTGCCTCACAAGTTCAAGGGGATGTTCTTCTCGGAGCTGGTCACAAAGGAGGCGCTGGCCATTGCGCGGGATGATGTTCGACGTTGCAGCCTGGAGACCGTGTTGGGCGATTTCTCCGCCAGCCGGAAGTTCGACTTCAGGGGTCGTCTCGGACTCCTGAATCTATCAACCCTGATCCTTTGCGGCGGCGACGACCTGATTACGCCCGTTCGCTACTCCGAGCGACTCCACAAAGAGATACCTGGATCCACCTTCGTCCTGATCGAGAAAGCCGGCCACATGCTTCCTCTCGAATCCCCGGAGCGGATCAATGCCGAGATCCGTCAATTCATCCGTGGGGTCTAGGAGCCGTGGGGACAGACCGGATCACCTTTGCGGCCGCGCTTGATGCCTTGTGGGGCTCGCTTACGCGGCCTTTACCTGGGCCATCAACATGACGCCGACGGCTGCTGCAACCAACAGGCCGGCCAGCACGAACTGATTCCCGAGGGCGCCGAGAATTCCCGCCGCCGCGCCTCCCGCGAAGAAGCCGAGGAACTGCAGAGAAGTGTAGGTCCCGAGTGCAGTCCCATACACGGTCTTGGGGGACGCCCTGGTGATGAGGCTGGGGAGGACCGGTTGGAGGCTCGAGTAGCCCGAGAAGAAGAACATGCCGGCGACGGTCAGAGCGACGAGTGGGTGGCCTTGGAACCCAAACTCGGAGCCTCGAAAGAGGAGCAATCCGCTGATCGAGAGGACGACAAATGCCGAAACCCCGGTCAATTTCGCCCAGCCCCGGTCGGCCGCCCCGGAGGCGGCAAACATCGCCACCGCCCCCACAACGAGCATCGGGCCCAGCAAGACATAGTAACTTTGTAGCGGGAGGTAGCGCCGAGCCAGCAAGGGAAAATGGAAGAAGAAGGTGCTCATGAAGAACGACATCAGGAATCCGCAGACATCCAGCCTGACGACGTCGCCCATCTTGAACACCGAAGCGACTGATGGCCGGTGGACAGAGGAGGCAGTCTTGACTATGTCTCTTTCCGGCTCCTTGACGGCCACCAGCAGGTAAATGGAGGCGAGCATACTCAGAAGGCCGGAGAACCAGAAAAGCGAGGCATAGCCGGTGACGAACGCGATCGCCGGGCCTACTAGGAAGCCAACGAAGGAGAGACCAATGGCGATTCCGAGGAAGGCCATGGCGGTGGCGCGGTTTCCCTCGTCAACGGAATCGGCCACCAGGGCGAACGCCACAGAGCTGATGGCGCCGGCCCCCTGGATCAGGCGGGCGATGATAAGGAAGAAGATGTTGGGGGGAACAGCGCAAAGTATCGAGCCGACGCTGTGAAGCAAGAGGCCGATGAGCAGGAGCGGTTTCCGCCCAAATCGGTCGGACAGCCAGCCGAACGGGATCTGGAGCAGGGCATTCGTCAGCCCATAGCTGCCAAAGGCAAGGCCGATCAGCGGTTTTGAGCTGGTGAACTGCTCCCCATACAGTGTAAAGATCGGAAGCACGAGAAAAATCCCGAGCATCCGAATTGCAATGGCGGTGCTCAGCGTCGCGATGGTTCGTATCTGATCTGACGAAAACTTCGCAGGCATTCTCTGAAATCCTTCGCTTTGTGGATAAACAACCGCATGTTCATAGCAGGTATTGAGGGGGGTGTCAACGGCTTTCGGGCACTAGGCGCCCCTTTCCGGCCAAATTCACTTGTCAGGTCGGGGCCGGTCGAGTATACGTAATATGTGAAGGGGGAGAGCTGGAGACACGGAATATTCGAGGTTTCGGGTTCCGTGTTCGAAGTTAAGGTGCAAAAGGTAATGAGGGAGCCTGGACGGTCAGCAACAGCTTGGTGACGCCGCAGCAGGTTCAGGGTAGCGACACGCACAGAGAGTGAACGATGGGTTCAACGATCAGAGGTGTGCTGTTTGATTTGGATGGCGTGGTGGTCGCGCAGCGCCTCGACTTTGCCGCCATTAAGCAGGAAATCTTCGGCTCGACCGAGGGGTTCATCCTCGAAAGGATCCAGGGGCTCTCCGGCGAGGAACGCGCCAGGGCGGAGGCGATCCTGGAACGGCACGAGACGGAGGCCGCAAACCACTGCCAGCCTCTGGACGGGGTGGTTCCGCTTCTTCGCAAGCTCGATCTTCATGGCCTGCGTCTCGGGCTGGTCACCCGCAATAGCCGCAAAAGTGTCGACCTGATCCAGGGGCGGCTGCAGCTCCCCTTCTTGGCGATCGTGACCAGGGAGGATGCCCCGCCAAAGCCCGCGCCTGACCCGATCCTGCTGGCCTGCCACCGCCTTGGCCTTGAGACAGACGAGGCGCTGTTCGTGGGTGACTTCGAATTCGACATGCTGGCGGGGCGTCGCGCAGGCGTCCGGACCGTATTGCTCTGCAACCCCGTGCAACCATCTTCACCCAATGCCGACCACACGATCGTTTCACTGGCCGAGATTCCGCTGCTGCTGGGGTTGTCTGACCGAGACACGCCAGCATGATCCTCGATATGGCCTTCAGCCGGCTGGATCCGGCGTGTCGGTCAGCATCTGGTCGAGCTGTAGCGGTCGTCGATGTGATCAGGGCCACTACCACTATCGTCATCGCCCTGCACCATGGGTGTGCTGGGATCATCCCTGTCAGGGCGCTAGGCGAGGCCAGGGCCGTGGCGCGGACGCTTGGCAGCGGCGGGCTGCTTGCAGGAGAACGGGGAGCGGCCAAGGCGGTTGGCTTCGAACTCGGGAATTCCCCAGCCGAATATGGCCGGGAGCGCGTCGGGGGCAAGACGGTCGTCCTGACCACGACCAATGGGACCCGTGCATTTCGGGCCGTTGACGGCGCTCAGGCGTTAATCGCCGCTGCCTTCCCGAACGCCTCTGCCGCTGCGCGTTGGCTGAAGCGCACTGGCCTCGACGTCCTCATCGTCTGTGCAGGTAAACACGGCCGTTTCTGCCTCGAAGACGCCGTGGGCGGCGGGATGCTTATCGATCGCCTCCTCAACATCTCTGATCGCTCCGTCGAGCTCAGTGATGCGGCCAGGGCCGCGCATCAACTCTTTGCGGCCGATCGAAACGATCTCCTCACGATGCTCCAAGGCTGCGAATGGGGAAGAACCATCATCCAGAAAGGCTTTGGGGCCGACCTGGAGATCTGTGCCCAAGTGGATCTGACCGACGTCGTGCCGGTCATGCGGGAAGGTCGTCTCGTGGCAGAGCGAGCATGAGGGTCCTGGTCGCTGACCTGCCGCTACGCGAGAGAAAGGTCCCGGCCCTTCGATCGGATGGTCCGCCTGTCCCGTGATGCTGTCCAGGTTTTGGTGGAGGAGTTCAGATCGGAGGGCCCACCGTGGCGCCACCCCGGCCAGTCCCTGGCCTGAACCTGCCTCCTAATAGTTTCCAGTTGTCTCCGCTGGCGTTTTCTGCTACAGTGTTGCCCACCGTGCTGGCGCGTGGAAAGGCGTGACCAGCCTGGAGGGGCACGATAGAACGTCTGACGAGCAAGAGTCTCTCGGCCGTCATGGCAGTTTCGGCGGCGGTCCGGACGTCTGCCCCCGACCAACTCCTGAATACCGTTCTAGAGGAACTCCTGGAGGCGGTTGACGACGGGATCCTCGGCTGGATCTACCTGGCCCAGGATCCACCCGACAATCTAATCTGGCCCCCCGTCACAGTGGGTCCGCAGCACACGGTCTACCTTGCTGCGGTCAGACATGCCCTCCAGGCGCGACCAGATGCCGCCAAGCTCACCTGCCCAGACTGCCCGTGCCTCAGCTCCCTCAATAGCGCCGATCCACTTCTCAAGTACAGCGTCATCGATCATTGTCCGCAGCCAGCCCTTTCCGAGCTGCGGGCCGCCGCTCACGCGTGCGTTCCTCTCGTCGCGCAGGATCGGCCCATCGGTATGCTGAACCTAGCCAAGGGCGGATCGCCGTCTTTCTCGATCATTGAGCTGCTGTTGCTCCAGACGATCGGGCGCCAACTGAGCATCGCGCTGGAGAATGCTCGCCTGATCGGTGAGACACAGGCCAGGTTGAAAGAGACGCAGACGCTGCTTGAAGTCGGCTACTCCGTCAATTCCACCCTTGATCTACAGGAGGCTGTCCGGCGCATCGCGCGAGCGGTCGCCCGGGCCCTCTCCGCCGATACCGCGGGCGCCTATCTCCTGGATGCCGACGGCGGGCGCCTCCTCCCGTTCGCCGGTTATCACCTGCCGAAGGATCTCCTCGAAGCATTCAGGCGGACGCCAATCCCCGTCAAAGGATTTCGATTCTTCGAAGAAGCGTTCGCTGCGAAAAACGCCGTCTATACCAGTGATGCCCAAAGGGACAGCCGACTCGACCACTCGGTGTTTCGCGTGTTTGGACCCAAATCGGCTCTCTTCGTTCCGATGCTGGCGAAGGACAAGATTATCGGGGGCCTCTTCGTCATCTGGTGGCAGGAGGAGCATCACTTCATCAAGGAGGAGGTGAGGTTGGTTGACGGCATCGCCCGCCAGGCTGCGATTGCCATCGAGAACGCGAAGCTGTTCGAAGAGGTCCAAAGCCATGCCGAGGCAATAATGGCCTCGGAGGAGAAATACCGACTACTGGCCGAGCATGTCCGCGACGTCATCTATGCATTGGACCCCGAGGGCCGGTTTACGTACCTGAACCCAAAGGTGGAGGAGATGCTCGGCTACACGCCCGGGGAGCTTCTGGGTCGCTACTGTACCGACATCCTTTCCCCCCCAAGCCAGCGCCGGGCTTACGAGATCTTCGCCACGGCGGCAAGGGGAAAGGACCCGTTCAGCTTGTATGAACTGGATATGGTGAAGAAGGACGGCTCCGGCATCGTTCCCGTCGAGGTCGGCACTGTCACCGTTCGGGATGCCACGGGTCGGGTGACCGGCTGGCAGGGAATCGCGAGGGATATTACAGAGCGGAAGCAACTGGAGCAACAGCTCGTACGGACCGAGCGGCTTCGCGCACTGGGCGAGATGGCGTCGGGAGTGGCCCACGACTTCAACAACATCTTAGGCGCGATCCTGGGTCGGGCTCAACTCCTGCGTCAAGCGGGCCAAGGCGAGGAGACAAAGCGGGGCCTTGAGGCCATCGAAAAAGCGGCGCTGGATGGGGCCAATACTGTCCGCCGCCTGCAACACTTTACCCGGAGAGGGCGAGAAGAAGAGTTCTTCCCGGTCGACCTGAACCAGGCGATCAAGGACGCCCTGGCCATTACTGAGGCCAGGTGGAAGGACGAGGCCAACCTGGCAGGCGCGACCATCGATGTCACCACCACCTACGGAAAGATCTCACCCGTGATGGGGAATATCTCGGAACTTCGGGAGGTTCTGACCAACATCATCTTCAATGCAGTTGAGGCGATGCCAGGAGGAGGAAAGCTCACCTTCAAGACCGAGGCGGCAGAGGGGTGGGTCTGGGCGAGCGTGTCCGACTCGGGGATTGGGATGAGTGAGGAAGTCAAAGCCAGGATCTTTGATCCCTTTTTCACCACCAAGGGTGTCAAGGGGACTGGGCTCGGGTTGAGCGTGTCCTATGGGATCATCAGAGCCCACCATGGTGAAATCAGCGTGCAGAGCCAACCTGGGCAGGGAACAACCATGCTGATCAGGCTCCCGGTTCCCTCCAAAGTCCGCTCAGCCCCTCAACCGAAATTGCCGCCATCCGCCAAGCCTGGACGCATCTTGATCATTGACGATGATGGAGTGGTTCGGGAACTCCTCTCCGATATCCTGCAGGCGGCCGGCCACACCGTGGTTCAAGCAGCGGGCGGCAGAGAAGGACTCCGCCTGTTCCGCCAGGGGGCCTTCGATCTTGTCCTTACCGACCTGGGCATGCCGGAGTGTTCAGGCTGGGAGGTTGCAGCGGGCATCAAGAGGTCAGCCCCCAAGACACCCGTTGCGCTCGTCACCGGGTGGGGTCTTACGCTCGACCGGGGGAAGCTCAAAGAGGCTGGAGTTGATCTGGTGTTGAACAAGCCTTTCCAGTACACCGACGTCATGGCACTCGTGGCGGAGGGGATGGAACTCCGCGAAAAGATCTAGTGCCGTTCCAACTTGTTGCAGCTAATCGCCGACAGGTGTCCTGCTAAGCACTGTCGCTTTGCCTAGCCTCACCATTTTGGCGTAAATAGTTGGAACGGCACTAGTCAAACGAGATCGTTGCCACGCTGCATCGATCACGCTCGCTTGATGAGCCATTCCGAGATGGTGGGCCAGATTTCCTGTTGTGCCCGACGGCTTGCGATGATCCGCGAGTGGCTGTAATCCTCACCATACCCTTCCGATTTGGCGCAGAGCGCCATTCGCTTGTCGGGACTTCCTAGCGCATCGTAGAGCCGGCGACAGCCCCGATAGGGGGCGATGAACCGATCCCCGCCTCCTGCGAAGCAGAGCGCTGGGACCTCGACCCGCCCGAGCGCCTCGAGATAGTCGAAGCCATCTTTTCCGGTCCACCGGCCATTCCAATTCCAGCGAAACCACTGGTTCATCACGCCCCTGAATTCGTTCTCGGGCCCCAGCTTGAGCAGTGGGCCAGGCGCATATCCGATCAGATTGTTCGTCATGGCGCCGAGCGCGATCTTCGCTCGACCAGTCCAGGTTGCGCCCGCCTCGGTCGCTTGGCTGGCCAGCGTCACGATGCCCTTGACCTTTGAGCGCTCTTCAGGGTGGCGCGCCAGGTGCATCAGGAGCACAAGCCCGCCCCCGCTATGGCCGACCCAGAAGAGCTGCTCTTTTCTGGTTCTTTCCCGTACTGCGTGCAGGGCGGCCGGCACGTCGAACTCGCTGAACCGTTCGAAGTCGGGGTGAGCGGACCCCGCCGCGCTTCGACCGTGACCTCTCAGTTCCAAGATCCAACAGTCGAAACCATTTTCGGCGAGGTATCTGGCCAGCCTCGTGCAGACCTGCGCGTTGGAAAAGGTCCCGTGAGTCAGGAGGACAGGAGCGTCCTGCCGGATGTCGTAAGAAATCCTGAGCAGTGAGAGTTCAACGCCGTCCTTCGTCAACTCACGGTAATGCTCGAACTCGCCCAACTCCTGGTATCGCGCCGCGACTCTGCGAGACTCGAGGCTCACGTTTAAGGGCCTTGTCTTGATCTCCGAGACGGGGGTGAGCTCCCCTGGAAGCTGTTCGAGTTCGGCAGGCTTCCGCGTTGCGGATGGCTGCGGGGACTCTGGGACGACCTCTAGCACCGCCTCCCCTGCGGATTTGCCTTTCCTTATCTCCTCCATCCGCTCGTGCGCGAGCAGGCCCTGAATCAGTGGGGTGTGAAAGACCCCATCGCCCACCAGCGTAAACTTCTCCCGGGTGATCTCGACCCATCCTCTCTCGGTCAGGGCCTCGCAGATATCGGCGAACTCTTCCAGGAGGTCGAAACCAAAGAGCTTCTTGTAGAGATCCAGGTCGACGCTCATTCCCTGGAGCGTTTGGAAGAGCCAGGTGATTCGCAAATCCTTCTGTGTGTGGTGGAACCCCCGTTCAACCGGGAATCGACCTTCATCGAGACGGCTGAAGTACTCTCCAACCCTGGCACAGTTCATGTAGGTCCAACCCGGCATCTCCGGCGTCCCCAGGAAGGAGGATACGCCGGCGAACCCCCAGCCCCACATGTCGTTACCGATGATCCCTTGGACCTCGTCGTAGAGATAGACCCTCCGCATGTGTTCTTCGTAGAGATACTCGCCCGGCATGTCAGCGTCCGGCTTCTCCCAATCGTAGGCTGTCACCTGTCGGTACCCATGGCCCTCGAGGAACTGCTTGGACACGCGATACATCTCGAGGTTCTGCTCGGTCGAAGGAAGCTCGTCCCGGTGATTGCGTGAGAAATCGGTCCGGCCGGCCACGTTCAGTTCGTAGTGGGTGAGGTGGGAGACACCTGCCCGGACCATTGCCTCCAGGTCCCTCAGCATCAGCTCGATCGTCTGCCGCGGCCACCCGAAGATGAGATCGACGCTGCTTGGGAGTCCGAGCTCTCGGCACCAGTCGAGCGTCTGGAAGACATGCTTTGCCTTTTGCTTTCGGCCACTCATCTTGATCATCTCATCGTCGAGTTGCTGCACCCCCATGCTGATCCGGTTGACGCCGGCGGCTTTCATCGCCTCAAGCTTCTCCCGGGTGAAAAGCTGGGGGATTCCTTCCAGTGTGATCTCGATGTCCGGCGGGATTGTCGGGAAGACGCCTTTCACCACCGCCAGGAGTTTGTGGTAATCGTCCGGCTTGTAGAGGTTCGATGTCCCTCCCCCGAAATAGATACTTGCCAGCCCATCGCCTTCGAAGAACTCGTGGTACCTCCGGCCTTCCCACTCGAGGTACTTCAGATAGTTATCCAACTGATGCTGCCCCTGGTACACCTCGCTCGGAAACAGGCAGAAGCCACAGCGATCGGGATTAGTGGGCAGACAGTAGGGGGTAGCCACATACAGGTTGATCCGCTTTGGGATTGCCGCGTTCGCCACCTCCCGCTCGATCATCACCTCCTTCACAGGCACGTCCCGCTCCAGCCAAAAGAGCGGGGAGGGGTGGGCATGGAGGACCTTGTTGCTTTGTCGCCGCAGGCGTTGCTTCTCGATATGCGCATGCACTTCCTTGACTCGATCACTCTTGGTGCCGTTACCGTTTGCGCCGATCATGGTCCCTTCCTCCCTCTGAATGGCCCGGCGTCCGACCTGGAGCCCCGGGGATGGCTGGCGCGGCTCTGTCCCAGTACGGAACAGAATTTGATATGATTCGCCAGAGTTAGTTTGGGATTCAGAAGTATTCATAGTCTTTTTTTATGAAAAGATATCATTTAGAGTTAAACAATATTTAACAATGTTAAAAGACATAAAATACTGTATTTCTCTATACTTATAGAGATTTAAATAAATTGGCACACGGTAACATATCGCTACCTATTGTCAAGAAAAAAGGACGTCCTCGGTGGCCGGGTGGATTCATACGAATGTGGGACGTAACGCAACGCTTGTTAGAAGCTTTACCGTGAGGTGGGATGGGTAAGGGGTTCAAGGTCGAATTGAATCAGGGAGGCAGAAACGTGGAGGCGGGCCGTTTAGCTTGAAAGGAACTCTGGGCGGACCCGTTTCCTGATCAAGCCCTGCTCCCACGCCAAATTCAAGAGCTGTTCGAGCCCCCGTCGGCTCTCGGAATTCCAGGCGCAGGTGTCCTCGTTCACGTACATCCCAACAAACCGATCGGCCAAAGCCGTTCCCATGCCGCGACCGAACTGCATAGCGTACTGGAGGGCTTCCTCTCGATGGGCCAGACCATAGTCGATGCTGGCCCGAAGGAGTCGCGAGACTTCCAGACAGAACGGTTCGCCCAGATCCTTACGGATGGCATTGGCCCCGAGCGGCAGCGGCAGTCCGGTCTTCTCGTGCCACCAATTTCCGAGATCCAGCAGCTTCGTGAAACCGCGGGCGCTGTAGGTGAGTTGTCCCTCATGAATGACGAGGCCAGCGTCCGCCTTGCCCTCTTCGACTGCGTCGAAGATCCGGTCGAAGGGGACCTCAAGGGGGTGGAACTCTTCTAGCCAGAGGCGTAATGTGAGGAATGCGGTGGTGAGTTTCCCGGGGACGGCAATTGTCTTGCCGCGTAGCTCCGTGGGGTCGAACCTGCGCCTCGCCACGAGGATGGGGCCGTAGTTCCGGCCGACGCTGGCGCCGTGGGGGAGCAGGAAGTAGCGGTCCGCCACATACGCGTAGGCGTGGGCTGAAATGGCCGTGACCTCCAGCCTGCCTTCCAATGCCCACCGGTTCAGGGTCTCGATCCCTTCGAGGAGATGCTGAAAGCGAAGCCGGCCGGTGTCCAATCTCTCCTCGGCTAGGGCGTAAAACATGAATGCATCATCCGGGTCCGGACTGTGCCCGATTCGGACGAGCCGCGACGTCATGCGCCCCCCGCTTTCTAACCGAGATCGTCTAGGGCCTCGTGGATTGTCTTTCGAACGCAGGTGAAGATCGGCGTGTCGCTGAGGGTAAAACGGCTCCCCTCGGTCTCCCGGAGCGCCATGACAAGGTCCACAAAGTCGGCCGGCTTGTCGCTCTCAAATGCCACCACAAACTCCTGGTCATCGAGGCCGAATGAGTAGGTGGTGTTCAGTTTGACCGATGGAAACTTGTGGCCGACCTCGATATGGACGTTCATCATCTCCTGGCGCCGCTCGAGCGGCAGCAGGAACCAGTCGCGTGTCTTCACGAACGGGTAGACGAACAGGTAGCGGTACTCCCCGGGGATGATCTGCGCTCGACGGCCTTCCTGGCCGGGATGGACATGCTTGTCCACATAGGTCGAGCGCTTGGTCATGGCAACAAATGAGTACGGCGTTGTCAGGTAGGCGCCGAGCGCCGTCCGGTTGAGCTGTCGAGACATCCCCTGGAGCAGCTCGAGTGAGTCGCCGATCCGCCAGAGCATGAAGTCGGTGTCCGGCCGCAGCCCGACAGTGGAGTAGGGGATCAGCAGGAGCCGTTGGCGCCATTCCTCCACCGCGGCGCTGAACTCCTTCTTACTCGCCTCCCGCTCCTCCTTCGGAAGGCGGCGCCAGTCCGGGTCAATCTTGTAGAAGGCAAAATTCAGGTATTGCCGCGTTACCGCAGTCGCCATATTGTCCTCCTCCCTGAAACTAGCTCTATCTAATACGCCGCTCCCGTTGCAACAGCGGTATGCGTGCCCCGCGGTCGGTTTTCTGCGGCACCCCTCTTATACACCAGGATCGGAGAGGGCGCAAGGATGGTTTCAGCTTTCGACCAGGGCCTCGGCCGAATATCCTTGACAGGATGCAGCGGGGCGGGATAGAGTACACGCGATTTCGGTTCTGACGGTTTCGTCCACGTTTTCTGAAAACGCCGCGAGGACCACGGTCCCGCGGCTTATTTCGTTTGTGAGACCCTGGATCGTGGTGGGTGGAAGCGACGCCTTACCTCAGAGGGACAATGACTCCTGACAGAGACACGGAAGAAACTCGGTGGCGCTCGAGGTCTGACAACGGAACTCGGCACCGCCCCCTCGAAGTGAAGGTCGATGACCGAGGGGTTGAACCTGCCATCCGACTCTTCAAGAAGCTGGTCCTGCGCGACGGGATCTTAAAGGAACTGAAGCGGAGGGCGCACTACGAGAAGCCAGGGGAGAAGCGTCGTCGAAAGGTCCGCGAGGCCGCGCGGAGACTCCGTCGCCAGGCGGCTCGGGCGGTCCGACGCGAGCAGCGGGAATTCTGAGTCCCCCGGATAGTTCCGGGCGGATGGAGCCAGCCATGGAAGACGGGACCATGGCAGATGGCACCAATCGAACTACCCGTCAGGCGCCGGCAGCAGGCCGGCGAAAGGAGTTTCGAGAGTATGGGAACACGAGTGTATGTCGGCAATCTCCCTTTTGATACGGATGCATCCCAACTCCGTGCGCTCTTCGAAGAGGGTGGTCGCGAGGTTGCTGATGTGAAGATCATCACCGATCGGGATACCGGACGCCCCCGGGGTTTTGCCTTCGTCGAAATGGGGAGCCAGAGCGATGCCCAGGCCGCCATCACGGCCTTGAACGGGCGAGAGGTTGGTGGCAGGGCGCTCACGGTCAACGAAGCGAAAGAACAGGCTCCTCGCCGTGGAGGCGGCGGCGGAGGTGGATTCCGCGGCGGCGGCGGCCGCGGGCACCGTGGCTACTAACCAGCCGCGGATCACACCCCTCTACGAAGCGGATTCACGGTAGTATGCCTGCCATAACTTCTCATCAAGCCCTGCTGAGGTTCTGAGGTCCCTGATCGCCTTTTCATAGCAGCCTGATCAATAACCCATCGTACCTCCTCCGGCGCCTACCTTTGGCAAGCGATATGTACGGGTTTATCGCCGGGCGGCCTTAGTGCTGAGGACGATTCGGAGGGCGGCGGTCGCCAATAAGCCGGAGCCTGTTCCGAGGTCCAGCACCACAGGATAATGGTTGACAATTGACGGTTGATAGTTGACCGTTGTCGGAGGTACCTCTCCGTGAACTAAGAACTGTGAACCGTGAACCCTTGAAAGGACGATCGAGCAGGGAAGGCGTTCAGGTGTCACCCGGTCTATCGATAGGAGGCGACGACAATTCCAGGTACATCTCGAGAAAAGTGGCAAGCATAACGAGAAGGACGGGGCCAAGAATGAACCCGAGGATGCCGAATACTTGGAGCCCGCCAAGCATGCCGAAGAACAAGAAAAGGGTCGGTAGATTGGTCCCGCCAGAGATGAGCGCCGGTTTTAGGACATTATCGGCAGTGCTGACGACCACAGCCGACCAGGCAAGCAGCAAGAGACCGCGAATCCAGGTTCCCTTCAAGAACAGATAGATGGCTGCTGGGACCCAAATCAACCCCGACCCGCCAACTGGCAGCAACGAGAAGAGGGCGGTGGCCAGCCCGAGGAAGACCGGGAACGGGACGCTGAAGACCCAGTAGCCCAATCCTCCCAGGACGCCCTGAGCCAGGGCAGTTACGATGGTCCCCCGGACGACAGCCGAGACGGCATCGTAGAGGCGCGCAAAGAGCGCCTCGGTGTGCTTCCGTTCGAGCGGCAAGAGCGCCTGGAGGCCCTGAACGATCGCCCCACCGTCCCTCAACAGGAAAAAGAAGGTAAAGGTGGTCAGAAAGAAATTGACGGTGAAACTCAAAAGGTTCACGGCAATCCCCTTCAGGTTGTCCACGATAAAACTGCTCACGGCGTTGATACCGGCAAGCAGCAGCCCGTTGAGGTCGAAGCCCAGACGCTCGAAAGGCAGCCTCACCCGTTCCCAGAAGGCCCGACCGGCAGTCACCGCCGGGTGGCCAGCGATTCCCTCTAGTCCCTGCTGCTGATAGAATCCCTGTGCTACCTGATAGAGGCTAGCGGCTTCGCGCGCCAGCACCCACCCGAAAAGGATGGCAGGCGCCATCACGGCGAGGATCACCCCGGTTGTCAACAGGAAGGCTGTGAGCCCGGACTTGCCCCCGAGCGCATGCAGAAGGCGGCGATAGGTGGGGTGAAAGACCACAACCAGGACGGCCGCCCAGAGAATCGGGGAGGCGAAGGGCACCAGGACCAGATAGGTCAGATAGAGGAGAAGGAACAGGGTCCCATAGAAGAAAGCGGTGGAGACCCGAGGCGCGTTTTCGCTCCACCTGGTGAACAATCCTCCATGTTTCTGGTCGGCCATCCCCATTCCCTATCCGTCCACGCGTCTCAGTCAAAGACCTCCAGCGCTGAGTCATCGCCGCGGACGCACGCACAGGCCATCTGTCCGGTGTTCTTCGCGAACCCGATTCGGCCGCGACGATCGAGTAGAATAATGCCGCCGTCGGCGCCGGTCCGGGCCGTCAACAGCCGGATGGCGCGCTTCGCCGCCTTCATCGGCTCCTTGCCATTCCGAAGGAACTCCAGGGCAGTTCTTGCGAGCACGAGCCTGATAATCGCCTCGCCATCGCCTGTGCAGGAGGCCGCGCCGAGCCGATCGTCGGCATAGGTGCCGCAGCCGATCAGCGCGGAATCGCCCACCCGGCCTGGTGCCTTGAATGGCAGGCCGCCGGTCGAGGTGGCTGCGGCCAGGTGCCCCATTCGGTCACGAGCGACGGCGCCGACGGTGCCGGCGCCCTCGGCCGTCGCCTCCCGCAGGGCCGCCCAGCGAGCACGCTGGCGCTCCGTGACTAGCGCATCGGGCGCGCATGCTTTGATCCCGACCCCGGCCGCGAAGTGCAGTGCGCCCTCCCCTACTAACAAGATATGCCGGCCTGCCTCCATCACCGCGCGGGCGAGGTTCACCGGATTGGCCGTCCGCTTCACGGCGCCGACAGCACCGGCCGCCAGGTCCCGGCCATCCATAATAGAGGCGTCGAGTTCCACGTCGCCGTCCCGGTTCAGGCAGGCGCCTCGTCCCGCGTTGAAGGCCGGATCATCCTCCAGCACCCTGATCGCCTGCTCTACCGCCTGCACCGCGGACCCGCCCTGGCTGAGCAGCTCCCATCCGGCAAGAGCGGCCTCTCGGATGCCGGTGTGTCGTGACTCAACCAAGTCAGGCACCACCTTCCCCGCGCCACCATGAACCAGGATGACAGGGCCGGGGGATTTAGCGCTCATCAACACGCTCCTGGTCCAGCCGTCTCCGGAGCGACTCCAGGCTTGGCTCGATGGGCGGAGGAAAGGGTCTGTCGAGTGCCTGGATCTCCGGTTGCTTCAGACCGTGCCCGGTGATCATGCAAACCGTGAGGTCGTTCGGACCGATCATCCCCTCCTGTCTGAGCCTCGCCGCGGCCGCCAGGGAGATGGCGCCAGCCGGCTCGGCGTAGATCCCGGCATGCCGGGCCAGGAGCGCCCACCCCTCCCAAATCTCCGGTTCTTCCAGGGCGACCGCGGCTCCTCCCGATTTCCGGATGTCCCGGATCGCGCGCCAGCCTAGGCTTTTGGGATAGCCAACACGGATGCTCTCGGCCATGGTCTCTTTCGCCAACACGGGCTGAACCTCTGACGACCCGCTCCGGTAGGCCTCGACGATCGGCGCGCATGCGGCGGCCTGGGCCGCCACCATTCTAGGCAGCCGATCGACCCAACCGAGTGTGTACAGTTCGTTAAAGCCTTTCCAGGTGGCGACCAGTCCGAGCCCGCCCGCCGTGGGATGGACGAGCCACTGCGGCACCTCTCCTCCAAGTTGCGTCCACAGCTCGTAGGCATAACTCTTCTTCCCCTCGTTCCGGTACGGATTATTGGACATACAGGCGTACCATCCGAACTCCCGGACGGCGGCGGCGAACAGCTTTGCTGTCCGGTCATAGTCGCCTTTGACGGCGACGATCTCGGCCCCATGAGCAGCGGCCTGCGCCACTTTCCCGGCTCCGGTCTCCTCGGGCAGCAGGATGACGGCCCGCAGCCCTGCCGCGGCGGCATAGGCCGAGACCGATGCGGCGGCGTTCCCGGTTGAGACCACGGCCACCAACGGGATACCAAGCTCGACCGCCTTGGAGACGCCAATGGCGTTGCTCCGATCCTTGAGCGATCCCGTGGGCAGGACGGTATCGTTTTTCAGGTACAGCCGCTCGAAACCGAGCCGCTCGCCGAGGCGCCCCGCGGGCAGGAGTGGGGTGTCGCCCTCGCCCAGCGAAACGATGCTGGCTCGATCGGCAAGCGGCAGAAACGGCCACCACCTGAAGAGGCCGCGTTCCGGAGATGCCAGCAGCGCGTCCCGCTCCCGCGGCCCGAGGCCTGACAGGTCCATTGCCACCTCCAGGACACTGCCGCACGATTCGCAGCTCTCCTGGTACCGCGCTGGCTCAGAGCTCCTGCCACACCGGGGGCAGAAGATCGATTTGACCTGTCCCATACCCCTGCCCTTTCACGGCCGCTGGCATGATCTCATTTTCAGCCTCAAATGGAATCCCTGGCCTTTTCTCGCAGGCCCTGCTTTAACTCGTTCAATACCGATCTGACCTTGGGTTTGTTGGGGTTAATGGCGAGCGCCCGTTCAAAGAACCGAGCCGCCTTCTCGGGTTTGCCCAGTTGGATATAGTTGTAACCCAGTCCGCTCAACGCCCCGAAATGCAGCGGGTTGCGCCTAAGCGTCTCCTCGCACTCCGCGATCGATCTCTCGTACTGACCCATCAGGTAGTAGGCCGTAGCCCGCCGGTTATACCCCTCGGCGAACTCCGGCGCACCCCTTATCACTTCATCGAACTTGGCAATCGCCTCGTCCAACCGATCGCTCTGCATCAGGTAAATCCCCTCTTGAAGGAGCGCATCGATCTTTGGATCGCCGTACCGACTCCAGATCGCCCACAGGCTGCGCTCCGCGAGAAACTGGACCGCCTCATCCTCATCTTTCAAGGTGTCGATTAAAGAAGGGACCGCCGCAGCATCGCCGACGTCGCCAAGTGCCCCAGCGGCTTGCCGCCGCTCATCCGAGCTTCCCTCCTGGAGCTGGTGGATGAGCGTGTCCTGAGTCAGGACGGCAGCCTGCGCTGGAGCGATGACATGCGGCGCGCACGCCAGAAAGGCAGCGAGGACTAGGCCCCTCAATGCTTCTCCCGTGCCCTGTATGCCTCCGCCATGGCGATCCGCTCCAGGACTGGAGGGTGGGTGTACGAGAACCAGACGATCGCCCTTGGGGGCTCGATATCTGAGAGATTCGTTCGCGCAAGTTTGACCTCTGAGGCGATGAAGGCATCGGGCTTGTTGGTGAGGCGGAGCGATTCGAGGTCGGCTTCTCGTTCGAAGGCGCGGGAGATCGCCGCCTGGATCGGCATCGTGGCGATGTTGAGTGCGAGCAAGGATAACAACAGCAGCGGCAACGACACCACGTCGGCCGGATGAATAAACCCGAAGCGCCCGGAGTCGGCCGCGGAGTTAAGGAAGCGGGCAATGAGCCAGAGCGCTGCCAGCATCGACGCCGCACCCAGGGCGATTCCCTTCCAGATGTGGTGCCGCCTCCAGTGGCCTAGCTCATGAGCTAAAACCAGCTCCACCTCCTCAGGCGTGGAGGTGGCGATGAGTGTATCGTACAGGACCACGCGCCTCGTTCGGCCGAGGCCCGTGAAGTAGGCATTTGTCTTCTTTGTCTGGCGGCTCGCGTCCATCTCCAGGATCGGCCCGACCCGCAGGCCCGCCCGGTCGGTCAGCGTGCGGATCTGTTTCACCAGCGCGGGATCCTGCACCGGCCGGAAGGCATGAAACAGCGGATCGATAAGGATCGGCGACAGCTCGGTCATCAGCGCCATCACAGCCACGGTAGCAACCCAGGTCGGCAAGTACCAACGGGCCGGGTCCCATCGGATCAGGGAGTAGAGCAGCATCAGCAGTGGGAGTGTGATCCCCGCGCTGATCAGAGCCCTTTTCGTATAATCCCCGGCCCACGAGGCAAAGGTCTGAGTGGAGAGACCAAAGGCGTGCTCTCGGAGGAAGTCACTGTAGAGGCTCAACGGGAAGGTGACCGCATAGTACAAGAGACCCACGATGAGTCCGAACACCAAAATCGTCAACCACACCCGCCCGCTGGCGATCGAGACGCTGAGATCGCGAATCCTGGTCGAACTCGCCGGCAGCGACAGGAGCGCGAACAGGCCCAGGATCAGCGCCAGTCTCAGAAAGTACAGGAGGGTCCGACCACGCCCGTATGCGCGTCCTCTTGCCAGTTCGGCGGGGCTGAAGTACTGTCGAGCCCTTTCGGTGGGGGAGGCGTGCAGATAGGAAGCAGGAGGTCCCTTGGGAAGGGCCCGGTTTTCGAGCATGGTGCTTGCCCCGGCAAGGGACAGCAAGAAGAAAAGCGTTGACCATTGCGGCAACATGCAGTGCGGGCCTCGATTCGAGGTGAGCGGGTCTAATTCAACATGCCCAGGAGTTTGTGTAGCTCGATGCGGGCCGCGGGGTAATTTGGCTCGATGGCCAGAGCCTTCTTCAGCTCCCGGATCGCCTCTTGGTACTGTCCCTTCCGCACCAACACCCGCCCCATGTTCATGTGAGGGAAGTGGCGAGGTTCGTACCGCTTGGCCCCCATCGCCTTCTCGAGCCACGGGATCGCCTCATCGTACTCCCCCTTCTCAATCAGGTAGACCCCGATGTCGTTATACGGATTGCCGAAGTCCGGATCGATCTGGATGGCCGTCTCGCACTCCTTGATCGCCTCATCGATCCGTCCCTGAAAGCTGTACGCCCAGCCAAGGAAGGTGTGGGCCTCGGCCGTCGGGTACAGCTCGATGGAGCGCTCGTAGGCCGCGATGGCACCTTCCAGATCGCCGCTCATCTGAAATCGGTACCCTTCCTTAAAGTAAAACTCTGCCTGTTCAAGTCTCGCCGGATCTGGCATCTCTTGCCACCTGCCTTTACCTGACACTTATCATTTTACTTCTCGGATCTCTTTGTGCGACATCTGGAGGGGCGACCCGCCGGGTCACCCCTACGTGCGGATCGAGGCTGATCGCCCATAGACCCCTTTGGGCCCGGTCCCGAAACTCGCCAGCCAGCGATCAAAATCATCCTCGCCTTTGGGTTCGGGGTTCTCTCGGTCGAGGTCCCACCGCAAGGGATTGGTGAGAATGTATTCTCTAATGCGGTTCAGGGAGTCTTCGTCACGGACGATGTGTTCGTAATAATTTCGCTGCCAGGCGAAGCCTGAATGTCCAAGTGCACGTATTCGTTTTGTGGCAGTTGATTTGAATTGGGCCATCATTGCGCCTACCGATCCACCCATCGGGCCTGCAGGACGTTTCATTGTAGGGGCGACCCGGCGGGTCGCCCCTACTATCCCGTGGTCATTCCTGATAATGATAGTCCCATGGAAATGATTGGGCATCACCACAAATTCATCCAATTGCACTTGCGGTCGAACGGCAGGTGTTTTCAACGATTCTCTCTCAACTATGCGTCCCGCCTCATTCAACATCATCCTCGCGTTCGTTACCTTGCCGAACATGGATTGACGATTCTGCACGCAGACCGTGACGAAATAGGCTCCACTCTGCGAATAGTCGTATTCACGAAGCCGGATGGAACGTCGATGGTGTTCTCTGGCGTCGTGGTTCACCCTCGCCCATTCCCTGTGTCAGTCGTCGATGAAGGCGTCGCGGAGAAGCTTCGATTGGCGCTTGAAGGCCTGTCGCGGCTTCCGGAGAACTTTCATGAAGGCAATCTCTCGGGTTAGCAACCGCTGATGCCAGGGTTTGTGAGAGCCTCACGAGACGCCTAGCGTGGCCAGGATCTTGAGATACTCCTCCAGTGAGGTGGCGCCGATGACCTTCTGGCCGCCGTCAAAGATGACGGTCGGGATGGAGTTGACGTGATAGATGGTGAGCGCGTCCTCGTACTCCTTCAACACCTGGGCCCGGGCCGTTCCGGTGTCGTAATCCTTGAGGAACCGGTCCATGTCCACGCCGGCCCCTCGGACGACCTCAATGACCTCCTCTCGTTGGCCGATGTTGATCCCTTTGGTGAAGAACGCCTCGAAGAGGAGGAGGTGGACTCGCTCGAAGGCCTCGTCCCCCTGAAGAGCGACGCACTTCGCCGCCTCGAGCGCGGGAAGGCTCCAGGTGGGGTAGTCGTCGCGGGCCCACATCGTGAACGTGGCGCCGTCCGGGGCAGACATCGAGGCCGCTCGTTGCCAGGCCGCCTCCCTGTACGTCCCCTTGAACTTTACAGTCGGATCGGGCTCGGGTCGCAATGGGAAGCTGCGCCGTTGGATCGTGACCCGAGCGCCGAACCGCCCCTGGACTTTTCGCAGCCGAACTGCTGCGGGATAGCACCAGGGTCAGAGATAGTCGGAGTATTCGATGATCGTTACGGGGGCCGCCACTTGACCTGCCTTACCTCCAGAGAAAGATGCTGCCCGAGCATTTCTCCGCTGTCATCATTGTAATCTGCTCACCCCGTCTTGTCCATCATTCGGCCCTCAGCCAAGTTTCTTGCGGAACCGCAGAATGCTGGCCGAGATCAGGACGATCCCGATGGCGGTCAGGACCAGAAGCTGAGTCCAGAGGTAGGAGATCCCGATTCCCTTCAGGATGATCCCCCGCAGGATCTGCAGATAATAGGTCAAGGGGATGATGTAGGCCACGGCCCTGGCCAGGGGCGGCATCCCCTCGATGGGAAACAAGACGCCAGACAGGTAGATCGATGGGATGAAGATGAAATACGACATCTGCATGGCCTGCTGTTGGGTCTTGGCGAGGGTAGACAGCAAGATGCCGAGGCCCAGGGTCCCCATGATGAAGAAGAGGGAAAGAAAGTAGAGGAGGGGCAGGCTCCCACGAACTGGGATGTCGAAGAGCCAGACGCCGAAGGCAAGGGCGAATGTCATCTGGGCATAGGCCATCAGGACGTTAGGGACGATCTTCCCGATCATCAGCTCCCAACGGCGGAGGGGGCTGACGATCAATGCCTCGAGCGTCCCACGCTCCCGCTCCCGGACCACCACCATGGCGATGATGGTGATGGTGGTCTGCATGAGGATGGCGCCCAACAGGCCCGGGATGATGTAGATGGCGCTGACCTGGTCGGGGTTGTACCAGGCTCGCACCCGGACATCAAGCGGCGCGATGGGCGGGACCCGGCCGGCGCTCCGTTGCAGCGTCCCGGAGGCGATCTGAAGCGAGCCCACTTGGCCGATGGCGTTTGCCGCGTTGACGGCGGACGTCGCCACCAACGGGTCCGAGGCATCGACGATCACCTGAACCTGGGTGGCGCGCTGCTGCTTGAGCAGGCGGGCGTAGTCGGGCGGGAAGATGATCCCTACTTTTGCCCGGCCGCTGTCGATGAGGCGTGTGACCTGTTCATAGCTGTCGACATAGTAATCGAGGTTGAAGTATTGGGAGTTGGCAAAGGTATGGAGGAGGTCCCGACTCTCGCGCGTCCTGGATTGATCGAAAACCGCGGTCGGCATGTGCTTGACGTCGGTATTGATGGCCCACCCGATGATGCCCAGCAGCATCATCGGCATGAAGAGCATCATGGCCATCGTGATTCTGTCGCGCCACATCTGGATGAACTCTTTTCGCATCATGCCGAGCAGGCGTGACTTCATACCCCACCTTCCCGCATTCGCCTCAGTTGCGCTCGGAGGGAGCGGCGGGCGGCCAGGCCGACGAAGGAGACAAAAATATCCTCGATCGATGGCGTCGTCACCTCAGCCCGGTTCACCTTGAGCCCTTCGCTGGTCAGGCGGGCCTCTACCTCGGTGGGCGTCGGGCCACCCGCCTCGATCACGAGATGCACGGTGTTCCCGAAGCGGACCACCTCTGCCACGCCGGGGAGTTGCTCAAGCAACTGAGTTGCCTCCCGCATCGGCTGGCAGTCGATCTCCAGCACCCCGCCCTTCAGGGCGTTCGCCTTGATCTCCTCACGGCTCCCTTGGGCAGTGATCCGGCCTTGATAGATAAATCCCAGGCTATCGCAGTGCTCCGCCTCATCCATGTAGTGCGTGGTGGCGACGATTGTGATTCCTTCTTCCGAGAGTCGGTAAATCAGGTCCCAAAAGTTTCGCCGAGAGACCGGATCGACCCCGGCTGTCGGCTCGTCCAGGAAGAGGAGCTGTGGCTTGTGGATGATGCTGCAGCCCAAGGCCAGTCGCTGTTTCCAGCCGCCGGACAGGTGGGCGGCCAGCTCTCCTTCGCGTCCGCTCAGGTCCGCCATCTGGATCATCTGCTCAATTCGTGTCTGCTTGATCTCCTTCGGGACCGAGTAGATGCTGGCGTAGAAGTCGAGGTTCTCCCGGACGGTCAGGTCCTCGTAGAGGCTGAACCGTTGGGACATGTACCCAATCTTTTCTTTGATCCGCTCCGGCTCCGTGGTGATGTCGTGGCCCAGCACATAACCCCTTCCCTCGGTCGGGTCTAGCAGCCCGCAGAGCATCCGGATGGTGGTGGACTTGCCGGCCCCGTTCGGGCCGAGGAAACCATAGACCTCCCCCCTCCTGATGGTCAAATCCACATGGTCCACGGCCACGATCTTGCCGAACCGTTTCGTCAGCCCTTTTGTCACGACGGCGTAGGTATCGCGGTCGATCTCAGCCACCAGACGTTCCCCAATGGGCGGGCGTACGGCTGCTCGTTCGCTTTGTCCCCCCGCCTCCTATCATGATCTCGGCGTCTGCAGGCATGCCCGGCTTGAGCAAGCGCTCGCGGTTGTCCAGGCTAATCTTGACCCCGAAGACTAGGTTGACGCGCTCTTTCTTGGTCTGGACAGTACGGGGCGTGAATTCGGCCTTCGGGCTGATCTCGATCAGCTTCCCTTCGAAGCGCCGGTTGGGGAACGAATCGATGGTGACCGCCACGGCGTGACCGATCTTGACCAGCCCGATCTCCGACTCCGGGATGTAGACGCGGAGCCACAGATTATCAGGGTCGATGAGAATCACGATAGGGAAGCCGGGATTGATGACCTCCCCCTGCTCGGCCCGCTTGGTCAGGACGACCCCGGTGAGGGGCGCCAGAATGGTGCCGTCCCGGAGGCGGACCTGTGCGGTCCCAAGCGCCGCCTTCGCCCGGTCGCGCTCATGGCGGGCCGCCTCGATCACCTCTGGTCGAGGGCCGGTCCGGATCATTGTGTACCGTTCCCGCGCCGCCTTGACTTGGCTGAGCGTCACTTCGACCTTGTTTTTGGCGCGGTCTCGCTCCTGGGCCGAGACGGCTCCTTCTTTAAAGAGGTTGTCGAAACGGTCCCAGTCGTCCCTTGCCAACTTCAGGTTGTCCTCGGCCTGTTGCAGATTGGCGCGTGCCTCTTCGATCTCTTCGACGCGGGAGCCGGCGAGCAGCTCTTTGAGCTGCGCCTCGGCCCTGGCCAGTGCCGCCTGCTGTTGCGCCACTTCCGCCTCGCTTTCTGACGTGTCAAGGCGAGCGATGATCTGGTTCGCTCGGACCAGATCCCCTTCCTTCACCAGGAGCTGGGCGATACGCCCCGGCAGCTTCGAGCTGACCTCGACCTCGGTCGCCTCGATCGTGCCATTGGCCACGAGGACCTCGCCGCCTCCCTTATCGTGCATCAGACCCCAGCCGACGATGACCGCCGCGCCAGCCAGGACCAGGAGTGCCAGCAGGAACCCTACTTTTCGCTTCTGATCCGCCACTCACAACCTCGGCAATCCATCCAATTCACCCCATTTAGTTTCCGATATTGCGGGGCTGCATTCTATACACCGGGATGCCGCCCTCATGTGCGGTGCTCTCCTAGGGGTGTTCAGAGATCTACCACTTGGTGCGGCCTCTTCTTACTCATAGTACGCGATACGCATGTCCGGAGACCGCTCGCTCTCCTGCCCTTTTTGGGTTAAGACCGACATGGAGATATAGTACGTGCCGTATGGCACATCCGCTAAGACCTCCCACTGGTTCGTTTTCCCCCGAACGCAGGCTGAACCCTCATACCGTCCGGGAGTTCGCCCGTAATAGATGATATGGCCGACGATATCGCCGACGGTGGTTGGTTGCCAACTCAATGTCACCCAGCGCCGCTTGAAGGTGGCGGAAAGCAGTTGGGGGGGAGGAAGGGCGTTTCTAGTTATCGAAAGGTTCGACTCTGCACTCAGCTTGTACACCCTGAGCAGGATGCCTCCATCCCTTCGGATCTCATATTCCGGGCGAAGAAATGCTTCTGTGAGACACATGTTGTAGGTGTAAATATCTAGAGTGACGTACATGAGGTACACTGCTTGTCCTCTGGCTGGCAACTCGTCCATCCACAGGTGTTCCGTCAGTACGAGATCTTTACGAAGGGGATAATAAGTGATCAAATGCGGGCCGTGTGGAACAATGACAAAAGAGCTCGGATCGGCATGGGTGTTGAGCCAGTTGAGCCCCTCTCGATAGCTTGATAATGTGTAATCTGTGCTTTCATGAAGCTTCAGCGATTGAGCGCCTCCCAAGCCGCCTATTAGCGGGTTGTAATAGGTACTCTCGTAGGGGAAATACCGCCACACGGCAACCACAGGCGAGAGAAATCCGACCAGAACCGCTATCTTGAGAACCCATGCCCACCGGCGGAGGTGAACCAGTCGGCTCTGAGTGGCCCACTCGATGAGAGACGCGCCCCCAATTCCTGCGAAGATCGCCAGCGCCGGCGCAAACTCCATGAAGCGCCGAATCACATTATAGTTAAGGATGCCAGGGAGGCTCGATCTTAGAATCGGCACCAGGAGCCAGGCCAAGAGGACCAGGTTTACCCTTCGTCCGAGCGGATGGCCGATCCAAGATGACGTGACGATGCCAATAAGGGCGAACCCCAGAGTCGATAGGGGGGTGGTGATCAGGAGGTTGAGGGCCGAGGAGCCTTGCCAACCCGTGGGGCTGCCGTAGCCCCAGCGGAGGAGGTAGGCCCAGAACTCCATGAGACGGTCGAAGGGCTGGTACCAGAAGTACGGCCAGGCTAGCCAGAGCATCAAGAGGGCGATGATCGGGGACGCGGCCAGAGCGCGCTTGATGGCCGCAGGGTGCTCCCGCGAAGCCCGCAGCAGGGGGGCCAGCATGGGGGCGGTCACGAGCGGGAGTGATAGGGCATTGATCTTTGTGCCGAGGGCAAGGCCCCAACAGACTCCACTTGCCAGGATCCACCTCGGCCGCTGGGTCAGCATCCCGTGCAAGAGGGTGAGGATACTCAACGAGTAGAACACGAGATGGGGGATGTCTTCGGAATTATTATGAGCGTCCCCCCAGATGCGGGGAAGTGTCACAAGGGCCAGGCATGAGAGGCCCGCGGTCGTCCTCCCGGCGTGCCCCGCGAGGAACAGGTAGACACTACTCAGCAGGACTCCCATGAGGGTGATGGACGCCAGATGATGGCCATCAATCTGACCAACGAGGTGCAGGCGCTCAGAGAAGAGTTTTGCGGTGAGGGCCGCAAGGGTCGGACCAACTGGCCAGGTCTGGATCGCTGGCCAGCGGGCTCCGGAGAAATCGAGGGCCTTTTGACCGAAGGCGAGATAGAATTGGAGATAGCGGTCGCCGAAGAACCAGTGCTCCGGCTCGTCCTGTGTGATCCCGTAGCGGTGAAGGGTGGCGATGTTCAGCGAGAGGTACAGGGTGAAGATGACCGCCGCCAGGAGGAAGTCCGCTGGGCGCGTATTCTGTCGAATTGGCTGTCCTATGGTGCCCCCTTCGCGTGCGTCGAGTAACAAGAGTGGATAGCGGGCTGGGTCGCTCGGGCCATAACTTGTGGCGCGCGCAGCAATCTTATGTTTCGCTTCTGCTCCGCCACCCGCACTCTCGGCATTCCATGCAATCGCCCATTCGTTTTCGGGAACTACGTGGTTGGAGCCCACGCAACGCTGGGACTGATCCTGTCACCGCCCGTCTGATCGCTGTGCGTGCCATTCGCCATCCATAAACGTTGAACTTCTTTCTTCTCTATTCGAGTCCATCACCGCCAGTGTCCTGAGATCCAACGGCCATGACCTCCACGATGCCCCGGGACCCATCGTTTGCCCGCCGGTAGCGGGCCTTTCCAATGGCCTGCCACCCAGACCGACCCATCCCAGCGTCCTGGTACCCAAACCGCGCCGGGGCTGGCAACCGGCACAGGCGCCCAGTGTCCATGGATCCATCCGCTTGGGCCCCAGTGTCCAGGAACCCATTCCGTCCCGGGAGGCGGCGGCGTGGCATCAGGCACCCATCGACCCTCCACCCAACGATGGGGCCCATCTGACGGTGGCGCCAGCACCAGGGTCCACTGTCCGCCGACCTCCATCCAGACTTTCCCGTGCGGAGGCCGCCCCGGTGGTCCGGCGAAGGCCTCACCGAGCAGGATGAGCAGGACAAGACTCCACAGAGTGAGCGTCAGCCTTAGCCGACCATCGAGCAACCCTTTCACCCGGCATCGAAAGCTCTGCGATCCAGTGTTCAGCATTCTTCCTCCTCCCAGCCGTCCCCCGTGACCGTGACGGCTTCTCACAATCCGCCCATAGCGCGCGCTCACACCACCTTGGATCACCGGCGAGTTGCCATCCCAGCTCGCGGAGCACAGGGCGTTGATGACGGCGAACTGCAGCTATCCTGTGCCCCATCTTGCACCCCCATTGTTACGCTTCTTCAAACCTGACAGGGTAGCCCTCAGTTCGGATCACAACCACAAATCATCCGAGGTGAATTCTCATCAACAATACAAACCTGCTATTTCCCTGCCAGAAGCCGCAAGGAAGGCTTCGTCAATACTTTTAATCGCCCTTATACAATGCATGTCGTCGTCATCTCCAACGTTTGATACTCACCTCGGGCCCACCAGTCTCTTGAAGGCGGCTTCGTCGAGGGTGGCGACGCCGAGGCGCTTGGCGTCGTCGAACTTGCTCCCCGGGTCTTTGCCGGCAACGACGTAGTCGGTCTTCGAGCTCACCGATGAAGTCACGCGACCGCCCTGGCGAATGATGAGCTCCTGAGCCTCGTCGCGGGTGAAATTCTCCAGGCCGCCGGTCAGGACAAAAATCTTCCCGTCAAGCGGACGCGGCCCCGCGGCCACGCCTTCTTCCTTCATGCTGATGCCCGCCTTTCGGAGCTGTTCGATCTGTCGGCGGTTCTCTTGCTGGCGGAAATAGAGCGCCACACTCTGGGCGATGCGGGGTCCGATGCCATAGATCTCGCCCAACTCGTCCTCGGGCGCCCGCTCCAGCCGGTCCATCGAGCCGTAGTGCTGGGCCAGGATCGTGGCGACATGCTCGCCCACGTACCGGATTCCCAGCGCGAACAGCAGGCGACCCAGGCCCCGTTTTTTGCTGCCCTGGATCGCGTTATACAGGTTCGTCGCCGACTTCTCTGCTAGACGTTCAAGGCCGGCAAGCGTCTCGATGTCGAGTCGGTAGAGATCGGCGAACTCCTTGACCATTCTCCGATCGACGAGCTGCTCCACCACGGCCTCGCCCAGGTGTTCGATGTCCATGGCCCGTCGTGAGCCGTAGTGCAGCAGGGACTGCTTGAGACGGGCCGGGCAGGCGGAGTTCGTGCAGCGGCTGACCACTTCCCCCTCGGGACGAAAGGCCTCCGAGCCGCAGACGGGGCAACGGCTTGGGAAGCTGAACGGCTTCGTCCGCGGCGGCCGCTTTTCCGTGATGACTCGCAGGATGTGCGGGATCACATCGCCTGCGCGTTCGATCAGCACGGTGTCCCCCTCACGCACGTCGAGGCGTTCGATCTCGTCCGCATTGTGGAGGGTGGCCCGGCTGATCGTGGCCCCGGCGATCTCCACTGGATCGAGCAGCGCGGTCGGGGTGAGGGCCCCCGTCCGCCCCACGCTGATGTCGATCTTGCGGATCACGGTGGTGGCCTGCTGGGCGGGGAATTTGTAGGCAATGGCCCATCGGGGGTGATGCGTCGTGGACCCGAGACGCCCCTGCTGCTCGATTGAATCGACCTTTAGCACAACCCCATCGCAATCGCATCCCAGCTTGTCCCGGGCCTCCTCGACCTCACGGCAGGCCTCGATCGTGGCTTCAATGTCGGCGCAGCGCCGCCGGTACCGTTCCAGGATGCTCTTGCTGTCCTTTATATCGATCCGAAACCCCGAATCATGCAACTGGTGCATGGCCTGGAAGTGGCTGGTGAACGCGTCCGGCTCCGCATAGCTCACCCCGTAGATGAAGATATCGAGTGGCCGGGCTGCGGTAATCCGCGGATCTTTCTGGCGCATCGAACCGGCCGCCGCGTTCCTTGGATTGGCGAAGGGCTCTTCGCCCTCTTCTTCCAGCTTCTTGTTCAACTTGGCAAATGCTTGGCGCCACATGAAGACCTCCCCGCGCACCTCCAGGACCTTGGATCCGGCCAAGGGCCCATAAAGGCGATGGGGGATGCTTCTGACCCTCATCAGGTTCTGGGTGATCTCCTCGCCAAACCGGCCATCCCCTCTTGTTGCGCCTCGCACGAAGCGTCCCTGTTCGTACAGGAGGGCCACGCTCAGGCCGTCCACCTTCGGCTCGGCGACATAGGTGAACCGCCCGCCAGGCAGTGCCCTCTTGAGGCGCGCCTCGAACTCGCGAAGTTCGTCGGCGTTGTATGCGTTATCCAGGGAGAGCATCGCCACCTTGTGCTGCACCTGAGCGAACCCTTCCACTGGCTGCCCGCCTGCGCGCTGTGTAGGGGAGTCGGGGGTGATCAGTTCGGGATGCTCTTCCTCCAGCCGCTTCAGATTCAGATAGAGCTTATCGAACTCCGCATCGCTGATCTCTGGTCGATCCAGGACATAGTAGAGGTAGTCGTGCCGGCGGATGATCTGACGGAGGTCCTTGATCTTTGCGCGGACCTTGGAGAGGTCTGACATGATTCTCCGCTCGGTAATCAGTCTAACTATTCAAAAATACTGGGGTTTGGTTAGTTCGCCTTAAGCCTATTGGTAGCAGAATTTCCCTTCACTGGCAAGGTATTTCGGCCTCCTAAACCCCCTCTCAATCTGACTGTCTAATCTGACAAACAGCCTCAAAAGGAGGGAACAGTGATGAAGCGATGCCTGTGGAAAGGCGTGCTGGTCGTGCTCGTCATGGTGGGATTGGTTGCTGCAGCCCAGCCCGCCCTTGCGTGGGTTCGGGTCGGAGTCAATGTCCGGATCCCCTTCCCGGTGGTCGTGACCCCGGTCGCCGCCGTGGTAGGGGCTCCAGTTGTCTACGCCCCACCCAGGGCAGTCTATTATCGGCCGGCCTGGGTCCCTCCCCGGGCACTTTAACCGATGGGGCGCCTGGGTCCCAGGCCACTGGCGTTAACTGTCCTCCCGCGAACAGCGAACGCCCAACTCTCACCACTGCCGAGGGGCTGGCCATCCGGTCAGCCCCTCGTTTTCCCTCCTCTTCCGGATACTCTCCTCGTCATCTTGACATTTGCGCCTTTCTTCTGTAGCGTGGCTCCTGGAGCCGATGGGCAGCCGCCACGTCAGGACGCGCAATGGTCGAAGCAACGATCCTTCAACAGCTTGAAGAGTTAGCAGAGCGGCTTGGGGTCAAGGTTCTCTACGAAAGCCTCAGCCAGGAGGAGTTCGTCGTCAGGAGCGGGACCTGTACATTGCGGGGGCAACTTCTGGTGATCGTCGATCATCAGCTCCCTACGGCTGATCGGATACGGGTTCTGGCCGACTGCCTGGCACGCTTCGACCTTTCGACGATCTACCTGGTTCCCGCAGTTCGCGAATTGATTGAGGCGCGACGGTTCCCGCTTCCCCAGGCATAGGAGGAGAGAGATGGTAAAGATAAGCCGACAGGCCATGAAGATCTTCTTGGGAGAGCAGAAGGTCTGCCGGCTGGCCACTGTAGATCGCCGCGGCCAGCCGCATGTCGTCCCCGTTTGGCATATCCTGCTGGATGGCGGCATCTACATCGAAACCTCACCCAACTCCAAAAAGGGCCAAAACCTTCGGGCCAATCCCAAGATGGCCCTGGTGGTTGATGCTGGCGACACGTTCGATACATATAAAGGGGTCATGATCCAGGGGACGGTAGAATTCGTCAAAGATAAGCAAATGCTGGCCCGATTCCGCGATGCGATGGCCCAGCGCTACTTCGGGACTGCCGAGCATCCAGGCTACAAGTACCTGGTCAGCGGGTCCGATCCTCTCCTCATGAGAGTCATCCCCAAAAAGGTCGTCACCTGGGATTACAGCAATGGGACGTAATGTCGCCGGGGGCGGAGAATTGTCTTGACAAGAATCTGCTTTCCGTCATAATAAACTAGCCTTTTAATCGAACTCAGTGAGGTTCGAAAAGGAGAACGTTTGAAGGCGCCGCAACTCATTGTAGCTGGGCTTTATCAGAAAACCTCCTCACCGGATGGTGAGGGGGTTTTTTTATGCCCTGAACCTCATGTCGGCTGAGCTCAATGAGAAAGCCCAGATCCTGGATTCGGCCGGGATCCAGCGGGCTGTGACCAGAATCGCACACGAGATTGTGGAGCGAAACAACGGGACGGACGGCCTCGTCCTGATTGGTCTTCGCAGCCGAGGGGTGGACCTGGCGAGGCGGATCGCGCAGGAGCTGAAGGTCATCGACGGGGCCGACATCCCGGTGGGAGCGTTGGACGTGACGCTCTATCGGGATGACCTGGGCAAGGTCGGGCCCCAGCCGGTGGTCCGAAAGACCGAGATCCCATTCCCCATCAATGAGAAGCGGGTGGTCTTGGTGGATGACGTCCTCTACACCGGGCGGACCATCCGGGCGGCGCTGGACAGCCTGATCGACCTCGGTCGGCCCCGACTGATCCAGCTCGCCGTCCTCGTGGACCGCGGTCACCGGGAATTGCCGATTCGGGCCGACTACGTCGGCAAGAATGTTCCCACCTCGCAGCAGGAGCAGGTCCAGGTCCTGCTCACGGAGGAGGACGGGGTGGACAAGGTCCTGATCGTGAAGGGGTAGGAGAGGGGACGATGGGCCTCGCACGGAAAGATCTGTTGGGCATGCGGGAACTGACGATTGACGAGATCCGGCTCATCCTGGACACTGCCGAGTCGATGAAGGAGGTGGCTGGCCGCGACATCAAGAAGGTTCCGGCGTTGCGGGGCAAGACCTTGATCAACCTTTTTTACGAGCCCAGTACGCGGACGCGGACGTCCTTTGAGATCGCGGGGAAGTGGTTGAGCGCCGACGTCATCAATGTCTCGACCCCTTCCAGTTCGGTGGCGAAGGGCGAGAGTCTGAAGGATACTGGCCTGACGCTGCAGGCGATGCACCCGGATATTGTCGTGCTCCGCCATCCAGCCTCTGGGGCGGCAGAGTTACTCGCCAGGCAGCTCACCGCGTCGGTGATCAACGCCGGCGATGGTGCCCACGAGCATCCCAGCCAGGCCCTTCTCGACCTGTTCACCATCCGGGAGAAGAAGGGGCGCCTGGAGGGGCTCAAGGCGGCCATCGTTGGCGATATCACCCACAGCCGGGTGGCCAGGAGCAACATTCATGGGATGCAGAGGGTGGGGATGGAGGTGCGGGTGGCAGGGCCAAGGACGATGATGCCCTGCTTCATCGACCGACTGGGCGTGGAGGTCTTCACGGACTTCGAGCGGGCCATCGCCGATGTCGATGTCATCATGATGCTCAGGCTGCAACTCGAGCGCCAGCAGGCCAGTTTGTTCCCCTCGCTGCGAGAGTACTCGCGCCTATTCGGGCTCACACTCGAGCGCCTGAAGGCCGCAAAGTCCGACGTGCTGATCATGCATCCCGGCCCGATCAATCGAGGCGTGGAGATTGCGCCTGAAGTCGCCGACGGTCCCTATTCACTGATCCTCAATCAGGTGGAAAATGGGGTGGCCGTCCGGATGGCTTTGCTGTATCTTCTTGCGGGCGGCAGGCAGGCGGGTTAAACCGGGTGATGGAGCGATCATGCGGATTGTAATCACGGGCGGACGGATTATCGACCCGGCAAGCGGGTTGGACGCGGTCCTCGATCTTTTCATCGAGGACGGAAAGATTGTCGGGATAGGGAATAAGGTTCCAGGTCCCCGGTCCCGGGTTCCAGGTAATACTGTTCCGAGTTCCGACCTCCAAGTTCCTGGTAAAGGAAAAGGGTCGAAAGCGACGAAGAGCTCGGAATCTGCCCTCCTTGTCGACCGGGTGATGGATGCGACTGGATTAGTCGTGTGTCCCGGGTTGATTGACATGCATGTCCACCTTCGCCAGCCGGGCCGGGAAGATAAGGAGACGATTGCCACCGGAACGCTGGCCGCCGCGCGGGGAGGGTTTACGGCCGTCTGCTGCATGCCGAACACCGATCCGGTCAACGACACCCGCTCCGTCACCGAATTCATCCTGGACACAGCCAAGCGGGAGGGGGCCGTCCAGGTCTACCCTGTTGGCGCCATCACCAAGGGGCTGAAGGGGGACGAGCTGGCCGAGATCGGTGAACTCTTCGAGGCCGGCTGTGTAGCGATCTCCGATGACGGCCGCCCCGTGATGAACGCGGAGTTGATGCGGCGGGCCATGGAGTATGCCGCGATGTTCGATCTCCCGGTGATCCCTCATTGCGAGGACCTGAACTTGAGCGGCAGGGGAGTGGTCCACGAAGGTCTGATCGCAACAGAGTTGGGGCTGGGCGGTATCCCCTCGGCCTCGGAGGCGGCGATGGTGGCGCGGGACCTCCTCTTGGCGGAGCTGACCGGCGCCAGGCTGCACATTGCCCATGTCAGCGCCGCCGAGTCGATTCGTCTGATTCGCGAGGCCAAGGCCCGCGGGGCCCGAGTGAGCTGCGAGGTGACCCCACACCACTTCACCCTGACGGAGGAGGCGGTCCGCGGCTTCGACACCAATGCAAAAATGAACCCGCCGATCCGGTCAGAGGCCGATCGGCAGGCCCTTCTCGACGGCCTGCGCGACGGAACTATCGACGTGATCGCGACCGATCACGCCCCACATACATCGCAAGAAAAGGAGCAGGAGTTCGATCTGGCCCCCTTCGGGGTGATCGGCTTGGAGACCGCGCTCGCCCTCACGCTGACCACTCTTGTGGCGCCGGGGGTGCTGAGCCTAAACCAGGCGATTGCGAAACTCACGAGCGAGCCCGCGCGCATCCTTAAGCTCCAAAAGGGTCGGATCGCTGAGGGCGGCGACGCCGATCTGACGATTTTCGATCCGAATCGGGAGTGGTCGGCGGACGCCTCCGGCTTTGCGTCCAAAAGCCGAAATACACCCTTCCATGGGTGGAGGCTGAGCGGAGCGGCCGTGGCGACGCTGGTCGCAGGCAAGGTGGTGTGGGAGGCATAATGCTGCGTATCCCAAGCCAGGATTGGAGCAGTGGCATCGGAATCCTGAATCCCGGTGACTTCCAGCCAAACAAGGCGAACTTGTGAAAAGGGCCCTGCTGGCACTTGCCGATGGCACCGTTTTCGAGGGGACATCCTTTGGCGCAGAGGGGGAGACCATCGGGGAGGTGATCTTCAACACCAGCATGACGGGATACCAGGAGGTCCTGACCGACCCATCGTACAAGGGACAGATGGTTGTGATGACCTATCCTCTGATCGGTAACTACGGGATCAACCTCGAAGACGTCGAGTCGAAGGCGCCAGCGGTCGAAGGGTTCATTGTGAAGGAAGCCAGCCCCTGCCCGAGCAACTGGCGGAGCACGCGAGACCTCGATGGCTACCTCAAAGAACATGGCGTGGTGGGGATCCAGCGGATCGATACCCGCGCCCTGACCAAGCATCTGAGGGACTATGGTGCGATGGAAGGGGTGATCTCAACGAGAGACCTCGACCCCGACAGCCTTGTCGCCAAGGCAAAAGCCTCGCCAGGCCTCCTCGGCCGCGATCTTGTGAAGGAGGTTGCCTGCACCGCACCTTACACCTGGCAACAGGGGCCCTGGCAATTGGGAACAGGCTATGGAGAACAGGGTCAAGAGGCCAGGGTCCAGGGTAAAGAACAGCAACCACAACTCGACATATTCGCTGAACGCTCGGCCCTCTCCCCGAAACCCCATCGAGTGGTGGCCTACGATTGTGGGATCAAATGGAACATCCTGCGAAAGCTGGTGGGGGCGGGGTGTAACGTGATGGTGGTGCCTCCCGACACCTCCGCCGCCACGGTTCTGGGCATGGCTCCGGATGGGATTTTCCTGAGCAATGGTCCGGGTGACCCGGAGGGCGTACCGTATCTGGTCGCCAATGTCCGAAAGCTGATCGGGACCAAACCGATCTTCGGCATATGCCTTGGACATCAGATCCTGGGCCTCGCTTTTGGTGGTCGGACCTACAAGCTCAAGTTCGGCCATCACGGGGGCAACCAGCCTGTCAAGGATCTGACAACCGGGAAGGTCGAGATCACTACACAGAACCACGGCTTTGCCGTGGACATCGCTTCCATCCCTGACAAAGAGGTCGAGCTGACGCACATCAACCTTAATGACCGAACCGTAGAGGGGATGCGCCATACGCGCCTCCCGATCTTTTCGGTGCAGTATCACCCGGAGGCTTCGCCAGGCCCCCACGACGCCGGCTACCTGTTTCAGCGCTTCGTGGACCTGATGGCGAGCGAACGTCGCAAAGCCGGGGCTCCCGTCGAGAGGGCATGAGAAGCGGGTGAAGGACCAGGTCGGCCTCATCGTTCGTCAGGAACAGGAAGAATACCTTGAGCGGCTGCTGCCGGCGCGTGACCCCCTGCTGCGGGAGATGGAACGTTTTGCGCACAAACACAACATTCCCATCGCCGATCCAGAGGTCGCGACATTTCTGGAGGTCACGGTCCGCGCGGTCCGGGCGAAACGGGTTCTGGAGGTCGGGACCGCCATCGGCTATGCTGACATCTCCATGGCTCGCGCTATGCTGCCGGACGGCAGGGTTGTGACGATCGACATCAGCGAGGAGATGATCGGGAAGGCGAAAGAGTATGTGAAGCGCGCAGGTCTGGAGGACCGAGTCGAGTTTCATAACGGTCCGGCTTTGACGGTTATCCCCACGCTCGATGGGCCGTTTGATCTCGTCTATCTTGATGCGGTGAAGGAGGAGTACCGGGCGTACCTCGATCTCGCGCTACCCTTGACCAGGGTGGGCGGGGTCTTCGTCTGCGACAATGTGCTCTGGAAGGGGCAGGTGGCGAGCGGCCGCCTCCTGGCCGATCACTATCGACGGTCGACCGAGGCGCTGCAGGGCTTCAACGACTACTTCGTCCACCATCAGCGGCTTCTGGCCCAGATCCTACCGGTGGGCGATGGGCTGGCCTACGGCGTGAAGGTGCGGTAAGTGCCCAAAAGGAGATTGACAGAATGTTGGTAAAGGTCGAGGCGTATCACGACGGAAGATTTTGGTGCGGTCGGGGAATAGGTGCCGACTTCTTTACGCAGGGAAAGACCCTTGATGAGCTGATGCAGAATGTCAAAGAAGCGGCGTCTCTACACTTTGAGGACGCGCTTAAGGGTGGAGAGACACTCAACCTGCTGCTGATATCGGAAGCCGAGGTAAGGCGTGGCAAGGCTGCCGCAGGTTAGCGGCAAGGCCCTCGTCAAGTTCCTCCGGTCCCTCGGATATGTGGTTGTGAGACGGAAAGGGAGTCACGTGCGGCTGAGGAAGCAGACCGGAGCAGGTGAGCACAATATTACGGTTCCAGACCATCAGACCCTTGCGAAGGGGGCACTGAATGATATTTTGTCTTCGGTCAGCATTCGGAATGGGATCCCCAAGAGTGATCTGCTTAAGCGATTGAAAGGTTAAGAGGCCTGTCCGCAAGTGGACTGACATCGAGGAGATCCCCATCATCCATTGGCGCCACAGGAGGCGAACTGGGCGATAGCTAACCAGAGGGGACGAGAGTTGAGTGGTGTCCTGCGCTCTACCCAACCTTTCATTGGGAACACTGATGTTCAGTTGATCCCATCCCCCTGCAAGGATGTTCTTGCCGGTTTGATCGATAGCGTGCGAGCTGAACTTCATATCGTTTCTCCATACATTACAAAGGCGGGAGCCGCTCTCATTACGAGTTGCGTTGGGGCACAGACACGTCGGCTGTCGGTCGACCTCGAACTCCTGACTGACCTTAACCCATTGAGTGTGTGCCAGGGCTCTTGTGACCCGCAAGCGATCCTCGGCCTCACACGCTTCTTTCGTCAGGCGAGAATTCACCATCTTCCAAGAGTGCACGCAAAAATCGTGGTCGCCGATAGGGCGATTGCGATGATTGGTTCAGCAAATTTGACTGAAGGTGGCATAGAGGAAAACTACGAGTACAGCATCAAACTCTCCTCGAGGGAGATAGCCTCAAGAATCGCACAAGATGTGGAGGAATATTCCGCACTGGGTGCCCCGATCACGACTGGCCTTTTGGAATCTTACGCGAAGGCCGCGACAGAGCTTCGTGAAACCTTTCGCCGCAAGGAGCGAGCGGTCTCATCGACCGTAAGAAAGGAATTTCAGGCGCGAGTCAAATCTGGCGATGAGCTCCTTCTGCGGGCGCGAGTGAGGGAAGGTGTGACACGGGTGTTTTCCCGGACCATCCTTTTCCTACTGCAGGGAGGGCCGTTGAGGACAATTTATCTCCATCCGCAAATCAAGCGGATTCACCCCGACCTGTGCGACGACTCGGTGGATCGGGTTATAGACGGAGAACGCTTTGGAAAGAGATGGAAACATCTTGTGCGTACGGCCCAACAAATCCTCAAAAAAGATGGGTTAGTGCAGTTTGATGGTACGTTCTGGCGACTGGTTGGCCATAAATGACCAGGGGATGGCCCGGGGGTGCCCACGTGATTCATGGGGGGTTCGCAATACTGAGGACACAGCCTCAGGCCCATGTTCAGAATAGCAGTGAAATCCGCAGAATGACGCAGCCCCTTGGCGTGGCGCGAATTGCCAGGGAAATTCGACGGCAGGAAAGAAAGTCGGATTTCAACGGCTACACGGTGAATTACTCAGTGGCTTCCCTGCGGGACTTTCTTCGAGAGGTCGGTGGTGCAAAGTGGGTGTTGAGTATGGTGCCACTCAAAATGATCAAGTACGCGCAGACGAGTATGCGTGTGAAGGATCTGCTCGATACAGCTGACTCTGTGTCTGACCGACGGCGGTTGAGTAAGCAGGTAAGACAGATGGCTCAAGGGATTCGCCTTGGGACAATCGTGCCAGGGATCTTTCTTTTGCGGGACCCAGGCCAGGCGGGCAGCCATTGGATCCTTGACGGGCATCGCAGACTGTTGGCTCATCGAATCGCGCGAGTTTCTTCTATTTCCGTATATCATCCAGTGGACCTATTCGGCCCTTTGGAAAAGGGCAAATCTCAAAATGCCCAAACGCACTGACATCGAAAAAATCTTGATCATCGGGTCGGGCCCGATCGTCATCGGGCAGGCGTGCGAGTTCGACTACTCGGGGACCCAGGCGTGCAAGGCGCTCCGGGAGGAAGGGTACCAGGTGATCCTGGTCAACTCGAATCCGGCCACGATCATGACCGACCCGGAGATGGCGGACCGGACCTACGTGGAGCCGCTGACCGTCCCGATCCTGGAGCAGATCATCGCCCAGGAAAGGCCCCATGCACTGCTACCCACCCTCGGGGGGCAGACCGGCCTGAACCTCGCCGTCGCGCTGGCCGAGGAGGGAATCCTGGACCGCCACGGGGTTGAGCTGATCGGCGCGAAGCTGCCGGCCATCAAGAAAGCCGAAGACCGCGACCTCTTCAAGCAGGCGATGCAGAAGATCGGACTGGAGGTCCCGGAGAGTGGATACGCTGGCTCCCTCGAAGAGGCTCGTTCTATCGTTGAGCGGATCGGCTACCCGGCGATCATCCGTCCCTCTTTCACGCTCGGCGGCACCGGGGGCAACATTGCCTACAACCGGGATGAATTCGATGAACATGTCCAGTGGGGCCTCAACATCAGCCCGGTGCACCAGGTTCTGGTTGAAGCCTCCGTCATCGGCTGGAAGGAATTCGAGCTGGAGGTGATGCGCGACCTGAAAGACAACGTCGTCATCATCTGCTCCATCGAGAATTTCGACCCGATGGGGATCCACACCGGCGACTCGATCACCGTCGCCCCGGCTCAGACCCTGTCCGACAAAGAGTATCAGGTGATGCGGGACGCGGCGATCGCTATCATCCGGGAGATTGGCGTCGAGACCGGCGGCAGTAACATCCAGTTCGCCATAGACCCGAAAGACGGGCGGATGCTCGCGATCGAGATGAACCCAAGGGTCTCTCGATCCTCGGCCTTGGCCAGCAAGGCCACCGGATTCCCCATCGCGAAGATCGCCGCGAAACTGGCCGTCGGCTACACGCTGGACGAGATCAGCAACGATATCACGAAGGAAACGACGGCCTGCTTCGAGCCGACTATCGACTACTGCGTCGTGAAGTTCCCTCGATTCTCGTTCGAGAAGTTTCCGGGCGCGGACGAGACCCTGACGACTCAGATGAAATCTGTCGGAGAGGCGATGGCCATCGGCCGGACCTTCAAGGAAGCCTTACAGAAGGCGATTCGCTCGTTGGAGATTGAGGTCTATGGACTGGAGAGCCGGATCTTCAGGCGGGCGAATGGACGCGAGAACGGTGACCCCAGCGACGCCGACCTAAAGCTGGTCCGGGACCGCCTCCGCATCCCCAACTGGGAGCGGATCTTCTATATCGCTGACGCCTTCCGCCTGGGGATGACCGTGCAGGAGATCCAGGGTCTGACGGCGATTGATCCCTGGTTCTTGGCAAACATCAAGGAGATCGTGGAGTTCGAAGACCGCCTGATCGGCCGCGGCCAGCGCCGCGGGTCGTCTCTGCTCCGCCTTTTGACCGCCTCTGCCATGCGGGAGGCCAAAGCCCTGGGGTTCTCCGATCGCCGGCTTGCCCAGCTCGTCGGCACTCAAGAACCAACCATCCGGGATGCAAGGAAGCGGCTGGGGATCGAGGCCACCTTCAAGATGGTGGATACCTGCGGCGGCGAGTTCGTGGCTCACACCCCTTACCTCTACTCGACCTACGAACGGGAGTGCGAGGCCAATCCCACCACTCGCCGAAAGATCATGATCCTGGGATCCGGCCCGAACCGGATCGGCCAGGGGATCGAGTTCGATTACTGTTGCGTCCATGCGGCCTTCGCCCTCAAAGAGATCGGCTACGAGACGATCATGGTCAACTGTAACCCGGAGACGGTCTCGACTGACTACGACACCTCCGACCGCCTCTACTTCGAACCGCTCTGCCTGGAGGACGTCCTGAACATTGTGGAGCGGGAACAGCCCGTCGGGGTTATCGTCCAGTTTGGCGGGCAGACCCCTCTGAAGCTGGCCATCCCTCTCGAGCAGGCGGGCGTGAAGATCCTGGGGACCCCGCCGGACGCCATCGACAGGGCCGAGGACCGGGAGCGGTTCAAGCAACTGCTGCAGCGTCTCAGCCTGAATCAGTCCCCGAATGGGACCGCCATCTCGGTCAGCGAGGCGCTCAGGATCGCTCGGCAGATCGGCTACCCGGTCCTGGTTCGGCCTTCCTACGTGCTCGGCGGCCGTGCGATGGAGATCGTCTACGACGAAGCGAGCCTGCAGGACTACATGGCACGGGCCGTCCAGGCCTCGCCGGAGCATCCGGTCCTGGTGGACAAATTCCTGGAGGACGCCATCGAGATGGATGTGGATGCCCTTTGCGACGGGCAGGAGGTCGTGATCGGCGGGATCATGGAGCACATCGAGGAGGCAGGAATCCACTCCGGGGATTCGGCCTGTTCCCTGCCGCCCAGGTCGGTGCCAAGGCCGTTGCTGGATGAGATACGAGCCCAAACAAAGGCCATGGCGTTGGAGCTTGGGGTGATCGGCCTGATCAACATCCAGTTCGCCATCAAGGACGGCGTGGTCTACGTCCTGGAGGTCAACCCGCGCGCCTCCCGGACCGTCCCCTTTGTCAGCAAGGCGATCGGCGTCCCCCTGGCCAAGCTGGCGGCCAAGATCATGGCCGGAATGAGCCTCAAGGAGCTGGGCTTCACCGTGGAGCCGGTGCTTCGCCACGTGGCGGTCAAAGAGGCGGTCCTACCCTTCGTGAAGTTTCCTGGCGTCGATGCCCTGCTGGGGCCGGAGATGAAATCGACGGGCGAGGTCATGGGGATCGACCGTGAATTCGGCCTGGCCTTTGCCAAGTCGCAGGTGGGGGCGAGTGGCGCCCTTCCCCTCGAGGGGACTGTGTTTTTGAGCGTGCGTGATAAAGACAAGCCACACATCACGCCGCTGGCACGACAACTTGCGGAGCTGGGCTTCCGGCTCGTGGCGACGGCTGGGACGGCGGCGGTGCTGCAAGCCGCGGGGGTGCCCGTAGATGCGGTGGCCAAGGTCATCGACGGGGTGCGCCCACACATCGTGGATAAGATGAAGAATGGTGAGATCGGGCTGGTCATCAATACGCCGGAGGGCCCCCATGCGCGACTCGACTCCTACTCGATCCGGCGAACGGCGGTCGGCGTGGGCATTCCCTACTTCACGACGATGGCTGCCGCGCACGCTGCGGTCGAAGCGATCCGGGCGATGCGACACGGGAATTTGAGGGTCAAGGCGCTGCAGGAGTATCACGGTGCCCAGAGCTTCTGACCTACGCATTGAGGTCGTCGCCAACCGAGAGGTCGCGCCGACATATTTCTCGATTCGCCTGCGGGGACCCTCCGCCCTGGGCCGATTCCGTCCGGGCCAGTTCCTTATGCTCGGCTGGGACGATGGGTGGGATCCGCTCCTCCCTCGAGCCATGAGCATCAGGCGCGCATGGCCTGCCGCACAAAGGTCCGAGGTGCGAAGTGCGGGGTGCGAGGTGGAGATCCTCTATAAGATCGTCGGCCGTGGGACGGCGCTCCTGGCGGCGATGCGGCCTGGCCGATTTCTTCGGGCGCTCGGTCCTCTCGGAAATGCCTTCGAGGTTTCCCCTTCCGTGGCGGGTGTCCTCCTGGTCGCCGGCGGGATCGGTGTGCCCCCCATCGCTGCCCTCGCCGAGGCGCTCGCCAGTCGCCGAAGGGCTCGCAGGGCGACGATGGATGTCTTTCTGGGCGGGAGATCGAAGGCTGACCTGCTCTGCGTGGCCGACTTTCGTCGGGCCGGCGCGAAAGTCCACTTGGCGACAGAAGATGGCAGCGTTGGATCCAAAGGGCTCGTCACCGAGCTGCTTGACCAATTCCTTCGCACCTCGCACCTTGCACCTCGGACTGTCCTCTATGCCTGCGGCCCGCACCCGATGCTGGCGGCCTTGACGCCGATTGCCGAGAAATACGACCTGCCCTACTGGGCGTCCCTGGAGGCGAACATGGCTTGCGGCTTCGGCGCCTGCATGGGCTGTGTTGTTCCGGTCAAGGGTGGCGAGGGGCACCGGACCTACCGGCTCGTCTGTAGGGACGGGCCGGTCTTCGACGGCCGCGACATCCTCTGGACTTAAAGGATAGAACCTCTATGACCTCCGCGCTCCCCTTCGCAGACTCGATCGGTCTGCCCCTCCCTCCCGGTCAGGCCGGATCAATGTCCGCCCTCATGGTGGAGGAAGTCCCTAATCCGCCGTCCCCCGTGGACCTTTTCGATCTGGTCGCTGCCAGGGCGGGCTCCAGCTTCCTGGATGCTGATCCCTGGGCGGAGAATCGGTGGAAGGCCGTCTGCCTCGGCTACGATCCCTTCCTCATCTTCTCCTCGAAAGGAGGGGAGATGACAGTGTCCCTCCAGGGCGAGGTCCGGCGCCTCACAGGAGATCCATTCCACCACCTCGACGGGTTGCTTCAGCAGTATCGCGATGGCGCTGCGTTCTACACGGTTCCAGGGGCCGGCGCCATCGGCTATTTCGGATACGACCTCCGCCATCACCTCGAGAGGCTACCGGCTCTGGCGGTCGATGACCTCGGTCTGCCAGACTGTGTGCTGAACTTCTACGATCTCCTCTTCTGGTACGACCCGGGAAGCGCCCGACTCCTGATCACCTCTTCAGGATTGCCGCTGCCCCCTGGCGCCGATCGCAGGCGACGTGCCCGGGAGCGATTGGAAGAAGGGCTTGACTTGGTGCGACGGGCGTCGCTCTTGGGCTCGAGGGCGGGAGCGCAGGTCCCGTACACCAAGGCCCCGCTCGAAATCAACATGTCGAAGGGGCACTATGTCAAGGCGCTGGAGGCGGTCCTGGAGTACATCGCGGCCGGCGACATCTATCAGGCCAACATCTCGCAGCGGTTCGGGACGCAGTTCGCTGGCGATCCATGGGCCCTGTACCAGCGCCTTCGAGGCCGCTTCCCTGCGCCATTCGGGGCGTATCTCGACTGCGGCACCTTCCAGGTGCTGTCCAACTCGCCGGAGCGCTTCCTGCTGGTCGAAGACGGCCGGATCTCCACCTGCCCCATCAAGGGGACCCGTCCCCGCGGCATGACACTGGAAGAGGATGCGCGCATCATCGGCCACCTTCGGAATGATCCAAAAGAATGTGCCGAGCATCTGATGATCGTGGACCTGGAGCGCAATGACCTTGGCAAGATCTGCAAGATCGGCTCTGTCCGCGTCGAGCAGTTTGAGACGATCGAGACCTACCACACGCTCCATCACATGGTCTCAACCGTGACGGGCATCCTCGAGGAGGAGACTGGGCCGATTGATTGCCTGCGGGCGACCTTCCCCGGCGGCTCGATCACTGGAGCCCCGAAGATCCGCGCGATGGAAGTGATCGACGAAGTGGAGCCGACGGCCCGCGGCCTCTATACCGGCGCCATCGGGTTCATCGGGTTCTCCGGTGCGATGGAGTTGAACATCGCCATCCGGACGGCCATTGTGACGGGAGGACGAATCTACTTCCAGACCGGCGGGGGGATCGTGGCCGATTCCTCGCCGAAACGGGAGTACGAGGAGACCTTGTTGAAGGCCGAGACCTTCTTCCGGACCCTCGGAGTTGGCCTCGAGACGGGGAGGTAGCGGGCGACGATGACGGTGGTCTATCTCAACGGACGCTTCGTGCAGGCTGAGCGGGCGAAGGTGTCGGCCTTTGACCGGGGCTTCTCCTACGGCGACGGCCTCTTCGAGACGATGCGTGCGTACAGCGGGTGGGTCTTTGCCCTCGAGCGGCATCTGGGGCGCCTCAGGAAGGGCGCCGTCCAGATCGGGATTCCCTTCGACGGGGACGTGCCCCGGTGGCGCCGGGTGATGGATGCGCTCCTGCGGCGGAACGGCCTGCAGGTCAGCGATAGCTCCCTCCGGCTGACGCTCACGAGAGGCGCCGATATGCTGGGCTCTCTCCTTCCTCCCGAAGCCGTGCCGTCGCCCACCCTCCTTCTCGTGGCCAAACCGCTGGAGGGGGGGATCTCCGAGCGTCAGCGGCTCGGGATCAGCGCGATTGCGCTCCGCTGGGGGAGTCCTTTCAACCCATTCGGCCTCAAGTCTCAGAACTACTTCTATAACATGCTGGCGATGGCACAGGCACGACAAGAAGGCGCGCAGGAAGCGTTGTTTGTGGCACCCGACGGTTCCGTCGTCGAGGGCACGACGAGCAATCTGTTTTCGGTCGCCAATGGGAGGCTGACGACCCCCCCCCCTGACTCCGGGCTGCTACCGGGGATCACGAGAGAGGTGGTGATCGAGCTCGCCAACAAGGAGGGGCTGAGCGTCCGCGAGGTGCCCCTCTTCCTCGAAGACCTCGTCTCGGCCGACGAGGCGTTCCTGACCGGTTCCCTGAAGGAGATCATGCCGCTCACGAGAGTTGACGGCAGGACGATCGGCGATGGCTGTGTCGGCCCGGTCACGCGCCTCCTCCAGGAGCGGTATCGGGCAGCGGTCGAGGAAGAGCGGATGCAAGAAGTGCGAAGTGCGAAGTCCGACGTGCGGGGGACGAAGCCGTGAAGCCTGTCCAGCGTCGAGCCAAAGTCCGCCCTGAGCCGAGTCGAAGGGCCAGCCCTGAGCGCCCTGAGCTCGTCGAAGGGCGAAGGGGACCGGACATGGCCGTGAGCGTCGCGGGGATTTCGATGCAGAACCCGGTGATGACCGCCTCCGGGACCTTCGGCTATGCAGAGGAATTCGAGCCGTACCTCGACCTGTCGCGCCTGGGGGCGATCGTGGTCAAGACGATCACCCTGCTGCCGCGCGCCGGGGCCCGCCCGACCAGGATCGTCGAGACCCCGGCCGGGATGTTGAATGCGATCGGCCTTCAGAACGTCGGCCTCGAAGCCTTCATCGCGGAAAAGCTCCCCTATCTCAGACGGCTGGGTCCTCCCGTGATCGTGAACATCGCGGGGGAGTCGATTGAGGACTACTGCGAGCTGGCCAAGCGGCTGAGCGATCAGGAGGGGGTCCGCGGGCTCGAGCTCAACATCTCCTGTCCCAATGTGGCCGATGGCCTGATCTTCGGCTGCAATGCCGTGCTGGCTCACAAGCTGGTCGCGCGGGTGCGGCAGGCGACCTCGCTGCCGCTGATCCCCAAGCTCTCCCCCAACGTCACCGATGTCGTCGAGATCGCCCGCGCGCTGGCGGAGGGGGGCGCGGATGCCCTCTCGCTCATCAATACGCTGATCGGCATGGCGATCGACGTGCGGAGCCGGCGGCCGAAGATCGCCAACGTGACGGGGGGACTCTCCGGTCCGGCCATCCGGCCGGTCGCCGTGCGGATGGTCTGGGAGGTGGCAAGGGCGGTGAAACTTCCGCTCATCGGCATGGGCGGAATCATGACAGCCGAGGATGCCCTGGAGTTCCTGATCGCTGGCGCCACGGCTGTGGCCGTCGGGACCGCCAACTTCACCTCGCCCGGGGCGGCCGACCAAGTCATCGACGGGATCGAGGCCTACCTGATCGAACACAAGATCAGAAGCATTACTGAGCTGATCGGGTCCCTTGATCTGACCGACACCTCCCGCGACGCTCGCGGCTGGTCAAGCTAGTGCTCAAACTCCCCCCATCCTGGCCCCCTTCTCCCCCTCGGGGAGAAGGTGAGGTTGAGGGGCAGACAGAAGCCTCTTGTGTCCTGACCTGAACCTGAAAGCAGCGATGACTAGAGTCCGCGCAAGGACCCCCCGATCCACCCCAACCGGCACCCCCGCAAGCCCCGCTCAGGCCAAGAAGCTCCTGGACATCCTCGAACCCACCTACGCCGATGCCCGCGTGACGCTCGACTTCAAGAATCCGTTCCAGCTCCTCATTGCCACCATCCTGGCTGCCCAGTGCACCGACGAGCGAGTCAACCAGGTCACGAAGGGGCTGTTCAAACGCTATCCGACTCCCAAAGCGTTTGCCGAAGCCGATCCGGCCGAACTGGAGGAAGCGATTCGCCCCACCGGCTTTTACCGGAACAAGGCAAAAAGTATCATTGGATGCTGTCAGCGCCTGGTTGAACGGTATGGCGGGCAGGTCCCGCGAACGATGGACGATCTGATCAGTCTCCCCGGTGTGTGGCGGAAGACGGCGAATATCGTCCTGGGGAACGCGTTCGGCATCGCCGAGGGAATCGCCGTAGACACTCACGTTACCCGGGTGGCCAACCGGTTAGGCCTCGCGCAGAGCGACAAGCAGGACGAGATCGAGCAGCAACTCTGCCGGGTCATTCCCCGGGAGAAGTGGACCCTCATCACCCATCTCCTCATCTTTCACGGTCGGACCATCTGCAAGGCCCAGCGGCCGGACTGCCCCCGCTGTCCGGTCCGCCACCTCTGCCCCTGGCCCCACAAAACCACCTGAATGCAAACTGCTCGCCATCGGTAACGCTCGATCTGATAAACTATCTATAGGGACTAATCTGGGACTCTTATCGTACCCTAGGTGTCCGGGATTCAGCTTAATGGTCTCACGTTATCAGGACCCGAAGGGCGCCACCGGCATGTTCTGAAAGGCTTGAAAAACCGGCCACTGACGAAACAAATAGAAACTAAGGGCCAACCTCTCCAAATAGGGTCTTGCCCCCATGAATAAAGTTGATTTTGATCTAGTAATTATTGGTGCTGGTCCTGCTGGTTCAGTGGCAGCCATCAACCTGTTAAATCAGGGCTACAGGGTACTTCTGATCGACAAAGCCAAGTTCCCGAGAGATAAGCCTTGCGGCGGCGGTATAAGTATTCGGTTACTCGAGAGGTTTCCGTACCTCATTGGGGACCTAAAGAGAATATCCGTAAACTATGTAAGGAGAATCCGTCTCGAATCACCATCCGGCTATGTCGTTACCGCGTCACGTTCGGACCCTCTTTACCTGATGATTCGGCGGTGCGACTTTGACACGATGTTAGTAGAGATTTGTAAGCGTGGAGGTATCACGGTCCGAGAATCCATGATGATAACCAAGATATTGTATAAGCCGGATTACGTCGAAATAGTGGCGCGGGATGGGACAGTCATGCGAGCCAAAATGATTATTGGGGCCGACAGCGTCAATAGCGTGGTTGCAAAGTCAGCCGGCCTGATCCGGACTTGGTCCCCTGAGCAGGTCGCTTTGGACATGATGGAAGAAACAAGCTACGCCAATCTCAATTTCAACGCCAGAGATACTATGCATGTATATTATGGTTTTCAAAAAGCGATCGGTTACGGGTACATCTTCCCAAAGGAAAACCATATAAATCTTGGCGTCGGATTTCTCTTGTCCTTCTTCAAAGAAAGAATTGGTGGACGGCCTTATAAAAGTCACTGCGCCTTCGTAGACTTCTTAATAAGAGAAAAAATAGTCAAAGGTGAGTCGCACCCGGAGAACTTCATGGCCTACCTGATTCCTGTTGGAGGGCCATTGCAAAGGACATACGCAGATCGTACACTATTATGCGGAGACGCAGCTGGGTTCGTCAACGCATTTACCGCTGAGGGCATCTATTATGCCATGGTCAGTGGTGAACTTGCAGCAAAGACGGCGCTTGCCTCCCTCTCGCGAGATATTTACTCCCGTGACTTTCTGGCTCAATATCAAGGCTTGTGGGAGAAAGAGTTCGGAAATGAATTGCGTAGCGCGGTCAAAATCCAGAAGATCCTCTTCGCAGACATGTCGAGAATTGACAGAGTCGTAAAAGCGGCAGCGCAGAACAAACGCCTTGGGTCGTTATTGACCGATTTCGCCACGGGAAATCTCGACTATAGCACCTTAAAAAAGAAACTGCTATTCCACTTTTTCGGTTTTTACCTCAAGTATAAAATCAGAAAGTATGTGCCGTGGAAGTACTAGTCTCCGACTCCGAATCGCTTCGATTGCCACTGGAACAGGTCGCGCGAGATAAGCTCCTGGGTGGTAACCTTTGGATGTTGCTGGCCTGGGGCCTAGGTGAGATCATTCTCCTTTTCGGCCTCTTCTATTGGCCAGGAGGAATAGCTGGAAAGATTATCATGGATAAATACGTGGCGATACTCCTTGTTGGCGTACTGGCGGTAAATGTTGCTGTTTTCTTTATTTTACACATTACTGAATTCATCCGAACTCACCTACAGCAGATAACCTCTCTTTTAGCATTAGGGCCTGAAGATGCGCGGTCGAGGCTCATCTCTGTCTTGAAGACGACCGTTTTTAGCGGTCGTAAGATGTGGATAGCATGGGTCTTGGCAACCCTGCTTGGGTGGGGGACTTTCCTCTACCTTGGTTTTGACATTGCGTCACTTTTTCTGAAAACGGTCGCCTACCTTGCGATGAGCCTGGCCTTCGGTCTTCTAGGAGCTGTCATATCGGTCGGGATTGGTAGTTGCATTGCAATCCATCAAATCGGAAATATGCCTATTCGCGTTAACCCACTGCATGTAGACACCATGGGGGGGGATTAAAAGTCTTAGGAGACATTGGGATTCGCATAACTTACATCGGTACTCTTCTCGCCGTAATATATTCGCTAGGCGCCTATTTCTCACCGTATCAAGTCCCAGAACTGAAATACTATGCATATGCCTGGGTGGCTCTCGCCACGATCCTCCTACTGGTAACTCTCTTGGCACCAATGTATTCGATCCACAGGTTGCTGGTAAAAGAAAAGAGCTGCGCTTTAGAAAAACTGGCCGTGCTTTATGAAGGCATCAATGCTTATCTAACGAGGCAGGCAAACTATTGTGATTTTGACGAAGGGCATTGGATGAGCCTCTCGCGGCAGTTAGAAATGGCCAAAACACTAGAGGATAAGGTGCGCGCCCTACAAGTCTGGCCCTACACAAACATGATAAGCAAAATGGCTGGCGTGGTGGTAGCACAGAGTCTGCCTGTGATTATACGAGAGTACAAGTCCGTTCTTAAGGCAATCGGGGTATAGGCCTTGATCGTTAACTTGTGGTACTCAAGCCGATCTCCGGACGCTGAGAGCCGTGGCGAGACGGAGCCATCGTGATCGCGCTCCACACAGGGGTTCAGCCGCACGATCCCGGTTCTGGCGCTACCTCCGCACCGGGAGGATCAGGGCCTCGATCTTTAGCGGGATGAGGCTGGGGGGATGGCCAACGCCGACTATCGATCTTCAGCAGATCAGGAGTGCAATTCTCTGATGAGGGCGTGTGCGGGGTCCCGGGACAGGTCCTCGGCCCACTTCCAGGTCTGGCACTTAATTCACCCAGGGGCGTGTGTAACGCCAAAGCTCAGCCACGCGAACCGGAAGGTGACACTTCCGAAAGATTGAGCGGCGAGATCACGTATGGGGGATCCGAAAGCTGAGCCGGGTTCGCGTCGTCCTGTAGCGCCTGGCTAGGCAGAACATCTATCCTGCCTGTTTCTGCCACAGGCGCTTCACGGTGTACGGCCCCCCTCCGGCTGCCGCCAACAACAAAAAAATGAAACAGTATAGCACCGCCAACTCCCCTCGATTGAGTAACGGCCAGAATCCCCGCGGGGCATGGGCCATGAAATACGCGACCGCCATCTGCCCCGATAACACAAAGGCGATCGGGCGCGTGAACA
>OBEQ011843441.1_pt1 | contig 62056 bp, 48 predicted proteins | sample 1670901 | NCBI WGS metagenome assembly OBEQ01 (sample SAMEA104232315, study PRJEB22302) | groundwater metagenome | biome: forest; feature: aquifer; material: groundwater | place: USA | collected 2011-08-07 | depth 5.4 m
AAGGTCGCACTGGCGCAGGGGATTCAGTTTGATATTAGTTAGTTGATATTGTGGCCGTCAAACCTAGAACACCTTTCACTTATTTTCTCCTGTAATATTGACTCCCGCTCCAAACACGACATCCATGTCGTTAAGGATTGAACCGTCTCTTTTATTGACCTGACCATGAAAACAACCGTCTGTTTTATTGGTTTCATGATAAAATAGCTTATAATCTCAGTATCTCTTGCCTCTCCCTTTATGTTGTGGGAGAGGCCGGCGCACGAAGTGCGACAGGTGAGGGGTCCTTCGCTTTCGGAGTAGATAAAAATGGAAAGAACCGCTTTAACTTATTTAACCACCTGGCTCACTTCTACTGACAGAAAACCGTTAGTGATGAGAGGTGCGCGCCAAGTAGGTAAGACTTGGTTAGTAAGATATTTTGCTGAAAAAACCGGAAAACAATTAATTGAACTAAATCTCGAAAAAAAACCTTCTTATGCAAGTCTTTTTGATGCAAACGAGCCGCAACAAATTTTATTAAATTTAAGTACGGTATTAAATCAGGTAATCGATCCAGCAAAATGCCTATTATTTTTAGATGAAATACAAACTGCACCGCAATTATTTAGCAAGCTGCGTTGGTTTGCTGAAGATTTACCGCAATTGCCTATTATTGCAGCGGGTTCATTATTAGAGTTTGTGTTGGCAGAACATTCATTTAACATGCCAGTGGGCCGCATTAGTTATATGCATTTAGAGCCGATGTCGTTTGAAGAATTTTTATTAGCGCGCAATCAAAAATCATTGTGTGACTATTTGCTAAATTATGGGTTACAAATAAAAATTCCTACGGCTATTCATGAGCAATTAACTACTTTTTTTAAAGAATATCTTTTGATTGGTGGCATGCCCGCAGTTATTTTAAATTGGATCCAGGAACATTCTTTAAGTCGAATCAATCAAATCCAGAATGATTTATTAGCCACTTATCGCGATGATTTTGCTAAATATAAAGGGCGTATTGCGATAGAAAGATTAGACGAAGTGATGATGGCAATTCCAAGAATGCTCGGAGAAAAATTTGTATTTAGTCGTGTCAATCAAGCGATTTCCTCTACCACCATTAAGCAAGTATTAGATTTATTAGAAAAAGCACGCCTTTGTTCGCGTGTGCAAAGTGTGGCCGCAAATGGCGTGCCATTGCGTGCTGAAATTCGAGAAAAATATTTTAAAGAAATTTTTCTTGATGTCGGTTTATGTAGCGTTGCGCTCGGTCTTGGTTTTAATCAAATCAATACCACGCATGAAATAACCATGATTAATAATGGGCAGATTGCTGAGCAAGTGGTTGGTCAATTGTTGCGAACCATGGCGCCCCCTTATATTGAACCAGCATTATATTGTTGGCATCGAGATGCGGTGGGCTCAAATGCCGAAATTGATTATATTATTCAACAGGGTAATCAAGTGGTGCCGATTGAGGTTAAGGCGGGTAGTACCGGCAGTTTGAAATCATTACATTTATTTATGGGCTTGAAAAAAGTGCCGGTGGCGATACGTATTAATTCCGATTATCCCAGCGAGACCCAGGTTGACGTCAAAAATAATAGCGGCAATGCGGTGAAATATAAGCTGATCTCTATTCCTTTCTATTTGGCTGGGCAGGTGGTGCGGTTGCTTGATTTATAACTGTACAGAGTACAGTTATACAAAATATAGGTGTGTAGGTAAGCAAAAATTTGCCCGTGCAAAGAAGCAAAATCCTTTTAGGTTTTCTTAAGGGCACCTCTATAACACGATATTTTCATTCAACTCATTGTGTTATAGAGGCGCCCTTAATTCTTATTTAAGCTTTGTGGACTAGAATGAACGTATAACACAAAAAAATGACACATTTGCTACATTATTAGATAGAAGGAAAACCATATGAACTCGGGTAGACAAACAGCTACATTTATCAAAGAACTATCACCCCAAACCAAAGAATTTATTTTAAATGAATTAAACATATTACTTTCTATTATTACTGGGAAGACTGAAGGAAATAATGATTTTTTAATAGAAGATCAAGCGCAATTAGCGGCATTAAATTCGCTTCAAGCATTATTAAATGAAAATGATAAAGAGGTTACAGCAAGATTAGAAGCGTTTTATACACAATTAGATAAATATGAAAAGCTAAAAACATTTGCTTTTAAATATAATTCTTTTTTATTGGCAGCAAAAGATTATTTATTACGCTCAGAAAAAAATTATTTTGTTCAGTTAACGCAATTAATTACTAAGTCATTTAAGGACATGAATGAAGGTGAACCAATTACTAATGAGAAAATAATTTTAGCTAATCGGTTAATGCATAAAATAAATATTTTAAAGCGAAGTATTGCATTTTTATGGCATAAAGAATCTGGTGACACGTCAACGATGACAGATGAAAATTTTGCCGCTGTAATGGCGCGTCTGTTGCCATCTGATCCATCGCAACTACAAACGCTCAATGAAATTTTAACTTATATTAAACCTTTGTTAGCTAAAAAATCAGAAGGTAAATCAGAAAATAAATCCGAAGAAGAAAATGCGGCTAACTCTTTACAGCAAGCGATCGAGAAAAGAAAAGAGGATTTAGCACGCCCAGCTGCTGCTAAAGTACAAATTTCTGAAGCAAGAATTACCAAAGTTGTTTTGCAAACACTCAAACCAGATTTCCATCCAATTTGGTTAGCTGCTGGTAGAATTGATTTTTACAAAAGACGTATTGATATGTATGACGCATATTTAACAAACAAAATATTAACGCAAACACACGCATCAACTAATCAAATTATTCAGAATCTTGCTCAGTATCAAGCAGACTCGAATTATGCGCTTCACCCTTCAATGGCTGTGACAAAATCAAAATCAAGTGAAGAAATAGCAGCATTATTAGCGGCTTATACTAACAAAGAAAATTATTATCATAGAGAAGTAATAAAATTTGCTGCTGAAAATAGTACGTTTAATACGTATATGGATAACTATGCAAAAATACACAGCATGAAAGAGCCACTTCAACAAAGTAATAATCTCAATCCAATAAACGTAGAAGAAAATTTTATAAGACAATGGAAAAAAGAATCTATGGGGTTGCACAAAGCAGAAGGAAAGAAACCAGATCAAAAAAGTAACTTCTTCATCCATGCTATTAAACACGTAGCAAAACAGTTATTGACGAAATTAGGTCTGTGGCAAACGCCCACAATGTTTTTTGCGAAAGAAATTAACACGGTATATAAAGGTGATAAAAAATCGGATGATGATATATTAATAGGTTTATTAGATCCGACACAAAAGCCGCCTCGGAAAAAACGATAGCTAACGCAATTTACAATAAATCGACCTGTTTTTTTAGTTCATGTTTATGAAAAAACTGATTGGTTATTTTTTTTGCGCAAAATTTTATTTTAATTTTCTATTTGTTTTATCTTGAATTTTAACTTAGAATATCATTAAATAATTTGGTTTTTTCTTATACTGTTTTTAAATTTATGAGAGCACGGACATGCCATTATCTCCTTCACAAATTCTTCCTTCATTATTGACGCATAATGATGACGTTGTTATTAAAAAACTTCATGAATCAGTAAAAAAGCGGATTGATGCGAAATATGAAAAATACAAGTCTGCGCAACAAGAGAAAAAAGAAAATAATGATTTTGAAAAATATGCCATTTTTATAGAGTTGCAACAAATATTGGATAACCAAAATTATATTACATTAGAAAGATTACATTTGTTTTATGAAACGCTAACTTTTTATAAAAACAAGGGAGTGTTTGCGCCAGAAGATAATTTTTTAAAAGAAATAGAAGAAATTACTCATGATTCTTTTCGAGAAAATTATTTTAGAATATTAGTAGTAAAAGAGGGACATGAATTCCATCGGTCGATGTCCTCCGAATCTTCTGACAAAACAAAAGATCGAGAAGTTGCTTTTCTGTTTGTGGAGCAAACGTTAAAAAAATTAAAAGTATGGCAACAAGGCATCGAATACAGGTGGAATAAAACGTTAAACAAACCCATGTTACCAAAAGATGTAATTAACATGATATTTTGTTTACTTCCCGAAGATAAAAAAATATTAGAAACTCTTTCTTCTCAAGTGCAAGCAGCGGTTGATATTTATCCGCTTCATTCAACTGCCCATCAAACGCTAAACAATATAGCAACTGCTGTTGCGCTTAAATTCAATATGACACAACCCAATAGCGTGATTTCACCGCAACAAGCGCTCGATTTAACACAAGTGATTCCTCAAACCCAAACACCTGAATTTATCGAATTGTTGAAAACAATTAACAGAAATAATGCCTATACTGAACATTCTCGTAAACATATGGATAGTTTGCGCGATGATATTTTAGAAGAAATAAAAAAATCAAATAACATGTTTGTTTCAAATCCTTGCGGAGAGCAATTAAAATATTCTCTTTTACATGCATCTAAAGAACCTCCGATTGATCCAACACCAGATGAAAAAATAATGGCATTGGTTGATGCGTATAAAGATTTCAATAATCGAAATTATGCAAATGTCTCACGGTTTGCAGAAGAAAATAAAACTTTTAAAAATTATATGGAACAATATCTTGCCTTAGCGTATGTAGTAATACCTTTGCATGATTCAAAAAAATACGATCCTCAGCAAGCAGAAGTAGAATTTTTAAAAAGGTTCAAACGACATTCATCTACTATAAAAGGGCCTGTTAGAGAAAAACCCGATCCAACAAGTAAGAGGAATAAAAAATTTATTCGTATCATTAAATCTATTGGGAAAAATATATTAGCAAGTTTAGGGTTATGGGACACACCGGAGAAAATTTTCACTCACAAAATTGATGAAACGGCTCAGAAAAAAGCTGAAGATAAATTATTTGAGCCAACAAAAAAACCGCCATCATTAAAACCTCGCGCAGGAATGTTTTAATTTGGTTTCTAATTCTTTTTTCAAACTTGAACTTTCTTCTAATAAATCATTTAATTGTATGCGCTGATTCTTGATTTTCAGATAATTTTCCCGCACGTAATAACTTGGCATTGTGTATTGTCCAAGCATAAAAATCTTGGTCATATTCTTTCTGTATACTTTTTGACATAACATTCCCAGATCAATATTTGATCTCATTGTTGCTAAATATATCGCAATACATCGTCGCTAGATTCTCTCATTCGCAATCTTTATTGTCATTACTTGCCATCCTTGGTAGCATTTTGGCCGCTATTATAATATAACGCGAGTCATGCTGAGATGTGGTCTTTTATTACTAATATTACTAATCTTGCATCACCCAAGAAATTCGTACATTTCGCCAATCACGCCATGCCGTGGTTAACGGCCGGATTTCTTGCGTTATTTAGTTATGGATTAATTGGTGGCTTAATATTTGCGCCCGCCGATTATTTGCAAGGCGATGGTTTTCGCATTTTATATGTGCACGTGCCCGCCGCGTTTTTATCGTTATTTATTTATATTGTCATGACCGTGGCAGCCATTGCTGGTCTCGTCTGGCGCTTAAAATTAGCGAGCAGCGTGATCCGCCACAGCGCACCGCTTGGCGCAGGCTTTGCTTTTTTAGCATTATTTACCGGCAGTTTATGGGGCAAACCGATGTGGGGAACGTGGTGGATGTGGGATGCGCGTCTTACCTCAGAATTAATTTTATTTTTTCTTTATATCGCCATTATTTTATTTCAATCTGCGATTACCCAAAAACGTCATAGTGAGCGCGCGGTCGCGATTTTAATTCTAGTGGGTTGTATTGATATTCCCATTATTCATTATTCGGTGTATTGGTGGAATACGTTGCATCAAGGACAAACATTAAAATTATTTGAAAAATCGGCGATTGATGCCTCGATGTTATATCCATTGTTGGCAATGATTGCGGCATTTTTTCTTTATTATTTGATAGTGTTATTACAACGCATGCGTTATGACTTGGTGGTGATGCAAAATAATGCGCATTGGTTAGAAACGCAAAACAGGTAGCCGCACATGACAACTACATTGCTTAATTTTTTTCAAATGAATGGTTATGGTTTTTATATTTGGACGGCATATGGCGGTGTGTTGGTATTTTTATTAGTGCAATGGTTTATTCCGTGGCGACGTTGGAGAAGGTATTTATCTGAATGTCATCGTGAACGCAACTGTCATCCTGATCCTGAGCGCAACTGTCATCCTGAGCGTAGCGAAGGATCTCCATGAGATGCCCGTGCTTAAGCAGGAGATCCTTCGCTACGCTCAGGATGACAATCAGAGAAACACAGCGGCAAATGAATTATTTAACAAGCTCGTGCGACAATTAAATTGAAATAAATAACTTATTATTAAATTATTAACTTTATTACTATGAAAAAATTCCCACTCAACTCTTACCACAAACGTCGTTTATATTGTTTATTATTATTTGCATTGGGCATTTCACTCGCGGCCAGTTTAATTTTTTATGCGTTACGCCAAAACATGAATGTGTTTGTGACGCCATCGCAATTAATCGCCATGCCGCAAGCATCATCTGATAATTATCGCGCGCGTTTAGGCGGCATGGTTAAACCAAACAGTGTGGCACGCGATCAGACAGGTTTAGGCGTCACCTTTATCGTCACTGATTTTACGCACGAAATTAAGGTACGATACGTCGGTATTTTGCCGGATTTATTTCGTGAAGGAAAAGGCGTGATTGCAGAAGGACGCATGAATGCGCAACAAGAATTAATGGCGACGCAAGTATTAGCAAAACACGATGAAAATTACATGCCCACATTTCGTGGCAACCCGAGTAAAAAAACATGATTAGTTTATTTGGCAATATCACATTATTTTTAGCATTGATTTTTTCGTTATTACAAAGCTTAATTCCTTTATGGGGTATGTGGCGGCGTCATCGTCCGTACGCGCTTGCATTTGCGCGCCCCGCTGCATTAGGACAATTTATTTGCGTCGCTGCCGCTTATCTTTTATTGATGCTTGCCTTTGTGACCAATGATTTTTCGATTTCATATGTCGCCGCTAATTCACACGCAGCATTACCGTTAATGTATCGTTTAACCGCCGTGTGGGGCGGTCATGAAGGCTCTATTTTATTATGGATTTTAATTTTAAATAGTTGGACCATGATTTTTTTATTTAACAATTCATTTCATGATAAAGATAAAATAATTATTTCTTGCACGCTCGCTATTCTCGGTCTTCTCAGTTTTTGTTTTTTATGTTTTTTATTACTGACCTCCAACCCATTTTTAGCAACCGCCACCTTACAAACCGCACGTGATTTAAATCCACTCTTACAAGATCCCGGATTTATTTTTCATCCACCGTTTTTATATATGGGCTATGTAGGTTTTTCTGCTGCATTTGCATTGACGCTTGCCGCGCTCATATGCCATCAATTAAATGCAACCTGGGCGCGCACCACGCGCCAATTTGCACTTGCGGCCTGGTGTTTTTTAACTGTCGGAATTTTATTAGGCAGTTGGTGGGCGTATCGCGTATTAGGCTGGGGCGGATTTTGGTTTTGGGATCCGGTCGAAAATGCATCGCTCTTACCATGGCTCGCTGGCACGGCACTGATTCACGTTTTAATCATTGTTGAAAAACGCCAACTTGCGCAGCAATGGGCCGCGTTGCTTGCACTCATTACGTTTGCACTCAGTGTGCTCGGCACATTTTTAGTGCGCTCTGGCATGTTGGTATCAGTGCACACGTTTGCGAGTGACCCCACCCGCGGCATTTTTTTATTATTATTGTTAACAATATTAGTGATTGCTGCATTTGTGATTTATATTGTGAAATTACCAAAAGCGAGTTCTCATTCGCAGCAAAAAATAGAAAAATTTACCTGGTTATCGCGCGAGTGCGGCATGTTATTAAATAGCATTTTATTATTTACTGCCATGCTGACTATTTTATTGGGAACCTTATACCCATTGATCGTAGAAACATTGCATTTAGGCAGTATTTCTGTAGGTGCCCCTTATTTTAATACCGTGATGTTGCCATTTGTATTTGCCATTTTATTTTTAATGGCGACTGGCCCTCTATGCGCGTGGCAACAACAAACTTTTAAAAATGCGTGGCAACCTGCTGCAAAAAATCTAATCGTGAGTATGGTGATTGCGCTAATTTTATTATGGGGAACGACCGGTCATAGCGATTGGTTAGCGTGGATGAGTTTAAGTTTGAGTAGTTGGGTGATTTTAAATATGTTGAGTTGCGCGCGTTTTTCCCCTGGCATGGCATGTGCGCATATTGGTTTTGCAGTGTTAGTGATTGGGGTTTTATTATCGAGTGTGTTGCATCAAGAACGCGATGTGCGTTTGCAAGTAGGTGATCGCGCATTGGTGGGCCCGTATCAATTTTTATTTATCAGCACAGAAGGCATACAAGGACCAAATTATCGAGGCATACGTGCTTCTTTTGAAGTGACTAAAAATCAACGTCACATTATTAACTTGTATCCAGAAAAAAGAATTTATACAGTACGTGACATGGTGATGACAAAAGTAGATATTCATCCAGGTATTTTTCGCGATTTATATATCGCATTGGGTGAACCGATTGCTGAAAATGATTGGACTATGCGTTTATATTACAAACCATTTATTCGTTGGATTTGGTTTGGTGGTTTGTTGATGATGTTAGGTGGTGTGATCACACTTTTTTCAAGACAGGATAAGACATGAAAAATTCTTCGAAGATATTAACAATTGTCATTGTGCTGACATTATTTATTTTTTTATGGCGTGGTTTATTTCATACGTCAGCGAATCTTACTAATCCTAATACATCATCATCCATCTTATTAGGTGAAACGGTACCGGCGTTTTCTATTACCACTTTTTCAGGCGCAAATGAAACATTTTCACAAAAAGATTTATTAGGTAAAGTCAGTTTATTAAATTTTTGGGCGACATGGTGTTATGCTTGTCGCGTTGAAATGCCCATGTTAATGAAAATAAAAAATGAATATGGGATTCCCATTTATAGTATTGCCTACAAAGACAAAGCCAGCGATGTGCAGCAATGGTTGCAAGAGCATGGTAATCCATTTGTTGTCGTGGGAAATGATGTCGATGGCAATGTAGCCATTGATTTAGGAATTTATGGCACGCCAGAAACATTTGTGATTAGTCCAGAAGGAAAAATTGTGTATCGTTATGTCGGTGTGATTGATGAAGAAGCGTGGAGGGATGTGTTATATCCAGTGGTAAAACAATATGCGCGCATGCTATAAAAATTTTTTTTATATTTTATATTATATTATTTTATTTTTTTATTGCTTAATGTGTATTGGCACGGTGTATGCAACGCCGCAAGATGTATATCCTTTTGTATCGCTGCAAGAAGCAAAACGGTTTGAAGTGTTGATTAAAGAAATTCGTTGCGTGGTGTGCCAAGGACAAAATATTGCTGATTCAAATGCACCGTTAGCAGCAGATATGCGCGAAAAAATTTATAAGATGATGATAGACAAAAAATCGAATGTAGAAATAAAAAATTATTTAGCACAACGTTATGGTGAATTTATTTTGTTGCAACCGCGCTGGAATAAAACGACGTGGTGGTTGTGGTTGTTTCCGTTGGTTGGTGTGGGAGTGGGGATTGGAATAATTGTGATTGCTAAAAAGAATCGGGCTCTTTGAAAAAGCGCTTTTTCAAAGGGGGCGATTCCTTGCTACTATTACATTCATATGTATTTATCACATTGGACGAGATCGACACCATGGACCAAGCAATCACACTCATTAAACCGATCAAAAAACACACCACTATTGGTTGGCGCGAGTGGGTGAGTTTGCCTGCGCTCGGCATAGAAAAAATCAAAGCTAAAATTGATACGGGCGCGCGCACTTCTGCCTTACATGCATTTTCCTTGCGGCCGTTCATTGAACAAGGAAAACATAAAATACATTTTGAATTACACCCATTCCAACGCGATAATACAGCCGTCATTACTTGTGTTGCCGATGTTGTTGACAAGCGTATCGTGACAGACTCCGGCGGCCATCGTGAAGAACGTTATGTGATCCAAACGCCTATCACGATTGCTGGACAAGTATGGTCTATTGAGATTACTCTCACCGAACGCGAAAACATGTTATTTCGCATGTTATTAGGCAGAAGCGCTCTACGTAAGCGTTTCGTCGTGAACCCAGCGCGTTCGTTTGTAACCACCAGGATGCACACAAAATGAAAATTGCAATCTTATCGAGAAAAACAGATTTATATTCTACGCAGCGTTTAGTAGCGGCAGCAGCAGAACGTGGTCATCAAGCAGATACCATAGACACCTTGCGTTGTTACATGAACATTACGTCTGCAAAACCAACTATTCATTATAAAGGCGCAGAATTACCTGCTTATGATGCCGTGATTCCGCGTATTGGCGCATCAGTGACTTTTTACGGCTCTGCTGTTGTGCGTCAATTAGAAATGATGGGTGTTTTCTGCGTCAATGATTCAGTCGCGATTACGCGTGCACGCGATAAATTGCGTTCATTACAATTGTTATCGAAAAAAGGCATAGGCATGCCTATTACTGGTTTTGCGCATGCAGTGGATGAAATCAAAGATTTGATTGCCATGGTAGGCGGACCGCCATTAGTTATTAAATTTTTAGAAGGCACACAAGGCATAGGCGTGATTTTGGTGGAAACATCGAAAGCGGCGCGTAGTGTGTTGGAAGCTTTTTTAGGCTTAAAAGTGAATATTATGGTGCAAGAATATATTAAAGAAGCAGGTGGCGCGGATATTCGTTGTTTTGTGGTAGGTGGTAAAGTGGTCGCGGCAATGAAACGTCAGGCAAAATCACCAGAAGAATTCCGTTCTAATTTGCATCGCGGTGGTGTGGCTACCTCGATTGAGATTACTGATGAAGAAAGAAACATGGCGATTCGTTCATCAAATTTAATTGGCTTGAATGTTGCCGGAGTGGATATTGTGCGTTCTAATCGCGGCCCGTTGATTATGGAAGTGAATGCATCGCCAGGATTAGAAGGCATAGAAAAAACGACAGGCATTAATGTCGCCGGTGAAATTATTAAATTTATTGAAACCGGTATGAATGAGAATGATAAAGGGCGGGGCAAGGGGTAGAAAAAAATAGTAGTAGAGTTCGACTCCTCGTCCGCCGCGCAATGCGTGTCGGGTGCGGGGTCGAACTACTGCAACATCGCTTTAAAATCGATGGCCAATCGGCGCAAATCCAGCCGATTTAAAAATAACGAATACACCATCCACGCACTCACCGCTGCTAAATCAGCAAATTGGGGTGGAATATATTTCGGTGCCACAATAATTCCTTCTTCATATAAATCGGCTAACACATGCAAATCTTCTAACGTGGTTTTGCCAACAAATAATAATGGAATACGTTTTACTAAACCGCGTTGCACTGCCAAACGCATGTAGTTATAAATCAAAATAAATCCTTTGCTATAGGCCAAATCTTTTGTATACGGGCCGCTCTCCGGCGTGCTACCACGAAACACGCGCACGGTAGATTGATAACTATCTTTCTCAGTTAACCCTTGTTCTAAATAAAACTGATAAACATCAAAAAAATTCGCGCCTTCTTCAGCCATATTTACAGCACGTATGCGATTTGTTAATCGTTGCACGCGCCCAGGGTAAGAAGAAAAGGTAAAAATTTCTGTGATAATGGCCAAGCCTTCTTGTGTCACTGTCGAAGAAGGCGGCCCTTTACTCAAAAAAGTGCAAATAGGTTGCGCCATCCCATTTAAGGTAGTGCCTAAATGCACCCAACCTTCATGAATTTCAAAGGTGCGAATTTCACGCAAACTAAATTTCAAATCTTTATGAATTTTTATACGATCGGCACCGGCGGCCGCATCGGCAATAATCCCATCACTTAACTCCACACGAATATTATCGCGGTCAGAAAAATAATTTTCTAAACGTTCACGCAACATTTTGACCGCTTCTTCACTGGTGTAGATTTCATCATCTGCATCTGTTTTTACTTGATCTTTAATATTGGCGAGTGTTTCTGTGACTAATGCGGCTAAATCATTTAATGTTGGCGCGCCGACATGAAACGCATCTTTGCAACTGCCATATAATTCTTGCGAAATTTCGGTGAATTGCGGTGTGCCACGCAACATTAACATTTCCAGTACGCGACAATATTCATAACACATGCGCTGCATGATACTACCGACGCCACTGTATTGACCTAAGCGTTGACGAATGAGGCGATCAATTTCGCGAAATTCTTCAATTTTTTTGACCGGATCAAAATTGAGCGGATTTTTTTGTTGATAATAATCTTGATTAATGACCGGTAATTTTTTGCCATGATGTTTAAAAAAATAGGCTTCAATCTCTGGGTCCCATTTTAATGCATCTAAAATGCGAATGGGTTTTTGTGCGGCAACAATGCGTTCAGATAATTCGCGTATAGTTTGTTCGTATTCACCGAGTATTGCGCCATTGGTCATGGGCATGAATCCTTTTTATAAGATATACCTTTATTATAGAACTTTTTAGCGAGTACGATGCTGAAAAAACGGCTGTATTTATGCCATTATTTATGCACTATTAATGCACCATATAATGCGTTATGCGCTGAATGACTCACTCACTAAATAAAGATTTACGTCGTTCTATTTCTTGTGCGCATGGCACGCACAGATGATAACCCAATTGTTGACGCTTAATAGGAATTTCTTCGCCACATTCCATACATTCTTTTGCACCTGGATGAACCTGAGCATTATTTTGGCGAATTTTATTTAATGCGCGCGATACTTCATTGGCTACTAAATCATTAGCAATATCAATTTCATCAGCCATGTTTTATCTCCTCTTCATTCTTTTGTCATCCTGAGAGCAACGAAGGATCTCTTGGAAATGTCCGTGTATATCATGGAGATCCTTCGTTGCACTCAGGATGACATCAGTTGCTCGGGGTAATATCAATGTTTAGGATGAATAACTTTTTGAATTTAACAATCTGTTATTTTAAAAATGGCTTACTTATACCTGGAAATTTTTCATTGCGCAATGGTATCTTGTAACACTTCTTTCTAAAACAGACATATTTAAAATGACATCATTGCTAACCAACAAACACATCTTACTGGGTATTACCGGCAGCATTGCGGCGTATAAAAGTGCCGATCTCATTCGCCGTCTGCGTGAAGCTGGCGCGATTGTGCGTGTCGTGATGACAGAAAATGCCAAACATTTTATTACGCCACTCACCATGCAAGCGCTTTCTGGTCATCCCGTACACGATGATTTATTTGATGAACGCGCGGAAGCCGCCATGGGTCATATTCAACTGGCGCGCTGGGCGGATTTGATCTTAATTGCACCGGCAACTGCAGATACCATGGCGCGCTTGGCAGAAGGGCGGGCTGATGACTTACTCACCACTTTATGTTTGGCGACCCGTGCTCCCATCGCGCTTGCTCCCGCCATGAATCAAGCCATGTGGTTACATGGGTTTACCCAAGCCAATAAGCAGTTATTACAGCAAAAAAATATGCATTTTATTGGGCCGGCTGAAGGTCATCAAGCCTGCGGCGATGTTGGGCCTGGGCGAATGCTAGAGCCAGCTGAGATCATGGCGCAAATCAATACAATATTTGCGACCGGGGCATTGGCAGGATTAAATGTGGTGGTGACCGCCGGTCCTACCCGTGAAGCCATCGATCCCGTACGTTTTATGACCAATGGCAGCTCCGGCAAGATGGGGTATGCGTTGGCCGAAGCGGCAGTGGCAGCAGGTGCGACGGTGACACTCATCAGTGGCCCTGTGCATATTCACACTGCTCTGCATCTCGAAAAAATTTCTGTGGTGACGGCTGTGGAAATGCACGCGGCGGTGATGAGAAAAATAGCCAATTGTGATATCTTTCTCGCCGTTGCTGCGGTGAGTGATTATCGCGTACAACAAATATCAGAGCAAAAAATTCATAAACAAGAGACGGTGATGTCTTTGTTACTGGAACGCAATCCCGATATTATCGCGAGCGTAAGTAAATTACCCGATCCACCTTTTATTGTCGGGTTTGCGGCAGAAACGCAAGAGGTGTTAGCGCAAGCGCGTTTAAAACGCCAACAGAAAAATATGGATATGATTATTGCCAATCGCGTCGGGTTTGATTTAGAGACAGCCATGGGTGGCGATGAAAATGAAGTGTTGGTGATGACAGAAGAGAAAGATTATTCATTACCGCGTGCCAGTAAAAAACAATTAGCACGTGAAATTGTTGCATTGATTGCAGCGGAGTATGCGAAATATGGAATAAAGGAGAAAAAATCATGACAGAGAAAGTAGCGCAATTAACAGCTTGTGACGTTTCGAAAATAGAAACCACGCAACCGATACAAGTAAAAATTTTAGATGCGCGCATAGGCACGACATTTCCTTTGCCGCAATATGAAACAACGCATGCAGCGGGTTTAGATTTACGTGCGTGTGTGAATGAAGCATTGACGATTGAACCGGGGCAAACACATTTAATTCCGACAGGGATTTCAATTTATATTCGTGATCCGGGAATGGCTGCCGTGATTTTGCCGCGTTCAGGACTCGGTCATAAACATGGTTTGGTATTGGGAAATTTAGTGGGATTAATTGATGCTGATTATCAAGGGCCGTTGATGGTGTCGTGTTGGAATCGCGGTGCAGCTGCTTATACGATTGAACCAGGTGATCGCATTGCGCAATTAGTTTTTTTACCAATTGTGCGTACGCATTTTGAAGTGGTGAATGAATTTGATACGAGTGCGCGCGGTGCGGGTGGTTTTGGGCATTCGGGGAAGAGCTGAACCCTCTCCCTCACCCTATTTTTTTAATTAATCAGGAAATAAATCCGATGTTGAATGAACGATCATTAAAAAATATCAATGAAAATATCAATGAAATGACGTCAGAAAATATTTCATCTGAAACTATTGAAACCATTGAATCCATTCATATCGACGCTTCCATTTTTCGCGCATACGATATTCGTGGCGTGGTTGCAACCTCGCTCACAGAAGACACTGTTTATTTAATCGGCCAAGCATTGGGTTCGCTCATCCGCGAACACGGCGAACATCAAGTTGCCATTGCACGCGATGGTCGCGCCTCCAGTCCTGCATTATCACACGCACTCTGCCGCGGGCTGCTCGCAACCGGTTGTGATGTTATCGATTTAGGCATGGTGCCGACGCCATTACTTTATTACGCGACACGCATACTCGCGCAACATTCCGGTGTGATGTTAACTGGCAGCCATAATCCCGCTGATTACAATGGATTAAAAATGGTAGTCGGGGGTGTGACACTGACCGAACAACAAATTGCTGCACTTTATCATCGCATTCAAGCACAAGATTTTTATCGCGCCACTCAACCAGGTCTTTATCAAGAATTAAATATTATCGATCGTTATTTGCATCAGATTCACACCACCGTGCAATTAACGCGACCTTTAAAAATTGTGATTGATGCTGGTAATGGCGTCACCGGACAAATCGCACCACGATTATTTAAATTATTGGGATGTGAAGTGCATGAATTATTTTGTGATATCGATGGCGCGTTTCCGAATCATCATCCTGATCCATCGCAACCAGAAAATTTGCAAGATTTAATTCGCGCTGTGCATGAACAGCATGCGGATATTGGTTTAGCATTTGATGGCGATGGTGATCGCTTAGGGGTGGTCACGGATCGCGGCGCGATTATTTGGCCGGATCGTTTATTAATGTTATTTGCGCAATCTGTTTTGCAAGCGCAACCACAAGCAAAAATTATTTTCGATGTGAAATGCACGCAGCATTTAGCGGAATTAATTCGCAAATTAAATGGCGAACCGGTGATGTGGAAGACCGGACATTCGCTGATCAAAGCAAAAATGGCGGAAATAAATGCGCAATTAGCGGGGGAGATGAGCGGGCATTTTTTCTTTAATGATAGATGGTATGGTTTTGATGATGCCTTATATGCAGGCGCGCGCTTACTCGAAATTTTATCGCAACATCACGAAAACGCAGATGAAATATTTTCTGCGATTCCCAATAGTATTAATACACCTGAATTAAAAGTGTCGGTCACAGAAGAAGAAAAATTTAATTTAATGCAGCAATTAATCGCGAATGCACAATTTGTTGATGCTGAAGTGATGTTGATTGATGGCTTGCGCGTGAATTTCGCGGATGGCTGGGGATTAGTGCGGCCATCAAACACCACGCCTTACTTAGTCTTACGCTTTGAAGCAATTAACGAAGCGATGTTGCAAAAAATTCAACGATTATTTCGTGATTGGATGTTGTCAGTGAAACCAGATTGGGTGTTACCGTTTTAGTTGTTTAGTTGTAGCGTTATCTGAGCTTTGCTTCTGTCATCCCAAAATTTAGCAATGTTCACATTTTTTATAAATATTTTTCTGCTCTAATATTCCCTTAATACTTTCTATTTATCATCTATAATTATCTATAAACGTTATACATAAATACATAAATTACACATAAAGACATAAAAACGAGTAGGTGGTAAATCCATGTGGATTAGTACAAAACAATTACGTCAATTATTAAAAATTGATTCGTCGCTTGATACAGACCCAACGGACACACCAAAGAACGGGTTGGTGACGCGTTATGCAAAAGAAGGACCCGCTTATTTAAATCCATGGTTGATAATGCAAGGATTTGATGATCCTTGGGCACATATTTCTGCTGTTTCTGCATTCACACAAAAAAGAAGAATTATTTTTTCAACTCCTTGGATTGGAAAACACGCACTGTTTGAAATTGAAATTGCGTTGATCACCGCACTGATGCGTAAACGAGATCAACAAGATAATCATTATCACGATAATCATAATGATGCTGATATAAAAGATAATGAATATGAAGTGTATTTGTGGCGTGGAAATATTTCTTTTGCCAATTTAACTCCGATCACCTCCACCGAGGAATTTTGGGAGAAACGAGAAAAAATTATTGGTGCAACATCAGAGCATGTTAAAGAAATGTTATCTGATCAAGGTGTTGATCCTAATGTGATCGTGATCGATCATGCAGCTTATAATAAATTGCTGCACGACTATTATTTGTTAACTAAAACTTTCAAAGTTCAAGCTTTGAAATATCTAGGAGCACATGTTTTAAATTTATCTTATATGCCATTAGAAGATAAAGAAGTGGTTAAACAAATCATTGCAGCTGTTGATGTCAACAGTATAAAAAAAATTATTATTGCAGCACCTAGCATAGAAGAAATAAAAACATTATTAAGCTTATTTCCATCGTTGCAACAAGTTGAGATTGCCTTGGTATCCACGTCGTGGATAGAAAAACACATTCATTTTTTTGCGGGCAAAGAAATTATTTTCAACACCATTTATAGGCCCGATAAGCCAGGACCGATCCAATTACATTTTCCGCAACATCTTCATTTTATCGGGATAAGCATCATCAATAGTAATAATGCTATTGATGACCTTTATGCTTCGTTTCCTTATTCTTTAAAAAATATTACGCTCAAAGATTATACTGCACAAAATATTAATATTGGGTTTTCTCAAACAGAAAAAATGAAAGTGATTAACGGTGATTTTGGTGAAGTAGATTTTAGTCGTATTCACCAATTAACTTCTTTGGAATTAAGAGATTGTAAAAGGTTAAGGAAAATAACGTTTTCAAATCAAAATGTTCGTTTGAAAAAATTAATTATTTCAAATTGCCCTTCGTTGACTGAGCTGGAACAATTAGATCAGCTTGATTTAACGCATTTGCAGCTGAATATAAAAAATGACAAAGTTGATATTGCCGCTTTATTTGCTTTCATAAAAAAACAAATTCATTTAAAGAAATTAGTTTTAAATTTACCTACCCTATCTGGCGCAGTAAAAGCTTATGAATTGGATTTATCTGCTTTAAGCCAATTAAAAAAACTTAAATTAACTATTCCTTTTTTGCGTGAATTAAAAGGCATTTCGTATCAGGTGCAATGGCTGAGTTTAGAACTTCCTGTGATAGAAGATATTAGTTTTGTCACGTTTGATGAAACGCTTAAACCTTTCTCGCAGCTTGTTAAGTGCAAATTTATTGTTGGTTCTACTGAAAATGGCAGCTCTCTTTTTTTAAATAAACGCGGATGGATTTTTTTGTTAACACAATGTTTACAGCAAGCGCCGCTCGAAAGTTTGATGTTAGCTTTGGAAAATGAAGATGAACTTCAGGAAATAAAAAATGTTATTCCAGTTTCAGTCACACAGTTACATTTGAAATTTATTGGGAAGGGCCCGGTATTTGCTTTTTCTACATTGCAGCATTTAATTTATTTAGAATCATTGACAGTAGAAAATTGCACTTTTGTGTGTGAAGGAAAATCCCCGCATCGTTGGCTAACAGAATGTCATTTTCTGAATACTTTTTTATTTGTCGATCAATCCAATTTATTGCAACAAACGCAGAATTTAACCTTAAATAATAGTTATTTTTTAAGAGATCGTGCATCGCATAAAGTATTGCTTAAAGCGCAAGATATCATAGGCTTGAATTTGAAATACAATTCTGATCCCCAAGATTTTTTATGGTTGCAAGGAACAGCAGTAGAAAGATTAGTCGTTAGTCATTGCAGTAGAGAAGAAATTCATTGGCCGCAAGATAATCAAATTAAATCATTAATCATTACCGATTGTGTTTACTTATCTGCGACCCTAGATTTATCTAACTTATCCAAGCTGGAATTTTTGCAAACGAAGAATTTTTCAGTGACTGAATTAACGTCGTCGCGGTTATTACCCATTAAAGTAATGGAAATAGATAATACGCCATTGTTGGAGATGAGATGGTCTTTTTGTCCAGTCGTAGAAAGATTCAGATGGGTTAACTCGCAATTCTTATTCACTAATCAATTTCGTCTTGAATTAGATTCTTCATTAAAGTTAAAAGAATTGTTTGTAAAACATGAGCCCAGTGATAATCATCAATCCATTCAAGTGAATGTGGTATCCCCTTTATTACAGGAACTCATTATCATGACAATGGGAAATTGTTTGCTAAGTTTTCCAAGAAATAATCAATTAGCTGATTTGATGATATCAACGCAGGGTGTTGTTTCTTTACCTAGTTCTATTTCTAATGGTGTATCACTGCGATCTGTTTTTTTAGAAATGAATGTTGGCAATGATTATCATTACTATATGAAAAAATTTAATTCACTGGCCAATGAGAAACCGCTTGCGATCATCATACGTGATATCCATGGAGGTACGCGCAACCCATATTCATACTACGGAGCACAACCAAAAAATCTTGCAGAATCACAATTAGGTCAAGCAAATGAATCTCATGCTGTTTCATTGGTTTCACCTTACGGTAAGGCCAGAGTCAGTACCGATACGGCACCGCCAAAAACAGCTATTCAAATATCAGATCATTACAAATTGATTTTATTTGGAAATAAAAATATTAGTAAATTTAATTCGCATGTTGATTATTTAGATGGGATAAAAAAAACTAAAACTAAAGGTGAAATTGTTTTTTACCAAGATTTGTCGAATTTAATCGAAATCCCACTCCCGTTACAAACAACACTTATTAACAAAGCGTTAATTGATCAATATCAAGCTGATATAGAAAAAAATGAGGAAGAGAGAGGAGGAGGCTATTATGTCGGCCCTTTTAGCGATAAGGAAAAAAGTTTTTTACCCTATAAACGTCCACCGCTAGCAGGAGGTATTGATATTCTGACGGAACCCGCCAATGCCATTACTCTTTTCTGGGATGAAAAATATCATCGTTATGCGTTTACCAAAAAGAAAGCTGTAAAAACAAAAATGATTCAATTGTTATATCGACAAAAAGAACAAATAGGATATGAATTACCTGCACCGAGTGGGAGTCGTTTTATCACTCAACCAGATTTATTAACGCCAGAAAATTATCAAATCATTAATCGCCTATTGAATCCTCAGTTGAATCCCAATAGTTCTTTGGGGTTTTTATTTGATGCGACTAAAGATACTGAAGAAAAAATGGCTTGTTTGATTGCGTATTTTAAAGGTCCACAATTCACGAGCAAACCACTAATAAATATTCCCAAAAATGATATAGAAACCTTATGTTATGTCGCCTTAGAACGAAGCGCTAAATGTGCGCAAAAATCAGAATCTTTTCAATTAACAGCAAATTTTATTGGTGTTTGGGTGCAAGTTGCTTGTGGTGAAGATCATCAATTCTGTCGTTTAGGTTATTACCAAGCAGGAAGCAATGAAAAAGAATTTCATTTACTTGATTTAGGCGGCGCACCTACATTGGATTTAACCGATATTAAAAAGCGCGATGCTATTTTTGCACATGTTCCAGTTGCGAAATCTGCTTCGCCAATAGTGTCATCGACTGCTACGACTGCCACAACAACGACAATAGCGACAACAACGACAACAACGACAACAGCGACAACGACAACGACAACAACTAATTCCGTTGCGGTTTCTCCATCGTCATCGACTACTATCATCGCCGTACCAACAATCATTTCCCCAGTTTCTTCTGCCATGATTACGCAAGCTTATGGAAAAACGTACGATCAGGTGATGGATAGAGGTGAAATAAAATCGATTGCTGAATTGCTGAATGCGACTTCACCTTTGCCGGTGTTAATAACATTAACTGCGCAACAAACGCCTTTTACTGTAAATGCTGCGATTATCAAACAATTAAAACAAGTAGATAAAAATACGAATACGCATACACAACATATTTATATTCACCGACCGGAAGATTTCGATGCGTTTATGTGGCGTCGACGATATAGTCGAGGTGAAGTAATAAAAGAAGCTAAAGAAAAACCCACTGGCCATTTAAAACATATTATAAAAAATGGTGGTGTGATTGTCGTAAATTGGAGTCATCCGCGTTTTACACCTGAACAATTACTTCATGTGCAAAGTATTTTAGAAGAACAATCTCATCTATTGGGAGAACCTATAGAAGGAAAGGTCACCATTATTGGTTTAGCAACTCCTGCTATGCAGGAAAAAGAGAATACGTTTTTATCACGTTGTAGTCAGGCAAAATTACATGCCGATTTTTTTATCACAGTAGCTACCGATGATGATTTATTAACGCAGCATGTGTTTGTTGATGTTGAATCGGAACCACTTGAAATTGATTTTTTGCATTCACCGGCGTGGGCAGAAATCATGTATGGCCAATGTGATCCACAATATGATGCGCCGCATGATGGTAAATTATTTGCGGCATCGCTACAACAACATCAATTAATGAATAAACCTATTATTATTTATAATCCACCAGCAAACGATGATAATTTTGAATTGTTTGTGCATCAGATTAATGACGAGAGAAATATTTTAATTAATGGCGAGTGGTATGAAGTGCCTGCGGCGCTTCGGATTAGCACGGCGCAAAAAGCTTATCCATTATTATCAGAAGATAACATTACTATTACATTAGATAAAAATAATGATCCGTTTCCAGCAAGAGAACGCATTTATTTAGGATTATATAATTGGCATGACTGTTTTAAAAAATTCAAAATTGATAATCACACTGGCAAGCAACTAGCAGATACTGATTTAATTAGTCAATATAGTCCTCATAAAGATATTTTTTATATCACTGAAAATATTCCACTCAATTATTGGCAGCGATTATTAATTCATATTCAAGAAAACTATCCATTGAAGTCCATTCATTTTCTTATCGCACCGGCTGTGACCATTGAAACAATTATAAAAAATGATGCGATTGTGATGCCACCACGAATATTACTGCCACTGACTGGTTCGATTGATGGTTTATTACAAGAAACTATTTTTACCAGTAATGATCCCGATTGTTTGAGTCACGTTTTAACAAAAAAACTGTCAGCGCATGCACCTATTATTATTGAGGTAAATAAAACAACACAATGGAGTGATTTGATTTATCGCGTGAGCATTGAAGCAGGACGTTTTTATTATGAAGAGAAAGTATTATTAAGTGCATGGAAAAATAACCAAACCGTTATTTTAAAAGTTAACGATGATATTAATAAAACATTTTTTTCGCAATTATTACCTTTTTTATTAGGCAAAAAAACCCTGTATTGCAATGGTATATTAACCTCTTTATCCGGCAACGTCATTCTCGTCATGCCTGATGCGGTAAGAAAAAATCTACCCTTATTAGTGGGAGCAAAATGTCATTTTACGATTGATGATTATAAAAATATTTTTGTACATCAAGCTGAACTTGACTTGCGAATCTCTGTTTCTCGACGAGCTGAAATATTCAACCAAATCGTACATTTTTTTAATGATGTGGTGAAAGCCGTACCTCATCAAGGCATGGGTTATCCAGCGCCACCACCATTAACCTATCAACGTTTACACCAGTTATTTTTTGCCATTCAATCAACCAAAGAAAAAGAATTTTTATATATCAATAATCCGATTAAATCCGTATTTTTATTTGATTATCCCAGACAAAGTGAAGCTTATGCATTTTTAAATATCATGGCAAAATATTATTTCAAATCATTGCCAGATCAATTTAATCAACAGAAATTCAAAAAATTAACTAAATTAAAAAATAAAATAGATGTTTTTGATCTGAACAATATAAAAGAATATCAATGGCGTTTATTGAATTGTTTTCCCAGCGCAATTAGAAAACAGATTTTAGGCGCTGATATACAAACGCTGTTGCGTGATAATGTATTTCCTTTTTTAAATGAGGATCAACTGCAAACACTTCAATATTATGTGCAACATTTACAACCGATGGCTGTTAACCAAGTCGTTATTAATAGTGTCGAAAAACGTTGGCAGCGATTACGGGAATTAAAAGAAAATAATCGACCTTTAATTATTTTAAAAGGGCCGTCGGGTACTGGTAAAACGTATGCTGTGAAACAAGTGATTGGTGAATGCTATGAAGGCACAGCAAATATTATTGCTTGGTTAAAAAATCCTGCGCCAACTAAACCATTATTTTTATCGATGACGGATATCGAATCCGCCAGTGATTTGGATTTTTTAAAAGCATTGGCACATCGTCCTGGTAGCGTCAATTTTCGTGGCCAACCTTATATGTTAACTAAGCATCATCAAGCCATCATTAAAACTTATCCAGAAACCAATGTGGATGATTATCATTCATTACTCCAAGAATATGGCGAGACGATTTATTTTGAAATGCCAAATAAAAAATATTTAACCAATGTTATTTTAAAACCATTATTACAACAATATCATTTAAATGATGCTTTTTTTATTAAAACATTAATCACTTGTTTTTATGCTATCAATCAATACAATTCATTGCTGCAACCTTCAATACGCGATTTAGAAAACTTAGCTGTACGATTTATTGCGTTAACATTGTTAGCGAATAAACCACAAGGCGACCATATCAAACCTATTTTATTGCGCGCAGGCGTGAGTGAATTTGCTTGTCGAATGCGAGATGCCGAACAACGTTCTGCATATATAGCCGCCATAGAAAAATTAATTGGCGTGACGCCGCCAGCGGAAGAAAAAAAATGGATTGTATTAAGCAAAGAAAAAAAATATGTATTACCAAAAGAAAAAAGATATATCGTGGAAGCGGTCGAGCAATATTTATTAATTACCAGAAATATATTGATGAAACCGGAACATGCTAATTTAGCAGCGCGATTTAAATGGCGTCTTATTTTAGAAGGCCCCTCTGGTGTAGGTAAAACCAGTTTTTTTAAAGTGATGTTAGAAAGACAAATGGCGTTTGATATGGCAGCCGGTTTATCTCAACAAGAAGCGCAACAAAAATGGGGCTATCTTGAAGTAAATGCCAGTAACGCATTCAGTGCAGAAAAAATAAAAATGGCGGAGGCTTCCCAGCAATTTGTTATTTTAAATGAGGGCAATGTTGGTACGAAATCAGCGCTACCATTACAGCTAACGGTTCCGATTTTATCTTCACAAAATCCCAGTTATTTAGAAGGTCGACATCAATTATCACGTTCCACTGCTTATCATGCACAAATAATTTATGCCACTACTTTTACCGAGTATGAATTAAAAATCATCGCTCAGTATTCGGGTATGAGTCCAGAATTTGTGGAGGTATATGCAAATAAAAAATCAACCGATTCCATTGTTAATTCGCGCACGTTTTTTGAGACATTAAAATATGTACAACAACATCCGCCCGCAGTGATAGAGCAAGCAAAACAGGAAATGTGTTCATTATTGAAGTATGTAATTTTTAATCCACAACAATGGGTAAATAATGGTAATAAGAAAATGGTTATTGTTGAGTTACAAAAAATTGCTAGTGCTGATCCTGATCTTTATTTCAAAGAAGTTAAAAAAATGGCTATTTTTTATTTACGATTAGAGGCAAATCAATATTTATATTATGGCGGTAATAAATTAACCTTAAATGAAAAAAAATTGTTTCAAGCCATTAAAGAATGTCATACCATGATGGACTTGAAAAATAGTAAAGAATTTAATGACATTTTATATAAACTTGATGTCAATATTGTGAATCGATTTATGAGTCGGTAAAAGTACGGCTGTCATCCTGAGCGCTAGCTGCGGATCTCGTTGATATGCTCGGTGCATTTCCAAGAGATCCGCAGCTAGCGCTCAGGATGACAACGAACAAGGTTATAGTTTTATGCACACATCAACTACTGCACTTCCTACAAGCACCGACATTCTCATCATTGGCGGCGGCATGACTGGTCTGGCGCTCGCATGTGCGCTCGCGCAACGGACGTCACTTTCTATTACGATATTGGAATCGCAAGCAGAAAAAATTTCCACCATAAACGATGCACCGACTGCACCGTATCATCATCGTATCAGTGCCATCTCGCTCGCCTCGCAACGCATATTAGCGCGCTTGCAAGTGTGGGAGGGGGTACAACAAACACGTGTCAGTCCATTCACTAAAATTGAAGTGTGTGATGCGGTCAGTCATAGTGAAATTCAATTTGATAGTCGCGATATTGCAATGCCATTATTAGGTTACATTATCGAAAATAATTTATTGCAAGCAGCCTTATTCGAAAAAGTAAAACACTATCCGCAAATTCAATTTGTGGCTAACACCATACCACTCACACTCACTGAGCATTCACAATATATTGATATTACGACCAAAAATAATATTCATTATCGCACCAAATTATTAATCGGTGCAGAAGGTGCAAATTCTTGGGTGCGCATGCAAGCGGGCATTCAGTTGCAGCAACAGGATTATCAACAAACAGCTATTGTTGCTACCGTCAAAACTGCGCTGCCGCATCAACAGATTGCGCGCCAAGTATTTGTTGGTGACAAGGTGTTGGCGTTTTTACCATTAGCAGACGCGCATACTTCATCCATCGTGTGGTCGCTGCCAACAGAAAAAGCAGCAGACTATATGACGATGGAAGTTACGCAATTTCAGCAACAATTAACACAACATTGTTCGCCAAAATTAGGCGATATTACGCATTGCGATCAACGGTTTTCATTTCCATTAAAAAAACAACAAGTCGAAAATTATGTGCGACCGCGTATTGCACTGGTGGGTGATGCGGCGCACACCGTGCATCCACTTGCAGGTCAAGGCGTGAATATAGGTTTATTAGATGCCGCGAGTTTGGTGGATGTGATTGTCACTGCCATTGTTCAACAACGTGATATTGCCAGTGTCGCAACGCTCAGACGTTATGAACGTTGGCGCAAAGCCGATAATGCGGCTTTATTGTCGGGCATTGATATCATTAAAAATATATTTGCGAATAATCACAAAACGATGACGCAGTTGCGCGCACTGGGATTAAACACGCTTGATCGCGCGACGTGGATAAAAAATATTTTTACGCGTCATGCGGTGGGTAATCGCGAAGGTTTACCATTATTAGCGCGGGAGTGAACGTGAAACTAAGCCATCATGCTGTTTTTTATACATTACACGATCGCCGTTTTTGACTTTGCTGCCATTGTAATTGTTTACGTGTAGGTAAAAACTTTAGTACTGCCATATATAAATCATTAAATGATTCATCATTATTTTTTTTAGAAAATAATTTAATATCTTCTCTTGATCTTTTTAAAGTATATGATTTTTCTTTGTGTTCTTCATATTTTAATTTCATCATTGTACATAATTGATTAAATTTTTCTTTCCAATCAATGATTGCAGACTGATTTGTATGAATGGTTTTTTGCAGTTGATCATATAAACCTGTTAAATAAATATCATTTATTCCCACTTTCTTTTTGACCGTATTAATTTTTTTATCGATGGTTTCTAGTATTATTTGATACATTTGTTGTTCTAAGTTGTTTTTTGCGAGCGAATATTCTTTACCAATAACAACCATTTTTGCCCATACTTCAGCGAAAGAGTCGGCATGCCAAGAAAGATCTAATATTGCTTGAGCAGTATCACGCAGCTCTTGCTGATAAAAAGTAATTTGTTGCCCACATACATTTAATTGACTCGGCATGATTTTCTCATTTATAAAAACCAGTAAAAGTGGCGGATGTTCATATAGGATACGTAAAGTATCATCAGTTAATTGATAAAATACAAAAATAAAATGAGGTTGTTGTTTAATTTTTTCTGCTAATGAAGGGCGAATGAGTAATTTGCATTGCCATTCGGAAAGAAAACTCAGCGCCTCGATTTTGTTAGAAAATAACGCAAAATACGTGGAGATAGATAAAACGGCTTTAGTGAATGGCGTCAATTTTAACACATCCTCAAAAGACAAATATTTTTTTTCTAACCAATCAATCACAAGTGGATCAGTTAATATTTTTTTATCTAGTTTTTTATCTTTTAATAAAAGAATAAAAGCAGCATCAGTATTTTTTATTAAATTAAAATAATAGGTATAAATAATAATGTCGCGTAATCCAGCGTGTGTAAATAACACATGTTGTTCACGAATATTTCTATCAATTTCTAATTGCAGCGTGGCAGTATCAGCGGCAAAGGTAGTAGCGCTTTTTTCTGATAGTAAGGCAATTTCTTGCAAATAATGATCTTGTGCATCATCACCTAATATGACTGTGCGTAAAAGTGGTTTTACTGCAATGATTTTTTCGAAGCGATCTATCTTGCCGTCAAGAGTAGGGCATTGCACCACTACTTTCACAAAATGTTTGGGATCTACGCTATAATCAATTTTATTATTTTTTTCTGGATATTGTTGGAACATTTCATAGCTAAATATTTTTTTAGCATCTGCTCTTGGCATCCATGCCAATGATTCTTCATTTTCTTCACGCGCTTTTTCACTTTTAAATATTTTTGATTTATTTTCTTCACTCATCATGTTTGCTTTGATGTTTTCTATTTCCCAACCGCATGCTTTTAAGGATGTTTTGGAAGCTCTAGTCGTTGTTTCTAAGCGGCTATCAATATACGTCAATATATAATCTTGTATCTCTGCTGTTGTAATCGCGGTTGTGCCCAAATTAACGAGTCCTTGAAAATAGTGTTCTGGGGTATGGAAACATTCATATAAACGATAAAAATCATCTGTTTCGCTCAGTGGCGTGTTCAGCGCATCAAGAAGTGTTGATATTAAATTTTTTAATGAGTCAGTGAATGGCAATGCAGGCATTTCAAAATTAATAATGACATCAATGACGGCTTGAATACTTTCTTGTTGTGCATTGCTAAGACTCATTTTCCACCCCTTTGATATTCGCTGACGATTTATATTATGTATTCGTATCTGATTGTACACACCTGTCGTTCTGGTTAAAATGAGCCGTCATTTCTTTTTATAGCAGAGCACATTATGCCTAAAGAAAAAACTGCACACACGCGTCTTGCTTGGACAGTGACACTGACAGCCTCATTATATTTTTTTTATGAATTCATTCAATTAAATTTATTTAATTCGATTAATGCATTTATCATGCAAGATTTTAATTTAAATGCAGTGCAAGTCGGGCAACTTGCCTCCATGTATTTTTATGGCAATGCATTATTTTTATTACCAGCAGGAACGATATTAGATCGGTATTCCACCAAGAAAATATTATTGTTTGCTGTGGCATCTTCTACTATCGGCACGTTTATTTTTGCAAACGCCGCTACGTATACAATAGCAGCCACAGGGCGTTTTTTAGTCGGTATTTCTGCAGCATTTTGTTTTTTAGGCTGCATACGCTTAGCGTCACGCTGGTTTGCGCCGCATCGCATGGCGTTTGTCACAGGCGTGATAGTGGTGATGGCAATGTTAGGTGGATTAATCGTGCAAACGCCGTTTGCAATGTTGATTGAATATGTCAATGGTTGGCGCCCCGCAGTGATGATAGATGCAACATTAGGCGTGATTATTTTTGTAATGATTGCATGGCTAGTACAAGATCGGCCGCCAGATGCGCAAGAAGAAGCAAGAATCGATCAAGCGCAATTACAACAATTAGGTATATGGCGCGGATTAAAATTAGCTGCACTCAATCCGCAAAATTGGTTAGGTGGGATTTATACCTCGTTCATGAATTTGCCGGTGTTTTTATTGGGCGCGCTGTGGGGCATGCAATATTTAGTTGAAGTACGTCATTTAACCTTAGTGCAAGCCTCTTATGCGACCACCTTATTTTTTGCTGGCGTGATTGTCGGTTCGCCAGTCTTCGGTTGGTTTTCCGATAAAATCGGTCGTCGCGTTTTACCCATGATTATTGGCGCAATTTTATCGTTCGCGGTCATGTTGATTCTCATGTATGCGCCGACACTCACCTTAACAGAAATTATTATTTTATTTTTTATGACTGGATTGATTACCAGTTCGCAAGTATTAACCTATCCGACGATTGCAGAATTAAATCCGCGTTATTTGACCAGTACGGCAGTGAGTATTGATTCCCTTTGTATTATGATAAGCGGATTTATTTTTCAGCCATTTTTTGGTTGGGTGATGGAGTTAAATGGGGCGCATCATATTGTAAATGGCGTGATTATTTATAGTGAGCAAGATTATTATTATGCGATGTGGATTATGCCCATCGCATTTGTGATTGCATTGATCACAACATTTTTTATACGCGAAACCTATTGCAACGCGGTAACGTAAATTTTTACAACAAGAAATTAAGGAATCTCAATGCCACGCGCATTTATTATCATGCTTGATTCATTTGGTGTCGGCGCAACCGCTGATGCCAATAAATATAATGATGTCGGTGCCGACACGCTGCGTCATATCGCCGAATCTTGTGCGCAAGGCAACGCAGATAAAGTCGGCGTGCGTCAAGGCGTATTACACTTACCGAATTTAACGCGCTTGGGATTAAACGGCGCAGCGATGTTAAGTCATCCGTCAGCAACACCGGTTCCTAGTTTAGATAAAAATATTCCCATTCAAGCGGCATATGGTTGCGCAAAAGAAATAAGTTTAGGCAAAGATACGCAAAGCGGTCATTGGGAAATGGCGGGCGTACCCGTATTATTTGATTGGGGCTATTTTCCGCCTGCTTTTCCTAGTTTTCCAAAACTTTTATTAGATGAATTTATTCGTCGTGCGCGCATTCCAGGTGTTTTAGGTAATAAACACGCATCGGGCACGGTGATTATTGAAGAATTAGGCGCAGAACATGAACGCAGCGGTAAACCGATTGTTTACACATCAGCGGATAGCGTCTTTCAAATTGCGGCGCACGAAGAAACATTTGGGTTACAACGTTTATATGATGTGTGTGAAGTGGCGCGTGAATTAGTCAATGAATATAACATTGGACGTGTGATTGCGCGGCCATTTACCGGCGCGCCAGGAAAATATATGCGTACGGGAAATCGTCATGATTATGCAACGCCGCCACCGGCACCCACTTTATTAGACGAATTAGTCGCGCACGGTGGCACCGTGATTGCGATTGGTAAAGTCGCTGATATTTATGCCAATAAAGGCATTAGTAAACTGGTGAGAGCAAATGGAAATAACGCATTATTTGCTGCGTTTTTACAAGAGGCGGCGAGCGCGCCAGATCATAGTATTACCTTTGTAAATTTAGTCGATTTCGATATGTTGTATGGACATAGACGTGATGTGGTCGGCTATGCGCATGCATTAGAAGAATTTGATCGGGCGTTGCCTGCGTTAGAAAAATTATTGCGCGCCGATGATATTGCCGTGATTACTGCGGATCATGGTTGTGACCCCACTTGGCGCGGATCAGATCATACGCGTGAACATGTGCCAGTGTTAGTATTTGGTCCGCGTGTGAAAGCGGGGCCGATAGGTGTACGTGAGACGTTTGCTGATATTGGCCAGACAATTGCGAAACATTTAGGCTTACCGCCATTGAAATTTGGTGAGGCGTTTTTGTAAGAGTTAGTTTACTTTTGCGAGCTGCCCTTAAGCAATCATTAAGCTTTTTTATGATTTTTTACGCTATAATGCAGCGTTTTTTCATTACTACACAACAATATACAAACATACAAACATACAAAAAACTACAACGAGGCATGACGTTATGCATATCAAAGATTTTGACAAAACAACATTTGATTTTACCCATCCTTATAGTAAGGAAATAAGTACATTCCGTAAAAATAAAATTAAACCAACTATCTCAACAAAAGAATTAAAAATATTATTAACAGAAAAACTTAAAAATAATTTAACCGCATTACATTTTATATGTAGTTATCCTTTTAGAGGTGAATATTTCTACACAAGAGATGGTTATCGATATTGGATTGAAAATTTCCATTTAATATTAGAAAAATTAAAATCGCCCGAGTTTACAGCAGAAGACATCACGCGCTATTTTACCACCCAAGATGATTTTGGTCGTACACCATTACATTTGGCAGTGGTATTTTTACCGCGATATAAGTTTATGCAATTGATAAGTCATGTCAAACAACATGGGGTACAAGATAAGGATTTTCTTTTGTATACAACAAAACTCTCAGTAAATAATAATGAAGACATACTTTCTTCTGCAAACACTAAAAAAGAAAATATTGAAGAAGAATCAGAATTAAAAGACATTCCCCCGGGAACTAGCCAACAACAAAAACCGTTAGTAGAAAATGACGGTCAAATGATTTTTCATGTATTAGCTAAGAACAAAAAAAGTGAAACTGTGTTTGAGTTATTAAAAGAATTTGATAAAACGAGAAAAGAATTGATTTTAAAGTACCAAGATAATGTAGGTAATACTGTGTTACATGAACTGTTTTTACACCTTGCTTTTGGTAATGTACAAGGCAATAAAGACATTCTTAGCAAAAATTTTAGAAATTTAATAAAGGAATGGACTTTGAAAGAACTCATTGAGCTCGTCACCATTCCCAACAATCAAGGTATTACACCGTTACATATTATTGCTAAGAAACACAAAGAGTTGTTTTTCTTCGTGGTAAAAAAAATCTCAACAGGGCGGAAAAAGTCGAATCAAAATAATATAGATCTTATTAGTCTAGATTGTATATTTGAAAAATTTAAAACAGCAACAAACCCGCCTCCCCCTTCTGTATTTCATTATTTTTTTAAGGACACCCAAGTAAGTAAGGGAGCTAATTTAAGCGATCTTAAAAAATTAAAAAATCTTTTTCCTGCGGAACAACAAACAGAAAAAGTTTTTGCTAAAGAAATAGAATTGGCATTTTGTTTGAAACATTTTTCGCAACATGATTTTTTATCTAAAGATGGAGAAACGCGGGCTTATATGTTAAGTGCAGTTTCAGCCTATAGTTTAAGATCCTTTGTATATGATGAAAATACCTTGTTGCAACGCAAACCATTTTTATTTTATGTATTGCATCATGTGAAAACGGATCTTTTCTTAGAGGTAATTAATAAACTCGCACTCAATAATGGTATTCCGACATTTAATCAACATATATTGCTATATGCTGATATCGATGTACCAGAAGAATATAGTCACAATCGAGATAAATTTCCTCGACAATATCGTAGTTTCTTTTTAGATTTACAAGAAAAACAGAGACCCACAACATGGGTGCGAACGTTTTGTGAAAAATTGGAACCTGATACGATTAATCGCCTTTTTGAAAATAGGGTTGCCTGTAAAAATAATTATGATAGAGAACAACTGGAGAAGATAAGCAAGCAAAGTCCGAGAGATCAGAACCCGCTAAAAAACAAATCATCAGCATATGCTCCCGCTCCCGCGGATTATTCTGACGCCAACCATCTTTTTTTAGAATTGGTTAAACAACATGTTGCGCTATTTAATAATGAAACTAGCAATCCGTGGGTCGCCACTAAACAATTTAATGAATTGTTAGAGACGATGTCTGCGGCTACTAAGGAAAAGAAAGAGGTTTTTGAGGAATATAAAAATTTTCTAACTTATCGAGCAAACTATGCTAAGAATAATCTCGGTGCTTGCCCGTTTGCAGATGCGGGACTTTGCGCAGAGATATTAGAAAATAAAAAGCGTGAAGTGAAAGCAGTAAATGATAAAACTCAGAGTATTTTAGGTAATTTTGCTTTCTTGGAGAATGGCGATAAGAAGAAATTTGATAAGGAAAAATCACACATTATTTCTGTGCCGCCACCAACAATTGGTGGGATTAACTAGGTTTGTATAATACCCCTCATCATTTGCCGCTACGTGGCTTTTATTACTTTTCCTGATGAGGGTGTGTATTTATATATCCCCATCACGATGTCGTCTTCACCAACGGCACATTCGGTTGCATCGCCGGCACAAATGTCACCTCACAAGAACCGGGGCCGTTCGACGATAACACAATTTCATCGCCATCATTCGCCACAATAATTGGGCCACTAAAATATTTATCCATGCCGGCAATAAATGCTTTTTTCATTGCTTCAGTCGTACCAATTGATGGCAGTAAATGCGTTAACACTAATTTTTTCACGCCCACCTCTTTTGCCATTTGCGCTAATTTATATGAATCAGAATGATATGAATAAATTTGATCAGCATGCGCGAGTTCAGCCGGATTACTTTTAGCATCAATTTTTACTGACTCATCATAAAGTGGGCGACTCACGGCTTCATTCACTAACACATCGGCATTTTTTGCATTTTTTGCGAGCGCATCAATTATTTGTGTGTCACCGCTAAATACGAATTTACAACCTTTGTATTCAATGCGATAACCAAATGCTGGAAATACCGGTAAATGATCAACTGCAAACGCTGAAATTTTCAAACCATTTTGATCAAACACCACTTTGCCATTGCCATCGGCACTGATTTCTTGTGCTTTCGCAAAGGCTAAATCTAAATTCAAAGTGCCATCACCACCAATCGCTCTGAACATCACATCTAAGCGATATGCTTTTTTAAAACCATTTAATACATCGCGCACGCCGTAGGGGCCGTACACTGTCATGGGTAACGTGCGCCCCGTATGCCAAGTGCCGTTCATGACTTCGCCCAATCCCGCCATGTGATCAGAATGTAAATGCGTTAAGAAAACATTTTGTATCGCTAAAAATGGTAATCCCATGCTCGCCAATGTTTGAATCGCGCCATCGCCAGCATCAAATAAAATAAATTGTTGATTTGCAATCACCGCAAGACATGCGGGTTTGCGCACGGTTTGCATATCCATTTGCGGCACGCCAGTGCCACACACGTATACATGCATTTTATTATCGGTTAACACTTGATTGTTTAATGCGTGCGGTGAATATAAATGTTGTGCGTGAAGAGAAGTGGTTGCGAATAAAGCAGCGCTTGCAATGATCCAGTGTTTGAATTGTTTATGTTGAGCCATGATTTGATTCCTTAAATTTATTTTGTTGTTAAGTTGTCATGCTCAGCATGACAATGACACTCAGAATAACAATGACACACTCAGCCCGTCTGTTTTCTACCCCTTCACTAAACTTAAAAATTCCGCACGCGTACGCATGTCTTCACGAAAAATACCTAACATGACCGAAGTACTCATCACAGAATTTTGTTTTTCAACACCACGCATCATCATACACAAATGTTGCGCTTCAATGATAATACCCACTCCTTTGGCGCCGGTAATCGTTAAAATAGTTTGCGCAATTTCCCGCGTCAAATTTTCTTGCACTTGTAAACGTCGTGCATGCATATCCACAATGCGCGCAATTTTAGATAAGCCAATGATTTTACCATTCGGCATATAAGCCACATGACATTTACCAATAAACGGTAACAAATGATGTTCGCACAACGAATATAATTCAATATTTTTAATTAACACCATTTCATCATTGTCAGATTGAAATAACGCGCCATTGACAATGGTTTCAACTGATTGACTATAACCTTGAGTTAAAAATTCAAAAGCTTTTGCTGCGCGTTTTGGCGTGTTTTTTAAACCTTCACGATCGGGATTTTCTCCAATCGCTTCTATCATTTGTCGAAAATATGTTTCCATCGTTTTGTACCTATCTTAAGTTTTGTAAAAATTTTGCAATTATTCGTTACCTTGTTGTTTTCCTAAATATCATTCGGGAACGTACATCCCTGTACTCGGTGCTTCCCAACTCCTGGTCGCAACGTCCCTTATGATTATTTAGGAAAACAACAAGGTAACGAATAATTGCATTTATATTTTCTATCACCCTGGAGGCCACGTGAGGCGTCGACCACCTAATAAATGAATATGAATATGAAACACACTTTGCCCCGCATGCGCATTGCAATTAAAGACTAAACGATAACCATCTTTAGCAATATTAAATTGCTTAGCTAACATGGCGGCCGATTGAACCATATGACCAATCAATTCATTATCTTCACTGTGCAAATCATTCAAAGTTTCAATGTGTTTTTGCGGAATAATAATTTTATGATGGGGTGCTTGCGGATTGATGTCATCAAAGGCGACGACTAAGTCATCACGATAAATAATATTGGCAGGAATTTTACCCGCCGCAATTTTTCAAAATAAACAATCGGTCATAAAGGTTCCTTAATAAAGAATGGGCGTAGTGTAATAAAAATCGGCTATTTTGTCATGTTTCTTCACTTTTTTGTTCTTAAGAGTGCGCTAAGTTTCGTGTGTCATTATAGATGCATCTACAATAAATTAAAAATAAGCTTTTTTCTTTCAGCTTGCAAAATTCAAAATCGAAAGTACACTAACCGCATTTATTTTTATTTATCATCATTTAAATTAAATGAGGTTTTTATGAGATTAGAGCATTTGCCAGCAGGCCGACAACTTCCTGACGATATTAATGTTGTGATAGAAATTCCTTCTAATAGTCATCCAATTAAATATGAAGTCGATAAAGAAAGTGGCATGGTGATGGTCGATCGTTTTTTAGGAACATCGATGACTTACCCCTGCGAATACGGTTTTATTCCTCACACTTTATCGGAAGACGGCGATCCAGCGGATGTGTTGGTTGTATCTCCTTACAGTCTTGCGCCTGGCGTCGTTGTACGTTGTCGCCCCATTGGCATGTTGCGCATGACCGATGAGTCTGGCAAAGATGCAAAAATTCTTGCCGTGCCAGTGAATAAATTAACAACGCGTTATCAACACGTACAAAAAGCAGAAGATGTTGGTAAAGAGTTACTTGCTGCGATTGAACATTTTTTTCAACACTACAAAGATTTGGAAACAGGAAAATGGGTGAAGATAGAAGGCTGGGCGGATTTGGATGCGACGCGAAATGAAATTCTTGCCAGCGTTAAGCGTTATCAAGAAAAAGAAAAAGTTGCGTAGGAGAATAAAAGAAGCGTAAAAAAATTGTCATCATGCTAGCGAAAGAACGTTTGAAATTTAAATTTTTTTCTAATTTTTTTCTAAAGTTCTTTTAAAGTTCTTCTAAATTTCTTTTAAATCTTTTCTAACTCTCTAAAAAGCGAAAAGGGGCAGTTTAATCCTTAAACTGCCCCTTTTTGCCTACCTAGGCTTCCTGGCCCGTTCTGCCCATATCCGTCGGCAGTATCATCCGTGGTGCTACATCTTTCCTTGATGTGTGTCCTTTCATTCGATCCCTGATAACCTTAGATTAACAAAATCTTTTCAGTAACCTCAATCTTTTTATTTTAAAATGATGAAAAAAAAATGCAGCAAATTTTTAGTTTTTATATTTTTCAATAGATTAGAAAAAAGCATTATTTTTTGTGCATAAATAGCTACATTTATTAGAGCAAATGTCTTCATAGCACGATGGCGAATGTCTCAAACCGAATGCAAAAATTTATTCCACATTCGTCATTATCGTTATTATTTAATGCGAATGTGATGAAAAAAATAATAAAAAAATTTAAATGTCGATTTCAGAATAAAATCAACGTCTAATCAACGACGTTTAAAAAGCTGTCCGAATTTAGGTGTGAGGTAAATGCTTAAGCTAATGGCACCAAAAATGATTAACGCCACATAAATGGGTAACAAGGCGACGACAAGAAAATGTTGGGTCAAGCTCAATGTATTTGCATAGTGAATAATGGCAGCAGTGGTACAATGCAAAAAATTTTCTTTTAACAATAAATAATAAGAAAAATATAATGCGACCAGAATCGGTATGCTCATTAAAAAAATGGGTGCGGATCGATTTTTCATAGGGTGTAATGAAATTCTTTTGAGTAGTTTGAGTAATAGTAGCATTAGTAAAATAGCATCAATGATGAATAGTATTAAATAATAGGAGATTTGTCTAAGCGTTGTTTTCATCCGCAGTTAAAGTTGTTTTTTGTCAGTGCAAGAAGCGTTTTCGCTCGCACATAAATCATGTAAGATGCGCACATTCATTCATAGGGGTGTTTTCTATGTCCATGCCAACTCGTAGAGATAGAGCCGATGCCATTCGGTTTTTAAGTATTGATGCTGTGCAGAAAGCGAATTCTGGTCATCCCGGTATGCCCATGGGAATGGCGGATATTGCTGAAGTATTGTGGCACGATTTTATGCATCATCATCCGCAAAATCCGCAGTGGGTAAATCGCGACCGTTTTATTTTGTCGAATGGTCACGGCAGCATGTTGCAATATGCTTTATTGCATCTCACTGGTTATGACGTTTCGATAGAAGATTTAAAACAATTTCGCCAATTACACTCAAAAACCCCTGGTCATCCGGAAGTAGGTGACACACCTGGCATAGAAACGACGACGGGTCCGCTGGGACAAGGGCTTGCCAATGCGATTGGCATGGCGATCGCAGAAAGGCATTTAGCTGCACAATTTAATCGCCCAGGTTTTCCCATTCTCAATCATTACACTTATTGTTTTGTCGGTGATGGCGATTTAATGGAAGGCATTTCGCATGAAGTATGTTCACTCGCAGGCATGTTGGGATTAGGTAAATTAATTGTTTTTTACGATGATAATGGCATTTCGATTGATGGCAAAGTAGAAGGTTGGTTTCGCGATAATACGCCCAAACGTTTTGCAGCCTATCATTGGCATGTGATTCCCAATGTAGATGGTCATGACAGTGAAGCTGTGCGCAATGCAATTATTGCTGCGCAAGATGTCACTGATCGTCCCACCATCATTTGCTGCAAAACCATGATTGGTTGGGGCGCGCCGAATCTTGCTGGCACCGCTGCGACACATGGCGCACCGCTTGGCGAGAAAGAAATAGAAGCAATACGTACACGTTTAAATTGGCCGCATACACCGTTTGTTGTCCCTGATGAAATCTATACATCCTGGAATGCACGCGCAACAGGCGCTACACTTGAAGCAGAATGGAAAACATTATTCGCACAATATAAAACACATTATCCTGAATTGGCTGCAGAATTTACACGTCGTATGCAACATGCTTTACCAGCAGATTGGCAGGGAAAAGCCTATGATTTCTTGATGAAGTTGAATGAGAAACCACAAGCAGTCGCAACCCGTAAAGCATCGCAACTATGTCTGGATTATTTTGTACCGTTATTACCAGAAATCATGGGTGGTTCTGCTGATTTATCGGAATCAAATTGCACGCAATGGCATGGCGCCAAATTATTTACCGCAGAAACACCTGATGGCAATTATATTCATTATGGCGTACGCGAATTTGGGATGTCTGCGATCATGAATGGCATGGCATTATACGGCGGCATCATTCCATTTGGCGGCACATTTCTGACGTTTTCTGATTATGCGCGCAATGCGGTGCGTTTAGCGGCACTGATGCGCGTGCGCACCATTTTTCTTTATTCACACGATTCGATTGGGTTGGGTGAAGATGGACCTACGCATCAACCCATTGAGCAATTACCGGGTTTGCGCATGATTCCCAATTTATCGATCTGGCGTCCATGTGACACGATAGAAACCATGGTGTCATGGCAAGCAGCGCTTGAACGCAAAGGCCCCACGTGTTTGTTATTGTCGCGCCAAACGTTGCCAGCACAAGAACATACGCTGGAACAAGTTGTTGATATTAAACGCGGTGGTTATCTTTTAGTGGATTATGCGGATGGCGGTAAACCCGATGCGATTTTGATTGCGACGGGTTCTGAAGTGTCGCTGGCAGTGACGGCGGCGCATCAAATGAAAACAGAAGGCATTTTAGTGAATGTTGTATCAATGCCATCACCTGATGTTTTTCTCGCGCAAGATGAACATTATCGCGAAGAAGTGTTGCCGGCAAAAGTGACCGCGCGTGTTGCTGTCGAAGCGGCAGCGAGTGCTTATTGGTATCGTTTTGTAGGTAACCAGGGTCGCATTGTCGGGATAGATCGTTTTGGTGCATCAGCACCGGCAAAAGATGTTTTTCGTGATTGCGAAATGACGGTGGATCACGTAGTAGCAATTACCAAAGAAGTTATATATTCTGCTGCGCAAGCGGCACATCAGTTTCACGAAAAATATGCATCGGGGTAATAGTAAGTGCTGTCATCCTGAGCGTAGCGAAGGATCTCTATGATATGCACGGGCATCATTAGGAGATCCTTCGCTACGCTCAGGATGACAGCACTTCAGGATGACAGCATGCCAGTATTTAGTATTAATTTTTTTGAGAGAACCAGAGGAGAAACCACGTGACAATTCGAATTGCAATTAATGGTTATGGTCGCATCGGCCGCAACATTTTACGCGCGCATTTTGAAAAAAAATTACATCCCAGTATTCAAATTGTGGCGATTAATGATTTGGGTGATGTCAATACCAATGTGCATTTAACCCGATATGATACGACACATGGAAAATTTCCTGGTGAAGTCAGTGTGTCTGGTAATGAAATGATTGTGAATGGCAGCAAAATTCGCGTTGTCGCTGAACGTGATCCCAAAAAATTGCCGTGGAAAGAATTAAATATTGATATTGTGTTTGAATGCACCGGTTTATTTACCACCAAAGAAAAAGCGGCCGCGCATTTAGAAGCAGGCGCAAAAAAAGTAATTATTTCTGCACCTGCAACCGGTGTGGATGCAACCGTTGTGTATGGTGTGAATGATCATATTTTAAAGCCAACAGATACCGTTATTTCTAACGCATCTTGTACCACTAATTGTTTAGCAACCGTTGTAAAACCATTACATGAAGCAGTGGGTGTCGTTAGTGGTTTAATGAATACCGTGCACGCATTTACTAACGATCAAAGTTTATTAGATGTGTATCACAGTGATTTGCGTCGCGCGCGATCTGCAACGCAATCCATTATTCCAACCAAAACCGGAGCGGCTTCTGCTGTTGGTTTAGTGTTACCAGAATTAGATGGCAAATTAGATGGTTTTGCAGTGCGCGTTCCCACCATTAATGTGTCATTAGTGGATTTAACGTTTGAAGCTAAACGTAATACCAGCGTCGATGAAATTAATAATATCATTCGCAAAGCAGCCGAAGGCCCAATGAAAGGTGTGTTGGTATTTAATGAGGAACAATTAGTGTCGACTGATTTTAATCATAATTCTGCCTCCGCTATTTTCGATACGTTTGGCACAAAAGTGATTGGCAATTTAGTCAAAGTATTGGCGTGCTATGACAACGAATGGGGTTTTTCCAATCGCATGTTAGATGTTGCTGCTGTTTGGACAGGCGCACATTTGAAGGAGCAGCCGTATGCCGCCCGCAGCAATGGCTGAGGTGATGTCTGTTATTCAACGCTATGCGCCTAGAGGTTTTACGCCTAAATTTGGCATGATTCTAGGCTCAGGGCTTTCTTCGCTCGCAGAACAAATATCGAATCCCGTTTCCATTCCTTATCAAGCTATTCCTGGGCTGCAAGGCAGCGGTGTGGCGGGTCACGCCTCACTATTAGTCATGGGTTATTTAAATAATATTCCCATTGTATGTTTGCGCGGCCGTTTGCATTTATATGAAGGTGTTTCGTATGCGCCGATACAATTATTGGTGCGTATTATTAAAAATTTAGGCTGCGGAATATTAATCCTCACGTGTGCAGCCGGTTCTATGCAGGATGATGCGGGACCAGGCGATATCATGATGATTACGGATCACATTAATTTTCATCCCGGTAATCCGTTAGTAGGACCCAATGATGAAAGCATAGGCCCACGTTTTTTTGCAATGGATGATGCTTATGATTTGAATTTGCAAGATATCATGGAAGCCGCGGCGTTGCGGTTGAATATTCCATTACATAAAGGCGTTTATATTTCGACATTGGGACCCTCATATGAAACACCTGCGGAAATACGTGCATTTAAACGCTGGGGCGCGGATGCGGTGGGCATGTCGGTAGTACCAGAAGTGATTATTGCGCGTCATTGTGGTTTGCGTGTAGCGTGTGTCGCTGCCATTACAAATAAAGCTGCGGGATTAAGCACAGAAAAAATTACGCACGCTGGTGCATTGCATTTTGGCGAACTGGCTTCGCGTAAATTAGTAAAATTAATTCCGGAATTTATGAAGATAGCGAATGAGGGGTTTTGATTCAGCTTGTCATACGCTCGCATGACAATGTTTTTGACGTAATAATATTAATAAGGAATTCTCATGCAATGGACAGAAACAATCACCCAATATCTCAATGCATTAAAACCTGCCGCGGTTAATCCCGTGCTCGCGCAGCGCATTTATTCTTTATTAGATTTAACAAGCTTAAATAATGATGATACGGCAGCAGCGATGCCCGATTTTTTTGCCAAAGCCAATTCCGTCTTGGGTCATGTCGCCGCCATTTGTGTATATCCCCCATTTGTCAGTTTAGCCGTGACGCAATTTGCAGAAACACCGATTAAAATTGCCACCGTTGCAAATTTTCCAACAGGTGCAGAATCATTAGAATCCGTGTTAATTAATATTGAACATGCATTAGAAGATGGCGCACAAGAAATTGACGTGGTATTTCCCTATGCGCGTTATCTTGCGGGCGAACGTCAATATGCGCAAACGTTTGTGACAGAATGTAAAGCGGCGTGTGGTGAGAATGTGTTGCTCAAAGTAATATTAGAAACGGGCGCATTAATGGATCCAGTAATCATTGCTGATGCGAGTTATGATGTGATTGACGCCGGTGCGGATTTTATCAAAACATCCACTGGAAAAATTTCACACGGCGCAACGCTAGAAGCAGCCGCTGTCATGTTATTAGTGATTAAACAAGCGCGTGAAAAATTGAAACGTGAAATTGGTTTTAAAGCATCAGGCGGAATTCGTGATATGCAAACGGCTGCACAATATATTGAACTCGCGGATTTAATTTTAGGCCGCGATTGGGTGCGCCCCGCAACATTTCGTATTGGCGCGAGTAAGTTGGTCGATGAATTATTGAAACGAGAATAATAAAATTTGTCATTGTTTTTAGTTAGTAGGGTGGATTAGACGCGCGTTTTTTGCATGTCGTCATCCATCATAACTATGCTGAATGAAAAGGCGGATGACGACTAGGATAATTAAAAATATTCACAGTTTTCTACTTTCGTGAATAAATTGAATAATATCTTTTGATGAAATACCCATATCTACTCCTTCTATATCTAAAGGAGAAGCTTCTTTTGAAGCTGGCATGAGTATGTAAAGTACATCGTCTTTGCGGATTACTACTTTTCCATCGAGAGCAGCTTTTTTAAAAACTAGATCAATGCTTTTTTTGGCTTTTTCATAGCTATATGTTGTAGTCATTATTTGATCTCCACTACGTTAATTCCAAAATGTTTAGCTGCTTGTATTAAACCATTATCTAATGAAATTAATGGACAATGATTTTTTAAGGAACAAGCGATTAAGTAAGCGTCATAAGCATAGATATTTAATTTTTCAGCAATTAATAAAGATTCCTCTAATTCAACATCAAGAAATGTAATTGAAATGGAATCATAAATTTGTATTGCTTTAATTACCTTTGATATTTCTATTTTTTTTCTTTTTAGCATTGCAGAAAAAGCATTACCTATTTCCCAATGTACTGATTTAGGGGCTAATAATTCTGCTCCCTTTGTAAATTTTACCAATTTTTTCTTTATCGGTTCGTTTGCTAGAACAGCTATAATTACTGACGTATCAACTATGATTTTCACCAGATACTATCCTTTTTTATTTGAATTGATTTAATCTGATCAACATGAATATTTTTTATCATCACTGAAATATCTTAATCAGGGACAATGCATCTTAAATTATTTCAAGTATTTAGGCGAGAAGTTTATATAGGATTAAACAGCTTATTTTCTTACTCTCAGGACAAATAGCGTTTCAATATCATCATACGAAGTAACAGCATCTTTTTCTCTCTATACCAATCGTACTTCAAAATACGAAGGCGAACATTCCATCTTGCGGCAAATTTAAAATGTTTTTCAATCGAAAAAACTCGAAATACTGCGAGTATTCCTGCATTTTTTCTCACTAAAACATTCTAACTTCTTGTAATCTGAACGTTCACCTTCGCATTTTGAAGTACGATTGGTATATATTCCACAAAAATTAACATAATCTTAAATAGAAAAATGCGTATTTATGATTTTTTATTTTTATCTTTACGTAAGCTAAAAGTTTATTTAACGTTTGATTTCTTTATGGCGTGAAAAAGGAGGCATTGTATTTTATGAGTACACCTAGAATAGTATATAAAATTGTTAAACAAACAAAGAAAGTTAAAAAACCTTCTAGTCTTCTTTCACCTAAAAGAATTTCTAGTTCAGAACAAAGAAAACTAAAAAGATCACCTTTAAAATCGCTCGAAGACAAATTAATAAAAGCATGCGATCTGTTTAATTTATCACTTTCTGCAACGGGCGATCCGCTGACGATAGTTACCAGTTATCTCCGCCAATTACAGAAAAAAGAAGTAAAAGAATGGAGTGAAGATGATCATCAAATAGATAATGTTATTTTTCAGTTTTTTAATGTTTTTAATCAATATCTCGATGAGAAGGATCACGCTGCTAAAATATATCTGAATGATGCTTTGTATGTCATGGTCAAGAAATTGCTATCTGCGCAGAAGGTTTATATTAAACATGAACATGATCAATATTTAACTAATCCTATTAATAGTTATATTGATCCGGAGCCGGATTTAGAAGCGCGCGCCAGATTGAATATACATATTAGAGAAATGTTAAAAAACAAATGCGATCTTTCCTTGCTTTCTGACGGGAACAAAAAAAATCACCTTACTTTTTTAAATCAGCAATTAGCATTTTTTTATTTCGATTATGCGCAGTATTTAATTACTATTAATGAACGCCTTGTATTAGCCAAATCTCTTTTAGATGAATTTAAAAAATATATTCCAGTGTTTGCTGATGAGATTAATAAGAAACAGTTTTTGGTAGAATATTATATATGGATTAGTATTTTCTATTTTCGAGTAGAAAATTTCGTTCTTGCTAAACACTATCTGAAAAAACCCACTACAATTTGTCAAGTAACATTGGATTCGACAGGCCAAGCATCGGAGTGCACGCTGTTTCTTGAGGTTGTCAGTAATGCTGCGAATTTATCTATAAGTAAAAAAAGATATGCAGATGGTTTGTTTTATCTATCTTTATTGAGAAATCATTACGTTGTTTCCAATATATTAATGATAACGTTTCTAAAAGTGTTAGATGTTGATGATCCAGAAACTAAACAATTTTTAGTGAAGAATCAAACTAGATTAAGAAAAAACATTATTTCCTCGAGCGTAAATAAGAATATTATTTTTGAGGAAAAATATAATACACTGTTAGCATTTTATAGCGAAAATAATTGTATAGAAAAAAATGTTCTTATCGAGGTACAAAAAAAGCAAAAAACTTACTCATTATTTCCCGAGATAGAAAAAATGACGGGGATAAGAAGCTTTATTGGAACAAAAAAATTATTAGTTATTAATATAGAAAATAAAAAACATCTTGATTTTTTACAGAAATTGTTAAGAAGTAATGGCGTGCCTTATATTGTGGCTGAAGAGGTTGAGGCTAATTCAAAACCGAATAATAAAATTCTTATTGAAAAATTTATTTATTTTCCTGTTGAAAAAATAATTAATATCTTTAGGCAATTACTCCAGCAAATTGAGAATGATATTTATTTGGCTCAACAACAAGAAAAGTTGTTAGTAAATCAGACGCTTACTGCTGTATCTTTCCAACCAACGCCGCTTGAGCAACTACCGCAACAGCGATCAGAAATCATAGCAATAGAAACACCAGAAGAAACAGAAACAACAATACCGGAAGGCAAACAAACAATAGCAGAGGAAAAAGAGTTAATAAAAGCAGCAGCAGTAGAAGAAGTAGAGGAATCTATATTAGCGCAAAATATAGAAATAAAAGAAAAATTTTGTTTTGAAAATAAAAAACAATCTATTGTTGAAGACAACAAAAAAATCCTGACCTGGGGCAATCATTTGCCTGTATATGAAAAGGGAAATTCAGGAAGTCGCGTGTTTAATTTAACTCTCAAAACAAAAATGACAGAGAAATTTTATGGTTTTGTTGATTTAGCTTTAGATGAATATCTTACTGAAAATTATCCAAAAGCTAAAATTAAGTTAGATACTATTTGTGATATAGGCCATGTTGAGATTACTTCTGGAAAAAACCCCGGCTATAACGGATTTCTTTTGTTTGCTAAAAATCGCGCCAAAAAACAAAGAGAAAAAAATCCTCTTGTTATCATTCCTGCTCCGAAAGAAGTAGAAGTGACACCAAAAACCTCGACTAATAAATTAACTAATGAAACAGCGCCGCTGGCTTTATCAAAATTTAAAACGCTATATGGAAAAATTGCTAGCAAACCCTATCGATTTAGTGGCGCCCCAGTTGCTGTGACCGAAAATGCCGAAGGAAAGCTTTGTCATTTATTTACCGTCAATGGTTTTACTCCGGATAAGAAAAAAAAACATTTTACTTATTATGATGAGAATAAGAAAAAACTTAATATCTAAAAATATCACTAAATTATAAAGGAAGATGATTATGCGATCGAGTCATAATTTTTATTTTAAAAAAAATAAAAGAAAAAATGATCAAATGGAGTTAGAGAAAAATGACGTAACAGCACCGGACGAAACAACCACAAGCGCGACACAACTTAATAACTTACCCATTAAACAATCTAAAACCCAATTAACTTCATCAGTTTCATCATGTTCCTCATCCGCATTTTTAATGCGGGGATTAAGCGAACAATTATTTCCTGAGGATGCGCTCTTTTCATTGAATGAATTGGATACGGCATTGCCTGATCTATTTGCGCAGCATGCATCGAACATACTTGTTTTTAATCAAGCGGTAGATTTAATTTTACAACCAGAAAATGACGATGAAGAAGTTGAGAATTTTAAAAAACATGTACAAGAACTTGTGCAAGAAAATCGGCTTCATATGACAAATGCAAGATTTAGTTTGGGTCAATATAGCAATACTTATCGATATGGCATCAATCGTCATTTTAATTTATTACAGCTAGCTGCTTTTTTTGGTAAGACCCATTTCATGGATATTCTGGTGCAACAGGGAATGAAATTTGCAGAGATAGATTCACCTTTATTTTGGGCAGTGGAAGGAGGGTGTATCGCTGCTATGCAATGGTGTCTTGCGCGAGGGATTGATATTAATATTGCTGAGCCAAGTCGTTTTAATCATAATGCGCTTTATTATGCGCGCAATGTTGAAACAATCAAATTTTTATTAAGTCATGGTGCCGTATTTGATGATGAATTAAATAATACTTATTGCAAATTTAATACGCCTGAAGAAATAGCCGTTTTTTTTGCGCGTCTCCAAACAGTGAGAAAATATGTTGCAAGTGGAAATCTTGATGCTATAAAAACATTGCAATTGAATTATGTTGAGTTGCAATATTTAGTGAAAATCGGAGAGAAAAATAAAAAATTAAATCTTGATTTAATTGCTTGGCTAAATTTTCAATCAACATTATCTGAAGAAATAAAACAAACGATATTAGATTATTTTTATCAAATTATCGTACAACACGTGGCGCAACAAATAAAAAACTATTCTTTGCCCTATTCTTTTGCTGATTGGCTCGATGAAACCAGCGGTCGTCATTTAATTTATTTTGCTGCGCAATGTAATCAACCTGCTGCTATTTTAGATTTATATCAACAAGGAGAAAATATTCAGGCAGTGACGAAAAACGCAGCGGCAGCGTTAGAAGTAGCGATTCGTGATATGCGGGTTCAGGCTTTTGATCAATTAATTGCATTAGATGCAAATGTTTGCGCTATCATTCAACAAGAAAAAAATAAATTATTGCTGTTTGAATTTGCGCTTTCCTTTCATCATAAAACAGATATCGTAGAACGATTAATTAAACTCTATCAATTCCCAGTCACAGAATTATCTTTATTTTTATTTAAGATTATTTCAGCGCGCTGCCCGGTCAATATGTATGACCTCTTAAAACAATATGGCGCCAATCCACACATTTGTGGCAATTATACTGGAAACAGTTTATTACATGCGGTAGTTGCAACGAGTGATATTGATCTTGCTTATCAATTATTAATTGCTAGAGTCAATATTAATAATAAAAATATACATGAAATAACGCCACTTGATGAGGCGGTTCGCCAAAAGAAACATAACATGATCAATTTTTTAATTGGTCAAGGCGCTAATGTAATCAATCAAGAGGTTGCTGATTGTGCATTTGAAGAAGCAGTTAGCGAGGGAAATATAGATTTTGCAGAGCTTTTATTGGAGTATTATTCGGTCTTAGGAAGAAGTTTTACGCAACCAAATATCATATTAAAAAATAAAAATACTCAAGCAAATGTATTTTCTCCATTGGCGTTAGCAACTTTTAAAAATGATGTTGCGATGACCAGCTTGTTATTAAAATTTGGCGCGCAAGTAGAGGGTAATCGTCATGTTACGGAGACGAATGCCATGGAAATCACTGCAACCCAAAATGATACATCCATTTGTTCGCCTTTACGCATTGCTTTGCAAAATAATTGTTTTGATGTGGCCAAAGTATTATTTGCAGCGAATGCCGATCCCAATAATTTTTTTGAAGAGAAAGATTATCGACCTGCCAGTTTATTATTTTATGCAATTTTTTTTAATCATCCTGATTTTGCTTTGGCTTTATTAAAAAAAGGAAGTGACCCGACTTGGGGCAGGCCAGATAGTTTACCATTTGAGGTCGCTTATAAAATGAATTATATAGACGTGGTGATAGCGATTATCAAATATAATAATCAGCATCATCAAAATGCATTTACCGAAGAACGCATGAAGTTATTGCCAAAGGATGTTCGTGTTATTGAAATAGAATATGTGCATGAACAAAAAAATAAAATTACAAATGAAATTATAAATGAAATTATAAAAGGAAAAGTATATATCAGCCGATTTTTTTTACAAAATCAGTTTACATTAATGAGGCCGCCAATAGGTTTAAGATTAAAAAGTATTGCTATTATTGATGGTCGTCCGGTGTCTTCAGAAGTAACTTCTGCTTTAAGCATGTTTTCTTCGTCGCCACTGAATAAACCGCGACTTTATAATTTTGAGGGGACATCAGACGTATCAGAGTCACGCATATCAGAGACACGAAAGTTCCATTTTCTATAGTGTTACGCTGAGGGCGATACCGCTAGTATCTACCCCTCATCTTCGTGTAATATATGCAGCCTTTTTATTATAAATTTTTATTAATTTTATATTTATTTTCCATTATTTTTTAATTACTTATTAGTAGGTGAATACTGTGCAATTACGTAATATCGCTATCATTGCCCATGTTGATCATGGCAAAACGACTCTAGTCGACAAATTATTACAACAAACCGCGAGCGTCTCAAAAAAAGTGACCAATACTGAGCGCATCATGGATAGCAATGATTTAGAACGTGAGCGCGGCATTACCATTCTTGCGAAAAACACGGCGATTACCTGGCAAGATTACCGCATTAATATTGTTGATACCCCCGGACATGCCGATTTTGGTGGCGAAGTCGAACGTATTTTATCGATGGTTGATTCGGTGTTGTTGCTGGTCGACGCCGTTGATGGCCCGATGCCGCAAACACGTTTTGTCACGCAAAAAGCCTTTGCGCGCGGTTTGTGTCCGATTGTCGTCATCAATAAAATTGACCGAGCCGGCGCACGTCCGGATTGGGTCATGGACCAAGTATTCGATTTATTTGATAACTTAGGCGCGACCAATGAACAATTAGATTTTCCTGTGGTATATACTTCGGCGTTGCTGGGTTATGCCACCCTCGATCTCAATCAACAAAGTGATAACATGACGCCGCTGCTGCAAACCATTGTCGATCGCGTGCCACCGCCGCCAGTAGATTTAAACGGCCCATTTCAAATGCAAATCAGTACGCTCGATTATTCCAGTTACGTTGGCATGATTGGGATTGGTCGCATTGCACGCGGCAAAGTAAAAATTAATATGCCAGTGATTGTGATTAATCGCGAAGGCAAAACGCGACAAGGTCGAATTTTACAAATTCTGGAATATTTAGGATTGGAACGTAGCGAAGTAGAAAGTGCAAATGCGGGTGATATTGTGGCGGTGACTGGGATTGAAGAATTACATATTTCCGATACCTTGTGCGATCCAGCGCAAGTAGAAGCGCTGCCGCCGCTCACGGTGGATGAACCGACGGTGAGTATGACGTTTCAAGTCAACACGTCGCCGTTTGCAGGACTCGATGGTAAATATGTCACAAGTCGTCGCATACGTGATCGTTTATATCAAGAATTACTGCACAATGTGGCGTTGCGCGTAGAAGATACGAGTGATCCTGATAAATTCAAAGTGTCAGGTCGTGGTGAATTACATTTATCGATTTTAATTGAAAACATGCGTCGCGAAGGTTATGAGTTGGCGGTGTCGCGTCCAGAAGTCATTACCAAAATGGTAGATGGCGAGGTGCATGAACCGTATGAAAGTTTAACGATTGATGTGCCAGCAGAATATCAAGGCGCGATCATGGAACGCTTGGGTAGCCGTCGTGGTGATTTGAAAAATATGGTATCGGATGATAAAGGCCGCGTGCGTTTAGATTATGTGATTCCGGCGCGTGCGCTCATTGGGTTTCATACCGATTTTTTAACCATGACATCGGGTACGGGTATTATGCATCACGTATTTAGTCATTATGGGCTGGCGGCAAAAGGGGAAATTCCACATCGACAAAATGGCGTGTTGATTTCCAATCAACAAGGTGTGGCGCTTGCGTATTCGTTATTTAATTTGCAAGAACGCGGTCGCATGTTGATTGATCCACAAGTAGAAGTTTATGAAGGCATGGTAGTGGGTTTGCATACACGTGATAATGATTTGGTGGTGAATGTGTGCAAAGCAAAACAATTGACGAATATTCGTGCGGCAGGATCAGATGAAAATATTTTGTTAACGCCACCAATTCGTTTGTCATTGGAACAAGCGCTGGAATTTATTGAAGACGATGAATTAGTCGAGGTCACGCCACATAATATTCGCATCCGCAAAAAATTCTTGAAGGAACATGAGAGAAAAAGAAGCGGGAAATAGTGCTTTGATGCTCGCTTTTCCCGAGCGCTTTATGACTAGATCGCGATCGCAAAACTCTTAAGTAGGGAGTCTATGGTAGCGGTTTTTTGTCTTTTGTTATGGTTAATTATTTGTAATCAGAAATATTTTTAATATTATTTTTAGTTACATTATTTTTAATTTCTTTGGCTAACTGTCTTCCGTGTATAAATCCTGTATTATATGCTATTTTATACAAATCCATTTTCTTGATGTTTTTAATTAACAAAATGTTATCACATATTTCGTCACCAGATAAAATCTCTTCTGTATCATTTGCTGAAAGCTTATATTTATTTCCACGTAATATTTCTGATATTTGCAACATAGATTTTTTCTGTGAGTGAATGTATTCTTCAGTAATGATTTTTATTAAATCTGTTGGATCAATGTCGTAAAGGATTTGTTTGTCTCGTTTAATATCGTCAAATGTAAATTTTGGAAAAGCAGGCTCTCCAAATATCTTAAAACGATACATAATATTTTTTGTTTTCATATCAAAAAAATAACCATCTAAAGATAGATGATATCTTGGTGTTGCATTTTTAAATAATCTTATTATTTTCTTTATTAATCTCATGGCTGTTACCATATTTTAGAAGTTGATTTGTAAGAATTTGGATCAAAATAATAAATTTTATATCCAATTTTATTTTCTATTTCTAATTTTGTGCAGCCTTTTTTCCATTGCAAACAAGTTGCAGGTGCAGATTCTATCATCACATCGTTATGTTGTAATGTATAATCGCCATGCACGTGGCCGCATATAATTAATTTTACTTCTGGATGCGCGACAATATTCCAAAATTCATCTTTATTTCTTAAAATATAACGATCAATAAGTGGGGTGCTTACTTCAATAGGATGATGATGCATGATAATTGCAATTTTTTTATTTTGAGGAGATGCGGATAATTCATTTTTTAACCGTTCAAATTCATTCGGCGTCAAATATCCTTCGTCAGCGTTATCCACGGCAGTATTAAGAAAAATAAATGTCCAATTTGGCAAGGATAATGAAGATGTAAACATAAAATTATCTGCATTTTGAAAAACAGATGTCATTTGAGATAAGTTGTCATGATTACCTGGAACCCAATAGACAGGAAGATTTAATTTTTGAAGTACGCGCACTGCTTTTTCATATGAAGCTATCGTTTTGTCCTGGGAAATATCGCCAGTTAAAAAAATTCCATCAGCATTATAGCTATCTTCCAGAGAAATTTTATCAATTACTTCTTGAAAAGTAATATTGCTATGCACACCAAAAATATCGTGATTATCATGGGAAAATAAATGCGTATCACTTATTTGAATAAATTTCATATTAATCATTTCTCATTTTTAGGTTTTTTTGTTACCCACAAAATAGCAGGATGAGATTGTATAATGTTTATTAACTGTTTATCACTAGTCAGTAATTGCGGTTTAATTTCTCCATGCTCACGCACTTGCGAAATAAACTCAACTTCTTCATGTTTTAATGGGAGTAATACAGATAATGCTTCATGCAATTCATTTAAAATTTTATTAGCCCATTTTTTTAAATCTAATTGTTTATTAGGTAAATACATTTGTTGTAGTACTGGAAACAAACGATTACGTATGTCTAAAATATTATATTCAATGTATTTTGAACTAAGATTAGATAACTTAATTTCAGTCATTGCTAAATAAGTAACAAAAGCTATTCTTAATTTGTGCACATCAATTTCACACTTTGTTAACAAATAGTGTGCATCAAATAAATCACGACTGGCAGTTCGTGAAAAAAGAGCTGATAATTTTCCTGCAGCCAATTCATGTATATCTAAAACGGGTACATTGATTATTTTTTCAAATTGTATCTTAGGCGTTAGCCATTGTAGGGGCCAAAGAGGTTTTCGATACATGTAATTGAGATCAATTTCCAAATTTCCTTTTTGTCCTAACACGCTTGGATATCGCCACACTGTTTTTCCACCAGCATGGTTCATGGGATTTCGAGTTAACTCGAATTGATTTTGCTGCAATATTTTATGAATAGCCTCATTAATGATAGGTTTTTCTTGTAACATATTTTCTCTATCAACTTGGCCTATATAATTTAGATCAATATCCACAGATAATCGTGGTACTTCATCAAAATAAAACAGATTTAAAGCTGTACCACCTTTTAAAACAAGGCGTTCGCGAAGATATGGGGTTGACATAAATTGATCTAATGTTGTCAATAATTGATATACTTTTTCTAATATTTCCGGTTTGTAATGTTTTGCTTTTGCTGCTTTTAATAAAATTTCTTTAGACATCATTATTTGGTTCTTCCCAAGTTTTGTTTACAACATTTAATGGTAATATGAGATTCCATTTTTTTATTAATTTCGTTTCCTCCTGATTGTTTGAAAGAGATTGTGGCGTGAGAGGTTTTTTTTCTAATAGTGGTTGCAATATTTCATCTTTTACCGCAAAAGCACCTTGGCGTTGCTCAAGAAAAAATCCTACTTTTGCAGCTAAAATACGATTATTTAACATGAGGCAATAATGAATAACGCTATTTATATCTAAAATTGCCATATTACTAATGGAACGAACAACTTCTTCCCAGCCACCACTTAATTCAATCCGATCCAGCACATCAACAAATGTTCGTTCAAGTGTCGTAACTTGCATTGTCATACCTTGACGATTTAATTCTTCCACTCCGTAATAAAAGTCATTATTTTTTTTTAAAGCTAAAGGAAATGCAACGGGTTGAAATAATTGATTTTGAAATTCAAATGTTTTTATTTTCTGTGACGTTAAAAAATAAAATTGTTGAAATATAGAATAGGCTACACCATGAATTTCTAGCGCTGTATGGTACGCTAAGACACTATCTTTTGCTATTTTGCTAGCTAATAAATAAGAATCAACAATATATTGAGATGGAATAGTGCCTGGTGGTATGACTGCATAAATGCCACGGCGTATATTCAGTAATAGGCCTATTTTTGTGTAATAAAGTAATGTCTTGCGTACTGCATGAGAGTTATTTGTACCATGATTGTATTTCCAATCGGCTATCTCTTCATATCGAAAAACAGGATGAAAATGAAAAAAATAGTCTATTTCCAATGTTTTAATCTCCAATAGTACCTAAATTATAGGTACTATTGGAGATTATTTCAATATTTATTACCTATTTGCCAATATTAGCCTTCTCACTCCCCATGCGGGACATCATGGAAATGCGAAATTCTTCTTATTTCACCGACCACGAATACCAAATCATCAACTTCTAATATCATTTCAGGTTCAGGATTTAAAATACGCATATTGTTGCGTTCAATTCCCACCACCAAACCATTCACTAATTCGCGCAAACGCGAATCACGAATACTTTTTCCAATCAACGGATGATCTTTATCTAACAATAAAGTTTTCAGCGTAAAATTTTGCAAAAACATAAACGGTTCAACTTGTAATTCCTGGTCGGCGACTTCAATTTGTTTTTTAAACGCATCAATTTGTTCATCGTTACCTAAAATAATTAATTTATCATGCGGTAAAATTTTTTCATTGCCGCGCGGTGCAATAATGACATCACCGTGACGATAAATCGCAACAATATTAATGCCATATTGTTGCCGAATTTGATAATCACTCAATGTTTTATTAGCAAACGCAGAATAATGACCGACATCGACTTCGACTAAATGCGTATCCCATGGCGCTAATTCTTCATAACGTATTTGTTTGCCAGCATTATTATGGCTGCTGATATTATTCATTAATTGTCGTTCAAACCAATGATAGGATTTTTCTAAATGACGATAACTCATGATAAAAAAGAAAATGGCAATCACAATTAACAAGCCAGTGATGAGCCAGGTATGAAAATAAATAATACTTAAAAAGACAACTTCCATAATGGTCACAAACCACACCATAGAAACAGCAGGATTCAAATAAGTGACGCTGTATTTAGGGAAAGCAACATGTTGATGAGAAAACAACATGCCCCAAATAAAAGGAGAAGCGAGGGTCATCGCAATCATTAAACTAATTATTTTTGCTAGCGCAGGCGTATGAACAATGTGTGATATTTCCGGAAAAATAAAGGTATGCGCTAATGTGAAAATAGTCGCCACAATAATTCCATTTAAAAATAAACGAATTGTCACTGAGCTCAGCAATGAATTTTGTTGTCGCGCTGTTTGTGAACGCCACACCCACGCAGAATAATTAGCTAAAAAATATTTAGTGCGTGACGGTAAATGTTCTTCTAATTGCTTGCTGACATAACCAGATAATCGAATTAAATAAGGTGTTGTAAAAGTGGTGATGGCAGACACGGCAACAATAATGGGATAAAGTTTATCGCTGGTCACATTGAGCGATAAACCCAGCGCAGCGATAATAAAAGAAAATTCGCCGACTTGCGCCATACTGAATCCCACGCGTACCGATGTTTGCACACTTTGACCAGTTAATAAGGTGCCGATGCTAGTCGTCATTAATTTACCGAAAATAGTGACAAGTGAAATAAGAATGACGAGTAACCATTCTTCAAAAATAACCATGGGTTTGATTAACATACCCACGGAAATAAAAAACACGGCGGCAAAAATATCGCGTATCGGCCGAATTAAATTAATAATACGATGTACTAACGAGGTTTCTGCTAAAATCGAGCCCATAATGAATGCGCCGAGTGCCGCTGAATAATTAAAATAAGTCGCGACCACCACTAAAAATAAACAGAGTGCCACGGAAATAATCGTCAATATTTCTTCACTGATATATTTCGCCATGCGACGAAACAAAGTAGGCACGATAAAATAACCGACTAAAAACCAACCGCCAACAACGACAATTAATTTCAGTGCCACAAAAAACATATTCATAGAAAATAAATTTTTTGTGAATACAACCGTTGAGAGCGCCACTAATAATAAAATGGCTAATAAATCTTCCACCACTAATACGCCAACAATGACTTCAGCAAAACGTTTGGTTTTTAATCCTAATTCTTCTATGGCTTTGATAATAATGGTTGTCGATGAAATGGAAAGTGCTGCGCCTAGAAATAAACTATCGTAATAAGTCCAGCCCAGTAATTGGCCGGCGGCAAAACCGACTAATATCATTACAACCACTTCAATGATACCGGTGATGGAGGCAGAAAAACCCACACGCATTAACTTATGAAAACTGAATTCTAATCCTAAAAAAAACATTAAAAAGATCACGCCTAATTCTGATAATGTTTGGATGTTGGGAATGTCAGTGACAAATGCGCGCGGCGGCGTGTTGGGGCCAATGATGACGCCGGCGACTAAATACCCTAATACAACCGGTTGGCGTATGCGTTGAAAAATTAAGATGACGACGGCAGCAACACCTAACATGATGGCTAAATCGTAAATCAGCGGGGCAAGTTCTTGCATGCGGGTCTTCACTTATTTTCTGATTAAATTCAGGTATATTACATTACATTTAAAGGATAAACTGCCATGATTTCTTCCGCCATTACATTTCATCCCATCCCCGCGCTAAAAGATAATTATATTTGGGCGATGGTGCACACAGAAAAACGCAGCGCAATGATTGTCGATCCTGGTGAGGCGGCGCCGGTGATTGATTTTTTAAAACAACAGCAATTAGCGCTCGCCGCTATTTTGATTACCCATCATCACTGGGATCATACCAGTGGTGTGTTGGAATTAAAAAAATTATATGATGTGCCTGTGTTTGGATCGGCACAGGAAAAAGTGACTGGATTAACGACACATTTAAATGAACATGATGAAATTATCGTGCCTTTTTTTCCAACGTTGACGACGATTGCAATTCCTGGGCATACGTTAGGTCATATTGCATTACATGCAAAAGAATTAAATTGTTTGTTTAGCGGCGATACTTTATTTGCTGCTGGTTGCGGTCGTTTGTTTGAAGGAACACCCGCGCAAATGTATGCGAGTTTACAAAAATTAGCGCTACTTCCCGATCACACCCACATTTATTGTGGTCATGAATATACCTTACAAAATTTACAATTTGCAGCGCATGTGGAACCGAATAATAAAAAAATTGTTGAGCGCATTGCGCAGGTAGAAGCATTGCGTCAGCGTGGTCAACCCTCGTTGCCAACATTATTGAAAGAAGAAAAAGCGACGAATCCATTTCTGCGGTGCGCTTTTTTGGAAGTGACGGTCAGTGTAGAAAAACAGGTAGGGAAAAAATTGCATGATGCGGTGGACGTGTTTGCCGCGTTGAGAGAATGGAAAAATGGGTATAAGTGACACACGCAGTTGTTGATTCCGAATGCTGAGTTGTCAGTTGTCATTAGTTGTCATCCTGAGCGCAGCGAAGGATCTCCATGATATGCACACGGGCATTCCCAGGAAGATCCTTCGCTGCGCTCAGGATGACAAGTTAAGCTCAGGATGCAACTTAGCGAAGGATGACAACTAACAACTCAGTAAAGAATGACAATATTCTTAAGCCGTTTTCACTTCCTCTTGTGCCTTTTCACGTTGACGATGCATCGTATACGTCAAATCCAATTCGCGTGCTGCTTTCACATCATCTAAACGTCGCACCGGCAAGGTATGTGGTGCGCCTTTCAATAAGGCTGGATCGGTTTTTGCTTCTTCACAAATTGCAATCACGGCATCTACAAATGCATCCAATGTGTCTTTGCTTTCGGTTTCGGTTGGTTCAATCAATAAACATTCAGGAACAAGCAAGGGAAAATACATGGTCGGCGCATGAAAACCATAATCGAGTAAACGTTTCGCCACATCCAACGCTGTAATATGCAGCGTTTTTGCTTCCGTTTTTAACGTAATAATAAATTCATGACTTGCGCGTCGCGTCGGATACGCTGGCGTCAAACCTGCTGCGCGCAAACGCGCTAATAAATAATTCGCATTCAATGTGGCGAATTCAGACACACGTTGTAACCCTTCACGCCCTAACAATCGCGCATAAAAATAGGCACGCAAAATAATTCCCGCATTACCCATGAATGCAGATAAGCGCCCAATCGTTTCCGGACAATCTTTTTCCGTCAACCAACGATATTTGTCGCCTTCTTTGGTGACACGCGGAATCGGTAAATAAGGCAATAAACGCTCATTCGCTACCACCGGCCCACTTCCCGGACCACCACCACCATGTGGTGTCGCGAACGTTTTATGTAAATTCAAATGCACGACATCAAACCCCATATCGCCAGGCCGTGCTTTGCCTAAAATCGCGTTAAAGTTAGCGCCATCGTAATATAACAAACCACCGGCTTTATGAATGATGGCGGCAATTTCCTGAATTTTCTCTTCAAATACTCCCAAAGTAGAGGGATTTGTCAGCATGATGCCAGCCGTTTGTGGGCCGACTGCTGCTCTTAATGCCTCAATATCGACGTTGCCATCCGCACCTGTTGAAATTTCACGCACTTTAAATCCACATTGCACCGCGGATGCTGGATTGGTTCCATGCGCCGCATCAGGCACTAAAATTTCGGTACGCGCAATATCATTTCGCGCTTGATGATACGCCCGTATCATGGCCACGCCGGCAAACTCACCTTGCGCACCCGCCATGGGCGACAATGCTGCGCCCTTCATGCCAGTCACGGATTTTAATATTTCTTGTAATTCATACGCACACGCCATCCAGCCCTGACTGTTTTCTTCTAACGATAATGGATGATGTTGACTAAATCCTTCGAGCATGGTCATGTGATTGACGCTGCGTGGATTATATTTCATGGTGCAAGAACCAAGCGGATAAAAGTTAGTATCAATCGAAAAATTCTTTTTCGATAAATTGGTAAAATGACGTACGACTTGTAATTCAGAAGCTTCAGGTAAACACGGCGTATCACTGCGCAATAAATTAGACGGAATATCATCACAGGTTTTTTTTATTGCAGTGACTGATGGCCATTGCGAATGGGCGCGTCGTCCCGTACGTGAAATTTCAAAAATTAATTCTGACATAATGATTTCATCCTTTGCGCAAATAATTGGATATCGTCGCTGGTTTTGGTTTCAGTCGCACATACCAATAAACCATTTTCTATTTCGGGATAAGCAGTGCTCAGCGCATAGCCGCCTTGAATATGATTTTGTTTAGCTAATTCATGCAAGATAGGTGCGACAGGTTTCGGTAATTGACACACGAATTCATGAAAAAAAGGAGAGGCAGTAAACGCGATGTTGACACCCGGAATGGCTGCTAATGCCGCTTTTAATTCCCGCGCTTTTTGATGACATTCTGCGGCAATTTGACGCAAACCTAATGGCCCCATCAAACTCATAAAAATCGTTGATGCCGTCACCATTAATCCTTGATTGGTACAAATATTGGATGTCGCTTTGGCGCGACGAATATGTTGTTCGCGTGCTTGCAATGTCAACACATAACCAGGTTTACCATTTAAATCAATCGTGCGCCCAACAATACGTCCTGGCATTTGCCGCACATGATTTTTTTTACAACACAAAAATCCGTAATAAGGACCGCCTGATGCGAGCGGTATACCCAATGGTTGGCCTTCGCCACAAGCCATATCAACGCCGCTACCTGTTTTTCCCCATTGACCCGGTGGTTTTAGTAATGACATCGCGAGTGGGTTAACGACAGCAATGGTTAGAATATTTTTTTCGCGCGCCCAATCAGTTAAGGGATCAACTTCTTCTAACACACCAAAAAAATTCGGTTGCGGAATGACTAATGCGCACACATCGGCATTGAATGCGTGTTGCAATGCGTTCATATCTATTTTGCCAGTGGTTTTATCATAAGCGACATCAATTAAATGAATGTCTTGTTGTTTGACGATGGCTTCCACCGTGTCGCGATAATGCGGATGAATATTGCGCGGCATTAAAATACTGGCTTTTTCTTTGTCTTTTTTACCAGATAAACGCACGGCCATTAAAACCGCTTCCGCCAAACCGGATGCGCCATCATAAAGCGACGCATTTGATACTTCTAATCCCATCAAACTTGCCATCATGGTTTGATATTCATAAATTAATTGCAGACTGCCTTGACTTGCTTCGGCTTGATAAGGCGTATACGCCGTATAAAATTCACCGCGTGTCGCCACATCCCATACCGCTGCAGGAATGTGATGTTCGTATGCGCCGGCACCGATAAAACACAACATGCCGCCATCTTGTTTAGCACGTTCGCTAGCGAGGCGCCCCAATGCCATTTCGGATAAACCGGTCGGCACATCTTGTAATGACACATGACGTAAAGAATCAGGAATTTCATCGAATAATTTATCGATGTGATTAATTCCTATCGTGTTGAGCATTTCTTTAATGTCTTGCTCAGTGTGAGGAATGAATGGCATGGGTATTCGCCTCTATTAATGTGCTTCTGATGCGACTACTTTGGAATATTCATCTGCATTTAATAATAAAGAATCAGTGGCTTTTTCAAAAGGACGCACGCGGAACAACCAACCTTTGCCATAAGGATCTTGATTAATGATCTGCGGATTTTCAATGATGGCGTGATTGACTTCAACCACTTCACCGGCGATAGGACAAAAAATATCAGCCGCTGCTTTGACCGATTCGACAACCGCACATTCTTGACCGCTATTAATTTGCGATTCTGGTTCCGGTAATTCCACATAGACTAAATCGCCTAACATGGTTTGCGCATGATCGGTAATACCGACAGTGAGAAAATCATTATCTTTTCGCACCCATTCGTGGGTTTTTGTATATTGCAATTTTTGCGGTATGTTGCTCATATGATGCTCTCTCTCTTTATCAAAAAAATAAATAAAAATTAAAAATTAAAAATTAAAAAAGTAGAGTGGATTAGACACGTTGTTTGCGTCGTCATCCACCCTACCTATTTTCAAACTCAAATCAACTTCTTCCCATGGCGCACAAACGGCAATTTCACCACGTTTGCGGGCACCGATTTTTGTCGAATTTCCACAAAACAAGTCGCGCCGGCTTCTGCTGGAATACGCGCTAGCGCAATACTTTTTTCTAACGTGGGCGAATAACCGCCACTGGTCACAATGCCTTCGCCATGGCTATTTAACAGCACTTTTTGATGACCGCGAATAATGCCTGGTCCATCTAATATCAATCCTACCAATTTATATTTGATGCCAGCCGCTTGCTGTTTTTCTAATGCATCGCGACCAATGAATTTTCTATCACTTGGGTCCATGATCACCGTCCAAGCGAGATTGGCTTCCAGCGGTGAAATGGTTTCATCCATATCGGCACCATATAAATTTAAACCGGCTTCTAAACGCAAAGTGTCGCGTGCACCTAAACCGCACGGCGCAACACCAATCTCTAATAATGTTTGCCAGCAAGCAGCGGCTTTTGTATTTGGAATAATTAATTCGACGCCATCTTCACCGGTATAACCCGTGCGTGCGACAAAATAATCATTGAGCATACAAAAGGTAAACGGTTTGAGTTGTTTCACTTGTTCCGCAAGTGCAGCAGACGGTAAGAATTGTGCTAATTTATCTTTAACCTCAGGACCTTGTACGGCCAGCATGCATAAATCAGTACGTTCAGTGAGCGTGGCAGCAAATGCGGCAGCGTGTTTGCGCATCCACGCTAAATCTTTTTCGCGTGTACCGGCATTAATCACAATACGATAAAAATCATCATTGATTTTATAAACAATTAAATCGTCGATGACGCCGCCTTGTTCATTCAACATGCAAGTATAAAGCGCTTTGCCAGGCTGTATGCGATCAATATTATTGGCTAAGAGGTGACGCAAATAGGGGGTGGATTGCTCGCCATGCAAATCAACGACGCCCATGTGTGAGACATCAAACATGCCAGCATGTTGTCTCACATGGTGGTGTTCTTGAATTTGTGAGCCGTAATGTAACGGCATGTCCCAACCAGCAAAATCAACTATTTTTGCATTGGCGTTGAGATGTGAATCGTAAAACGGTGTTCGTTTTCCCACAATAACATTCCTTTATTTATCGGTAATTTTGTAACTTGGTTTTAGTGAGGCAGAGGAGTATAGCGTTTCATGCGCAAAAGTAAAATATGTTGTAGTCGGTATTATTATCTTGGGCGAGCGTTATCGTCCCGAGCGTGAACTGTTGTTATCCTGAGGAAGTACTAGTATTTCCCCATTTTCTCCCCCAGCCGCACCACCGCACCTGCTTGCAAACTCTCGATCCAACGCGCGCGATCTTTTGCAAATAACACAATCACGGTTGATCCCATTTTGAAATAGCCTAATTCCGCTCCTTTTGCGAGTTCAATCGATTTAGATGATTGTTCAGAAAAATCTTGCGTCATGAGATGCGCCGCACGCGTCGGGTTTTTTTCCCAAGCGAGTTGCATGCTTCCAACAATCAGTGCGCCGACCAAAATCACGGCCATGGGACCGGCATCCGTTTCAAACAAGGTCACGATGCGTTCATTGCGCGCATAAATATGGGGGATTAATTCTGCGGTCATGCGATTCACTGAAAATAAGTTGCCTGGCACATACATCATTTTTTTTAAATTGCCAGCGAGTGGCATATGGACGCGATGATAATTAAATGGCGCGAGATAGAGCGTTGCAAATTCACCGTCTTGAAAAAGTGTTGTGAGTGTTTGATCGCCGCCGAGTAAATCTATTAAACGAAAAGAATGGTTTTTTGCTTGTAATAACTGGCCTCGTTGAATACCACCGCATTGCGCAACACTGCCATCGACAGGACTTGCGATGACATTTTTTTCTGCGGTGATAGGACGTGCGCTGGGTTTTAATTCGCGAATAAAAAATTGATTGAATGTCGGAAAATCAGCCGGATTTTCGATGATGGCTTCGCTTAAATTAATTTGCGGATAACGCCGCATAAATAGCGTAATCATGGCGTTTTTCAGCCACGGCAAACGGGATTCTGCTAACCATCCCATGAAAGCAGAGATCAACCGCTGCGGTAGTAAATATTGTAGATAAGTACAGTATGTTTTTAGCATTGATTACTTCCTATTAATTGCTTTATTTTGTCGTTATGCTTAAAAAATCATAGAAAAATATGCTATGATTTACCTCTTTTTTGATTCATTCAAATAAAAATTGTTTAAGGGCATCTCTAAAAATTAGATATTTTGATTCAAATCGAGGCGGATTAAATTTTAAAAGCGCAGTTTATATGCGAATAAATGAGCATTTTAAAATTTGATCTAACGATGAGTTGAATCAAAATAGCAATTTATAGAGGTGCCCTTAA
>OBEQ012109861.1_pt1 | contig 62041 bp, 94 predicted proteins | sample 1670901 | NCBI WGS metagenome assembly OBEQ01 (sample SAMEA104232315, study PRJEB22302) | groundwater metagenome | biome: forest; feature: aquifer; material: groundwater | place: USA | collected 2011-08-07 | depth 5.4 m
CAGCCGACAGCCCGGCCATATAACGACGAACGCGGGGCCTAGTCATTGATCTAAGTCCCATGTTCCGTAACTGCCATGACTGTAAATTAGTATTCTCTGCTATGTACACTATTTATCTTTCTTGAGAACTGAATATGCCGACAGTCCCAAACCAGCTAGACTAACAGTTAACAATGCTACTATATACCAAGGCACGCCAAAAAACTCGGAATGTTTCCCGAGTCCGTTGGCTTTAATTACTGGTACGCCCGGATCAATTTCTGAACCAGATAAGTTAGTGCTACTTGGCAATCTTAGCATCTTACTTCTTTAACAGCTTACGACCTAATAGGACGGCTGCTAAGCCTGCGACACCATAAGCCCCGTAACGTACATTTCGTTTGCCCCAAAGTTGCCAAACTTTATTAACTACTTTTTCGAACAAATTCGGGGGCTTTATCTCGTTTGATTTCTTGGGCAGAAGCTTAATTGCAGCGTTCATCCCAGGCAAAATTTCCGATCTTGGCCTAGGAGTAACAGTATCCGCACCAAGACCAGAAATATCTGTATTGCGTGGCAGACAGATCATTACTTCTTCCACTTCTTGTAAGCTAACACTGCTGCGAGCAACCCAGCAACGCCAACTCCTGCTTTGACCGCTGGCTTTGCCCATAATTCCTTTGCTTTTGCTTTTGCTTTCTCGACGCCTGTTAGCTCGGGGGTAATATTCTGAACTAGCGTAACGCCTGCATCTGGAACGGGGCTAGCCTGTGCGGGTGCAGCAGGTTTCTTTTTGCCCATTCCAATCAAACTCTTACCTTGGTCTATAATGCGCTGAGCACCTTCCTTGAACGATTCTGCTGAAAGACCACTGATGTCAGAACGATTATCGATGATTACAGCCATTTTTATTCTCCGATTATTTTCTAGTCATATACCAGTAGGTAAGTCCGCCTACTGCGGCTAAGCCTCCAACGGCTAATAGATATTTCATTGTGTTGCTCTTTGGTGTGTCTGTCTTAGTCTCACTTACTGCTACTGCTGACCCGTCTCCGTAAGCCTGGAGTGTTGTTTCCCCTGAATCTATTGGGCCAGGGCCACCGCCTGATCCGCCCCCACCACCTGAATATGAACTTGCTGGCGCTATATAGGGGGCGGCTGATGGAGCACCTGTGTCACTGGTATCACTACTTGAATCACTGGATACAGGCCCATTATCAATAGGCCCTGGACCGCCTCCAGTCACGGGATTTGTATTCTCGATCAGCGGCGCAACAGGTGGCTTATCCCAAACAACATCTGCTTCATAGTCTTCTTTCTTCTCACCAGGCAGTGGAGCCGTCTGGCCGGGCTTCTTTTTTTTCTTCTTGCCCATGGCCAGTGCTGCGCCACCTGCTACGACTGCTCCAGTGGCTAACGCGTGTGCGCCTACGAATGCGGCTGCCGTTCCTGCTCCCGCTGCTATTGCGCCACCAGCGGCAGCGGCTCCTGCACCAATTGCAGCTCCGGCTGCACCAACCGCGCCTGCGGCGGCACTCGCGGCTGCTGCCAGCGAAGGTAATACAATTGGGGCTAAAACTACGGCTGCGACGACTGCTGCCACTATAACTGCCACTTTTAATACTTTTCTGGCTGACTTCTTTTGTTTCCGTGTGCCGGTTTGAGACACAATAAGCGGTCCTAATGGACCAAGTGCTATAACACTCAGTATAGCCGCATTTTTAGATGCCCATTTTGCGCCAGGCAGTTTGGTGGTTACACTGCGAACAGCTTTTGCTACGTCCTTATATCCCTTTTTCACTGCCTTGGATGCTTTACTAACGAAGCTCTTTTCAAGCCCAGACAGTCCATTCACATAAACAGGATAGTCTGTGGGATAATTCTGATACCAGTAATTCATATCGAGTCCTGATATTGTGCCACCAGAAGCTCTGATCCTGGACTTCACTTCGTTAATTTGGGCGTCTAATTTTGATAACGTACCAGGTAGTTCAACGGGATCGACCTCTGCTACTGCACTTGCCCGTGCCTGCTGTAATAAACTCAGCCTCTTAGACAAATCTTTTTGCTGAGCAGCCAATGCTACTTTGTTTGCTGCGTCTGCTTTGGCATCTCCAGATGATTGATCCTTGACATCCTGGCCTGCTTCGACCATCAACTTGGCTAAAACACCACGCAGTTTAGCTTGATCTGAAACAGCCTGTGATCGCTGCGCATTCAATGTTTTCAGGGCCGCAACCCGATCTTTCTCAAGAACTTTTGCGGCCTTCCACTGAACAATATTCTGATCAAGAACAGCAATGCGCTGAGACAACTGAGCGTTCTTCGAAGTTGCCTCGGCGTACACAGGAACTTGACTCAGAACTTCATCGACTTCTGGATTAACTACAACACCCAACCCAGATAGCCCGTCACGAATAATACGACCTCGTTGCCGAGTAGTTGTGCCATAATACTGGCTATTCTTACTGGGCATGTTTTTGTATAGCCACTGCTCCGAATCGACCCAAGCTGGAATTACTAGCATTATTACTCCTCACATCCGCAATCGGATAACTTCGTTGCTACTTTTTTAGTCCTCTGCGCCGCAATTACAGCTTGCATTACTGCTTGCAATCTAGCAAACATACCTTGCTTTCCTGAACCTGTCGGTGCGACTACTTTTGGCTGACAATACGCTCTTGATATTAACATACCGCTGCTTTTTGATCTATCAAACGCATGACGCTTTTCCGGAACCCACGTTCCCCCGGCATTGAAACAGTCTGTTTTTGCTTTCTCTATAGCTGGCGACTCCATGGTTACTTCAGGCTTGGTGATTAGCGGAGCGACCGGACGAATCTTAAATATTTTCTTGGGCGTAAAACTCTTTGACAACCCACCCATGCCATATTCAGCTTTTCGAGCCTGACCAGGAGGCGATATCTGGTAATCTTCTAAGCACTTATCCCAGGCCGGAACTATCTCACCGTTACGGCATCTACGTTCTGGAGGTATAAAGTCGAGCACGGTGAACATCTGATTACGCCTTGCCCGAGTCGCACCTACTGATCTAGGCATTCTGCCGAGACCAGCTATATCTGTATTTTCTGGAATATGAATTGACATTCAACCTGCCTCTCTTACTGTGGATATACGCCTACATCCGACTTTGTAACTTCCACAAAACATGCCGTGGCCGCTGCAACAGAAGCTATCAAATATACATCACCTATATACATGTTAGTCAAGTTAAACTCATAGGCTCCGTTTAACTGAATTCTATACCCACTGCTTGATGTGGCACTTTCGGAAAAAACTAACCAAACAACTGCCGTGGAATTAGCTGATGTATTCTGGACATTTAACATCACCCGATTGCCGTTTCGAGGCGCTATCAAAGTGGGTAGCGTTCCTGCCGTTGCAGATAATACTACCGTAGATGACGCGCGTATTGACTGCCCACGAATATGAGCTAGTATTGGCGCAACAAAATCGCCCTTGGTTAATGGAAGATCTGGATTTGTTGGCATCCCATATTGAAATTCAGCCATTAGGCATTCACCCTAGCTATCACGTTACGTGTATTCATCATAATACCAAACAAAACGAAAAGAGCGTTAGCAGATCCAGCATCGGTCTTAGTTGTATCTATGGTTATCTGCTGACCAAACACTCTGGGGGGCTTAAACTCCATAGGTGTAGTCGAGGTACCAACACCTAAATCCATGCGCAACTTTTGACTATCCACCGATAATGTTCTGCCAGACCTGTCGTCTCTTATCAAAAAAGTAAAACTAGTATTGGCCCCAGTACTTACCCCGCCGACTAAATACATAGCCCAAAATTCGTATTGATCTGGAATACGATAAGACGTAGTCACATTATCACTGCCAGTGTGCGTATTAGTAAACGGAATCCAGGTAAATTCACCTATCGGACGTTCAGCCGCTGCTCCAGGACGAGACAGATTTTCTAGCCTACGGCTCAATTCAGCAATGTACTTATCGTACCGTGATTGAAACTCACGAACTTCCTCTATAGTTGCCATTAAATCGTCCTACCTACCGCACGATCCACTGGCACTAATATACCCCACAAAACAATGTGAAGAGTCGATGTGGCCGCAGTTGTAGCAAAAGTCTCTACACAAATCTGCGAACCAAATATGCGTGGTGGCTTAAACTCCATAGGCTGCGACGGAGTACCTACTAACAAGTCCATGCGTACAAGCGAATCATCTGCTGCTAATGATCTTCCTGTGCGAGTATCAATAATTCTCAGTGTGTGTAAACTGGCAGCAGCCCCGGCCGTAGACAAGCCGGTCAAATACACGCACCAAAATTCCATCTGGTCAGAAATGCGCTTATATGACTGTATCGTATCGCTAGCGACATGCGTGTTGGTAAAATCAAGCCAAGCCCAATCACCTATTGGGCGAAGCGCCTCTGCACCTGGACGGGTTAAAGCTTCAGTCTTACGTGCTAACTCAGCAATATCACGGTCATAACGAGCCCTAAGGCCTTGTAGCATTCTGTCTAAGTCTTCGGGGGTTGGACCTTGTGGAACTAAATCATTCAAGCCATATACCATTTTTTATGCTCCTTGAGTCACAAATCGAACAAGACAGATAGCACAGTTGCCACAAATCTAGGCCGACAAATAACTGAGTTTTGTGCAGGTAAAAAAGAAGGGGTCAGGCCAGGGAGCCCGACCCCTTCATAACTACCTTACTGACTACCAATCAGCCGTTACCGACTGATGGACCCTATTGAGATAAATCTCAAACGCGAATACAGTAAACTGATTCGCTATTAACTGCGACGAGTTCCACGTCCGTACAGGATGACCGACAGCTGGAGACCAGCACCAGAAGAAGTGCTTGAGTGCGCGATCTGAGTTGCTGGGGTAATTGCGGCATCCCAAGCGATGTCAACCCGGAAAGGATCGTTAGGTTGAATCGTAACAAGGAACGGGTCGTTGAAGCTTAGCACGTTACCGATAATACCAGAACCGAATACACCGCGAGTAGTGTTAGCGCTTGTAACGTTGGCACCCCCGCAAGCGTTCTTAATCTGGAAGTAGTCGGGGAACGGACGGTCATTGATGATCAGGGCGAAGTAACCCCAGCCTACAAGACCTAAGTCAGTAACCAACACGTCACCGCTGACCATGTTAAACGGGTTAATAACAAGTGACCGGATAGTAAGAGCCTGAACTCCAGGGAAAATACCAGTACCCTTCATGTTGGTCATGGTCTTTGTCTTACCTGATGTGCCGGTAGGAGTCTGGAACAAGCTAACAGAGGAAGGAGTTCCTGTAAGTTCTACTGTGTCATATGCCCAAGTTTGCAATAATTCTTTAGTGCGTTCCTGAGCGCGTCCTGCGTTCTGAGCAGCAGCTAAAGCTTCGTTACTAAGACCAGAACCATTTGGAAATACATCAGCCATTTTTTTACTCCTTGAATTTGGAGGTGAGGTCACCCCCGGTTGTTTGAAGCTACGATTATTACCTTTACTGACTTCGTTTAGAACAAACTACTCTCTACACCAGTCAACGAATCTTCTGGCATTACTAGGGCGCTAATATCCGAATTTGCGTCCATTACTAACTCGCCGTGGTCACCTACCTGAGTACTCTCAGGAAGAACTAAATCGCCTACGTAAGCGTTTTCAGGAAGCAGAAGGTCCATCAAGCCTTGAAGGGCATCGGTGTCTCCTAGCGAAGCGAAAACTTTGTTCCCGCTGTCAAGACCAATCAGCCCATTAGTTACTAATGCAGCTAATGACCTAGACGCTGTCGCGTACAGAGCGACTTCGGCGGCTGCCGGTTGCTTCATCTTGGTCAAGGCATAGTGAGCGCCCACACCAACTGCGACGTCAAGAGCCACGTTAACTACTGCTGCTACTTTAGGATTAGCCTTCTGCCAAGTGCTACTGCGGTTCTTCACAGCGCTAGAAACTAAGCCTGCCACAACCTGAGCACCTACTGCACCACCAAGCTTCACTGCACCACTCTTACTTACCAAACCATGTACAGAAGCAGGCAGTTTATCTAGCAACTTGCCAACAATAGGCAAGCCGCGCAACATACTGTGCCGACCATAAGACCCTGGAGTGTAGTGGTAATGACGCCCTAAAGCGCCTGGATATCCGTATCTGTGCATTTTTATTACTCCTAAACTAGTTAAACTACAGTTGAGTTACCAACTAATTACTAACTACGACGAGTTCCACGTCCGTACAGGATCACTGACAACTCGGTCGTATTTGAAGAACCTGTTACTGAAATTGCCGTATCCCATACAAGATCAACCCGGAAAGGGTCATTGGGCTGAATCGTGACTAGGAATGGATCATTAAAACTTAGTACGTTGCTGATAGTACCATTACCAAAAATGCCACGGGTAGTACTTCCGCACACGATGCCAGTACCGCCTGCGGCAGCCTTTATTTGGAAATAATCAGGAAATGGGCGGTCATTGATAATCAGAGCAAAATAACCCCAACCGATAAGACCCAAATCAGTATTACTTACTGTGCCACTAACTGAGTCGAAAGCCGTAATAACCAAAGAACGGACAGTCAGAGCCTGGACTCCTGGAAAAATGCCAGTTCCCTTCATGTTAGTGTCTGTTTTTGTCTTACCAGAAGTCCCTGTAGGAGTCTGGAATAAACTTGAAGTAGACACCGCTGCTGAAAGTGCAGAACTCAATGTAACCGTATCATAGGCCCAAGTTTGCAATAATTCTTTAGTGCGCTCTTGGGCGCGTCCTGCACTTTCAGCAGCGGCTAAGGCTTCATTGCTCAAACCAGAACCAGTCGGAAATGTATCAGCCATTTTTTTACTCCATTAAGTTTTGGGCGAGGTCGCCCAAAATCTGAAACATAAAACTGTCAGACAGACAAACCTAGTAAGTTGAATTGTGAATCAGTAGTCTGAGCAGTGCTGCCCTGGGCTCAGAACGAAGGCGTGAATACAACCTACATTTTAAGTCTACACTTGTTTGTGACAAATTTCAAGGTAGAAATCCCGAATTTGGGAAATTCGGGCTATTTCATGCGGGAAATCAGCATGAAAGCGGGAAATTATTTTGTATTTGCTATTTTTAGAAAAGCATTTTCCCAGTATTCAACTCCAGTGTCCATGTAACCGACTTCAGTCAATCGCTGATTGTCTCGGCCGAGTATTTCCTGCCGACGCTCGTAGGCATCTATTATTCGTTCAGCCCACTGCTTTGCAGTTGCGCCACCTGGTACGACACAATTTGCATGACCTGGATACTCGGCGAGATTTGAATAAATCCCTGGTATACCTGCATACGTGTATTCCATCCATTTTAACTTGCTCTTGGATTGATTGAATAATGTATCTTCTAGTGGCACAACGCCCATGGTATTAGACAATTTGCCTAGTGATCGCAATGAACCAAAATATCCCACGAGGTCCACAGGCTTAAGCCATATTGAACCTGGAATTATATGCCTAAATTTTTCATTGCCCCAAACTACAAATTGAAACCTCTGCATACCGGGGGCTCTGGCAATATCTGCTAAAATCTGAAAATCTTTGAAGTGGCTATTGCTACCACTGGCCAGTAATAACGGTTTCTGGCCCAAATCTGGTAATTTTACTGGACTTCCCCAAGATTTTGTGCAAAGAAAATTAGGGGCTACATACGTCGGTTTGCCCGTCACCTCTAACACAGTATTGGCTAGAGGCTGCGTAGTTACGATCACAGCATCGCAATAAGATATAGTTTCGTTGATTATCTCAAGATACTCAGCCTGGTCTTTTTTCGTTGCCACAGGCGGTGGTGACCAGTAATCGTCATCTGTCTCGTAGACTACCTTTTTGCCATCGTCCTTTAGTCTACGAATAACTTCGAGATAGGGTTTACTGCATGATCTGGCCACATGCACGATCCTAGCCTGGTCGAGACTACTTGCAATGGGCCATCCTTTTGATTCAAGATATCTGCGAGGCAACTCTGTTCTATACCACCAGCACGCGCCTTTAGGCTCAACACCTGGAAAGCCAGGGTGGGTGAAAGCAACTTTGGGCAAAAAGGGATTAACCATGCATCACTCGAAGAAAAATGTCTTCCCAGTACCTGATGCCTGTATCCATATAGCCAACCTCAGTTAGTCTTTGCGTGTCTTCAGCCAAAATTTCTTCACGTCGTTCATAAGCATCAATTATTTGCTCGGCCCACTGTTTCGCAGTCGCACCGCCCGATACTGTATAATTGGCATAGCCAGGATACTCGGCAAGATTCGAGTATATCCCTGGAATACCTGCATATGTGTATTCCATCCACTTAAGCTTGCTTCTTGATTTATTGAATAGCGTATCCAGTAGTGGCACAACACCAAGAACATTTGTTAATTTACCTAGTGACTGTAATATACCAAAATAATGATCTATCATAACTGGTGGCAGCAAAATACTACTGGGAATAACCTGCTTAAATGTATCCGATCCAAAAAATACCCACTGAAAATGCCTCATACTCGACTGTCTGGCTATTTCAGACAAAATATGAAAATCAGATATATGCACAGGGCTACCGCTGACCAACAATACTGGCCTCTTGCCTAAACCTGGTATGATCCTAGGTTTGCCCCAAGATTTTGCACAAAGAAAATTAGGTGCTACATACGTCGGCTTGCCCGTCACCTCTGATACAGTACTAGCCAAAGGCTGCGTAGTTACGATTACGGCATCACACAAATCGATAGTCCTATTAATGGTGTTCACATAACTGGGCCAATTCCCCCTGGTTGTAGCCAGATTATTACTCAACCAATAATCATCGTCAACTTCATATATAACTTTTTTACCAGCATCCTTCATAGCTCTGATTACATCAACATAAGACGTGCTCCTGGATCTGGCTACATGTACAATATCTGCTGCCATAGGACTATTATTAGAAACCTGCCAACCGCGAGCCTCTAAATACCGCCGGGGCAATTCTGTTCTATACCACCAACACGGCCCTGCCTTGGCCACGTCCTGAAAAGTAAAAGCTACTTTTGGTAAGTACGGATTAACCATGCATTACCTGCAAAAATATGTCTGCCCAGCGCCTAACTCCTGTGCCTATATGGCCAACTTCAGCCAGTCTTTGCTTATCTTGACTCAGTATTTTTTGACGGCACTCATAGGCTCTTAGTATCTGTTCGGCCCACTGTTTCGCGGGTGCATTTCCTGGCACTGTACAGTATGCGTTCCCTGGATATTCCCCGACAGCAGAGTAAATTCCAGGGATACCTGCCTGGGTGTATTCCATCCATTTTAATCGGCTCTTCGACTGATTAAATGGCACGTCTAGTAAATGCACAACTCCTAATATATCTAGATCACTCAGTGTACTCACAACCGAAAAATACTTTTGCAAATCAACCACAGGCCAATAAGTAACTCCAGGAAGCATATTTTTGTACTTGTCTGGACAAAATACTAGCCATTGAAACTTTCTTAGCCTACGATCCAATACTAATCTGGAGAACAAATCGAAATCGCGCTCGTGACCAATACCGCCACTGATCAATAACACGGGTCTATTGTCTAATTTAGGCAAATCGATTTTCTTACCAAATACCGACGGCTCTAGAAAATTTGGCACTACATAAGATGTTTTTCCTGTATTCTCTTCGACTACTTTGGCCAATGGTCCCGTAGTCACGATCACTACGTCGCACAAACTAATTATCTGACTCAGCAAATCTTTTCTGTTTGAATCAGTCCCGTCCCGTGCGTCTCGAAGATCGTTAACCCAGTAATTATCATCAATATCATACACAACTTTTTTGCCCTGACTTTTTATCTGTTTAACCATGTCGATTGCTTCACGACTGCGTACTCTCGCTATATGAACGATATCCGCGTCTTCTGGTCTGTTATCGAACGCGACCCAACCTGTGGACTTCAAATACTTGCGGGGCAATTCTTGCCGGTACCACCAGCAGCCACTATTATGACTCACTGGAGGGTATGTAAACGATACTTTGGGCAAAAACGGATTAACCATTCTTACTTACAAATCCAACATAAGAAGATGACCTATTAGCATGATCGAGATAATATTGAAACTCGGCGTCTGGCACAACAACTTCCCATGGATAATGCCTGGCGGTATACGGCCGATCCATCCTTGCGCCGCCGATAAAATAGTCGTGTCGTTTTTTCTTTGTGTACATCGCAAATGTGGTATCGACGGGAGACTTTCTAAGCCCTGTGCATACTAAAGGTGTTCGATGCAAACTTTTTTCCCAGGCATTAACATGCTTGTAATAGGGACTGTCCATAGGAACCGTCTTGTACTCAAGCGACAGACCGACTTTATCCACTGGGTGCTTGTCTAGAAATCCACACATACGAGTCAATACATCCTTTGAAACATCTAAGAGCCCCAAATCGGGATCGCTGACTACAAAATAATCTGTATATATTTGAGACTGTATCATATGAAGAAATGGAGCGCGATGACCTACGTTCTGGCTCAGTCCGATAACGCGGTGCCTAGTCTCTGCATACCACTGTAACAGCGGCTTATAGGTAGAAGCGTTATCGACGATGATAATTTCATGCAGATCATCGTACTGCTCGATGCACGAGACCATTTCCTTTGGCCAAGTCAGTAGATCACGGTTGTTTATTACAACTGTTACTTTAAACTGGCTCATAGACTCGCAAGTATCTTGGATGTCGGGGTTTGCCTGAATCAGTTAGTTCTTGGTATTCGTAGGTGACTACTGTGCCAATAGGCAAAGGATCGTGCCTCATAACATCGTCCATGCCAGACAACTCAAATTCGTTGCCGTCAGGCATCTGCATTTCGTAGGCACCGAGCAGACCTTTGTACTTGCCTTTACCGGATTTATAGCCAACAATCACAGCTTCGGCGTCTAGAACCTGTTTGACTTTGAACAGCGTGCTGGATCGCTTTGTCTCATAATATGAGCCTGGTTCGCGAAGCATCAAGCCTTCACTGCCTCTGGCAAACAATTCTTTGAGTTTGGACCTAAGCTGAACGCGGTTCTTGATTCGTGTTTGCTTAACTACTTTTGCCCAAGGCAGACCATCTACGGCGTCATGCAAAAGTTCTTGGCGCGCTTCGAATGGCAAATCCACATCGGGCAGATCGAACGCCATGTATGTGACCTGTTCCCACTCGGCATCGATTGGTTCGTGCTTACGGACATAAGACGACGTGCGCTGGAACTCGCCTCGTCCCACCCACAACTCACCATCTAACCGCATAGCTGGCAGACTTTCTGTGAACCATTCGGGAGCAAAAAGTGTGTTGCCATAACGAGATATGAACTTCTCACCCGTCCATATAGCTCGAATGCCATCCAGCTTCTCAGATGCCCACCAACCATCGATGTTGTCATCTTCGGACAGAGTTTTGGCCAGAAGAATCTTGATTGGTTTAAGCGGCTTTTTAACTGGTGCAGATGAGCGACGGGACATTTATTTTGGCTTCCGTTTCTGCTTCTTTAGTACCTACTTGCGCTTGGAACTGCGACGTTTTGGCGTCTCTGGAAGGCCGGTCAAGGCCGGATTATATCCTTTGTAGCCATGAATAAAATACTTTTCTGGATTTGCAATTATCCACTTGACTGCATTTAAACCTGCTTCTTTAGCTGCTTCCAAACTAGGTGCCGAGCCATCGGGACCACTTCGAACGTCTTCGTTACTACGTGTAGACAAGTCCTGAAGAGTTGACCAAACGTGATAGCCATCTGTGCCTGTGGGCCAAACCGAAACGGTCCATTTCCCGACGGTCGTGAAGTAGCCGGGCTTTCCCGTATGATCAGCCCACTTCCCTGCCATGAAATTTGTCCATTTACGTGCCGCCATGTTATTTCTTCTTTCGGCTAGACCTACGGTTTTTGCTTGACTTACGTGACGACCTACGTTTCTTGCCATCTAGCATCTTCTTGATTCGATTCGCGGCGCGGGATGCTTCGAGCAGACTTACTGTGACTGGAACCATCACTTTGGATGTGTGCCATTTTCCGTCTTTGGTTTTACATGTAGTGACCTTCGATCCAGGAACCACCGAATCAGCCACGTGAGCAGCCCACTCAGGTACACGGCAGGTTACGTACTTGCGCTTGGCCTCGAATGTGACGTGGTGATAATCGACTTTGGTTTTTGATTGTTTTGGCATTATTTCCTTTCGACTCGGCTACCATAGCCATAGATTATCACGGTTACTTCCAAAGTTTCTGTCAAAATTAACGGACCTGAGTTATCCCATCCCATTTCCACATGAAACGGGGTGCTATTACCCAAAGTTACCAAAAAGGATTAAAATTAAAAGTATTCTGTATATTACCATCCCCAAAAATGCCTCTTGTTGTACTAGTTGACACTATATTTGCCCCGCCACAAATTTGCTTCAATTGAATATAGTCTGGAAACGGTCGCTGGTTGATCATGAATCCAAAATAACCGTTACCCAACAATCCCAAGTCTGATCTCAATGGCACGGCTTCATTATCGGCTACCTCTGGACGGGGGCCTCTTAAATACGTTTATTACTACACTGCGAACCTCAAACAATTGCATGGCTAGTACTTCGGCCGACACCGTTAAATTTGTTCTCGTCCATGTTTGAAGAACTGGATCGCATGCCGGGGATAAATAGACATTAGTGCCTATGGGATTAATGAACAAACTTATCTGATTATAAGAATCTCCTGAGACTAATCGTGCCGTATCGTAAATCCAAGTCGGATGCCGATTAAGCCTCCGATAGGGGGGGGGGTGGATTGTATAGTTGAACCTCGTGTGGCGGATTTAGACATTGAAAATCCCCTCACGAAATCTCTTATCGTGCTCCCAGCCAAAGCCAACGCCTGGAGGACTAGGATCTAAACTTACCCACTCAACTTCCCCGGTATCTCCTAAACCAGCCATCTGGTTGTGCGAAGTTGGCATAGCGACTTGCAAATACACGTGAGAAAAACCTTCTGGATTTTCTGGGTCTGCGGCGATTACCTTGAACCGAACTGGACCAATGCCTACAGAGAGAAGAAGTGCCGCCAGGGCCATAGAAAGGTCATCGCAGTTGTGTACTACCCAATCACTCTCAGGGAGATATATTGTACCCGAGCTAGTTTCAATATCATAAACGTCAGCCTCGCCTGCGGGCTCTATTGATTTAACTTTAACCTTTACTCTTGGTCCATGAATTTTACCGCCCCTGCGCTCAGTCACCCTGTAAATTGGATTCTTACCCAAGCCGCCATGGTCATCTACCTTCTTCATGCTGCACTGAACCCCTAGCATCTTCAATATAACTCGATACTGAAGTGCCAGAGTTTTTGAAATGGTAGAAAACACGGTAGTTGTTCCATTAGTGGCGATACCGGAGTCAGCCAGTAATCCTCTATAGAGTGCTTCAACACACTCTTGATTATAATTGAGCCTAGGACATCTCTTGTTTATAGCTCCTGATCCGCACTCTGCCATCCTACGGGCCAATTGAGGATCATTCACAGCTATATACCTTGGGTGCCATCTCGTGTTAACACCGCGCGAATTCATTATGGACTGAACCTCTAACTTTTGTGCTTCTTTAGGCTTGCCGTCTTTGCCAGAAATTGCAAATCTGTAGTCTTCGCACCAGCCGTCAGCTATGCACAGCCCTTCGACATAAACTAAATCTGCCTCATCTTCAACTAGACCGAACGGCAGACTCTTTATGCTGCGAATAACGTCACCAACTTTAACGTCACCTGCTTTTACCTCGACGTACTCACCATTACGGTCAAGGAAAACTCTATGATCCTTAGTAATAACTTGCTCGCACCCGTTAGACAGCTTGATTCTAATTACTTCCTTAGTACCCTTATGCACAATGCCTTCCACCTCGGTAAACCCATCGCCGCCAACTATAGTCATTCCCAACTGTAATTGCTCAATAGGAACAAATTGGTAGTCACTGGTCAATAACAACGTACCGCGTGGTAAACAATCCCCTGCTCGCCAATCTGGACTGAGCGTCCTGGCGGGTTTTTGCAGGGTTTCTACGCCGTCTACGTCGCGGGTCCAGCGAAGATTCTCTTGTACCCACTTGAATACTGCCTTAGTCTCGCACAAGGCATCCTTTACTCGGCACTTACGGATAATTGACATCGCTAGCTGTCTGATATTGGGATCTTTGGACCCCTCGCGAGTAAACTCCTTCATTTTCTTGAGGGTTTTCTTTACGCCTGCATCCCCACCAGGTAGGGCTTCAAGTCTACCTGTGGGACCAGCCATGTCTGCGAAGAAATTTTCTGGAGTATCAGGTGGACCAAATAAGTTTGACATTTTTATTTCCTTGCTTTTCTGGTCGATCTACGCAAACGCTTCTTGTTAAATGGCTCATTACTGAACCATCGTTCCAATTTTTTATGGTCTTTCACTTTACCAACAGCAATATCTGCCACGTCTGAAACACGAATACGTTTACCTTCTAAATGTTGTGCGATAATCTCGTCTAATGACTGTAGCACAGCGCGACGAATTCTAGGATCACCATAACCACCTAGCATCTCAGTTTCTCGTCTAGCCGCTTCACGGGCCATATTCCAAGACTTGCCATTTAGTCTAGATCCAGACTGTAGTGCCCTAGTTGCTAAATCAAGCACGACCCAATCATTATCACTTTTTTCCTTCTGGCATCTTGACGAGACCCAGAAGAAAATCCCAATACTGACTTACCTCTGGATGCCAAATCAATCCACTTGTCGATTTGCTTGCCACTTACTGCTAGAGCATCTAACAACGCTTTATTTGATTTAGCATAATTTATATAGTCAACATTAAAAAATATCTTCAGCGTGCCGCCGAAATCAGAAGAAAAATCTGAATCCAGTGTGCCGTAGCCAGCAGACATTACTTGTTCCACCGAATATTATCTTGAACCCATTGAAAAATAGCTCTAATTTCTATTAATTTTTTGTTTGACATTTTATCTTCCCTTGTGATAGAATACCTACTATCCTAAGTCTACCACTTTTTAAAAATCCTGTCCTTCAAAAATAGAAGAGCGGCCTCATCGCGGCATTGCACCGGAAGTACCGCCCTAAGAACGATTAGGCTCGGCCGTTGGGATCGGTCCCGAGAAACCCCTCACTGCGGGTAAGATCCGCAGGCGTCTTTGGTACTCCGTGATCAAAGGGGACGACGGAAATCCGCATTTATCGCGTAGCGCAAGCGCCTCGAAAGTGACTGAGTTTAGACGGTCTGTGAAAAAGATAACTGGGCAAATCGAGTATCCACTGCCAATAGACAATGCAATAATGAGTCTATCACAAACTCGTTATTGCATTATCAAGGACTTGAAACCCGAGCAGTTTAGGACGTTGTATGCGTAGCTCACTCGATAACTTAGATGACAGACTCACCGATGAACAGCGTTATTAAGGCCACAGATACAGATTCGGATATGGCAGGTTGACTTGCTTCAACTCTACCTTGTATCTCCCGCGATTCCCTGCCCATTATCTTCTTCGTCGTTTCAACTACTTTTGAACGAAGATTACTAAGAAATTCCAGAAACATCCATGGAATTAAGATGAGCCGGAGATGTTATTAAATCATACAGAATATCAAATAGCATGGTATCTTCTTCGGCATTTACTTGGACCCATGCGTCATTCCCAAGAGCGTCGGGGCCTTGATTAAACTCACACCTTGCAATCGCGTGGGGTGTATTATCATTATAATAGTGTGGAGTCACTACGACTCTAAGCTTACCCCGTGACCAAACTACCGCTGAATGATACGTTCCATCGTCCAATTTTAGTAGTAAATTTGCGTCACTTCCCCAGGTAGTTTCACGCACAGTTATTTCCCTTCTTCTGGCTTAACCACGTCAACTATCGGCGCGACCACAGGCTGCTCAACTACAACGGGCTTCTCTTCGACTAATTCCGTTTCATCAGGCTCTTCATCTTCTTCAGGCTCCTCGGGACGAGGGTTCTTAATAGCAAATTGCAGCTTCTTCCACCAAGTCGTTGCTTCGTCGCTATTCAGAGTCTTAGTGTCTTCATCGTCAGCGGCCAAACCAGCAACTGTCTTCTTGACTAGCTTGTAGGGCACCAGTGGTATCCAGGTGAAGGCTAGGTCTAGGAACGGTGGCATGTCTTGTCCCTCGGGTGTGAAAGACTCAATCGTACCTACGATAGTGTCTAACACATCCGCTGGGTCGGTGTCGTTACGAATTGCCTCTGCGATAATTGACAATACCATTCCAAAAGCTTCTGGGTTAGAAGCGGCAAACTTTGATAACATATCTACGCCTCCGGCTGCGGTTCGGGTCATTTTGCGGGATTCAGCCGCGTTTTTGGGTTCTGCTACGGATTCACTAGGTACAGTTGGTTGTACGGGGGCTTGTGGTCTCGGTGCCTGGGGACGTGCTTGTGCGGGTGCTGCGGGTCCGGAAATCATTCTATTGGGATCGGCCCCCGCCCTAATGGCACTGACTTTGACGGCCGAATCGGCTTTCTTTTCTTCGGCGTGGGCTGTGATGAAGTCCTTGAATACACCGGCTAGTACCTCGTGCCATGGACGGCCTTCGGTTGCCTCAGGATTCATAGCCCTCTTGAAAGATTCCAACATACGCATCTGTTGTTCAACCTGGCCTGACGCGGTACGCAGGTTCGATTCGATCAAGCCCGTGGCAATCTGCGCGATATTAGCAAATTCACCCACCTTGTTACCTTGCTGACCAGCAAGCTTTTCGCCCATGGCGGCTACAAGTTCACGTACTTCTCTTGCACGATTCTCTTCACGATGAAGATCGCTCTCACGACGCTCGGCGTCTGACCTAGACTGAGCAAGCATAGCCTCGGAGAACTTATCGCCTTGCTTGTTGTCCATCATGCCTTTCACAAGTACAGCGGTCAGCGAATCTTCTGGATTTTTAGCATTAGCGGCTTTAAGATCAGAAATTTCCTTCAGTAGCGTGCTCTTCAATTCTTCTACTTTTGAATCGTGTTCAGTTTTCTGTCTGAGCGTAACTAGCTCAAGTTTTAGGGCCTCTACTGCTGGATCGACCTTAGTGACTGTCTTAGCATCTGCCAGTTCCTTGCGGATAGCTTCCAGTTCCGCTTTGTGCTCAGCGCGAGCGTTATTTTCCGACTGCTGTCTTAATGCAACCAACTCTGCCTTCAAAGCTTCCATTGCGGGGTCGGTCTTAGTCGAAGTCTTAGCGTCGAGCAATTCCTTGCGGATAGCTTCTAACTCAACCTGGTGGGCCAACTTAGCACTGGTTTCGGCCTGTTGACGAAGATTAGCCAGTTCGACTTTCAGGGTTTCGAGCGCGGGATCGGTCTTGGGAGCAGTTTTAAGTGCAGCTAGTTCCAACTTCAATGCTTCGAGTACTGGGTCGGTCTTGGGTGCCCTGGCCTCAGCCATCTCCCTCCGCAAAGCTTCCAATTCGGCTTTATGCACGGCTTCCTTTGCTTCCTGCTCTCGCTTGGCTTCTTGTAACTTGAAGTAATCCTTCAGATCCTCTACCTCGTGACGATTCTTACGCAACTCTTCAGCGATCTTATCGTCTTCATCGTCTTTCTTAGCGGGTAGCTGTGGTCTGGCGAACTGGCCATAGGGAGAGTAGAACCGGTCGTCGCCTGCGGGTCTGCGGCGCCATGGGGTCTGATTCGAAGTGTCTTCGTCATCTTCACCAGACTTGATTTTCTTCAACTCTTTTTCCTGCTTGGCCTTTTCCTTGTCAAGCTTGATGAGTTCCAGATCCTTCTTGCGTTCTGTAATTTCTGAATTTTCTTCCTTGACGGGTGCTGCGGGCTGTGCTAAAATAGCGGTACCATTACCTGGTTGTCGCATTTCATTCTCCTGTGGCTCAATATTAATGGGTAAAAACTGTGCTCCCTTGATCGGTATTTTATCTGGTGTCGTCGGGCGTACTATATACTGCCCGCCGCCCCACGTGGGTACCCAAGTTCTTCGGATAATCGATTCTATGTCACCATCCTGGGTTAGTGGAATGCATCCACACATACGCTCTATTTGACCACCGTGGGGCTGCTCTTCATCATAAGAAACACGCAACCAACCACTAGCTAACGGCGCCCCTTGGGCGATCTGTGAAAATATATTCATAGCAGCGGTTTGAGCCGCTGGATCAGGTGCTTGTACAATCACTGGAGCGCCCGTTTCCATATTCACAGTAGTCTGGTTGTTCCTACGTCGTGGCATTATGTACCTCAAAAATTAACTTGAAATTGCTGCTAAAACATGCTATGCTTATTGAAACTGAATAATCTTAAAATACATTACGGGGTTAGCCGTACATTTGCCTACATTATAAGTCTGCCACTAAGTTCACCAAATTTCAAGTCAAGAAATCTCTTGACATGGCGATTTGAACAGCATATAATCTGAAGAATTTTCGAAGATTTCCCAAAATTGGGTTTGAAAAATAATCGATTTTAGACTTGACTTCTTAGTAAACTCTGCTATAGTAATATCAACCCTACAGGAGAATACCGATGCCGAAGCTAGCAATCGAAAAGATGACGAAGTTTCAGAAGTCGTTTCGCCAGTTCCTGCGGGCTGGGTATCCTGCCCTGACGATTCGCTCTTGGGAAGAGCCTCGGGTCCAAGGCGAAATCGTGGGCGTAACTCAGAGTTTTGAAAAGCCTTACAATGTCGTGTACTGGTCGATCAATCGAGGCATCGATAAGGTTCTGGTCGATCCCGATTCAGGCGAGACGTCACTAGACAACCAAAAAGACTTCCAGGAACCCACCATGCTAGTTAGCTTCCTGGCGGACGGGCTTGCGAGTGATGAATTGGCTCGAACCGTAATCATCCTGCGTGACTTTCATATGATCCCTATGGAATCTAACCCCAATATCAACCGTGGGATACGCGAGCTGTTTCCGGCCCTTAAGCGGGTCAACGCGGTGCTCGTGTTCCTTGGACCTGTTACGGTCGCACCGAGGGAATGGGAAAAGAGCATCCACCCCGTACCTTACTCCCTACCTGACAGGATATCTTTAAGGGAAATTTTGGATCAGATTATCGAATCCGCCGTAGCGAGCGGTGCAAAAGACCTTAAAATCGATGATGCTTTGAAGGACAAGGCTGTTGAGGCTGCGCTTGGGCTTACGGCGGATGAAGCCGAAAATGCATTCTCTTTGTCAATCGTCAAGGAAAAGAATATCGTTCCTGCTATTATCCATGAGGCTAAGGCTAAGACCCTGGCTAAGAGCAGTTTAGTCGAAGTGGACGACACTAGGATTAATCTCGAAGAGATCGCCGGTCTTGAATTCATCAAAGAATATATTACGAACAGAAAAAAGGGCTTCGGAAAAGACGCGAATAAGGCTGGTGTGCCCATTCCGGCTGGAGTGGTCATCGTGGGCGTGCCTGGAAGTGGTAAAACCCTCATTGCGCGAGCCTTCGCCACTGAATTTGACCTTCCTTTGCTGAACGTGAACGCCTCGAAGCTTAAGGGCGGACTAGTAGGGAAGACCGAAGAAAATACCGAAACTGTCATTGAAATCCTGAAGGCGTGTGCTCCGTGCGTGGTGTTCATGGACGAGGTTGAGAAGATGTTCGCAGGCGCTGGCGGTAGGGCTTTGGACGGTGGTGCGTCCGAAGGACAATTCGGACAGTTCCTCACCTTCCTTAACGACCGGGTTGCCCAACAAATTCCCGTTTTCTTTGTCTGCACAGCTAACAACGTGGCACTACTCCCTCCCGAATTTCAACGGGCGGGACGATTCGACGCTGTATTCGGGGTCGGATTGCCATCCAAGAAGGCTCGTGAAGAAGCATTCAAGATCCACATTGCTAAGAAGCGCACTTCTCTGAGTGAAAAGCGCGACCCTAAGAAGTACAACACCGAAAAGCTGGCAAAAATGACCGATGGGTATACTCCAGCTGAAATCGAGCAGATCGTAGTACGCGCACTTACTAACGCTTTCAGTCTGGGTGAGGAACTTAGCAATAATCATCTTGAGGCTGCTGTAAATCGTGTTAAGCCGTTGAGCAAGACTCGTCCGGTAGAAATCGGGAATATCCTTCGGTTCCTGAAGGACGGCGGCGGCGAACCGGCTTCGATCCAGGACACTGAAGAAAAGAGTGTGTCGCGTAAAATGGAACTCGAACTAGACAATGAAATTACACCAGACGTGAAGCCTGAGAAGAAAAAATCACAGTTTGATCTTGACAATTAAACTGACCTAGACTATACTATTCTAACTCATTAGAAAGGAATTCACATGCCCTGCTGGTCCACTATCCGAGTGCCCGTGCGAGACGGGACTGTAATCAAAGACCTCGACATGCTCCACAAAGCTGTAAAAGACCTTGGCTGGACAATTGCTGGAAACACGATCAAGACTCCCACGGGGGCGTTTACTGTTCGCCAGAACGCAGACGGCTTTTATGAAACTGAGGACGCCCCTAAGGGAACATCCGGGCAACTGAACATCGCCTACAAGAAGGCTGAAGTAAAGACCTGGGCCACAAAGAAGGGTTTTATGGTCTCCAAGTCTACTCCCCAACAACTCTTTTTGAAGAAATACTAGAGGGATAATTATGTGCCTATGCCGTTTAGTGGATTTTCCTATGACCAAAAACTATGGATGGAAAATATTTGATAAACACTCTGACGGAAAATTATACGGTTTTTGGCGCGGTGGGGTCTTCCCAGTAAATTGTTGGCTTATTGCTAAACCGGCACTGATAGCCACGTCCCAAACGGCAAAACTCTATACTGCTGGGTTTCATCTATATGCATCCAGAGAAGACGCGAGAAAAGCCAATTATAGCAAATCTACAATCAGGAAGGTAAAATTCAAAGACATTATCACAACTGGATTACAGGGTAGTCATCGAGTTATTGTGGCCAAAAAACTTCTAGTCATACCTAACACGAAGAAAGTGAGAAAATCATGATCCAGGGTGAAGTAAAATTCGAGTTTAAGACTGATGGAACCATCGAAATTGATGCTTCCGCTTTGAAGGCAACAGGCGGATCTGCCGAGGTTAAAGCGTTCCTGAAGGATCTTTCTGACGGAATTGGAGGCGTATTCGAAGAAAAGCACAAGCCAGGGGTCACTCACACCCACGAGCATGGACACGACCATCATCACATTGGACACGGCTAAAGGGGAAAAATTTATGACTATGCCTAGCAAAGTTACTATCGAATTCGATAATAAGGACGCGGCTTATCACTTTATGTCGTGGTTAGACGGACAAGGCGAGCAGGACTACTGGACTTGGATGAAATGCAGAGAGGATGAAGAACCTGGAAATATCACAGCGGAAAGCTTCCTCTGGGGATATCCACAGAGTGACCCAGCAAAGTACAGAGAGTCTCAATTCACTGGGAATGACCTTATTGTCAAAGCTAAATGCGGACGACTCTCGCACTAAACTATTGACTTAGCAATAAAAACCTGTTACACTATGTAGAACCCAAACAAGGAGACCTATGATGACGACCGCAGAACTGGATATTGAGAAGGCCCCGAAGGCATTTACCTGGAATACGGTATTCAAGGGCGGGGCAATTATCGACCTTGAAATTGCTTACTGGATCGGGGCCAAGGGACTTACGCCTGCTGATCTGGGCATTAAGTTGAGCAAGGACGATCTGCGGGCCTTGCGGCTCGGATTCAAGACGCTGCTCCCGTATTCGGCTGTCAAGCCGTTCAAGGACATCGAAAACAAGGCCAGAAAGGTTTTGGCTCAGTCCAGCTTCGAATTCTGCAAGATGCGGCGACGATTCGTACCCATCGGTCGGATTGAAAAGACCGTGACTACGCTCCGCTCCCTAGAAGCTGAATTTGAGCTTGCTGTAGAAAATCTGTTGACCAGCTATACTGAAATCCGCCTGAGCCAAGCTCCTGTCTTTGAAGACCTGGTCATCGCATTGTGGAAGAAGATCGACCACGAGCGCTCTGAGTATGCCTCTTTCGATGAATACCGAGATGCCTTCATGCAACGGCTCAATGCTGCATACCCCCGCCCTGAAGCCTTGAAGGCCCGCTATTCGTTCCGGTACATGGTCTACCGTATCGACACACCTGAAAAGGAATCCATCCAGGAAGCGGCCAGGATTACTGCCAACGAAGAGTCGGCCAAGGTGCGGGAGTTCTATGCCGAAGTCATTAACTCGGCTCGTAGTTCTGTTCGTGAAGGTGCGGAAAGAATTCTCGAAGTTATCAACTCAGGTCAGCCGGTAAAGGGACAGACCTTGAGTTCCCTGAAGCGCATTTTCTCCACCTGGAAGACTATGGACTTCCTGGGCGATGAAAACTTGCTGCGCGAGATTGAAGTTATTGAGCGAGGTGTTCTTTACAACTTTACTGCTGATGACCTAAGAAACAATGACGGAGCTTTGACTGCCTTCCGAGACGCCCTGTCAAAGGTTGTTGACAAGGCTGCTCTGGTCAAGACCCGTGACTTTGCTAACTCGGCAAGCATGTTTACGGCGCTCGGGGTACGTAGATTTAACTTGGAGGACTAGCCATGCAAAAACGCACCATTAAGAAAACGCCGCCCGAGTGGAAGATCGTTAACGGCAAACTCGTGGTCACCAAAAAGGGGCAAGCTGCTCTACGTGCAGCAAAAAACCCACCCAAGGGCGAAGATGCTTAGATACATCAAGGGCTACAAACTCAAAGCTCACCGCCTATCCAGGGGTTTAAGTGTCAAGGAATTAGCCAGGTTAACTGGCATAAGCGCGGGTCAGCTTTGCAGCCTGGAAATTCGGAGCACGATTGCGCCGCACCAGGCTACGCTAGATAAACTGATGAGCTTCTTTGGGCAGGACGTCTTTTCTGAAAAGCCGAGCGGAAAAAAATTCAGTATCGACGGCGTAAAATTACACAAAATGCGCCTGGAAATGGATATGACCTTAGAGGACGTGGCCGAGCGCACAGGTATCAACGTAGGTACAGTTAGTTTGATCGAAGGCGGTTTGACCAAAGATCCGCACCCGCAGACATTTTTGAACTTGATTTTACTGTTTGGCGAAGACATACTACCGGAGGAAAGATGAATAACTACGCTGGCCGCAAGGATTTTGAGCAATTAGATATTGACTGCGCAAACGAATTGAGAGAAGCCGGTATCACAGTAGCCACTTTACCAGAATACTTTCGTGGGCGAAACTCTGAGGTTCCTACGACAGTGCTCGGTGACCTTCACGGTTGGAATTTTGAACGCGCCTGGTACTACTGGATTGCTAAAGGCCCTGGGATACCTTTGGTGGATGCTACCGAACTGCATAAATACTACGGTAAAGACGCGCGAGTAAACGGTGACTGTACCCGCCCGTCACCTCTAGAACGCTTTAAGGGCCTTGCCTGTGGCTCCTATCACGTAGACACTCAAGAAGGTCTTAATGCGCTCGCAGCTACTATTCGACGGATTGTAAACACCGCGACGGCACTAAAGGCATAAAAAAGGAAGGACTAAAATGGCTACAAAGTGGCGATGTCTACTCACGGCATTAAGCTTTTTATTGTTTGTGTTTTTAACAGACGGCATCTGGCAACAAACCTGCTTAATATGTTCCCAAGTCTGGATCGTTGGATACTACTTAGCTACCCTTGAGAACAAAAAGTGATCTTCGCTATCGGGGCTATAATTTTCAGCAGCGGTGCGGCTTGGAATTGGGAAAGCAACAATCCCAAAACTGCTATCCTATGCAGCTTACTAGCATTTGCGAACTTTATGTGCCTACTCAAAGAATTCAACCCATGAACCTACCAACCAATCCATTCTGGATCGTGGCCGACAATAAAGGTCTACGACTGAACACGCTATCTGAACTGAAGCGGCAAGCCGTAGACTGCTACACGTATGCTCATCAGAACGATCCGTGGGCGAAACTGAAACGCGAAAACAAAGCTACATGTATTCAGGTTAATTTGAAGGGGGCCTCACATGAGTAAAGACGTCCAAGTAATAGCAAACTCAAAACTAAACTTGCTGTCTATCGTGCTAATCTGCATTCCGACGATCTTAACTTCGATGCTGATCGCAGCCATAGGAGTAAATCTGATCAGAACAAGTGATCTTAGCGGACTATTTCTTCTTGCCTGGGCAGTGTTTTTAGTGTATGATAGAATCAAAGTCGAGTACGTATATCACCGATGCGAATTCAAATTGATAAAAGCCGCTGACCAACATAGAGCCCAACTAGACTCTGATTTTGAAAGCAAAGACTTATTCTAATGCCCTTCTCTGACGAAGAACTACAGTCTCTGTACATCGACGCCATGAGTGGCCTGGCGCGGTTCGTGATTGCCGCTGCCGAGACCGAAGGGCTGCTGACTACAGACTTAGCGGTACCGATGTTGATTCTGGAGAAAAATGCTACCACAGAGCTAACCTCCCAACAAACCATCCTGGCTATCGATTCGTCCGTTAGAAAAGATGGCGCTTTGATCAAAACTATTATTGCTACACCTGGATACTCATTTGCGGTTATAAGCAGCGGCGGAATCAGATACCTGCTAGACATTCGACAAGTTGGAAAAAACATAGAAGTCGCGTCAAAATTGCTACATAGTTTTCAAAATGAAAAGCTGGACAAAAGCGCCGATACTGTGCTCACCATCGGTTGGTCCCAGAAAAACGAGCAAATTATCTATATATGTGACAGCCTAACTGGACAACCAGCACGAGGTGAACGCAAGGTGCTGAAGAGTATGGACATCTGGGTCTGTGCTGATGATATTAATATCACTGAACTAGAGAACGAACTTGAGCCGGGGCTGCTGGGGACATGAAAGACGAGATATTCAATTATGTGCCTATCGGTAGTATCTGGCCAGAAAAATTTCTAGCCTCGGTTGGTGGTCTGACTAAAATAAACAGTGACGGCACTGTACAGGTACCTAGTTTTGATCCATCCAAATACATCACAGACGTGGATAGCTATAAAAATAACGCTACTATTGACATTACGCTTTACGGTCAAAATGACGAACCCCTAAATACAAAACCTGACGGCGCTCCTAAAAACAGCCTGGCCACAACTTGGGCCTATGAACCTCCTACTCGCGTTCTCATGAACAATACTCCAGCCTCTGGCCTAAAAACTACCGGCACAGAAACTGGCAGGCTCACCAGTAAAGATTTGCTGACTCCTGGCTGGTCATATAAAATTCTGAAATCCGACCCGGCCTTTCAGAATTTACCAAAAATAAACTGGGCAGACACAAAGTTAAAGCGCGGTAAGAAACTACGCGGCGTAAGCAAAAAGCTTCTTGGCTGGCCAAACCGCAACGAGCTAACTACTGCTATCGACGTGTTAGGCCGGTTCCAGGAACGAGTCGCGGCGCTGGATAAACTGAACCCTGAAAATCGCATGCACGTACTTGCCAGAATGCTCTGCGATATGCCCGGTCTATCTCCTATGCTGGTCAAAATGGGCGTGTGCGATCAACGGCAGCTCGGCCTAATCACCAACCTGGCCAGCAAGATTGCTATCAAGCGAAAGAACAGGCTTCAGAGCCCCACAGGAGATTTCACAGACCTTTTGGACGAAGCAATAGATCAAAAAATAAGCAAAATTATCACGCCTATATTGACATCTAAACCGTATTCTGATACACAAAACTGGACAGTAAACATAGATATTGTTGGTAATAGTGATCCTTTCGTAACCATTGATTTCGACAGCCGATCTATCGACGTCGATTTAAAACCGAGTTGGTGGAAAAATGTTTACCTTCAAGGAGTAGTGACCAATGGCGACGGTTGGCTAGTTCTTGACATTAACTACGAGTCCCAATGTTTTGCTATGCTTGATCCCGATGGCTTTGTAATCAGACAGATTAGCCTAAAGCCCGCAGAAACCAAGAAGCCTATGGTTAGAAAATTCAATTTCGATGATTAATATCACCTATCGATCTCACAAAGAAATCCTAAGCGAGGCTAAGAAGCGCGGACTGGTCGATTACACGGTCTATGAGGTAGAAAACCTGCGCAAAGACTTCGAGTGTACTTATGAGGCCAGGGCACGAGTAGGAAATGACGTCGGGGAAGGCAGACATACTGCGAAATTCGATGCGTTCTCAACTGCTGCAAAACAACTGGCCTACAACCTAGCTGAGAAGAAGGCAATCGAGAAGGCTATCGAGCAACTGTTCCCTGGGATATCTATTGTGGACCGACCTAAGCCTGATAGCTACCGCGTTAAGTGGGCTAAAGACCAAATAGCGGAAGGTAACTGCACCAAGGAAGAAATGCAAGAAGTCGTAGCTGAAATCACAGGTTTACCTGACGGAAAAAAGTTGGACGATCTTTCTAGCCAAGAGTGGACAGACCTAGAATGCACGATTCTGTACGGCTTCTGTCTAAAAGCAGACAATGACAAAACCCGACGGCTACTGAAAAATAAGGTAAGCACTGCAACAACAAAAGCTATAAAAGACGCACAACTCATCTTTGTGGGCAAAAAATTTATTGTTGATTATGATACCGTTACTGAGGCACAGTGGGGGCTTATAAAGGACATGATTGAAAAGAACACTCAATCAGTCAAACAACCTAGATATATACCTATCTTTGAAACTAACAGGCAGTTGTGGTTAGACAATAAAATGGCACAAAACGAAATTAGTGAAGCCCAGGTAACTGCGGCTTTGACCAAATCGGGCGGCGGACTAGCTACGCTTGAATCTTTGGGGGCAAAACAGTTCGAGGCATTTAAATACTGGATTGAAAAATCAGCCAGAGAGAATAGAGACCCCATACTCGGCTACGATACTAATCCATTCACAAAAATAAAGGGCTACGGCACCAGTGAGACCACATCGCGCTACCAATGGAATGAAAAAATGAAATCTGACGGAGTAGCTGGGACAGACATAGTCTCAGCTACTCGACAGGCGACATCTGGCCGAACTGGCAACTTAAGCGAATTAAGCCCGGAAGAATTCACATCAGTACAAAGAATTATCAAAGGCTCTGACGATGCCGAATACGGCATCCAAGAGGACTCAGTGTTTAAATCTACTCGGGGTACCTGGATACAGAACAATCGCGGGGATCTAACCATGCCAGAAATCCAAGGCATAATCACAAAAGTCGCTCGCGGTACCGTAAACTTAAGAGACATGACTAGTGCAGAATGGAGAAAATTCAAGTCGGCGGTAAAAGCCAATCAACCAAAATCAGAACGGCGCGGACTCGACCCCACAATTGTCAGCCTAGTTTCCAGGATGCGTACACGCAACTTCGATGACCTTACTGACTACGAATATGCAAAAGCATCAAAAATTGCCCAGATGTGTGAGGATCGCGAGCCTACCTCGGAAGACCGTGAAGCCTATCTCGAACGGCTCCTGAAAAACGGAGTACCTTGGGGTGAAATTCAAATGCAACTCGGCACTGCCTCAGGTAGAGGCATAGCGAATTGTCTTGACTTAACCGAAGAACAGTGGTACACTTTCAAACAAAGCATTGATAGCCCCTATGAACCTGAGCCCAAAAAGGTTCTAAGAAAGTTCAATTTTGACGAATAGCGCCGTCCTTTCCAGCCACGAAATCAAGCAGATGGAGACCGCCGCGCACATTGCTGAGCGCGGCTACCACCATCGTGGATACAGGTTAGGCGCGGTACTAGTTAAAAACGGCTCGATTATAGGAATCGGCTGGAATCAGCAAAAGACTCATCCGATTATGTCGAGGTATCACCCATTCAATACGTTGCACGCAGAGGCCGCTGCGATGGCCGACGCGGGTCTTAGGCACGTCGGAGGCGCCACGATTTACATTGCGCGTATCGGACGGCGAGGAGACTGGCGAATGGCCAAACCGTGCCGAGGATGCTTTAGTCTGCTTCGTGAGTACGATATAAAACAAATCGTGTGGACCGAAAATGGCCATCGGCTTGGGATCTTCCGAAGTTGAGCCTGGCCAGCAAGTAACAAAACCGTGCCTTGAAAATGCTTGGCACGAGGTGGTAGACTTACTTTAACCCTGAAAGGACCATTATGCCGAATGTCAACTCAGTCAACGTTGAAGGCAACGTTGCTAGCGACCCTATTCATAGAAATACAACAAAGGGTGGATCTGCGGTGTGCAACTTCGCGGTCATTATAAATCACACTTACAAAAGCAAAACAGGAGAATTGAAGGAAGAGGCTATATTCGTTCCTGTAGTAGCCTGGAACGCCCTTGCTACGGCCCAGAAAGACACGCTGCACAGAGGTAGTCGAGTTGCCATCGAGGGTCGCTTGGGCAAGGATGACTATACTGCTCCTGATGGCAGTGTGCTAGGGCGCCCCAAGATTGTTGCCAGCAGAATCAAAATATTAAATCAAAACAAGCGCGAAAATACTTCTGTTGCTGAACTAAAAGGTATCGATTGGGATAACCAATCATGAGCTACCTAGAAGATACATTTAAGCGTGAACAGCTTAAGCTATTAGAACCATATCTACCCGCCGCTGCGATAATTGTTACAGCCATATATCCAACTTTTAGCGGTGAGGCCTGGTTAGTAACTGAAACTGTCCGCGTGGCTAAAACACTTCAGAAACAAACGCTCAAGGCCATTAATGCTCCTAGCTGACATCGATCAACGCATCAAGCTATGCACCAAATGCGCCCTATGTAACTCGAAGAAAAACTATGTACCAGGATGTGGGCCGCAAAATGCTGAAGTAGTTTTTGTTTCGGACGCGCCGAAACCTGCTGACGACAACTCAGGTATCCCTATGTCTGGCGACCAAGGTGCCTTGTTTGATAGCTATTTAGATTTTCTGGGGCTAGACTCCGAAACAGTGTTTATTACACAAGCGGTCAAGTGCCGGGCACCCAAGGACCGTAAGCCGAAGAAGAAAGAAATTAACACCTGCTTACCGTACTTCTATCAGCAAGTTGAAAGCATTAAACCAAAGCTAGTGATCATCTTGGGCGAACTGGCATTCAATGCAATATTTCAGGACTGCACTTTTGCCAAGTGCCGAGGTGACTTGCTAACCAAACATCAAGTTAACTACACATCTACCTACCATCCGGGGCACGCTTTGAGGATGCCTACTGTGAAAATCGACATTGTGGACGATCTGAAGCGCATACGTGAATATTTAACACAACTTGGTGTAAAGACTAATGCTTAAAACCAAACTTCCACGTACATGTGATCTCTGTTTCGTACCTTTAATAGAATGCACCGAATGGACAGTGTGTACCGAATGTGAAATGTTCATATGTGGTCGATGCTTTGATAAATCCGATACATGTCCTGGGTGTGATAGGTTTGGGCTAAGTCCGCGTGTATCTGGAAATTACTCATGATGACTGATTGGGTCAAGCCACCCTATGGAACAAGCGCAGACAGATGGTTACAACGATTATCTGAGCACGATCACGGAACTTGCTTGACCTTTGCACGAACCGAAACCAGGATGTTCCAAAAATGGATTTGGGACAAGGCTGCTGCAATTTTGTTTATCTACAACAGATTGTATTTTTATCATGCCAACGGCACGCGTGGGGAAACAAACGGTGGCGCCCCGTCATGTTTAATTGCCTATGGCCAAAACGACGCTAATATACTAGAAAACAGTGGGATCAAGGGTAAATTTCTAAGACTGAAAGTTGATTTATGGTGAGGGAAAGCCGCCTATGGCCCAGGCTTGACGGCTCGGAGAGACGAGCTAACTCTATGGAGAAAAAAATGGCTGAAACCTTAAAAGGCGATATTATCTATGATCGCGAATACGTAAAGAATGATGGCTCGATAGAAATGTTTATCAGACCTGTTGGCAGTAAAAATAATCTGGACATTGAAAAAACTTGGGGTGATACTAACTTAAGAGGACAAGGAATATTTCCATCTGTAAGAGGGCTTTTACTGAAGTCTATCAAAGTATCAATTGACCGCCGTGTACAGTATGAGTGCTACGCTGATGCTTATATTATGCTCGTAGTCAATGATCATCCACAAATAGTGATTTCCGTAGAAGAAGCTCTTAGTAGTGTAAACCTTCATGGGGTCTATAATAACAAACCCTATTATGGTTCCGTATTCATGAAGCCAAAAGATAAAATTGAGATACTTGGCCACGGATTTGATCTCGACGGCAATAATCCATTTGCAGTCCGGGTATCGTGTGAAGTACTCTATGTAGACATTGAAAAGGAAACTTAATTGGATCTCTCAGTATCGAAAATTGAAGTATACGGTTGCCCTAAGCGCTACAAGTTGCGCCATGTGGACAAAATCCAAGAAAAGAAGCATGCCTACATGCTTTGCGGAGATTCAATCCACAAAGCTATGGAGGCTGGCGCCAAGGGCGAAGATCCAATCAAGGCGTTTGCTGACTACATGGAAAAGAACGAAGACTCGTTCCGAACATGCACCTGGGCAGACAAAGCGCCGCGCAATGACTTGAAGGTCTGGATCGACTATGCTACCTGGGCGCTGCAAAGCTACTTCATCAACTGCGAAAAGCACATTCCGCTGCAACAGTGGGGTGAGCCCTATGTTGAAAAGTACGAACGGGTCAAGGTTGATGGGCTGAATGTCATCGCATTAAAAATCGACTTGGTAACACAGGACGATGTAATTGTCGATTACAAGACGGCAGGTAAGTCGCTGTCGGCAAAAGACATTGAGGACTACCAAACCTCCTTCCAAACCAGGCTATATAGCTGGGCATTTGAACAGCTACATGGACGGCCACCCAAAGGCACCATGTACGATTTCTTCATTCTGAACAAGACTCCTAAGTTTGATCGTACTCCTGTGCTATTGCATAATCCTAATGACATGCCCATGGTCGAAAGCATGATCCGAGAGTATTTCAAAACTATTGAGTGGAATTTTGAAACTGGTATTTGGCCTCGGGATTTCAGCCACTGTTTTGACTTTGGTAAAAAGTGTGATCTTTGGAATCATTGTCATACACCTACAGAACCGGAGGGATTTGCTGCACAAGTAGAAATTATATCAGGTGATCAAAGCAAACTAATGGATCTTTGGTGAGGTGATTGATGAGAACACGTGATTTGAAAAAACTGAAGCCTGGACAGAAATTAAAAGTAGTTGCACATAAGCGCGTGGGCGACGGTCTGTATATTCTAAACTGGGTTAATAAGCCCACCGTCTATGTTAATTTAGTCGGGGACGACGGCGTGAGTGTCAAAACTACCAAGCGCATTAGCAAAACTACAAAATATGGCTTCTTGTACGCCTGCGAAATCCAGGTGATCCAGTGAGAGCACGTGATTTGAAGAAGTTGAAGCCTGGTACAAAAGTAAAAATTACGCTGACTAAGGGTGAACTGCTCGACGCGCCCTATTTGAAGCGATGGACCGACAGGCCAACCTACTTTCACAAGGAACTGACCAATGTAGCCGGATGGTTTGAGATAAGAACGAGTAAAAAGGTAGTTAGCTCTACACAAATTGAGCCCTTTGAGTCCAGAGAAATCCAAATAGCAAAGGAGTAGTCGATGAGAACACGCGAACTTTTGCACCTTGAATCAGGTACCAAAGTAAGACTCACCAGGAAGATAAGACCTAGCTTAGCAAGTTATTGGAAGAATCGGACAATCTACGTGGACGGTGTTTTAAACGCGAGTATTCCTAGTGCTAGGATTCGATCCAGCCGACGAAAAACCTCCACAACAAACTATGGATTTTTCTACCCACACGAACTCTCACTAGTGAAGGAGTAATTAATGGCTTACGATTTAGTACCTATCAAACCAGGCAGCGAGGCTTACAAGATTGCTGAAAGCATGGGCTTGAAGCCGGAAGACGGCGAGTGCGGAATCATGTATGGTCGTTTTTATGTGACCAAGAAGGGCTACATTTCCAAGGCAGCCAAGAAGGGTGCAAAGCGAATTGTTACAGAACTTGTGGACCAGTTTTGTAACATGGAACTGAACCGCTGGGTAGTCAAAACCACGGTCGAAACTTCTGAAGGGCATATTCGCACAGGTTATGCCAAGTCCGAGTCTAAGACAGTCACAGGGGCTATCTATGGTCCTATGGCCAAAGAGGGCGGACTGAACGCGTCCAACAGTGACAAGATCCGGGACAAGGTACTAGAGACGGCCGAAACGCACTCGATCCGTCGGGCACTTGAAAATGCTTATCCAGACCTAATTATTATCAACGGTGACGACAACATCAGCAATGAGGATGTCATTGTTACAGACATTACTGAAAAAGGTCTGACCGGATTGCCTGCTACAACTGGAACTGGCGAAAGTCTGCCAGTTAAGAGTCCGGAAGCCGAGAACGACGCCAAGAAGGTACGCAATACAAAGCGTCGCAAAGAAGTACTAGCCAAGCTAGCTACCCTGTCTGTTGAAGACCAAACTACGTTGGCTGCTGCACTGAGAAATAATGCCAAAGTAGATAGTCTTGAGTTTGTGACCACGGAAGACATCGAACAAGGTATTGGTGCTTACATCCAGGCTGTACCTCAAATAAATGAACGCGAGGCACTAGAGATCACTTTTTGGACTCTGGCAGAAAAAATCGAAGACAAGACGGCACTCAGAGAATCCCTCACAACCCACTATGCTACCGATGATGTTACCAAGTTGACAGTCGAGCAGTTGACTGACGCAATCGGCCATTTAAGTGCCGCTGTCAATGCACCCGCAACTACTGAACAGGTCCAAGTTCCTGTCCCTGTAGCCAGGGCGGCTAGTGACCGAGTGTTGTGGACACAAGACAAGATGGTTAAGGGTGTACCTATGGAGACACTCAAAAAGCTATCAGCCCAGGCTACCAAAACGGAATTAGGTAAGCCGTTGGACCAGATGACTGAACCCGAGTGGGGTGCTTACCAGGGATTAGTAGAAAATGCTTTGTTGGCTACGGCCACTGCTTAGGGAGCAATCGATGGACTTAAATGAATTTCGTAAAGAGCACACGTGTAGAAATACCGCTCCTGCCATCAGGACTAGAATAATTAATGTGTTAAAAGGACGTACGCTATCTGAGGACGCCCTGATCGCAGATGTACAGTTACACCCTCGTGACTATGTAAAAAGTGATATAACCGCGCTTGATAACGACGGTACAATACTAAGCATGTGTATTGAAGAGCCAGACCCTCGTTACAAAGATTCAACCAAAAGTACACGTTATTATGCTCTTGCTGAAGACGTCGTTCCACAAACAACCTAAATGTCAACCCCCACTTAATAGGGAAAACCGTGGCAAATACTGCTGTAGAAGAAACTGATATTAAAGACCTAATCATAGAAATTGCCCGCAGGAGCGCAAAAGTAGACGCGGCACAGGCCGAATCCGACAGTGCTAGTAATGATTATACTCAGGCATTGATTAAAGACGAGGCAAAGAAAACTAGAATAACAATCTACGTGGCTACGGGATTATACCTTCTTAGTTTACTCGTTGTAAAAATAATCAGCTAATTTGTCAACCCCACTAAATAGAAAACGAATTGGCCCTGTAGCAGGCCCGTGTGGCGAATGCCCAGCAGGCATCCGCGAGCGCACAGCTAATAATCCAGTATGTATTCATCGTGTCCCTTGGGATGGAGAGATTTATTGTATTAGAAACGACCGGCTGGTTTGTACAGACAAATCCATCAGAGAAGGAAAGGTAACGGATATGGCAAAGTTGAAAACAAACTTCGATCAGGTTCCAGATCAGCAGCAGTGGAGAGTGTTGGAACAGGGTGTCTATATTTTTGAAGTTACATCTGTAGACGATTCCAACTTCACTAACGAAGGTGAGCCGCTCATTCATGCGGAGTTGACCTTCACCCACAAAGTCAACACATCTACCAAGAAGGCTGAGCCCCTAGTTGGAAATCCTGCAACCCTGAGGAAGCGTATCTCAGACGAGCTCAAGATTGCTGGACTCGTAAAGAAGTTCCTAGTAGGTATCAACGTATCTGGGCAGAATGTTGACTCGGCTGATTGGAAGGGACGTAGGGGCATTGCTGACGTCGCCCCAGGTTCCTACACATCTAAGTCCACAGGTAACCCTATTTCTTGCAACCAGGACAAGAACATATACCCCTACGAAAAGTACCTGGAAATCCTGTCAGCGAACGGCGGGGCATTGCCTACTGCTCCACAGGCAGCACCGACTCAGACTGCGGTACAGAGTCCTGTAGCGGCAACCACCACACCTGCCAGTGCATCTGCCAAGAAACTTTGGTAGTAGGGTAGCAATCAAGATGGCCACGTGTATGTGTTTATATAGCATGCACGTGGCCAATTGTTTTGAGTTAATAGGTGGTGGCCAGTCGCGTGGAGTTAATATGCAACACTCAACTAAACAATCAGGCGGCCAGTCAGGCAGAATTAATGATTCACTGGCCACCTCCCTCGAAAAATGGCAAAATGAATTAATGAAAACAGTTAATGACCAATTAATAGAACAGCGAACAAATAGTCTTATTAATTTTTTGTCACTGGCCACGTTACAACCTCGATTTCTGACACAACCCCTACATATGTATGTATTTACCTATATAAGTAAAACTTTACTATATATCAATCCCCTATAGGAATTAATGTATATGATTAATAAATCGTATTAATACTATTAATACAGAATATTAATTGTTTGTATACGGGTAAAGCTCTTATATAGGCAAAACACAAATAGACAAAGAAGGCTGAATGGAACGACAAGATACTAATTTAGGAACTGGTGTTAGACACGCACTATTTGAAATGGCTCCTTATGGCCGAGCACCCGCAGTTGGCAAACGTAAGTTAAGCGTAACCTGCAAAGGCTCAATGCCTGAAAAGTCATTAGTTGATTTGTTCACTATGCAGGATGGGACGTGGGTTGGGAAAGAGAACCGATTTTATTCTATTGCATCAGTGCGTAGTTCTTTCTTCGAGGCACGTGGGCGCAAGGGCAAAACTAGCGGAGAGGATTTTTCTTTTCAGGAATGGATCGCGTTCGACATTGACAAAGTCGATATAGGAATTTGGAGTCTAGACAATTTTATGTCGTTCATTGAAGAAGTCATGCCCACTGACGGACAACGCATGTACGTTTGGACAGGTAACGGAATTCAGATGCTTTTCAGGGTTCCGATATTTTCCGATCCAGTTTCGTTCAATACATTGCGCTACGCATATAAGGCCAAGTGCAAAGAGATCGAAGCTGTGTTGGTAAAAAACCAGGTAGGCTATGAGATTGTCGATCCGACAGCTTGGGACTCGGCTAGAATGTTTAGATTGCCGAATACAATCAACCAGAAATGGAACGACGATGGTTCAGCCCGTGAACCTAAGAAAGCTTACTTGATAGGCGTCTTTGGAAATGGCCCTAATAATAAATTGTGGGATTGGTTGCAGGATTATAAGATACCCGAAGGTGCCTTGCAGGACAATGCTAAAACCGGTGAAGTTGTTGATAAGATGCTTTCGTTGTTCAACCCAGAAACTACTGTCGAGTACACCGCTTATTACAAAGTGCCGTGCCCATTTCACAAGGATGGTAAAGAGGGTGATCCATCTTTGGTTATTTATCGCGATGGCCTGTATGCCATGGATTTTCACGAGACCGAAAACAAACGATCTGTACATTTATTCAAAGTTTGGATGGCAGTAAAGTATTCAAACGAAAACCGGGAAGGGCAGGAAAGTAATCCGAGGTATCGCGAGTTTTGTCAGTTCGTAGGACTTGAACCACCGGCAGCACCAATTTCTGGAATTATCCGTGAGTGGCTTGAAGAGAAATTTTTACCCCTATATCGCGACGTAGGTGAGCGCGGTTTTTATTCTTTAGCACAGCGCCGCGTAGTTGAACTCACGGAATCAACCCGTCAGGGGGATGATTTGATCTATGATGCCATTCGGGATAAGTCTCGCGAGAGCAGAACATCTGGCAAAGACGGCAAAGAGTCTAAGTGTGATCACTCACAGGCCATAAGCCTATATCAAAAGGCAGCCCCCTCGGTTTTTACAGCAGTCTATGATCAATTGCCTACACTTACTGAGATCGACCCCAAGGAATTACCTACACGAGCTAAGGAAGATATCTTGGTGATGTTCAGGTCGGCTTTTAATCAATCTGTGCCTCACACATCCGATGGACGTAATTTTAGAACAAGCTTGTTCCAGTTAGCCAAAGAGGCCCCTTGGGAAGATGATACCTGGTACAAAGCAGAACAGTATGCTTTTTTCTACCGCCGTTTTGAGGGCGCCTACGAAGTAGCTTTTCAGTTTCAAGTACTCACAGACTTGTCTGCTACTAAGCGTTGGACTAACCAGTTCAGATTGGATAAAGAGTTTATTCAATTGATGGAGCAGCTAGGGATTTGCATCAAAGATAGAATCTTCTTCGGTCAAAGTAAACAGCGCGTTCTCAAATTTACACAGGAAGCCCTGGACGTGATCGACTTCGGACAGAACATTGAAATGATCGCCGGATCAAATCGTATATCTACTTTTATGAATGACACGCCTGAGACACTTCTTTCTGAGGACACTGATGGTCGAGTTTAATGAGCCAGATATAGATTGCTATAGCGTTCTCACCTTGGATCAGGCTTTAGCCAGATTCAAAATCAAAGAACTCAAACAAGAACAGCGAGTCGCTATTCAGGCTGTGCTGGACGGCAAAGACACTCTCGCAGTAATGCCCACAGGCTATGGTAAGTCCCTGATCGCTCAGCTACCAGGCACTATGTGCTACGGTGTGACCTTGGTACTTTCTCCGCTAATTGCCTTGATGAAAGACCAGGTAGATGGGTTGAACAAACTTGGCATTGGCGCCTGCTGTTTGAATTCTTCTTTGGGAGCTAAGCAGCAGCAGATCATTCAAGACCGCGTGCGTCAAGGCAAATATAAGTTCATTTACTGTGCTCCTGAGCGTTTAGCCAAGCCTGATTTCATTGGTCTTATTCAAAGTCTGCCTATTGCTATTTTGTTCCTGGATGAAATCCACGTAATGTCCGAGTGGCAGGATGATTTCCGGCCAGCTTACTCGCGAATCGGCGAGGCAATCAGGAAGATAAAACCGAAGGTAGTTGTTGCCACCACGGCTACGGCTAACGCGCTTACGATCAAAGACATCGAAAGATCACTTGCTATACGATTCAAAGCGACATTCGTGTTGTCCCCAGACCGTCCCAACTTGAATTATGTGACTCAGCGAGGCAATTCACATAGAAATATTGTCGAGTATATGCAGAGGGTGCCTAAGGGCCGTGGTATTATCTATGCAGACACAATTAATAAAGTTACCGAAATTTTTGACAACATTAAGCACATCCCCGGTGTGTACGCAGGCGTCTATCATGGTCAGATGCAACAGAAGTTGCGCGAGGAAAACCAGAACAAGTTTGAAACCGGCTTAATCACCACCATGGTAGCTACTAATGCGTTCGGTTTGGGAGTCAATTATCCCGACGTTCGGTATGTCATTCACTCGTCATTACCCTCTACGTTTGAAGGGTTTACGCAAGAAGCAGGACGTTCAGGTCGCGACGGTCTTCCAGCCTTGTGTATGCTCTGTCTTTCACCTGATTATTTGAAGACTCCGATGTGGCTAATTGACACCAGCAATCCGAGTGTAAAGCAGCTAAAGTCGGTATTTGAGCACTACAATAAGCACAAAGATGTTATTATCCGAGACACCGCTGAAGAAGTGTCCCAAGCCGTTTTCGGAAATAAATTCAAAGCCTTGACAGTAAGCACCTGCCGTGCTATACTACGCAGGTACGAGTTGATTCAGTGCTGGAAAGAGCCACCTCAGCCGAAACAAATCAAAATTCTAAAAGACGCTCACACGGCTGGGATTCCTGGCGGGGACAGGGCTTTAGAGAATATCTACAAGGTATTCGACTGGCTCCGCGATTGGGGAGTTATCAACGAAAACGGTTACATTGGTATCCATGCAGAGGCGTTGGCTGAGCATGTTGGATTCAGCCAGCCCACCGTCGATAAGCATCTAAAAACATTGGCAGGCTGCAAGGTAATTGAACTGTTGACTGAGCGGCGTACTAGCTGCACGAAGGTTATTAAGAGAACGTTCGAGATCGATGAAAATGAGCTAGCTAAGAAAAAATCTCTTGACTTGGCTCGTTTTCAGGCCATGATAGACTTTGCTAACAATTGTAAAACTAATGAAGACTGTCATAAGTTTATTGTAGATTATTTTGCCAGGGCCGATACTGAAGTCAAACAGGCCGTGGCCGAGTTAGAAGTTGTTCCAGTTCAGGAGCTAGTCTATGTCGATCTCTGGTGACGATTTCGGCAAGCGCGACTGGCTCGAACTCTGGGTTGACAAGCATAACCATAAGCTTGAGCTAGTACGAACTGTGACCAGTTTTCTAGGTGCAGCCGTAGGTGTACTGGTTGCTTTGAAGGTGTTTGGGTTGATATGAGAGTGTTAGTAGCGTGTGAAGAATCTCAGGTAGTAACAACCGAGTTTCGAGCATTAGGTCACGAGGCTTATTCTTGTGACCTCGAATCATGCAGTGGCGGGCACCCAGAATGGCATAGGCAGTGCGATGTTCTGAGTTTGCTAGATAGTCAGTGGGATTTAATTATAGCACATCCGCCGTGTACCTATTTGTGCATAACTGGTAATAAGTGGATGAAGCCAGAATTTGCTAGCAGATTTCCAGATAGACCGCAGCAAAGACAGGATGCTATTAAATTTTTTCTAGACATTGCAGACGCTAAATGTCCTAAGATAGCGATTGAAAATCCAGTCGGAATAATGAGCACAGTGTGGCGGAAGCCAGATCAGTACATTCAGCCTTGGCAGTTTGGCGAGCCACATGCAAAAAAAACAGGTTTGTGGCTAAAGGGATTGCCTTGTTTAAAACCTACACAAATCGTCGAGCCTGTAAATTTTGTGTTCAAAGATGGTAGAAAAGACCCTATGTGGCATATTAATACACTAAATTTGCCAGCTAAAGAACGATCCAAGGCACGAAGTAAAACCTTTGTAGGCATAGCAAAGGCAATGGCAGAGCAGTGGGGATGTTTGTGATTTTCAGAAAGGTTTAATATGCCAGCCATCAAAAAGTCGCGCGGTCGTCCGCAAGACAGGCTAATTTTACAATTATCAAAAGATTTGGCCGTTTACACAACAGGCTCAACGTGGTCGTCCGAGCACGGGACTAGTATTATGTACACTGATGATATCTCTCAGTTATTAGCATTAGTGCTTAATATGAAAGTCAAAAAGTCAATTGACCGAGATGGTTTATTGCAAATAACCGCTAGTGTAAGCGCAACCAAGAAAGAAATAGCATATAAAGCCTCTGGGCTGCGTGTGGCTAATCCAGCGGTCACAGGTCCAAAAACAAAGGGTCGGCCCCAGGACGTGGTTGTTTTGGCATTTACCGACGGTTATAGCGTAACTACCTCCGAGTCGGAATCATCTTGGATGACTAAGCTAAACGGCAACTCTTGTTATTATTCCAGTTTGGTCGAGTTGTTGCCTAGGCTGTTTGAGAAGAAATTAATGCAGGCGGTACAAGGGCCTGATGTAGATGCTCTGCTGAGGGATGTAGGCGCTGTGAAGAACGATATTCTAAGCGCACTATCGGGCCTAAAGTAGGACTGTTTGTGCCAAGACGGAAGCTAGTCAGCAGTAACACGGTTATAGCCGATGACATTGGCTACATTGAGTTTAGCGGCGGCACTCTTGAGAGGCTGTCTGCTAACAATAAGGTCATAGGGTCTGTAGTCACTATATTATTTCGGTCAAAAATAATGCCAGTGTTCAACGGCAGTTCAAGCCTATATTTTTAGCCGGAAATATCGATTTTATATTTTTGCCTGGTGACAGGCTGTCAGTTGTTTTTGATGGTAACTCGTGGCGTGACGTAAGCAGAGTAGTCGCAAAAGTTAAGGTGCTAAAGAAAGACCCTTATCTTGATGGTGTTTTTGGCACAATAGACGGCCTGATTGAACCGCTGTACGATACTGTAACTATTTCCAGCAATATGCAAGCTAAGAAGAAACGCAATAGGCCGATGGTCGATGGTGTGAATGCATCTTGGGTTCAGGCCGCACGGCTGAGTAAAAGTGGGTCGAGGCTGTCAGAGGCCCAGGTTAAGATAGCCATTGCGGATGTTCGAGCGGACATATCTAAGCCCAAAAAGCGGGTTAAGATCAAGCCTAAGCTTGTACTGCAAAAGGTTGAACCATTGTACAGACGGAAGTTCAATTTCGATGAGTGATATAGAACAATTGCATGCATTTCTAGTTTTGGATAAAGCCTTCATGGACTATAAAAACAGGACTCAGTTAGCCATGCAAGCTGAGGCGGACTCTGCTACTGGTACTGCTAAAATTCCGAAGCGGCCCACGATTCTTCGTAGGTTCAATTTCGATGAGTGACATTTGGGACGTAGTTTTAACCAAAGCTTTCAAGGAATATATCGAGGCTAACAACAAATTGCAAGTGGCCATCACGCTAGGCAAAAAATCTGCGACCAGGGTTTCGGATTCGGTAAGCAGTCTTCAGGTAGTAGATAAAGTTAAGTTGCCCTGTGCAGTTGGGCCACGCAGGAAATTCAACTTTGACGAGTGATAAGGTTGTCTATTATCAGTTTGTTCACGATCATGCATATGCAGATAGTGAAATAATATCGAATATTGCTGTGCAGAAAAATAGTCGATTTATGCTGCAAGAAGTCTATTGCGTAGGCAGCGCTTTGTGGAGCATTAATGGCTTAGACATGTACATGAAGGACGGTGAGACTTTTGATTTTGCTTTTCCGTACTGTATCGATAGTAGTTTTGAAATAAAGTCTAGGGCCAGTAATACAATTAAGATTGTCATTGTAGGTACGGTTACAAGCGAGGCCGTTTTAAGTGTGACGTTGCCATTTGCTAGCATCACTCAGGTAAGTGTGCCGGAGGCTGTCATTGTAAAACGAAAAAGTAATGTAACAAAAGTGCTAAATCCAAGATTTCTTCGTAGGTTCAATTTTGACGAATAATCCATTTGATCTGATTATTACCCAGGCCAAATTTCATGGCTTAGTCGCACTTGACTTCGAGACCACGGGTCTTGATGCCATCAACGACAAAGTTACTGGCGTTGCAGTGGCTGTTCCGGGTTCGTCTTGGTGGATGCCGATTCCTAAAGATGAGCCCGCGATCAAAGTTTGGTCGGCAGGTCTCCAGGAACTTATCGAGTGTGGTGCCCAGGTAGTTTGGTGGAAGTCATGGTTCGACATGGCGTTCTTACCCAGCCTTGGACTGCCTATCTATGATAACCACCACGATGCCCGCATTATGTGGCACTTACTGGAACCTTACAAATGGTCGCCCAAAGGTCTGAAAGCTCGCGCCAAGAAACAGTACAAGACCAAAGTCATTGAGTTCAAAGATGTGGATTGGAATGATCTAGAACAAGTCCGTAAGTACACTACTCAGGATGCCGAGTTTACGTTGTCATTGTACTTGATGGCTCGTGAGCGACTCAAAGAGCAAGGTATGTGGCAGTTTTACCTTGAAATTTATCCAGTGCTAGCAGCAGTAGCCACGGAGATGCGTCTTACCGGAATCAAGGTAGATCGGGTGGAAATTGCGAAGCTAAAAATAGAGTTTGAGAGGGATCGTGATGCCGCGTTAAGTTGGCTGACCAGTCTTGCTGATAAGTATGGCTTGAAGAAGTTTAATCCAGGTTCACCGCAACAAGTGTCTGTGCTGTTGTATGATAAACTCGGGATGGCTCCTCCATTTGCGGATATGCGGGATAAAGGTAAATCTGGGTATGCTTCCACAGGCGCTTATATTCTGAAGTTCATGGCCAGGGACGATAAACGCAGTAGCATTGGCGCCGAAGTCGCCAGGAAGATCCAGGAATACCGTCAAAAATCGAAGCTGTTAAGTACTTATGTCGAGCCAATGATTGCCTTGGCAGCAAAGAGTCCCGACGGTCGTATTCACGCTGAGTTTAACCCAATTGGTACAGATACGGGTCGCTGGTCGAGTTCGGGCGGTAATATGCTAGTTAAGAAGAAGACTAAAGACAAGAAATCAAAGTCAGTGCGTGAAGGTATGAACCTTCAGAACATACCTAAGCGGTCAAAAGCAGGTAAGAAAATTCGTGCTTGCTTTATTCCAGACGATGAAGATAGTGACTGGCTAAAATCAGACTTTTCGCAGATGGAACTTCGTGTAAATGCCTTCCTAGCAAATGTACGAAGTATGATTGATGCTTTCAAATTTGGTAGAGATTTACATGAAGAATTGCGCGTCGCGTTAGATATAGCCCAAAGAGAATCCGCAAAAAATGTAAATTTTGGCATGCAGTATGCGATGTCTGCAAGGCGGTTTGCCCTTATGGAAGGCTACATACTTGAAGAAGCACAGCGATTAAAGCAAGGATATTTCCTGAAGTACCCTGAAATGGCCGAGCATCATGCTAAGACTGATTCACGGGTTTATGGGGACTTGTGGGTTCAGACAATTGCGGGTCGTAAGCACTTTTTGGGATGGTATCCTTTGAAGGGCGGCGAGCGCATGCGTAAGGCACTCAATACCCCAGTGCAAGGCACTGTAGGAGATGCGGTTAACAAGTCACTGGTCGATATGTGGAACTGGCGTAAAATGACTGGAATACCATTCAAGTTCTTAGCCCAAGTTCATGACGAGGTTGATTTGTCCGTGAAAAAGTGCTATGCTTCTATAGTGGCAGATGCTACGAAATCTATTATGGAAAAATCGGTGTCACTAGGTGAAGTTCCTGTCGAAGCTGAAATCAAATTAACAGCTAGATGGTACGTTCCCAAAGAGAAGAAACCAGAACCGATTCGTCGGTTCGATTTTAGTGAGGTCTAAGAATGCTTATGCCTAGTAAGTTGTTACCGACTACAGGTGATGACGTTGTTCTGTTTGTAGTGGAAGATTTTGTTGAGTGGGAAGGCCGAGATGGGCCAACATCAAAATATGAGCCCCACAGAGTCGAGATATCATGCAAGTTTATAGCAGTGCAAGATGGTTTCGTATGGGTAACAATTGATGGTGGGAGCGTTGGATTTCCAGTACCCAAAGTCGAAATCAACTATCTGCCTAAACCGGAAGGTTCAGAAGATGGAAATTAATGAGTTTGCTAGGATGTCGAAAAATCGCGCAGTTAAGAATGATCCAGATGGACGGTTCGATTGGAAATACTACGTTGTAGCCTTGGCCGGTGAATCTGGCGAGATAGCAAATCATCTGAAGAAAATTCTTCGTGGCGATCACGAGTTAGACGCAGACGAGTTGGCCGAAGAAGCCGCAGATGCGGTCACTTACGGATTTTTGTTATTGTCTACGCTCGGAGTCGATCCTGAGAAAGTTCTTCTGGACAAGTACGAAAAAGTCAACAAGCGCATCGCAGCTGGTGGATTCGGTACTAGGCCAGAACATTCAGATACTTTTGAAATCGTTATTAATGGTCAATACATAGCACTGCAAAAATACATACGGGAATTATCCTACTATGATCTAGCTATATTGGCCATGGGCAAACCTAATATAGACGGACTGAGCGTAACATACTCTAAGGCAGTAGGCCCAAAGTCGGAAGGCATTTTAAGCAAAGGTCAGATAGTAAAAATTGCTCAAGGTACTATTTTTAACGTCTACAACACAAGCAACGCCTAAGCGTGGAACCCCGTGCCACTGATCTGATAGGCCGAGTTTTCGGCACTCTGAAAGTCACCCAAAAAGTCATCTCGAAAGATAGGCATGCATACTGGTCTGGTTCGTGCATAGCCTGCAACCAGTCATTCACTAAGCGCACATCCGATCTTCGAAATGGCCAAGGATGTTTGTGTCAAGGTAGCAAGCCAATCAGCCTAGGTGATAGGTTTGGATATCTGAAGGTTGATTTCTTGGCCAGTACCCGGCGAAACCACAAGTACTACAAATGTACCTGCTCGTGTGGTATCGGTACTGTTGTACGAGAAGCGGAACTAAAATCTGGTAAGACAATCTCATGCGGCTGCGCGAAGTTCGCTTTAAGAAACGATCCGCCGCAGGCACCCGAAGGTGCTAAATATATTGCTTTGAGTCGAGACTATTTCGTTCTAATAGACGAAGCTGATTACGTGGTGCTGAACAAGTACAAATGGCACTACAGGAACGGCTATGCCGCTCGCAGGACACACAGTAAGTCAATCTATATGCATCGTGAGTTGATGGTTTGCCCAGACGAGTTGCAAGTCGATCATATTAATCGTGATCGGCTGGATAATCGCAGGGACAATCTCAGGACCGTGACAGCCGTAGAGAATTGTGCTAATCGTAGTACGAGCTTCGAATATGCAGATGAGGTGCCGTTTTGAGTCGATACGGCTTTAGTCGTCCACGGACCAGATTTTTGTATCACACGGCCCAGGAATTGACGGCGATAAGTATATTACAGATCGTAGGCCAGTATCGGTTCCAGACGGCTGGTTCGTTATAGCTACTCCTAGTACACCTTTGTACGGCTGGGTGCCAAAAGAGTATTCAGACGCGTTAATAGAGTGGCAGGATCGATCAGGGTGGGTATGGACAAACAGACCGATTGTAGGTGAGCGTGTAAAAGTTTTTAGCCGGGCAAAATGTGGAGTTTTTAGACTTGAGCATGCGTGGTCGTTAAATGGAAGACGTTATTCGAGTAGCGTTTGGTGGGTTCATAAAGTAGGCGAGACTTTAGTCGTGCTAAGGACGACCCAGGATGTAGGCGATGATGCCAGGTACTATTTGAATCCAGGATGGTGTGTAAAGATATGAGGAAACCATTCATCATAGGCATCGTAGGCAAGGCAGGCTCGGGCAAGAATACCCTGGCACTCCATATTCAGGATTGTTTTGAATTACCTGTGACAATCCAGGAAATTTCTGAAGTCGCCAAAAATCAAGCTAGGCTACTTTATAGATGGGACGGTGTCAAAGACGAGGCCGGGCGGCAACTGCTTCAGGACATCATGGAAGCCGGTAATAAGTACAATCCGAATCTGTGGACAATTTTGCTGGGCGAGTTAGTAGACAGTTTGAATGCCCGTGTAGTGATTGTTCCGGACATTAGGCCCCAGAATCAGGCTGAGTGGATCAGAGCCTGTGGCGGGGTTGTAGTAGGCATTATACGACCGGATAGCGTAGGTCAGGGCATCACTGAGGTCACAGGTAATCATGTGTCGGAGTTAGCCGTGAACGTGACCCTTAAATCAAAGGCCGTCAATGTTATTTTCACCAACGATGGCAACGAAGAGAAGTTGAAAGCATTCGCTCAAGTTGTAGCCGAAAGCGTAAAATTGCTCGATTCTAGTCTTCGGGTTTGAGATTTTGGAGGACAGGAATTTTCACAAGTGGTAGACTGAAGTAGGTCTAATACTTCGAGGAAACTGTGAGCGATACGGTTTGTGATTACTACGACGTAGGCATTTGTTTGCCGGAAGAACAGCTTCAGCAAATTATTCTTAAACTGCAAGAAGCAATTCGCGACCCGAACAAGCCGCACGTAATCACGTTTAATCATTCGTCCATGGCTAAGCCTGAGCAAAACGCACGCTGGATTGTCCGGTGTGAGAAATCTTAGTGCCAGAAATCTATATGCTTCAAGGTAACTTGTTGCCCAAGAAGAACGATTTGCGGGTGGGTAAACATGGTGTGTATCATGATAAGAAGCATAAAACCAACTGGGACGCCTTCATTCTTCAAGCACAGGTACTCTGGAATGGCAAGCCGCAGATCGTGGCCGATACAGTCGTTCGCGTCACGTTTTATAGACGGGACAAGACTCGGGTCGATACAACCAATCTTGCTAGTGCATTCGCGGATATCTTAGAACATGCCGGTGTAGTAAGTAATGACCGATTTTTGCACGTTTGGGCCGATCCAGTAAAACATGACAAGAAAAATCCTCGGGTTCAATTTTGGTTCCAGACGCCAGACTAGACGAGATGCTTGGTTATGCGTATCTCAAATATCTTCATGAGACTGATACAGTTCCCGAGGATGTGAAGAAGCTCGTTAACAATTTGTGCATTTATCTAGGCATATCGGTAGTCCTAGAGGATGCGTTGACGGACGAAGAAAGTGTTGCGCTCGATTGGGTGTACGGGTGTGCTCAACGCGAAATATTTAACTATGCATACAAGCATCATCCAGAAATTTTTGCAGAGTTCTACAAAAAGTTACCCCGCGAAATTGTACAGGCCGCGATAGCTGAAGATCGGAAAGAAACTCAATGAGTTTAGTGCAGCATACCGCATACGAGTACCTAAAATATCTCCGTGATACAGACGGTGTTCCCGATGATATTAAAAGACGAGTTAATCAGTTATGTACTTTTTTGAGTCTTGTAGTAGGTATTGAGAACGATGCTGTAGACGCAGCCTATGCGGCTTTGCAACGCGAAGTATTCAACTATGTTACCGACAATTATCCAGAATCATTCTCCGATTTCTTCAAGTCCTTGTCAAGAGACACAGTGCAAGCTGTACTGGCCGAGGCCCAATAGATGCTACCCGTCTCATTTAATTTCCCACTCATGGATCGATGGTCAGGCTGCTGGTATTATCGCTTGGAAGTCCCACGGAGAGAGTTGTTGAAAAAAGGATTGCCGGTTTACGAAAATGAACCATCCAAGGCCGATATCCAAGTATTTTCCCGTGCGCAGACGCCAGGATGTATTAAACTCATTAAGCGGCTCAAGCAGGATGGTAAGAAGATTGTTTGTGATTTAGACGATCTTATATGGGCTATTGATCCAAGGAATCCTTATAGCGAAGATGTTACACCGTCTTTGTTGCAATACATAGATGAGGCCGTCGGCCTTTCCGACCTAGTGACCGTGACTACCCGGAATCTTAAAAGTGCTGTGAAGCGCCGGTTCCCAGGCAAAAAAATCGAGATCCTGCCAAATTTCGTGGATAAGGAGTTGCCTAGGGAAGTGTCGGCTGTGCCTGAATTAGACCCTGATAAGTTTGTTCTGTTAGCGTCGGGTTCAATTAGTCATATGGGCGATTTTAGTATATTGCCACATATTGCCAAGTTGTTTTCGCCCTCCGAAGTTCAGTGGGTAATGTTTGGTCCAGAGGACTTCAAGAATATCGTCCCAAATGCGATTTGGATTTCTGTGCAGAAGACTTACGATTATATAGCAACGCTAGTCGATTTAGGGCAACGGTTTAAGACAATCGGTGTTGTGCCCCTCGAAAAAAATGCGTTTAACGAGTCCAAGAGTCGCCTAAAGATGGTAGAATACGGTAACGCGAGTATTCCAGGCGTATATTCATCTGTCGGGGAATATGCAGAAACAAGACGCGGAGAAATGGTTCCACCCGACGCGCCCGCAACGTCCTGGGCCTGCGGAATAAGATTAGTAATGGCTAGGCACAAGCAGTTATCGAGCGCGGCAAAACAATCCATAGAGAATTGTTGCACAGCGGATCTTGGCGTAGGAATGTGGGAACGAGCGTATAACCAGTTAGGCGGCAATTAATGGCGTGCCAGGTTTGTAGTAATCAGCCCTATCATTGCAAGCAGTGTATGAATCAAGTGCTCCAACAGATCAAGAACGAAGCCGATCAACTGGGTAAAAAGCAAGCACTGTTGATTACAACGCAGAATGATTTGGTTAAGCAGATCCCGCCGCGTATTGTAGCTATTGAAAATACAATTAAGAAGATTATTGCAGCTAGGCCAGCATTTAATCAAGCTACTCCAGTTAGGTTTATTACGCCTGGCAGTCAGGTTTCTGAGTTTGATCCAAACACGGACGTAGAAGGCCCAACCGCTTACCCAAGAGAGGGGTAGTTAATGCAACCATTGTATGTATTGTACGCGGCACTCGCAGTATTCACAACTTCATTAGCCTTGTTTCTACTCACTAGACATATGTGGAATGGTCTAGACGCCCGAATCGACGATTCTGGTACGATTGGCTTTTCCAAGATAGACGAAGCAAATGTCCGAGGCCGTTTTGGCTTGAACGAAGCCGTGATCGATAAGTCGGTTGTCAAGCACGATGTTCAAAAGGCCAGGTTGGTAAAATTAGAGGCATATTTCAAGGCAGACTATTTTGTGGGGGTTAATTAATGCAAATCTTTTTACTCGTAGTTTCAGCAGTTCTTCTATTTGCTTCGCTCAATTTCCTGTACAAGGGCTATCAGCTATACAACAGGATCACTTTTAGACTGAATATTACGGCGCTGGGTCTGACCGACGATAACCAGTTGTTTATTGAAGGTATTTCGCGGTCGCTAGCCAATACCCAGAAGTGGGTTGGCGAAGAGCAGCAGATGTTTGATTCCAGGCTGAATAGGCTGGAAGCCTTAGCGGGCGCACAAGTTCCTCCCCAGGATCGCATTGCCCGTCGTCCCGTGGCATCAACGAATGCAACCAAGGGTGTAACCGCTGGGATAGGTGGCTAAGTGAAAATACTGGTCCTCGGTAATGGCTATCTCGGAAACAGGATAGCTAGCTACTTAGGTAAACAGCATGATGTAGTGCTGGCTATGAGCAGGATATACACTACCAGAGACGTGCCCATATGTATACGCCGACCTGATGTAGTCATCAACGCCATCGGCCGTACAGGGTCGCCTAACGTAGACTGGTGCGAAACTCACAAGGAAGAAACCTATGACGCTAATGTGACGGTGCCTATGGCCGTAGCCACAGCCTGTAAAGCTAGGGAAATCCCCGTGCTGCATCTGAGTTCAGGTTGTGTGTTCTACGGTGAAGCACCCGATAAGCGCGGCTGGACAGAGTTAGACAAGCCTAATCCGATATCGTATTACTCGCAGACCAAAGCAGCAGCCGAGGAAGGATTGAAGGCTTTCAGTAATGTAACCAGTTTGCGGATTAGGATGCCGATTGATCACGTAGTCTCTGAGCGCAATACGATCTGTAAGCTACCGAAATACAAGCAAGTCATCGATGTAACGAATAGCGTGACTGTTGTGGATGACTTGCTTGAAGTCATTGGTCAGATTTTGGATAGACTGCCAGGTGGGTTGGTGCATGTGACAAATCCCGGAGCGATTTCCCATCGAGAAATTCTTGAACTGTATGAACAGCATGTTGATCCTAGTCATACTTGTACTTTTATTGACGAAGATGCTTTGGTGGTGACTAAGAAGAGATCTACATGCGTTTTGCAGACGAAAGTGTTGGATAAGTTGGGAATCAAGATGAGAGATGCGAGGGTTGCGGTTGAGGATAGTATGAGGAAATTGGCTAATGTACGATCTTAGAGGTAAGCGTGTTCTGGTTACAGGCGGTACCGGATTTTTAGGCAAGCACTTGGTCGAGTCTCTTAGAGAATTAGGCTCCGAGAGTGTCGATGCTTATCCGTCATCGATGTTCGATCTTACAAAAGATCGCGATGTACTGGCTATGTTCTATACCTCAAGACCTAATGTTGTAATTCATGCAGCCGCCGACGTAGGTGGAATTGAGTACAACAGAGATAATCCGGGCAGTATACTGTTTAACAATCTGACGATGAACACTTTAGTGACTCATTATGCTCAGTTGGAGAAAGTGGACCGGTTTGTGGGTTTGGGTTCTGTGTGTAGTTATCCTAGGTACGCACAGATACCTACGTCAGAAGATAGTTTTTGGGCTGGGTACCCGGAAGAAACGAACGCACCTTACGGAATATCTAAGCGAGTTTTGCTATCTCAAATGCAAGCTTACAGGGCTCAGTACGGATTACAGGGATGTTACTTGGTTCTAAATAACCTGTATGGCCCAGGTGATCATTTTAACGACAAGATGTCCCACGTCATACCCGCAATGATTTACAAGGTACATCAAGCTAAGGTTTGTGGTGAACATAAAGTTGTGTTCTGGGGCGACGGTACTCCAACACGAGAATTTTTGTATGTTAAGGACGCCGTGTCGGGTATTATCAAAGCTTTATTGCAGTATGATTCTTCTGAGCCAGTAAATGTAGGATCGTCCGAAGAAGTTTCAGTGAAGGCAACGGCTAATCTTATAACAAAGTATATGGGGTTTGACGGTGAAGTTATTTGGGATAAGTCCAAGCCTAACGGTCAGCCGAGGCGCTGCTTTACATCAAACAGGGCTTCAGAACGCTTTGGATTTATTGCGAGTACGTCGTTTGAAGACGGGCTTAAGAGCACAATCGATTGGTATTTAGCACGTGCCGATACCTAATCTATCAGAGCGTGATTTCAAGACAGTCTTAGAGCAGGTGCCTCTGATTGTCGTGGATGTTTTGATCAAAAACGCAGATAAGCTAGTTCTTGTGAAGCGAGGATCGGAACCATTCAAAGGTAGTTGGCATATACCAGGTGGCTTTTTAGTTTACGGCGAAGATCCACGGGAAGCAGTTAGTCGAATTGCTAAAATTGAGTGTGGTATAAGCAGTCTTGTGATAAGCGACCTAGTTGGTGCGTTTTCATTGAGAGACAAAGATCCTCGCGGACACTTGGTATCACTATTTTATACAATTGAGACTACAGACACTCCGGTTTCTAGAGAAGGCGAAGAAGTAGCCTGGTTTTCGTTCAGGGATTTGCCAAAAGAGTTGCTTTGGTATCATCGGGATATGATCCTTGAGACATCGCAGTGAATTATCCGCTGGCTTCTAATACTTGGGATGAAAAAGAGTATCAAGCTATTCTGCGGGTATTGGCCACAGGTCAGCTTACAATGGGCAAGGAAGTTAAAGAGTTTGAGCAGCAGTTTGCCACCTATGTAGGTTCAAAGCATGCTGTGATGGTCAATTCAGGGTCATCGGCAAATCTCGTGGCTGTGGCCGCTTTAGTGAATAGTAAGCTACGAAACAAAGGTCGAGTCATAGTCCCTGCTACTGGGTGGTCCACAACATATTCACCATTTCAGCAGTACGGTTTTGATCTCTGTGTAGTAGACGTAGACGATACTTTCTGCATCAGTGTAACAGCCGTTGAGCAAGCTTTGGTGAAGCATAAGGACATTGTAGCTATCTGTGCTGTTAATTTGCTTGGATGTCCATCTGATCTTGTTGCATTACGAAAATTAGCGGATCAATACGGGCTAGTTTTGTTCGAAGATAACTGCGAATCGCTTGGTGCAACCTTAGAAGGTAAGCAGACAGGTACATTTGGAGAGGTCGGAACATACTCGTTTTTCTATTCTCATCATATAACGACCATTGAAGGCGGTATGGTAGTAACTGACGATGAGACACTGTACAAACTAATGCTTATGCTGAGAGCCCACGGCTGGACCCGCGATGTGGAACCCGACGATGGTAGCTTTGATAGTAAGTTCCGATTCGCAATACCAGGGTATAATTTGCGGCCTACGGAATTACAAGGCGCAATCGGTAAAGAGCAGCTAAAAAAGCTGGATGGGCTGGTCACTGTCAGACGAGTGAATGCTAGGAGATTTACCGAGAGGATGTCTGGCATTAGTGGTGTGACTGTGCAGCAGGAACGTGGTGAGTCGTCTTGGTTTGCTTTCGCGGTGCTTTTAGACAAAAGTGTCGATAGGTATGAAGTAGTAAAAAAGCTGGGGTTATGTGGAATAGAGTCGCGTCCTATTGTAGGTGGTAATTTTGTGAACCATAAGGCTTCGGAGCATTACTGTTATACAGTCGAAGGACCGTTAACTCAGGCTGATAGATTGCATAATCGCGGTCTGTACGTAGGTAATAGCGGAATTGATCTGAGCGAGCAAATAGATTTGCTGGCAGAATGTTTGGAAGATGCTACCAAAACTAGATAGCGTGTTTGTCATCAACCTTGATCGTCGTAGGGATCGCTGGGAACAAGTTCAGGTAGAGCTACAAAAGGCCGGTATAAGAAAATGAGTCATGTAGACGTAATTATTCCATGCTACGATGATCCTAAGCTTAAAGCAACTGTAGACTCGTTGCTATCTCAAGTAGAAGTAAATTTAACTATAACAATCGTGGATGATTGTAGCAGTTTACCTGTTGATTCACTTGAATTTCCAGAGTGTAAAGTGTTAAGGCATCAAGTCAATAGAGGGCCAGGGGCCGCTAGAAATACAGGAGTCGCTAATACGTCTAGTGAGTACGTGTTTTTTTGTGATTCTGACGTGGATATGCAGCTAGACGGAATTAAGAGTTTAGTGTCGGTGATGGACCAGAGTCCTAATGATGTATCTGTCGTGTATGGCGATTTTATATGGGACGGAAAAGACTGTAAATTAGGGCCTTATGACTATCAAACAATGCTGAAGGGTAATCAAATTAGTCCTATGTCATTGATAAGGCGCAGCGCTATGGTGGAGTTTAAGGACGGGTATTGGGAAGACTGGGACTTTTTTCTGCGCTTATTAAATACGGAAAAACATCCCAATAGAATTGCCCTATATATGCCAAAATTGATATTTGTTACTAATGGCAGACGAAGATCATTAAATCCTCCCGAAGCTAGAGGCACACCTGATGGAGTAGTGCTTGTCTGATAACCCCTTAATATCGATTGTAATGCCTGTTTATGCAGCAGGCGGTATGTACAGAGATTTTTTAGGCAAATCTCTGTCGTCTATAATGGAACAGAGCATCCGTGATAATGATGTGGAGGTTATTGTATCGGATCACGATGATAGTGTAGATGTTTTTGATTATCTTGGAGCGTGGAAATATCAGATAGAAAAAAGGTTTCGCTTCAAATATATTAGAAATGCTTACGGGCGGGGTAATATTGCTATAAATACTAATGTGGGTATTGGTCAGGCCACAGGAAAATATATTAAAGTCTTGCACATGGACGATTGGCTGACTAGCGAAGAGTCTTTATCGGTATTAGCCGATTATGTTAGAACTACTAAGTGTTTGTGGGGGTTTTTATCATTTGATCATTACACAGAAGGTAATATAGACAGATTGATAGTTCCTACAGAGGACTATTTTTCAAAAATTGGATTTTGTGTAGGTAATCCTAGCACGTCTTTTTTTGTGAATGACAATAACTTTTTCGATGCCAACTTAGTGATGTTACATGATTTTGAAATGCACAGATATCTGTCAGCTAAATATGGTAAACCAGCAGGCATTATAGGGGACGCTAAGATAACCATAAGAATTCACGCTGGACAGGTGTCGAAAAAATATGATATAGTGTCTTTGGACATTGAACGTAAATATTGTAATAATATGGCACCAGATCGACAGAGTTATTCTGAATTCATTTTGCCCAAAGTTCTAGGCTAGTATAATGCCATTAAGTTTGAGTGTGCTTTCGTCTCCTTATGTTATTAATTTAGACAGACGGCCAGATAGACTTATTGCCGTAAACGATGAGTTTAAGCAGATAGGGATAACTTCGTTTATAAAAGTACAGGCCATAGACGGGCATGGTTACAAGGATATGCTACGTTTAGACGGGCAAAGGGTCAAAGCAAATGAGGTAGCATGTGCAAAGAGCCATCAAATAGTTTGTAAGTTGGCAAAAGATGAGCATAAAGAGTTTTACACGGTGTTTGAGGACGATGTAAAATTTCATCCTCGATTTAATGATATAGCTCCTGGTTTTTTCAAGGGAATTCCTGAGTACTGGGAAATTATATACTTAGGTTGCAGTCACAAAGAACCTCCGAGTAGATTTCATTCTGTGGCCGCTAGGGTTACAAAAGCATTTACGACGCATGCTATGATAATTAACAAGAGTATATATGACGATTTAATAGTCTTGTGGGACGGGTCAGAGATAGCAGATATAGCACTTGTACATATACAAAAACGCGGACACTGTTATTGCCCAATCCCACAATTGGCTATACAACAAGAGGGATACAGTGATGTGCTTAATCGGGATGTTAATTATTGTACAGAATTTTCTTGGCACGTTTAGGCAGTGGCTAAGGGATGATTACTATTCAAGGGTTTACTAAATTTATTGGCAATACAGCTTTTCAGATAGCAGCAGCGATAGGTGTGTCTAGGTTAAATGGCGATGAAATTGTTTTAGTGCCGAAAACATGGGAATACAAGAAATACTTTAAGCACGAGTTTAAGGAGTATGCTGGGGAGAAGATACAGTACATACACAAAGATCCTGGGTTTCATTTTACGCAAATACACTACCAGCCGGATATGGCAATCGATGGCTATTTTCAAAGCCATAAATACTTTGAGCATTGTGAACAAAAAATATGCGAGATGTTTGAGGTTACAGACGCCGTAAAAGACTTATGCAGAAACACTATTAACAGTATGAATAGATTTCGCTCCGACGGTAATTTGATAGTTGCTATACACGTCAGGCGAGGAGACTATTTAAGGCTACCGAAGCATCACCCGGTACTAACAATGGACTATTACAATACCGCAATAGACATTGTGAAATTGAAGACCAGGGCGCCGTGTAAGTTTTTTGTTTTTAGTGATGATCCTCAATGGTGTAAAGATAATTTTGTAGGCAATGACTTCGTCATAATGTCTGGCAATATCGATATTCAGGATTTGTTTTTGATGTCTTTGTGTGATCACTTTATTATTGCTAATTCGTCATTTTCGTGGTGGGGACACTGGTTAAGTAAAAATGTTGACAAAATATGTATCGCACCCAAGAAGTGGTTTGGCAGTGCATATGCCGATTGGGATACGTCTGACTTGTATATGCGAAATATGATAGTTCTGTGAGTCTGCCTGAGGTTAGAATCATTGATAGTCAATTTGCACACGCAAAAGGCGGCATGGGCAATGGCGATGTGTTGATTTATCCAAGTTATTTTTCTTGGTATCGAGGCTGCGATCAAATAAGCGAGATCGCAGTTTTAACTGAATCATCTTTTTATCTGGTTGATCAGCAGCCAGAGCGGGTAAAGATCGGTATTATTATAGAGCCTAGGTGTATTAGTCCTCAAGTATATTCAAACGAGAGAAAAATATGGATGTCGTCGCGTTTTGACGTGGTCTACTCGCACAATGTCGAGTTTATTAATAGACAGGTAGATATTAGCACTAGGTGCAAGTTTTTGTATTATCCGCTTGCCGGTACGTGGATATATCCAGATGATCAACAAATATACCCGAAATCGAAAAATGCAAGCATTATCGTATCGGAGAAGCGAAGTACCGAAGGGCACAAATTACGCCATGATATCGTTAGCAGATTTGCAGAGAAGTACAAAGTAGACGTATATGGTCGAGGTTACAATAAGATCGATAGTAAGCTTGAGGCTCTAAGAGATTACAGGTATTCAATAGTTGTAGAAAATGAGCGATCCGAAGGATGGTTTACAGAAAAAGTGGTAGACTGTATTGTGTGCGGAACTATACCTGTGTATTGGGGAGATCCTACAATAGGTATTAGATTTATGAATATTCCTCAGTTTGACTCCATAGAGGCATTAGAGAACATGCTGTCTGGACTGACCGATCAAGCATACACTAATAGCCTGAGCCTTATAAGGAGTAATTTTGATAGAGCCAAAGAGTATACGAGTACCGAAGACTGGCTCTGGAATAACGGATTAGGTGATATATAAAAACTGAAGACGAATACGTGTGGGACCAGTATACAAAGGAGTACTCTGAGCAATTAGCACAGATTAAAGGTATTGATGGCCAGGACTTCTTTATTTCTAGGTTCGAGGATCATAGCGGTGACATCGTGTTTTTTGATAATCTGCACTCAAACTGGAAAGAGATATATGCAACAGCTTATAGACTAAAGCCAAGTAATATTTTTGAGGCAGGTTGCGGTGGATGTTATCACGTAAAAAATCTTAACACCATACTTCCAGGAGCCACTGTTTTTGGGTGTGACCTTTTACAGAGTCAGTTAGATTTTGGCCGCAAATTTTCCGATTTGTCAGATGAGCAATTTAATAGATTGACTGTGTGCAATCTATTAAAAGACGTGCCAGCCGGTAAGTACGATTTTGTATTTACACAAGCGGTAGTTATGCACTTGAGTACGAATAATGCTGTGGCTTTTTTGAGGTCATTAGCTAGTATAGCTTCAAAATATATTCTACTCGTAGAAGGAGTTAGAAATCACGCTGGATGGTATGATCTTGTTAAGAGCACTCTCCCGGAATTTGAGTTTAGTACTACAAGTAAGTATATCGACTATGGTGTTTTTTTGGTTCGAAAATAAATGTATAAGCGCGTGTGTTTGATAACGCCGCCGTCAGAGTTTTTGATGGATCAACGGGTTTTTATGAACTTAGGCATTTTGAAGGTGGCTGCGCTGCTAAAGGCGGGACGTGGTATCCATTCGCCAATCCCCAAAAATGTTTTAAGCGTGACTGTAAAGAAGTCGATTCCGGGCTTTAAGCCAATTAACCTCGTTGATCGGATAAGATATGTCTAGCAAGTTACCATTTCCAAGAACAGATCGTGAATTCATGGATATGTTTCCGAACGAAGAAGCATGTCTTGAGTATTCATACAAACATAACGTACAGAGGTTTACTGCCATTTTGAGTTGTTGCGCTTTCCCTGCAATGTCCCCGTTGTACCCAATGAAAGAAGAAATTATGCATGACGGGTCGCTAGATAAAAATACATTGTCGTACGGGCTGTCAAAAAGAGTGGTGGCAATACAGATAGAAAATTATAACAAAGAGTTTGGTACAAAGTATAACTATGTAACTCCTTGCAATATATATGGAATCAGTAATAAAATTGGCGAAAATAAAGGTCACTTTATTACAGATCTTATTAATAAAATTAAATTGGCAAACAAAAATGGAGATGATAAAATAAAACTATTTGGCGATGGCACCCCCATCAGGCAACTAATATATGCTTGTGATCTAGCTAGAGTTATAAAAATTATGATAGAAAAAGATATAACCGATTCTTTTAATATTGCGGCTGATGAAACTTTAACCATTAATGATATTGTTAAAATTGCACTTAGGGTCACTGATTCTGAACACCTTAATATTGTATATGATACGAATAAGCCCAACGGGCAACCGAGGAAAGATTTAAATATAGAAAAATTTAGGAAAATATTACCTGAATATAAATGCACACCCATCGTTGAGGGATTAAGAATTTATTACGAAGCAGTTAAAAATAAATAAAACCATGGTTCCATTGATGAAGCTTAGTCCGCACATCTCTACTGGTAGGTCAGATAGGTTGTATTATTTGGAGATTCTTTATGTTTAACACTACGATTAGTATTTATGCTTCTCACGATGCTAATGTCTGCTTTAAAGCACCTGATGGGCAGTATAGAATATACGAATTGGAGAGGCTAACAAAGCAAAGATATTATAGTCTTGATACAGATACGCCTAGAGGGCGTTATGATACACTTGTTAAGATGATGTATGAAATCAATAGGGACTATTCAGATGTTTATTTTGATAAGTGTTTGTACGGGCATCCAATTTTACCAGATACTAGAGGGATTGTGAGTTTAGCACTAGAACTAGATAATTTTCACGATGTTGGGCATCATCTGTCTCATGCGGCTGGCGCATTTAGGCTTTCTGGTTACGATAGTGCAGTGATTTTATCTTATGATGGTGGGGGGTTTGATAGTGATACAGAGGCTTATACGTTTAGGATATTTTTAGCAGACAAAATATCCAATACGTATAAGCCTCTGTTTAACAATACGATAGATAGGCAACTAGACTTTGGTCGTCCTTATATGACGATTCCTGTAGCTATGTCAGAAATACGAAAAGGCAATTCTCTTTCTTATGCTGGTAAAGTTATGGGATTAGCAGGCTATGGTAGTGTTGTGCAAGATTGGGTACCTTACGTAACTCAATATTATCGGGAGGGTAGTTTATGGTCAGATGAGCATATGCAGCATCTTTGTTGGTTAGGAGATCGCATAGGGCTTGATTTGTCAGAAAATGCACAGATGGGGCAGCCAGCTTATGATTTAGCAGCAACGTCGCAGTATGTGTTTCAGATGTTAGTCATAGAAATACTAGTCATGACCTTAAAGAAAGCTCAAATTAGTAACACGCCTTTATGTGTTACGGGCGGATGTGCTTTAAATGTGTTGTTGAATCAGAAACTCCGGGAAATGGGTTTTGAGGTATTCGTTCCACCTAATCCTAATGATTGTGGACTTGCTTTCGGACAACTTATGTTGTTGGAGCCCCCACAGGATACTCCGGTTGTTACATATACAGGTGTTGGGTTATTAGGTAATATGCCTGTTGGGCAGTCTTATACCCCGGCCGATCTAGCCCGATTAATTTATGATGGTAAAATAATCGGTGTAGCCAGAGGAAGATCAGAGTGCGGACCCAGAGCGTTAGGCAATAGAAGTATACTCTGTGACCCCGCTAGAGAAAACATGAAGGACATTTTAAACAACAAGGTTAAGCACAGAGAGTGGTTTAGACCGTTTGCTCCAGTAGTTAAAGAGGATAGGGCTAATGAGTTTTTTGAAATGGGGCACGGAAACTCCCCATTTATGTCTTTTGCTCAAAAAGTTAGACCGGAGTGGCAGAAGTTAAAAGCTATAACTCATATCGATGGCACGGCAAGAGTTCAGACTGTAAGCAAAGAGCAGAACGATTTTTTGTATGCGTTGCTCGACGAGTTCGAAAAACTTTCTGGGTATCCCGTCCTGCTCAATACGTCCTTGAATATTAAAGGGGCACCTATAGTAACTTATATTGAAGACGTTATCAAGATACTGCATGAGACAGAAATAGACTATGTTGTTATAGAAGATGTGTTGATAGGCAAATGATCTCCCTAGTAATCCCTTGCTACAACGACGCTCATAACCTCCCAAAACTCGTCCAATCAATTCGTACAGCGTGTTCTTTTCCAGAAATAATCGTGGTAGACGACGGCAGCCAATGCCCAGTTCCGCCTTCGCGTGACTACAAACTTGTCAGGCAGGCTAATCAGGGTCCAGGAATAGCCAGGAATACGGGTGTAGCGCATGCAACGAGCGATCTTGTGTTCTTCTGCGACTGCGATATTCAACTCGCCCCAGGGATTTTAGACAAGTTACAAAACAGGCTAGAAAGCACGCCAGGAGCGGTGTTGGCGTTCGGAGACTTCATCTGGGATCGCACAAAATTTGTCCTTGGTCCGTACGATTATGGTAGAATGTTAATAGAGCCTACGATTTCGGCAATGTCGTTAGTTAGAAAATCAGCTTTATTGCCATTTAGGGATATGAAATATGAAGACTGGGATTGCTGGTTGCGCATGTTGAATCCAGAAAAGTATTCAGGTCGCACGGCAGCCTACTTGCCTGAAATAGTGTTTGCTACAAAAGGTAGGCGTAGGTCAAAGAACTTGCCAAAAGTACACGGCACATCAGAAGGAGTCATTATCAATGGCTAAATTGCTAACAGTAAAAGAATACGAGAAGCTGCCAAACGGCACTAGACTCAAAATTATCACCGGAAAAGTAATCATCAAAGGTAAAGATCGCGTAAATAAGAGTGATCTTAAGTTTGGATTGCTGCCCATTAGTTTGGCACCTAGGACACGACGCAAAAGTCGTAAGTCGAAACGCAAATCTAACAGAAAGAAATAATATGGCCAGCCAGAAGGAAATTTTGCTTGAGATCGCGAGAAAGTATTTGGGTATACAAACGTTTGAGTCTACAGGCGGTAGGGACATACTGGATATTCGTAATCAATCTACTCGGGGCATAAGAGTCGCGCTAGAAGCCGCGTTTCAAGCAGGCCGAGAATACTATGTCAGTCCAGTACTTCGTAAACGCAAATCACCTCATGGAAGGAAGTCGTAAATGTCTCAAGAACAAGCGCAAATTTGTCCATTAACATTTGCACAAATTCCGATTCCGCGTCAGACAGGTTCATCAATTCTAACGGGCGCCCCTGGGTCAGGCCAACAGGGAATGACACTGGAAATCAATCAGGTGGCTAGGCCGTGTGTGGGGGAGGCTTGTTTGTTTTACATCGGTCAGACTCGCCCCGATCAACCATGTAGGCTGATAGCTCAACAGGTTGATACGGAGCAGTTGTTGGTAGAACAGAAGAAGACCAATGATTTGCTGGGTAATCTAGTCAAGTATCTTGAAGGTAAGTCCAATGGCTAAGCCAGTACCTAAGAAGCGAGAAAAGGTCGGTCTCGGTGATCTTGTCAAGAAAATGCTCGATTCGGTGGGCATAAAAAAAGATTGCGAGCCATGCAAGAAGCGTCAGCGCCTTTTAAACAAGATTAAGTTTTGAGAACGCTAAGTCATGCCGAGCCAGGTAAGATATTCGATCTGGCTGGATATGTTGGCCGAGTCAGCGTCTTTGATGGCATTTGGAAAAATTGGTATGATGCCAAGGATAAAAAGCGCGGCCGAAATCGTACGATAGCAGTATGGCTCACGGGAACAGACCCTAGAGACGGTTTTGAGACCGAAGGCGAGCCACGAGAGTGGGGTTTCGATTTCAGTCGGCAGCCAGGTACTTATCTAAATGTAGTGGTAGGTACATCGGAAGATAAGCCCGTGGATTATATTCAGTGGAAGCGCCAGCCAGATGGAACCATACAAAAGTCCTATGACTGGGACACATCCGGTTTAAAGTCATCATACAGTGATGATCGTAGTTATGAGGATCGCGGTAACTCACCCTATTTTGCGTCGTTTCCTGCTCTGTGGACAGCGGTTTCGTTAGACCTGTCTGAAGTTGCAGCAGAAATGCAGGCATTTCTTAGGCAGAAACCTTAGTGCCAATCAAGCGCCGTGGTTCGCCTTTGTACGAAGCCAGGTCTCGTTTGCACGATGTTACTGTCGTGCAGACCGATCATGGTGTTGCGTTATTAGTGGACGGTGTTCTTCGAGCAGTTGAATCCGACGAGAAGAAGTTCTTTGCACATCTAGTTTTGCCAGCAATGGTTCAAGCAAATAAACTAGACAGGGTGCTTGTTTTGGGTGGTGGAGATGGGCTAGCTACTCGGGATGTACTTAAATTCAGTCCAGTGGCAGTGACAGTAATCGATCCCGATTGTGTGGTTTTTGGTATCGCTCAAAAAGCACCGTTCACTGCACTGAACAATTCAAGTCTCACGGATGTCAAGGTAACTAAGCAGTGTGCTATGTTGGATAGTTACTTGAAGGGTGTGTCTAAACCCTTTGATGTTGTGATTGTGCATCTTCCAGATCCGACGACGGATATTATAGCAAAATTATATAGTAGTGAGTTGGCTGGCCTGTTACGCAAGTCAGTAGTCAAGGGTGGAACTCTGTCGTTTGTGGGTACCATGAAAACCGGCCGCGTCGAACCTGTGATTGCTGGACTGGAAAAACTGTTTAAGTACAAGCAGCTAGTTATCAAAGAAATTCCGTTGTACGGTGAGCGCAAGTTCTTGTTAGTCAGCGATTTAGAGTTAGTACCGAGAAGAAATCCGATTTAGTGGCTTGAAATTCAGTTCATTGTAGTGTAGACTTAAGTGATGAGGTCAATTCAGGTTATTCGAGATATGATCGCCAGTGGCGTTATTCTGGACGCAGCCATGGGCGGCGCGACAGCGGTAATTTACTACACAGAGCCGTTTTCAACTGAAGATATAGATTTTTTTGTACTCATTCCAGAAGGTGGATCGCCATTTCTTCCTTTGGATGGAATATATAGGTACGCTGAGCAGCACGGTTTCAAGACCAGTGAAGAACATATCTTGATCGGCGACGATAAAGTTCAGTTTTTGCCTGTGTTTAACAAGTTAACTGAAGAAGCCGTAGCAGACGCCTCGCGGTACGATGTCGATGGTACTCAAGTCAAGATATTATCACCCGAGTACCTTATTGCTATCATGTTGCACACAGGACGGCACAAAGATTTTCTTAAGTTAAGACTGTTGTTAGACCAGACGAAGATCAATAAACAGAAGCTAAAGTCCGTTTTGCATAGGCACAAACTCGAAGATGCCTGGAAAAAGTTCAATGCGTGATTACACCCAGATTGAGCATTATATGAAAACGGTACTGTTTCCTGCAAAAGAGAAGTCTAGGCAGGAGGCTGCTAAGCTGCCGTTTTCAGAGAAGATGCGACGAGTTAAGCATATGCAGAGTAGGATAGCTTCGATTAAGAGCGCGAAGAAGATTTAATGCCACAGGAATTCTTGGGAGAAATTTAAAGAGAAAATGATTCGCACTGTTAAAACTCCAACATTATCGCTCTCATCCGGTAAAGCCAATACGATTCAAAATCTTGCGAGAGCCTACTTTCGAGAGAAATCTTATTGGCTTGAGCATATCCC
>OBEQ011264246.1_pt1 | contig 62033 bp, 55 predicted proteins | sample 1670901 | NCBI WGS metagenome assembly OBEQ01 (sample SAMEA104232315, study PRJEB22302) | groundwater metagenome | biome: forest; feature: aquifer; material: groundwater | place: USA | collected 2011-08-07 | depth 5.4 m
CAATAATATAAATACTTTAACATAATTGCTAAAAGGTATTGCAATCAAATGCAAAATTTGTTAAATTAGGTAATATTTCAATAATTTTTAATTATTTCTAATAGAGTTCAATATAAAATTAATCGCAAAAGTGACATGATCATGAGGCATAGTTACTTGCAACGACTCAGGGGGGGCGCCACCTGTAGGACAGGGGGGGCTGCAGCCCCCTAAAAATTTTTGGGCTCAACATAGATATCCCGCTCTAGCGTTTTTTCCCAATTGCTCCGGGTATATTCGCCACTAATGATCCGGGTCAACTGCAGAAGGCTGTTGTAGCGTTCCACGGTGCTGAACTGAGAATCCGCAAAACCGGCATCTTTCAGAAAGTTAGATAACGTTTTCGCGTTGAAATAAAAATAATGATTAGGATCGTAGTGGAATCTTTTGGCAACGTAATTGTCGAATATCTTAATTCTCCAATCATCCTGACTGGGAACTTCCCCTAAAAACACGCCACCAGGAACCAACGCCCGCAAAACGGCAATGAGCGTTTCTTTCGGTTGAAGAATGTGCTCAAAACAATGGAACGTCACCACTAGATCAAATTCATTTTTTAAATTCAGGTCTTGGATGGGCTTATCGAGAACACGCAGCCCCTTGTTCTTTGAAAAATTAACAAATGCTTCCGTTAATTCAATGCCGCAAACCTCATAGCCTTCCGTTTTGAGCTTCTCTACTAATCTTCCGGAACCGGCGCCAATTTCTAGTATCTTGCCTCCCCTCGGAAGCACGCTTTTTATCCATTCGGTTCTTTTGTTAGCGTCTTTAATAATGACGGGGTGGTCGTAATTGTACTGCGGAGTTTGCGCGGGGAAAGCGCTTCTGGTTCTGTAATCGTGCCGATAATGCTGAATGATTTCGTCATCGGTCTTATCCAACTCCATACATACAAGTTCACACTGTTTGCAACGCAAAATATTGATTTGCTCAAAACGCGCATGGTTAAAAATGATCTCAGAATCTTCTGAAGAACAAAATTTGCAGATTTTGCGTACTGCGATTCCTTGCATGAGACTCACATCTCCAAAACTTTTTCTATCCGGTCCGTATCCACATACTCTCTAGCTTGCAGGAAGGTGTCCATCGGCATCGCGCCAAAGTTTAAGGCCTCGCCTTGCTCGTTGTGTAGCACCTTTGTCGCGTCATCGAGCTCCAAAACATAGGCATGGAAAGCGTCGTCACAAATAGGTTCCCCAAATTCTCCGAAGGAAATTCCAAAATTCTTATTAAGCAGGGACCTGCAGGCTGAATCCTTAAACATAGCCGTTCCGGGATAGGCCGTTGCCGTAAACATTTTTCTATTGACACTGTCGTAAGCAATCTTATATTCGGGCGTCCCTGGAGTTAGTCCTTCCGTCATAAATTCCTGTTGCCATTTGATAAACGCGACACTTGTTTTTAGATCGTGCAGAGTTTCACCCGGATAAGCCATGATCCAGGTGCAATTAGCGTGAATTCCAACCTCCCGGCACTTTTTTATACCGTTGACCATTGTGGTGGCGAATTCATATTCTGAGCCGTTGACTCTCATTTTGGTCAGTCCATTTTTTAAAATAAAGCCGCCCTTATTCATTCTCTCCAGTATTGTTTTAGAAGCGGATTCCGCTCCAAATCCGATATAAACACACCCGGCTTTAGCCATATCCACCGCTCGCTCATCCGCCTCGTCCAAACGGGCATGAGTTCCCCAGCGCACGTCGATTCCATACTCATTGAAAATTGGCAAAAAATCGGCCACGCGTTTTTTGCTCACCGCGAAATTATCATCCGGAAAGCCAATAAAATCTACTTTATACTTATCAACATATTCCTTGGCTTGCTTGGCGATATGAAGAGCTGAGCGCACGCCATAATTGCGTTCACCCTGCGCCCCGCGATAGCAAAAAGCGCACGCGTAAGGACAACCACGACTACTAACTGTCGTTAAACTTCTCTCCATCGTGAAAGAAGTCGCCGAACTGTTGTTGGCGGCAACCCCCCACACGGGAACCTTAATGTAGTCTTCTAAAACATTGTGGCCATAGGGATCGGACTCCAGCAAATCCCAAGCCGCGTATGGCAACACATCTAAATCCTTAGGCCTATTGCCGGCATAAATAAAACGATGCCTGGAATTTTTTTCGCCAATATAATAAGGACTTAGTTTATTGGATACGATCGCTTTTCTGTACCCCAACTCTTTGATAAGCATCGCGTCTCTAGCGACAGCCAAGATAACATCATCCCCTTCGGAATGCCCGATCCAATCTAACTCGTCCATCCAATTGAAAAGCCCTTCCTTGAGCTCCGTCACGAGTCCGCCCCCTGATCCCAAAAACGTCCGAGGTTGGAATTTACGAACAAATTTAGCCACCACTTCCTGCCATCTTAAAGTCGTAATCATGCCGGAAAAAGCAACAATATCCTGGTCACCTTTTTGGCCAAAATGCTTCTCCAGCATCGCTTCCGCTTCCTCGTAGTTTATAAGGCGATGCGGAAGTCCTTCCGGATGCAGTTTGGGATCGGTAGGCATACGGTACGAGTTTAAATCGATAATTGAAGGTTCCGCCCCATATTTGCGCAAAATAGCGGCCAAAATCGCAGGTCCTTCGGGAGGAGTGTTAGGTTTAGCTGACTCCCGCAAAGGCATATTAATGAAGGTCACCTTCAAACCTTTTAATTCATTGGCGCCTATGACGCCTACCACATCGGCCGGATGAAGCGGCATCAATCCTACGTTAATCACAATATCCTCCTATTTAACAACAGTCAAATAACAAAACGTACTCAGATTTTATCAAAAAATGCGCTCTCATCCTTCGACAAGCTCAGGATGGGGTCATGCACCCCTCAGGATGAGCGGGAGCCATCGCTTGCTCGAATAGCATAAACCGCAAGCAATAGAAAAAGCAAACTCGGGTAAACGTCGCGAGTAAATTCTTCAATCAGCTCAAAAAATAGAAAAACAAGCAGCGGCCAGCTATAAGGCAACAAGCCCTTCGCAAATATCTTACGAGCCATGTAACCCGCGAGAATTAAAAACCAGAAAAAACCAAATAGGCCTGTTTCACAAAGCACGCGAAGGAGTAAATTGTGGGGGTGATCGCTGTGCGGCGTAATCGTGTACTTTTCTGTGTAATATTTGTAATTACCAACACCGACGCCAAAAAGTTTATGTTGGCCCCAAATATTCCACGCCTCTTGCCAAAACTCAAGGCGCCGCGAAAACAGGGTATTAACACCTTCCGCGGTAAAAACTTTTCCGGAAACCTCTTGAAAAGATTCCCTCATGCGCGGTTCCCGCGTCATTAAAGCAACCGAGAAGGCGAAAAAAACACAGCCTGCCAATATAGCGACTCGCGCGCCATATTCGCGCCTAACAAAACTATAAAAACGCAACACGTAGACACCGCACAGCATAATAAGAGCGATACGAGAATGGGAAAAAATGGTCGCCATTAAGAAAATAGCCTCTACGACAACGGCCTTCCAAGACTCGAAACGTTTTACAACCAATCCCAGCACACTGCTAATAACCATGCACGCGCCTAAAACTGTTGGGTGCTGCAAGGTAGATAAGGACCTGCCCTTGAAATAGAGCTCCCCGTTAGCCGCGCTACGAACCGTTCGATTTAAGAAATGCCACAGAGGCTGAGAGAAATGTTCCGCAACCCCAACGATACCGATCAAAATCCCAAACGCGTAGAGCGCGTGGGGAATAAAGGTCCAAAGCTCATCATCAGGATAAGCTAGAAAAAATAAAAATAGATAGAAAAAAGAAGCGTAATAGAGCAGTTGTTCTAAGCCGGGACCTCGATAGTCATTTAAAGCAACCGCTAGGCAGGCGGCGCCAAAAAACACACCGCTAGCGACAAAAATAGCGCGATACTCTTTCCACAGGACAGATAATTCGCGAGAACAAAACCACCACAAAGAAGTCAAGCAGAACAAGGGGATGGCTAACCTGGCGGTTGTCCAATAGAACAAAAGGGGACCCACGCTCAGGCGAACACCTCGGATTTCAAAACACGTAACGACCAACAACGCGACCAATACGCAATGAGCGGATCTAATCGTCAAAAACCGTTGCTTCATATAAGTCACGCGCATAAATCATAAAGATCATTAGCTATAGCGCCCCAATTATATTTTTTTTCCAAAAGTGCCCCGGCCGCGCCCGCGCGCTCACGAGCGGAAGAATCCCTCAGCACGACGCGGATCACCCGCGCGATGTCGACAACATCCAAAGGGTTAAAGTAATGGATGGTGTCACCGAAGAGCTCCTGAAAGGGGTTGAAATACGCTCCCGGCAAATTCTTACAATCAGAAGCCGCCACGGGAATCCCCATGGATAACGCTTCAAGAATAGGCAATCCAAAGGTTTCTTCAAGCGAAGGGTAGCAAACCAGCTTCGCGCGCTCATAGAAATCGCGCAAACGAAGGTATGGCAATTTCCCGGTGAATTGTATCCGATTTCCGCTGGGCAAATCCTTTTTTAAGCGAAGCACTTCGTCATAGTACTTTGGACAAACGGCCTCTCCAATAATAAGCAGAGAATAGTCTAGACCATCCCGGGACACTAGAGAATCAAACGCCCGCATTAGGCGGTGCGTATTTTTGTATGGTCCGATATTAGATACGTATAGGATATTGGCAGAGGCGGATTTCCCATCAAACGCCAAATCGTGTTTGAGCGATCCCATCGCCACCCAGCCATGGGGAATAACTCTTGTTTTGGCGGCAGGTATGGCAAAGAACCGACAGAGTATTGCCCGCGAGTTATCCGCGAGAAACCGTATCGCGTGCGCTCTACGCATAGACAAAAGACCGAAATATTTCAACAATTGGTTGCGCAATCGTTGCCGCCAAGACCAAGAAAAATTAACTTGCGAAAAAGGGTTCGCGTTTTCGAAAGATAAAATAAGTCTACAGGGCGCAAGCACAGATACTGTGTTCAAAGAATAAAGCGCGCTCAGTCCTAACGCGACAACGTACACCGGCAATACGACCTGATCCAAGAAAAAACGCGTCAACCACGATTTGCTGTTGAACGGAAAAGAAACAACGCGAAAACTTTTTGGTATGCGAGGCAAAAGATCAGTTTGAACGCCCGATATAAAAACGACACAATTTGCGTCGCTTTTAACTTTTGATAACGCTTCCAAGAAATGAATAGAGGCGCTGACTCCTCCCCCGGAGTGCGCGGACAGAAGATTGATGCCAAGCTTCATATTGTGATCACAGACTCCCTAAAGCACGAACCGGCTTGCCATAGAGAAAGTCGAGTCCGCCCGAAGCGGCCAACCTCTGATACAACAGAGGGGCGTCCAAGTCCATGGGTTGCCTTAACAATGCCCATCGGGAAGTATTTGGAACATTGATTCCCCTTAAACCACTGCAACAAAATTCATATTTTTTTCGAATAATCTCCATGGAATTCGCGTCGATACTACCCAAATCTCCAAAAGGATACGCGATCCATCGCGCGGAAACTCCCAGCACTTCCGCTAGGCGATCCGCCGAATTAACTACCTCTTTTAATCGCTCGGCTTGAGTCAATTCTGATAATCTCGCGTGATGCAAGGTGTGCGATCCAATGGTATGCCCCTGATCCGCTAAAGCCTTAATGTCCCGCCAACTCATCAAACTCATACTCTCCGGAAGCGCCTGAGCCTGCAGTTTGCCATCAAAAATATACCGCGCGATAGCTTGACGTTGCTCGGTTTGCTCCATATCCACTATGCCAGGACACACGAAAAAAATCGCTTTTATGCCATAAGAATGAAGCACCCGGCTAGCGACCAGAGCGTTCGATTTAAACCCATCGTCAAAGCTCAGCAAACACGGAATTTTTCCGCCATCGCTTAAAACATTCCCGCCGTTTAACCTCGCTTCGGCCTGCGCGGGAGTAATAACGCCACACTCCTCCAACAAGCAATCAAGCAACCGTTTCAAGGCGTCGTATTGCGTTTCAAGAACATCGTGAAAAATCAGAATCCGAAAGGCGCCGGGAACGGACGGTCCGCTGAACATCCTAAAAAAATGACGCGCGTAAAAATAGGGCGGAGCCAGCGTGTATCGTAATCGCATAGCTTAAGCGGAAGGTCCACCTGCTTTACTACGAGCTCTTCGCACCTGCCACCGAACCAAACGGCTAAGCACAGCACCACTGCAAGCTTCCAATTCATTGGCAAAGCGATAAGCGGTGCCCCCGCAACCCATTTTGAAATGCAGTATACCCGCCGGTGAGCGTTCGGTATCAGCTCCTCCTAAGTCAAACCACCGATACCCCCGGTTCTTCATTTCACATATCGCGCGCCAGAGCAAGAAATGACCCACATTAACAGAGCGTCCGGCGTTGTCCATGACACCGGCAAGATATTCACAAATTTTTCCATATCTGGCAATTAAAACTCCTCCAACAGCCTGCCCATTGTGTTTACCCAAAAAAACCAATAATTTCCTATCGCTTGGCAACATACCCTGCAGAGTCGCGATCAAATCGGGAGTGATGGTTGTGTCAAATTTTCGTTCCTCCAACATGCGCTGATGCTTCTCGGCAAAGGCGCTCATGGTAGCGGGATCGAAACCTATATGCTCCTCGATGCCTAAACGTTCAGACTTGTTCAGGCAATTACGCCATTTTTGTTGCAGCTGACTACGGAGTTGATCCAAGGGAAGCGAAAGGTCTAAGCGAATAGACGCCCAGCCCGAGCAATCCGTTGATTCATAACCCAAAGATCGCAGTTTGGAAAAATCCACTTCCTGCGCGGGCCAAGGCAAAGCCAAGCGAAGGTACATGCGTTTTTGATCAACCCAATACCCTTTTAATTTTTCCATCACGGACAAAAATAAAGCATCGTTCGCGGAAGAAAACTCACCCAAAGGCCCTCCGTTAATCCACACCAAGCCTTTGTCAAACTTAGGCACCAAGCGCACGATCGCCTGCGCGGCGGCTACAATACGTGAACCCTCAATAAAAACCAATCGCCGGGCCTTCCAGGAACCCGTCAAAACTTTGGCCTGCGCGTACTCCCATGTTTGGGCTAAAGTGAAATTGGGAAAATCTGAAACCACGCCATGCCACGAATCGGCGGAAAAATCTCGAAGCTCCGCGCGAACCATTTCTATCTAAACTCTCTCCACGAAAAATATTTTTCGCAACTGTTCTCCCATAGCATCGATCTGGCCAATACCCAAACTTTGGTGGATGGGTATCGTCAACAAATGGCCATAAATCTTAATAGCGACATTATGAAGCGCCGGCGCCGCCAAAACCTCCGGCGCCAAATCCGGCCATCGGCTAATCGGTATACCCAAAGATTGTGTTTTTTTGATAACTTCGTCGCAATCTAAATCCGTCAACACGGGAAACACGTAAGGGCACACCTCCGGAGGCAAAACGCTAAAAAGCGGGCGAACGAACGAACAATCCGCCAGCCACCGTGATAAGCGGGTATAGTTATCTCGACGTATTCGCAAAGTTTCATCTAAAGTCGCTTCAAGAACTCCCATCAGCCGCAAAACATAAGAGCCGCAACCCCCATTATAGAAAGCGGGTAAAGTCTCGCGAAATGTTTCCCGGGGCAATGCTAAGTTTCTGTTTCTTAGCATATGCCACGGCAGGCGCAAATCAGTAAATATTTTTTGCGCGAAGCGGCGAGCGGCCCATCGCGCGGTAACGATATTGGCGCCGGCGGACCCCAAGTCTTTGACAAAATCTTTTATTCTTCCGGAAGCAACCAAAAGGCCGCCCGAGGGAAGAGCCAGGATTTTCCTGGGACTAAATATCACAGCTTCCCCCGCCAAGCCTATGGAGGCGCTTGGCAATAGGACGTGCGCCGCGTCTTCGATAAGAACAATACCTCTTTGCGCGCAAAAATTTTGGGCTGTTTGCGTATCGTTAGGAAATCCGAAGTAGTGAACAAGCACCAATATTTGCAAACCGGTTTCCTGTTTAAGCCAATCCTCAAAAACACTCCAATTCGGGAAAAGATTCTCGAGTACCGGATAAAATCGGATCTTAACGGGCAATGACCTCGCAAAACCCAGGGCTTCATTGCAAAAATAGTCAGGAATCCAAACAACGCCACAAGAAGCGCCCGAGGAGTCTAGAGTAGATTTAATTGCCGCGGCTAGGGCCGCGCTTCCTCTATGGTATACCTTGGCCACGGAATCTGGCCGAGAACCAATCCAACGGTTCGCGCTAAAAGTAGGCCCATTGAAAGCTCTGAGCCAATCGCTAGCTTTAGGCAAGGGCATATCCGCCACAGTCCTCATGAACTCACCCCGCGCGACTTTGCCTTTAGGCGTTTGAGAAACCAAGAAAAGTTCTTAATTCCCCAGGGAGTATCTCGGCAAACATCCGCTAGACATTGAAAAACCTCTCTCCATTGAGCGCGTGATCCATAAAAAGCAACTAGCCGCAAGGCAAATAGAAGGACTCTGAATCTGGCCGCTTGCTTTACCCCTAAATCAAGGCCCGGGTAGCGCGACCACTGCTGATACAACCTCCGATGTTCCAATAAAACAACTTCTCTGGCGGTCTGCGTGAATTGTTTGGGATGCACTCTCCACTTCGACAAGACCTGAGGGATACCCAAAAAATCGCATCGGAAACCCATTTTTATAAAAAAGTCGTAATCTGTTATAAAACGAAAATTGACGTCAAATCCACCCACGGCTAAAGCGATTTCTCGCTTAAAGAAAGCGGTTTCCGAATCGACGAAACAGCCGTGAACCAATAAATGATTGCCAGCCGCGCCGGCGCGCAAATCTAAAGCGCACGGATTAAAAGAATCGAACTGCCTTCTTAAAACCGTGCCATCATCGCTAAAATGCTCGGAGTTGGAAAAAATAAAACCCACGCTGGAATGCCGTTCAGCGGCTTCGATTTGAGTTTCCAAACGTTCCGGCAAGCAAATATCGTCATGATCAATAATGGCAATCCATTGGCCGCGGGCAAGTTCTAACACCTTGTTGCGGCTATAACCGAAACCCTGATTAGTCTGGTAGTGATAGCGAATAGGATGACCCTGTTTTATATAAGAATCGACAATAGATTTGGTCTGGTCCCGGGAACCATCGTCCACAATAACCAATTCCCAATCCCGATACGTTTGATGAATAATGCTTTCTATAGTAGCGCCGAGATACCGCTCCGCGTTGAAAGCGCAAATTACAACACTGATCTTAGGGGTCATAGAATTCTCTTTGTGTAACATAAACCCGATGAAGATCCGGTATTTATCGAAGCAGCAAAGCCGGTTCTTTGGCGGTATTGGCAGTAATGTAACTACGCAAAGCCGCTTCCCAATGCGGCATCTTGTTCAATCCCAAAAGATCCAATTTGTAACTACGCATAACTTCGGATCTAGGGCGCGCGGCCGGCAAAGGAAACAAAGCGCTAGAAACAGGCTCTACTCGCACTCTATTGCCCACGCCCATGAATTCAACAATTTTGCACGCAATCTCATATCTCGAACAGGATCCCTGTCCGCATAAATGATAAAGACCGTAGCGATACGTCTTGACCACATCAATTAAATTACCGGCAAAATCTGATGTAAACGTGGGATTGCCAAACTTGTCGTTAACCGCCTTAATTTCCTGACTGCCCTGCAAAATCTGCTGAGCCACCTTATAAACGAATTTCTTATCTATATTCCAACCGCCCACCATCCAGCCCGCCCGAAAAACAAAGTGTCTTGGATTTAATCTCTGCGCTACTTGCTCTCCGGCAAATTTCGTTTGACCGTAAACATTAATAGGATCGGGCTGATCAAATTCGGTATAAGGATCAATTTTCGATCCGTCAAAAACTCCCGCCGTGCTAATGTATACCAAAGCAACGTTGTATTTCTGACTTGCTAAGGCTACATTTTCCGTACCCAAAGCATTCACACGGAAAGCATGGTCCGGCCGCTGTTCGCATAGATCAACGTTGGTTTCGGCAGCCAGATGGAATATAAAATCCGGCGCGTGTTCCTTTACCATTCGATCGACGGCGTCAAAATCGCAAATATCTAGACTTACAACTTCTTTGGAGGCAAGCAAATCGGCCGCGACAACACTATCCCGGCGCTCTCGAAGCTCACGGCATACCTCAACGCCCAACATACCGCTAGCTCCCGTGACTAATACTTTCATAATTTTAAGGGATCTCCACTTTTGAGGAATCGCCAATCATAATGCGATACGCCTTGGGACGCGTTTCCAGTTTAGACACCTCGGCCCCATGACCTATAAGCGAACTTCCGATCCTAGAGATGCCCCGAACCACAGCGTTGGGCAAGATAATCGTGTTTTCAACTTCACTGTTTTCAACGCGAACATTCTGTGCCAGCGAGGTAAAGGGGCCAATGTAAGAATCCTTGATCACCACCCCTTCTTCTATGCTCACGGGGCCGCGAATGGTGCTATTGATGATCCGCGCGCTAGCGGCAATCGAAACTCGTCCTTCAACGCGAGAGGAATCATCGACGTTTCCGTGGATCTTGGGTTCGATAAGCTCCAGAGTTAAACGGTTTGCCTCTAAAATATCTTCCAGTTTGCCTGTGTCCTTCCACCAACCGGAAACCGTGTGAGCTGTAACGGTAAATTTACGATCGATCAGACCCTGTATGGCATCGGTAATTTCCAATTCTCCGCGCTTAGAAGGACGCAAATCCTTAATGACATCAAAGACATTGCGATCAAACATATAAACCCCAACTAAAGCAAGATCAGTTTTAGGATGCTGGGGTTTTTCCTCCAAATGAACCACTTTGTTATCCCGCAGTTCCGCCACGCCAAACTGATTAGGGTTTTTTACCTTAGCCAATAGAATCTGCGCGTTAGGCTTTTCCCGCTGGAATGAATCCACCAAAGAATCAATGCCGTCACAAAGCAAATTATCCCCTAAGTAGACAACAAAATCGGAATCACCTAAAAAATCCCGGGATATCTTAACCGCGTGAGCCAGACCCAAAGGGGCTTCCTGCGCTATATACTCCACGCTTAATCCCCACCTCGATCCGTCTCCCACGGCGCTCATGATTTCATCTTTCGTTTCCCCTACGACAATACCCACATGATGAATACCCGAGGCGGCTATAGCTTCTAAGCTATAGAAAAGAATTGGCTTGTTGGCTACCGGCAACAACTGTTTGGCGGCAGTATAGGTTAATGGTCTTAAGCGGGTACCTTTGCCGCCGGAAAGAACCAAAGCTTTGAGCGTTTTGGCGCGAACCGCGTGAAGACTAGATTTTTCGTTACCGGTTTTCTCTGCCAATGAAACGGGAGGCATTATGACCTGAGAGCGGCAAGTCGTGTCTTTTTTTTAGCAATGCCGCCATTTGCCTTATGCGGCTTGGGTTCGACAACGTAGCTAGCTACTGCCCGCGCCAAGCCCTCAGAAAACGAAATAGAGCTGGTCCACCCGAGTTCTTTGCGGATTTTAGAATCATCTAAAGAATAACGACGATCGTGCCCCGGTCTGATATCGTGATCTTCAATAAATTGAATCAAGCTTTCCGGCTTGCCCAGACATTGCAAAATTGAACGAGCCAAATCGATATTCGTTATCTCGGAATCCCCGGCAATATGGTAAATATTCCCCGCCACCCCCTTGCGCATAACCATGTCTATGCCATTACAGTGGTCCTCAACGTGAATCCACCTTCGCTTATGTAAGCCGTCTCCGTACACCGGCAAAGGCTTATTCTCAAGAGCCCTCTTAACAAAAACCGGCACTACTTTCTCCGGAAACTGCCCGGAACCGTAGTTATTCGTCGTTCTGGTAATTGCGACCGGAACCCGGTAGGTCACGTGATAGCTAAAAGCCAGGGCATCCGCCGAAGCTTTGGCGGCTGAATAAGGATTACTCGGCTTGATAGGAGCGTCTTCCGGAAAATGTCCTTCCAAAATTGGGCCATAAACTTCATCCGTTGAAACCTGAACGTACTTCTTTAGACCGGGAACAAGCCGGGCGCACTCTAATAAATTGAAGGTTCCAAGAATATTGGTTTTGATGAAAGGTTGTGGGTTTTTAATGGAGTTGTCCACGTGGGTTTCCGCGGCGAAATTAACAATATAATCCGCGCCCCGGATTGCTTTTAGAACTTTTTTACGATCACAGATGTCAGCCTTAACAAAACGGTATCTTGGATCACGTTTTACATCCCGCAATCGATTGACATCGGCGGCATAAGTAAGCTTGTCGATATTGATAACCCGCGCATTGGGGTAGCGTTGAAGCTGAAAACGCACAAAATGAGAACCGATAAAACCGCAACCCCCGGTTACAACAACAGTAGAAACGTCACTAGCCATAATTTGGAAGTATTATAGTACCTCTTTGAGAAATTGGACCAATGGGCCAATCGAATTAAACTTTTATTAGGCGGCCGGTGCCGGATTTTCCGGCCGGCGAAGAGCCGATGAGCGCGTTCTTATCCTCTTGCTGGCGCCAATGCTTGACCAAAGTTTCCGCTATGGCTAGATCCTCCGCGCTCCTAACTTCGATACCGGCCAAAGGACTGCTGACCTGATAAATCGCCGTTTTACCGCCCAAAAGCAGACCGCCTCTTAAATTATGGGGCAATGTCACGCAACCAAGGCCCCGCAAACTGAGATAGCTGGGCTCTTTGAACTTACGGGGAACGTCTTGCGCGGCATCTATAAGCTCCAGGCGGCCCTCGGAACTTCTCCAGATATGCCTGTTTTCTTGCTTGCAGGCAATCACGCAATCCAAACCCTGACGCACCAAACTCTCAACCATGTCGTCAATTAAACCGGCAGGCCGGAACGGAAACGTGGGCTCCAAAGTAACCACGACGTCGGGAAGAATGGACACAGACTCCATCTTCTCCAGGGAATAGCGCAGAACTTCCTCCACGCTCACATATTCTTCGGATAATGCCGCCTCTCTCATGAAGGGAGTTTCCGCCCCCAACTTACGGGCCAAATCGGCGGTCTCCGGCGAGTCCGTGGAAACAATTATTTTTTTAATCCATTGAGACTCCCGCGCGCTCTCGATCGTATAGGCTAGAAGCGATTTATCCCCCAGGCTACCGGTTTGCCCCTTCACCGGAATGAGGGCTACGACATTTAAGTGCTCTAAATCATGCCAACCATTGACACTGTCGCCTAACTTCTCCAAAATCCGCACCACATTGGCACAGCGCTCGGGATTGCCGTCTTGATGGATGCCGTGATAATGATAAGCGCTCGCCTCGGGCTCATACGCGAGATGATAACCCGCGTCGATTACCTGTTTAGCCCAGATACGGTCTTCAATATTAGTCGCGGCCTCATCAAAAGGCATTTTTTCCCACAAGTCCCTTCGAACCATGCTGTTAGCGTTATGAAAAAAGCTGTCTTTGACTTGAATCTTTTTGTCCAAACCGAACACAACGGCTAAATCTCTTTTATCTGAATCCGGAGTAAAAGCCAGAGGCTGTTGCCGGCCATACACGCCAGCTATTTTTTCGTCCTTAAAATTTTCAATTAATTTTGAAAGCCACTGACTGCCGATCGGAATGCAGTGTCCCGAGAGACATACGATGTATTTTCCGCTTGATTGCCGAATACCTAAGTTCAGCGCCAAACCGGGTTTGTAGTTTTCGCATGTAATGATTTTCGCTAATTTAAACTGAGAAGCCTTCTCCACCGTTTTATCCTGACTGCAGTTATCCACTAAAATAACTTCAAAGTCTTTAAAATCCTGGGAGAATACGGCTTTGAGGCAGGACACAATCCAGCGCTCTTCGTTTTTGGTGCGAATAATAATGGAAACCTTGGGCATATAGGTAATTATATGTCAGCCGGCGCCGATGGAAAAGGCAGTTTGAGATGGGAAGCCAGTTCCCGAAAAGCCTTTAAATCGCTTTGCGCGAAAGGAATGCCCAAACTTAAACGTTCTTTTTGCGTTTTTTTCTCCGGATCTCCGGCGACCATGACAGGGTGGGAGGGATCTAGGGGGGGCTCATTTCTAATTTCATCCACCATCTGTTTCATCCGAGATTTAAACAAGGGCAATTCCATAAAAAAGACGGGATTAAACACGCAGAAAAAGTGTCCCAATTTTCGCTTCCGCGAGATAGGATCGGCGTACATACGCACGATACTCCGTCCAAAAGGCATTCCCGTTAAAACGCCGCATAAAATTTCAACCATCATGCTAAGCCCGTAACCTTTGTGAAGCCCCGCCGGAACCAACGCGGATGTTTTGTGCGCATCGGTCGTTTCGCGTCCCTGGGCATCCACTCCCCACCCCGATGGAATGGACTGATCAGATTCTCGCCTCTGAAGAATTTTATTCCACGTGGTGATGCTTGTAGCCATATCCAGGCAAAACGGCTCTTCCCCCTCAACCGGCGCCGCGAAGGCGATTGGATTGGTGCCCAAATACGCTCTGCGTCCCCCAGTCGATAAGAGTAAAGAATCCGCATGAGTAAAACTTAAACCGATCATGTCTTGGCGAGCGGCCATCAACGCAAAAAATGAGGCCGTGCCAAAATGAGAAGAATTTTTAACGGCTACCGCGCCCAAACCTGATGCTTTAGCTAAACGCATAGCCTCACGTACAGCTCCGGCTCCGGCCGCGTGCCCGAAAGTGTCGTCAGCATCTAAGATGCCAGCTGACGGGGCCGTTTTACTAAAACTCATTTTTGGATTTGGATTTAAGCGCCCGGCGGCCACCGCGCGAAGGTAATGAGGCAAAAGCCGGATACCGTGAGAATCTACACCGCGCAAAGAAGCCTCAATCAGAGATGCTGAAACATCAACGGCCACGTCTTTGCGCACTCCTGAAAGCTCAAGAGCCCTCAAACAAAAATCTTTAAGCGGCAAAGCGGGTACTTTGACCGGTTCAACCATCAGATTTATCTTCGAATAGGTCTTGAAATAACGATGGGGCGATTGGAATCCATTCATTGCCGCGCTTCAAGCTTTTGGCGGCGCACTCAATCACGGCGGTCGACACCAGCGACTGCTCAAAGGATGGCCGATTGAGAACCAAGTCCGCCCGGCTGATACGACCCCCTTCTAAATCACGCACATCGGATAAAAATTGGCGCACAGACGCCGGACCATAGCCGCGAATTTCCATGTGGCCCGCGGCGGTTTTATAGGTCTGGCTGAAATAAGGATTAATTTCTTCAATACCCGCTTCCGTGATTAACTGGACCCCGCGGTTTTTCTGATCCGCCTGATACCGGCCTAAACTGCCCACAGCTAGAATCTTTTGATCCGACATGGCGGTCGTTGTATCGGGATCGATCCAATTCGTAACAATAATGGATGTAAATTGTTTAGCGCTTTTGGGGTGTTTCCAATCCACGACGACTTCAATCGCGTCCCATTCCCCGCCACGACTTCCCTTTTGCCCCATAGCCATTGCGCGCACGGGCAAAGCGCCCGTGGCAAAATAAATCAAATCCGCGTAATGAACGCCCAAATATTGAAAGACATTGGTTTTATCCCGCCAGGCGCCGAAAACATCCTGAATAGAGCGCCGCTGACTAAACTCCACTAAAAAATAAAGCAAATCGCCCAGCCGGCCGTCTTGAATTGCCTGCCTCATCAACAAATTAGACTCGTCAAATCGTTTATGCAGTTCTACGGCGCCATAAATATTTTTTTGGCGGGCCAAGCGAATCAATTTTTGAGCTTCACTCACGGTGGGCGTGAACGGCTTGACAACTAAGGTATGCAAACCGGCTTGGATCAAATCTCCCGCGATACGCGCATGCAAGTGATCGGGGACGCTCACAACGGCGCAGCCGACACCGTTAAGACGGCTCAAGACCTGCCGATAAGCAAACGGGTTTTTGCCCTTTTTAGGCCAAAATCGCACATCAGCCGATATACCCAAACGCTTGTTGATCTGGGTTAATTTGCGTGAAGCCAGAGCCACGCTGGCCGATGTAGTCGCGGCCACATGGATCACTCCTATTTTCCCTTCCGACTGATCCTGTGCCAGCGTAGGCAACAGGGTGCCATAACCCGCCGTGCCTTTACCACAGACATACATGCCGGCACCCACCACTAAAACGGCAGGTTTTATCTCGCTCACGATTTCGTCCTCGCCTTAAAATATTGAACGGGCGAATGCGCCGCGCCGCGCGCCTTAAGCAGGCTTTCAATCAATCTTAAATCCTCTTCAGTTTTAACAATCATAGAGGAAAGCTTACTCACGGGATAATAGCCCACCTTGCCTGAAAGCAGGGCATGACCATCTTTTTTAAAATTCCGCATAAAAACTTCACTACGCCACATCATTATGGAATAAACGAAAGTCTGCACAGGAGTTAAATCCTGGGTCCGGGCGAATTCTTCATCCACGCAAAAATTAATAGGCCGATTCTCAAAAACCGCGTGTACCCGGTTGTCTTTCACGGTGATGAGCGAATCCAAGTCTTCCTTTATAAAGTAATTCACCGCGTCCTTAATCTCACCGGACGTTTGCAGGGGCGCGGTAGAGTTGACCCATGCCACGGCCTCCGCGGGATATTGGCTCATGAAATCGTACACCACTTGATCCGACTTTGTTTCTGAAGAACCGAGCGCCTTAGGCCTTAGATAAAACTCGGCCCCACCCTCCAAAGCTATGTCCTTAAACACGAGATCATCAGCATTAACCACAACGCGGCTAAAAACATCGGACTGTTTTGCGGATTCGACCACGTAAGAGATCATCGGACGTCCGCCCAACAAAGCCAGGTTTTTCATTGGCAGGCGTGAGCTTCCTATTCGGGCGGGTATCATGGCAACGATATTCATGAAATTAAATTATTCATATGGATAAGTCTATAAGATTTTAAATTTAACAAAACAATCAGCGGGTATATATTGGGGGTTGTGATCGTACCGTCATGCATCATCGCGATCACCGCGGTGAAAACTACCATCGAATAAATAATCGCATTTTCGTGGCCGATTTTCTTGGCAACAAAAACAGGCTTAAGAAAGCGCTTAAAAATAAAAAAAGCGAGAATGGCGCCGAACGCGGTGACAAAGTTAGAAATATCGTTTTCCGCGTAAAATCGATTGCCCTTCTGCCACCAACCATGTTCCCCGATGGCGAATCTCGCCACGACACTCTTGGCGCTCATCCCTGACATATTGCCGTACTTGTTCGGCAAAAAGGCGGCAAGGCTGTCTTTGGGATAGGTCATGATACGCTGATAAAGAAACGCAATGGGCGTTGGATTCAGGGCCGCGAATGCCACTAACCCCGCGAAAAACAACGGAATAATAAATTTCAACACCCCTCGATTAAAGTAGAACTCATAAAACAACACGGATATACAAAAACTAATAATAGCCGTGGTGGAAACGCAATTGAGCAAGCTAAACACGGCGAGCGCCAACGGAAACAAAAGAAGCTTTCGTTTCGAACACCTCCACCAGACATAAAAAAATATAGATGCCAGCGCGAATAACGCGCCCATCTGATAAATCTGCCCCAAAAATCCTCCCGTTCTCAACCTGCCTCCCGCTCCATAGGGAGTAAACTGCCTCCAATCGATAAGATTGCCGTCGCGAATATCTTCGGCGTCCCTTTGGTAACCCGTCAAGGTATAGTACTGAAGAACTTGTTCGGAACTAACAAGAATGTCGTCAGTAATTCCATAAAGATGCGTGTGGAACAAAACATGCTCGCCCGCGCCATAGATCGCGATCAACAAAAAAAATACCGCGAGCGTTCTTTTTACGAACTTGTCCGCGGCATAAGCCATGGGAGCTAAAATGAAGGGGAGGATAAACACAAGAAAAACAATGCGGGCATAATAAAGATCGTGACGAATGAACGCGACCACTAAAAGCAGAGAGCCGATGGCCCCAAAAATAGCCTCCCCCCTACTCATTCTTCCGCCATACATTAAGAACGTGAGCAAAACAAAACCCACCGCCAAAGCGGCCAGCATGGGTATAAAGTAATTTGAAACGCCCGATATGCCGGTCGTGTAATAAATCAGCGCTCCGACAATACCCTTGAATGGATAAAAAACACAAAGCAGCCAACTGCCGGCAAGCGCGACCTTCTTGGTATCCGGGTTCAAAAGACGGTCCAGCCCCCATCAACCACCAGGCTGGCTCCGTTCATGTAAGAAGATTTGTCCGAGCACAGAAATTCGATGGCGCTTAAGAGGTCCTCCGGCTTTCCAAGCCTGCCCAAACTGCACTTGCTTTCCAAAATACTTATGAAATCATTATCCTTAACTTTGTTTGGACTCTGCGCGTCCGCTTGCCCAACGGGTGAGGCAATCTTGGGAAAAGCGCCGGGCGACAAACAGTTGCAACGGATATTATATTTAGACCAAAAAGAGGCAATGTAGCGGCTCATACCCAACAAACCATGTTTCGCGATGGGGTATATGATGGGATTAAAAGCGCTTCGCCCCTCGTACATCCGATAATCCGCTACCACGGAAGAATACATAGAAGTGATATTGATAATATTACCCTTGCGTCTTTCAATCATGCCCTTGCCAATTACCTGGGTACAGACTAATGGCCAATAGAGTCCGGATTCTATACCATGCAGGAAAGTTTCTTTAGTCAAGTTCTCTATCCGACCCGAGGGATGATTGAATCCTGTCTTCGTTGAAAAATCAAAAGAATTGTTGACCAAGGTATCGATGGACTGGTTATCACGATTTAAAGACTCTAAAGTTTGAATTAAAGCATCGGTATCATAAAAATCAACGGTAACATGATGAACTTGCTTGGCGAATTCGGGAGGCACAACCGGTTCTCGTCTTCCCAGGTTAATTAACGTAGCGCCACAGGTAAGAAGGTGATTAAACATCCCTCCCCCCAAGTGACCGCTGGCACCGGTAAACACAATGGTTTTACCGGCTAAAGATTTTTCAGAGGTCACTTCTTTTACCAAATCGCCACCCCTCCGTCGCAAAAGAGATTCTGTCCCGTAACATAATTACTCATTGGGTGTAAAAAGAAATCAATCGCGTTGGTCAGGTCACCCAATGTCATGATTCTGGCTAATGGAACTCTTTGGGGATACTGTTTAACCACAGACGGCGATTCCAATTCCAAGAGAGGTCCAAAAACTAAATTATTGATTAGAACACCGGAACTTCCAAAATCCACCGCCAAATGACGCGACAGGGCGGCAACGGCCGCCATAGAGCAGCTGTAAGCGGCCAACGCGTAACAAGCTTTCGCGTTATCACCAGAACCATTGATGTAGTCCTGGGGACGGTAGGGATCAAAGGCGAGATTGCTCACTAACTGCACGATTCTTCCTTGCCCGCGACTGCGCATCTTTTCTCCAAAAATACGACAGAATAAAGTAGCGGACAAAAGATTTTCATTTAAAATACTTTCCCAGTGCCATTTATTGGATTTATCGAAGATATCTTGTGAGGTAGTTTCCAATTCACCGATGTTGGTCGTCGGGGAGGTGACCAATATATCAACTAGAATACCTTTGTTCTGAAGCTCTATGCCCAGCTTCTCTACCGCCGCGACATCTGTAGTGTCTACAGAAAAAACTAAATCTTCTTTATCTAAATTCGTTAGCTTGGCCGGAAATCTTGTAATCGCTATTTTCCTCATGCCGCGAAGTCTGACTGCCTCTAAGGCAGCGCGGCCGGGCTGAGTATCGGCGTGCAAAACCAATACAGTGGTGTTATTTGGCATCTATGGTCACTTCATTTAATAAACGCCGCAAATGGGAAACGTAGCCGGAAACCGTCGCTACTTCATTATCCTCTTTTTGTCGCGCAGCCTGAAGAGTAAAGTATCGGTCATAGCCAACCTGATGGAGCAGTTTTAATACCAAGGGGATCTGCGTATCACCCTGCCCCAAAGGCACCGTGCCGCCGCCTCGAATCCTGTCTTTTATGTGCACACTGCCAATTTTGGAGCCGTAAGCCCTGAATTCTTCAACCGGATCATACCCGAGGCTTGCCGAATTACCCGTGTCGTAATTCACCTTGATACCATTTGATGTAACGCGTTTCATAAAATCACCAAAAACACCGGGATTAAAATCAGATTCAATGTGCAACTCCAAGACGCCTTCCTGCACGTAAGAAGATAATTTAGAAAATAGGGTCGCGGCGCCTTCTTTTTGCGCGGAAGTTTTCAGTGACGAGAAATCCACGAAAGGAAGGACGATGTATTGAATACCCGCCAGCCTGGAGCGATCCATTAGCCATAAAAGCTTCTCCACATTGGAATTATTAATGGAACCATCTGTGTTAATGAGGTGTTCTTCCACAAATCCATCGGCGCAAAGAGAACGGACTTCGATTCCCGTATCCTTGTTTAAAGCTTTCATCTGCGCTATCCCCACGTCCGTGGTAAGCGGATTGAGTTCGGCCGTGTCAAAATCATAGATCCATTCAATACGGCTCAAACCCGATTGAGAAGCCCGGGGGAATTCCTGCCGCCAGGAGTCCTTGGGGAATGATTGGAAGCGTCCGTCTGTTTTAGGCGAAAGCCGGCCCTCCATAACTCCAATAGGCAAAAGACGGAAGTTATTTGGATTTTTCGTAACGAGGCCTCCTAGCTTTATTTAGCAGCCAAAACGCCGTTGGAACTCGTCGGAAATTTGGTGAGCAATGTTTTATTCTTTCTTAACTTCTTCATGATAGGAATTTCGCTATCATAAATCCGTTTTACCCCGTCACCCATTGCCGCTTCAATTTTACGAATCGTGCCTACCAACTGTTTAAAACCACCGGGTTCAACGGAAGCCGCTTGATCCGATCCATACATGGCTCGGCTCAGAGTAATGTGCCGCTCCAAAGAAGAAATGCCCATAGCCGCGGCTCCATAAGAAACAGCCAGTCCCGGTTCATGACCGCTATAACCTACTTTACAGTTATAGCGATGTTTTAGAGTCACGATAGTTCGTAAATTCGCATCGGCTTCATTGAGCAGAGGGTAAGTACTATTGCAATGCATTAATTCAAAGGGACAATTGTGATGCTTAAAGAGTTCTACCGCGGCATCGATCTCTTCAAGAGTACTCATTCCGGTAGAAATGAAGGTATACCTGCCTTCCTTGGCCATCGCTTCCAATAATTCTCCATCCGTCAAAAGGGCCGAGGCGACTTTCGCGTACTTTGAATTGTACTGTGATAAAAACTTCACGCTTTCCACGTCCCAAGGAGACGCGAACCACTCAATACCTTTTTCGTGACAATAGGAATCAATCTCGTCATACTGTGTCTGACCAAATTCCAGTCCCTCTTTTTGCTGACGATTAGTGGTTCCCCATGGGCTTTCCCGCTTGGCAGACAATTCTTCCTGGGTATAGACCAAGTCCAGGGTTCTTTTTTGAAATTTTACCGCGTCCGCGCCGGCCTCTTTGGCCGCGTCAATCAGCTGTTTCGCAATATTAATATCCCCATTATGATTTATACCAACTTCAGCAATGACAAATATGGACATTAGAACCCCCTCATTTTTATTCGTTCAGACCGCAAGGTCTGGGAACTGTTCGAATTGCTCTTAAAAAAACGTTACTTATTATAGCTTTTTCGAGGTAAATTGCTTAGCTTGAGCGCGATTTTACCTGGTATAAGAGCAAGAAAAGAGATCAGTTCTTCCAATACGCGCTGAATTCGAGTTGTAACACCAACTTCGTTGCCCGCAGTCCCGACTCCCATCACGCCCACACCCACAAGGCTGCTCATCCCTTCCCCCCTGTAAGAAGTCACATAATGACATCCCATGGAGATATTAGATACTCCTGCTTTCTCTAAACATTGTCGAAGACTGTTCCTTGAAAACCAGCAAACATGGTACTCCAGCCTTCCCATGAATCCGGCAAGCGCTCTGACGGTGTTAAAGCGCGCGTCAGGTACTTCACAGAAAACTATTCCGCCTTTCACCAAAAAAGAAACTGCCATTTTTAGGGTTTTTACGGGATCGTGGGTATGTTCCAATACATGAGAAAGAATAACCACGTCAAAGCGCGCAAGGCGATTAAGATCCCTGAGGCCGACTTTTTTGCTTTTCAAATCTCCCCATTCAGTGTAATCATAAATGTAACTTTCTACCGGCCGACCTGTTACCGCGCTTAAACCTTTAGACAAAATAGAACTTATATACCCGTCACCTCCGCCCCAATCCAATAAACGAATCCCTCCCTCACTGCCCACTGAGGCTGGCAAAGAGCTGGCAATAAATTGACAAATACTTTTCAAGCGGCCTAACTCTCTACTTAGTTTTAAAAAAGAATAATTGTAAGACAATCGTCCATCGATGGCTGCGCCGGATATTTGATAACGCGCAGCCGCCTGAAGACGCGCCTCGACGCCTCGATCTCCGTACAAAACGGCAGTATCAAACTTAGGAAAAATAGCCCCATGAAAACACTCCGGACATAGCCTTGGTTGAATAAAAATATCGCGATACCCCAAAAGTTTAAGGATACTCTCATTTTCAGAATTAGTGGGGACTTCGCGGGTCGTTTTGGATTTTTTAAACAATCCCGCCGTCGCATGTCCGCATACTGCGCACTCCAGCGTTAAATCTAAAAAAGCTAGATTTTCAGATTGCGTCATATTACCTAGCAAACTTTAAACTATGGACGGCTTTAAAAATTTCATAAATAACGCCGAAACCGCCCTTTGCTTCCGTAATCCAATCCGCAATGGCCAGAATTTCCCGTGAGGCGTCTTGGGGGGCAATTTTAAAACCAGCGTGCTTCATGGCAGGCAAGTCGTTGACGTCATTACCCACATAGGCAACCTGCTCGGGACGCAAACCGACCGTAGCCATGTATTTAAAAAATGCGGCCCCCTTGTCCCTCGCCCCCTGGATGAAAGGAAGCCCAAGCTTTTTGGCGCGCCGCGCCACAACCGGATTAGTCTCGGTGGAAAGGATGGATTGGCGATAACCCATTTTTTTTAATTGGGCCACGCCCCAGCCGTCCGCTCGATTGCAAAAAACAGCCTCCGAACCATCAGAAAATACAAGCACTCTGTTGTCCGTCATTACGCCGTCAAAATCATACACAAAAGCCGCTACAAGCCGTAACCTTGATTTTAAAGAAACTGGGACCTTGCTCATAAAGGTATTAAAACTATTTTTGGCTCCAAAGAAAACTGATGGGAACTTTTTCGCTTTGGCTAAAGCGATACGGATCGAAAACAGAACCCTCAGGCCGGCGGTGATTCAAAATGCGACTTATCGTTTCCGTCAATTGATTCGCACCCGAAGCGCAGTGAACGCCCGGGGAGGGCGGCAAATGTCGGTAACGCCCTTGCGCTCCATATAAGAGAACTGGCACATTGTTGATAAGAGCTTCTTCGATGGTCGTGGACGAAAAACTGACCAAAAGATCGGCCGCTCCCAGCATATCACCAAAGGGCCCATCGGTACTCAATAAAATTTTACTCGAAAAAGGAACCAGGCCGATTAAAGTATCGATGGAAAGCTCCGGGTGTGGGCGAAAACGAACGACTAAGCATACTCCCGGTAATTTCTCAACCGATTGACTCAGATCAACTAAGGATTGAATGTACTCATCCGGGGTCTCATAGGTATGGAAACGAATCGTACTATTTGATTTTGGTGTTCCGGCGTGAACCACGATCGACCCGCACCCCGTGCGATCTAAAATAGATTTCCTCAATGAAACACTCTTATCCGGGTTCATCGCCGACCCCCAAGCCAAGGGACCTGTTTTTACGATCTTGCCTTTAGGAGGAAAAATTGAAAGATACTCTTGCGCCATGGGAGATTGCGCGGCAACAAAAGGAAAGGGGGCTCGAATCAACCTTCGGCTATGCTCCTCCCACTCCATGGCGGCTATTGGATCCTGGGGAACAGCGTACGAACCGTGGCTGATCAAAATGGCGGAAATAGACATCAAAGAACACAGCTCCCCCATTGCCATATCCTCTTCCGTGCCCCCAGCAGAAAAAACAGAAGCGGGCGGATTGGATTTGAACAAGCGGGCCAGCGTATTTACGCGGCCATGAAGCCAAAATATCTTGCGGGTTATACCGGTGCGGATTTTTTTAGAAACAATGCCGTGGAAAGAAACGCCCAAATGGGAAAAAATATCCTCCCGAGAAGCAATTAAACCCGCCACTCGGCCCAACTCTGCGGCTAAACGCTTTATGGATTTTGAATCTTCTAAAGAAAAAACATCTAAAAACTCAAGCCACAGCTCCGCATCAAACGCGGCCGGAGATTTTCCCTTTAGGAATCGGACAACATCCTTCGCATCGCCATGATCACGCAAAAGAACCCTGGGATGACTGCCACAAGATTTTTCAACCGTACTCGACAACTGATCAAATTGGCTACCCAGCGTCGTAAAATAAATAGGACTTCTTCTGTTTGTCCTAACGCCCCAACGAAACAACGCCAAATGATCAAAGCAGGCAAGCGCGGCCACCGCCACTGCGTTTACCCTACGCTTAAACCAAGCTCCCAAAAGTTTAGACATCGCGGAGATCCGGCCGAAGCGCACGCAGCGATAATTTATTCCGCGCACGCGGCAAAAACTTTCAGCTAAAATAGGGAAAACACTCTCCGCGGGATCTATCAAAGCGCTATTTGGATCCTCGTAAGGATAATAAAAACTTACAATTTCAGACGGTTTATGTTTCTCGGCAGCCGATTGCATAATCTCGATGGACCACAAGCAGTAGTGAACAACGAATCGCGTATACCAGACCAAGATTTCCGAGTAGCTGGACTCAACACCAAAAACGTCTTTGAAATGAAACTGGTCACGCATCCAGCAAGAAATCTCAGAAGATTTCTTGCAAGCCACCGCATGGGACGCGTTCGAAAAGTGTCCGCTGGTATTTTCGTAATCTAGGCTTGTTTTTTTAAGTAACACGCTAACCTCAGGCTTCAAAGAAACGACAACTCTATTTTTTACCGTTTTGCAAAAGTTCGCAGATTCCGGGCACTCGATAAAAAACAACGATGGTCCACCTGGCACAATCACTGAACTAACCCCGCTCCCCACGCAGCCTTGTGCTGAGCCACGGCTTGCGTTAGCGATTCCTCACGCGAGAGGCCTTTTTGCATACCCCCAAAAAGTTGGCCGATAAACTCGGCCATTCTTGACACAGCACTTCCGTCACGGAATGGATCCAATTCACCCGCATGACTCTTCCAATCGCCCAGAGCAGGATAGGAACCGCTCCTAAAACTATGCAAGGCCATCCACAAGTCATCCCAACTCGTAAATGTAATATTTTCCGCTTTGCACAATGGATGAAATTTAAATCCCTCGCGGTCTAAAAGCAGCCCTCTGCAACCGGCCAGAGCAGACTCCATTATCGCGGTGGATCCATTCAATAGGCCCACGGAAATGTCCGCCGCTTGCGATGCTTCACAGGCAAGCATAGAAGTGACCTGGCCCACTCCCTCAACCAAGTAACATCTTCCAGTCGCGATAGCCTTATCCAGTAAAAAATTCACCGGACCTAAACGGCGGCGCAATGTCGCAGGCTTTTTGGGTTTAAATATTAAGCCCAATTTCGGATCCTCAAAAAGTTTTGACAACAAAAAGCGGTAATTTTCCGCTCTATGCTCATGCGACGGACCCTTTCTTTTATCATCCATGGAATTCTCGTCAAAAAAACAAACAATAAATTCAGCCCCTTTGCTACGAAGCCGTTCCCGAAGCAACGCGGAACGTTCGCGCACCCTCTTAAACACCCCATCCCATAAATATCCGGTACATACAAAATTATCCACGCGTGAACCTGCGGCGATTTCCTTTTCAATTTGAGCGGGAGAAAAACTAAAGTGAACGCTTGTGCTTCTAGCTAGTAAAACACTGGGAAGGTACGAATCGGACCGCTGGAAACTCACGCTGACCCCACCCAGATCTTCCATTGCTTGATCGGCAGCCAAACGATCACAGCCATAAGAGGAATAATCAACATGGACACAAACCTTAAAATGGCTGAAAAAAGCTTTCCAATAGAATATGCGGTACATCATGTACGGGATTTTTCCCAATACCCACAAATTTACGCCCAAACTCTTAAAATTCCAGAAAGAAACAAAGGAAGCGCGCCCAAAAGCGCGGATAATCTCACTTAAATATTGTCTTAACCCCGCCCCGGCCCAAACTAAAGCCCCGGGGGAGCCCGCAAAGCGATCCTCTAACGCCACAGATCGAATGCCTTGCTTTTCAAGAGATTCGAGATTGGCATTCTCTAAACGATTATCCGCCGATGAAAAATAAAGCAAAAAATTAGCTTTAGGAATTTTGGAGTATGACACCCAAAAAAGATCGGTGCTTCTGCTCAAATCACATCCCACGCCCAACCCCTGATAAGAAATAGCTACCACGGGACTCTCCGGGAAATCCGAGCTTGATAAATTTTTGTGACTGGTAAAATCTTTATTCTTTTCAGGTTTATATTTTTTAAAACGACGCGCGACCCGAGAACCTTTCTTAACGATAAATTTAAAACTCTTGCCAATAATGGAAATGCCTGGGTAGCTTTTAAAAACTACTCCACATTTTTGTGCATATTCACGAATCTGCGGCGACCAGAATGCCGACTGCGCGATGTAAAGCGGCCGACCAGGTGCTAGACGCGCGCGGTGCAACCAACCAACCACCTGAATTTTTGCAAGCTCCGGCACCAAATCCTCAGCAGCGCATTTTTTCAAATAAAGACCGAGGCGATCTTGCTTTATATAACGCTGGAGGTATCTAACGACGGCATTCGCATCTAAATCTTGCTCAAAAATCTGCCCGCACACAACTACGGTGTCTTCAGATTCATACTTCCCCCAAGCAGAATTTCCCTGATTATCTCGGACTTCGATAATAGAGTAATCTAATTCCTGGCTTTGCCAGAAGCCCACGCGCTCCAAGATACTCACCAACTTGCGGGCAAAAACAGACGCTTCAAAATATTCAAAACGATTCATTAAAAGTATCTGTTCCGATCGAAAAATTTTTAACATAAACAGGTACGCGATTGCGCTCAAATTCAATCGATCAATCGCAACTAACGAGTGATCTTTTTGCGCCATTTGAATTCAATCTGGGATAAAATGTTGCGGCAGATTAACGGACGCGCTTCAAAAAACCTTTATAATTTGCCGTGAGGATATACCGCTCACGCGAACGGTCAATAATAAATTCTGGGTTGTCTTGAATAAATTCTTCAATGGCCTGAAGAGGGGTGTCCGGGTTACGAATCGCGAAAACTCCCACTTTATCGCCGCGTCCATAATTAAACCCTTTAAGCCCCTCAAAAGAATCCTCCACAATTAAATAACTACCGACGCTAACCAGCGGCGCGTATAATCTCAAATCCCTTAGCACGGCACCTCGCGTATGTTCCGCGTCGTGAATAACAAGAACCTTCTTGCCCTGGACTTTGCGTCGAACCGTTTCTAAAATTTCCGGCGAACTGCAATCTCCGGTTATCAGCTCAATCCTGGGATGTTTGACTCCAAATATACTGTGATCGATGTCTAAGCCAATGATAGAACCATGATTTAACAAATCGCAGATGTTGGCTAAAAATAATGTTGTCCCACCATTGGCATTTCCAATTTCAACAATATAATCAGGGCGAACTTGATAGATAATTTCCTGATAAATCCAAGCATCCAAAGGATTCTTTAAAGCACGGTGACCCATCCAATAGCACTGCTTCCCCAATATGCTGTGCTGGTGATAATTTACCCAGGAAATAAGCGGATAAGACGAGTGCTCTTCCAAATCAAACGGCGCTTTTTCCGCCTGAATTCCCCACGAATATCTTAATCCAGCCAAAAACCTAAATGGCCAATCAAAAATAGGAAATGCAAACAAAAAACGACGAAGCGCTCTCTGTACCGCATGGGGCTTCTTCAACTTATTTAAAAATTTTTCTTGATTCATTAAAATCTCTAAAATTTTATCATATCCGATGTATTTCACTCACAATAGCAGTTCTGCCTGGTAGAACGCATACTAAAGCCATTCGCCCAGCAGCGCCCCCATCGTCCCGATAGAATAATTTTTCGACCATTTCTCGCCGGTATTGAAGAGAGTGCGCATGGGCATCTGGATTCTGAACAAAATTAAGAAGGGCTTTGCGCAAACCCCCGGCAGAACTGAATTGGGGAATAGAGGCAACCTCCGTTATGGCAGAGCCGTTGATAAAATCCCAATAGGTCCACTGCCAAACCGGCTTGCCCATAAGAAATGCTTCTTCCGCTATAGTTGAACAGGTAAACAGGACGAGGTCGGCCATCGCTAAATCTTGGGCCAATGAACCTTTTGTGACTGAAACGCGGTCTCGGTATTGGCTGAACTCAGAATTATTCTCAATACTACTAGAAGGGAATTTCCTGAGGTGAATTTCCACATTGCTCATGTCCCGAACTGCCAAATAAACAGCTTGGATAAAATCAAGTTTTATCTCTACGTCCCGGGAGCAGATAATAAGAATGCGATATTTCTCATCCCTAAATGCCACGGCTTGATTTTCTAAGACACGCACATAATCGTATCGCGCCGATCCGGTAAGAAATACGCGACTGGAGGGATAGCCGCACTCCAAAAAAAGTTGCTGACCCAATGTTCCCATCGCAAAGACATAATCCGGACAAGGCACGGCGCAACCATCCGGCTCCCCTCTAAACTCTATCACTGGGTGCAAAAAGAGCATTGTTTTTTCGTGATTAAAACTGGCGTGTTGCATGATATAGATAACAGTTCCCAGCCCAGCCCGACGCACAGCGTGGTATTGCGCGCGGGAATGCGTGAAATGTTCTTGGAAACTAAAAACCATGCGCGGACAATAGAGGCGGACGGCACGCTCCGTAGCTACACCCATCAATTCGCAATGGGCAATATTGAAATCCAAAAAATTATAGAGAAGCTTCTCCCTGAATAACGGGTAAAAATCCAAACTATCCCTTCTAAAAATTTTCTTGAAATATTCTTTCCGGCGTAAACCAACAAAGACGGCGAAAGGTTTAAAATCAAAAACAGCTTTGACAACATCGCGCCAGCCCAACAATCCCTGAAGGACGGCAACTCCCTTGGCTTTCTTTAGCGGGGGAACAGCCTCCCACCAATACCTCCTAAATTTTTGAGGCGTGGGCATTAACTCCAGCCACGCAAGCCAAATCATAGAGCGAACACCCGCCTTCTGCAACTCTTGAGGGAACTGCTTAAAATATGGATCTACCAAACGCCCCAAATGCTCGTCCCAATAAACGCTGTAATCCCAAAATCCAAAAAAAGCCGATTCAAACGTTCCCCGCGGCGAAGGAATCAGCCAACGAATCACAATAGACTGGATCACCGTTTTGAAAGCGTAAGAGATACGCGAGGCGACCGCGCGCAGTACCACTCGAAACTCTGACTTTGATTTTTGGGTGCTGTGTTCAACCAACTCAAAACAACCCCGAAAAACGCCCACAACTTCTTGCGGGGCCTTATAAAAAATCACCTTCTCCGCGTTGAGTTTCGCTGCAACTGACTGAATGGTTAGGACAGCGATAATCCAGCCAAAAGCCGGGTCTGACTCGGGGTCCTTAAAAGAGGTCCAGTGAAACCACCATCGGCTGACCCCGCTTGAATTTATTAACGCTTGCCTAAACGTCCGTCCATCGCCCATAGGCGCGATTCCGATACCGGCTACCATGTCTAGGTAAAGCCGTCGAGCATTTTCCCTAATTAACCTGGATTCCTCCGCGGCGCTCAAAACATTCAACCCAGGATTTTGACTAAGCTTTTCCTCTTCCAGTGGCGCCAGAAAGCTTAAAATGGGCGAGGAAGAATCCAGGGAGACGGGTGTTTCCCAAAAAACCCGCAAAACAGAAGAATTTGGGGACACCGGTGTCTAGCCCGGCACGACTTGCCCGACTGCCTCTATACAACGCGCCTGGTCTTCGGAAGTCAGACCCACACTACTAGGAAGAGACAGGGCTCTGGCATAAAGCCCGTCCGCCTGTTCTATGCGGTAATTTTGACAATTTTTATAGGGGGGCAGACTATGGATGGGATGCCATAGAGGCCGACTGCCGATGCCCATGTCATTTAAGCGGCGTAATGCTGATTTTCTTTGCTCCAGCATTGTACCCGCGGGAAGAAGAAAGGTGTAAAGCCAAAAGGTTGGATTCTGCTCAGCGGGTTTGGGCATAACAACGACACCCTTCATAGCCATAAGAGCCCGGTCATAGATGACCGCTATAGAACGTTTTTTAGCTACGAAAGAATCCAGCTGTTCAAACTGCGCCACCCCTACCGCGGCCTGAATGTTAGTCAAGCGATAGTTGTAGCCGATCTCGTGATGAATATACTCTAAGGGGTCATCCTTGGCCTGCGTTGTTAAATACTTAGCTTTGCGTGCGGTTTTTTCATCGTTGGCCAATATCATTCCTCCACCGCCGGAGGTAATAATTTTGTTTCCGTTAAAACTCAAACAACCGATATCGCCCAAACTGCCGGCCTTACGGTTTTTATAAGAAGCGCCCAAGCTTTCCGTGCCGTCTTCGATGATGGGAAGCTCGTAGCGCCTGGAGACTTCCGCAATGGCATCCATGTCCACGCAAGCGCCCAAAATGTTGACCGGGAGCACCGCTTTAACACGACGGCCCGTGCTTTTATTGCGTAATTCTCCATTCTTCCACACACACTCTTTATCCAGGAAATCCTTCGTCTTGCGAGCGTCCATCTGCCAAGTCTCTGGGTCAGCATCCATAAACACCGGCCAGGCGCCTACGTAGCGGATGGCGTTAACCGGCGCTATAAAGGTAATGGTGGGCACTAAAACCTCGTCTCCGGCCTCCACCCCGGCCAAAAGAAGGGCTATGTGCAGGGCCGCAGTACCCGTGGAGGTAGCCACCGCATATCGGGTCCCTGTGTAACCAGCCGACATAGTCTCGAGCTTATCCACGAAAGGGCCCACGGAAGACACCCAGCTCGTCTCCACGCATTCTTGAAGATATCGGCTCTCATTGCCAGCTAAATGCGGGACACACAAAGGAATCATTCCCGGGGCCAATGAAGCGCCTGGCGCCAAAACCTCTTTTATTGACATCTAATTACGGTAGTGGGGATTGTCAAAATCGGCAATCACCTTTTTTTCAATGGCATCCAAAATTTCATCTATCCCTTCACTGACACTGCGAGTGGTTTTGAATCCCAAAATCTTTGAAATTTTTTCAAAAGAGACCCGGTAATCACGGGGGTCGTCCTTTTGAGTCACTTTCTCTACTGTCGTGCCTGGAATTCGCGACTGAATCAAATCCAAAATTTGCGCTTTTTGATAATTTTGATCGGTGCTACCCACATTAAACACATCGGAGACCACTTTTCCGGCAGGCGCCTCTAGCACCAAGGCTATCGCGCGGGCAACATCGCGCACATGAATATAGGGCCGCCAAAATTGCTCGCCAAATACGGTCACTTTGCGCTTAATTGCCATCTCCAAGGTAAATTCATTGACGGTCAAATCAAAACGCATACGGGGAGATAATCCAAAAACGGTTGCGAATCTTAATACGGTCACAGCAGGAAAGTCTCCCCTGGAAGCCGCAAGAAGTTCTTTTTCCACAGCCACTTTTGTTTCCGAATACAGAGACAGAGGGTTTAACTCGGAATTTTCATTAATAAATTGAGCGGGATCTGCCATGCGCCCATAATTACTACAGGTAGAAGCGAATATAAATTTCTTAACGCCCGCATCGCGGCTTAAGCGGTACATTTGAAGCGAGGCATCTAAATTTGTCTCTTTTGCCAGCGAGGGCTGTTTGGAACATGCCGGGTCTCCCACGATGGCCGCCAAATGCACAACCGCATCGACTCCCCGCAGGGCCCCGCGCGCGGTGTCGGCGGAGCGGACATCACCTAAAATAAATTCAAATCCGTCATCGGGATAAATCCCCAAAAGAGCGGACCCTCCGTGCATTAATGAGTCTAGAACACGCACTTGATGGCCGCGACCAATGAGATGGCGCGTGGCCACACTGCCCACGTAGCCGGCGCCCCCGGTAATGAGTATCTTCATTTGCCGTTTAAGACCGCTTCCTTCTGCGCGCGCTCATATTCTTCCAAACGCCCGATATCAATCCAATATTCATGCACTGGAAAACTGGCGACCTTTTTGCCCCCGGCAATAAGCTTATTGATTAAATCCGGCATATCCTGGGCTGTGCCGCCGGAAATCAAAGCATGCACATCGGGATTCAATAGATATATCCCCGCGTTAATAAAATTCTCGATAACAGGCTTCTCTACCACGCGGCTAACCACGGCCCCGGAAGTTTCCACCACACCATAAGGAACGCACAAATCATATTTCCGCACAGCCACGGTCATGTCCGCCCTATGCTCTTTGTGAAATTCAAGCATCCTGCGGAAGTCCACCTGCGTAACGATGTCGCCGTTAATAACCAGAAGCGGTTCTTCCGATTTTTCGAGTAGCGCCAAAGAACCCGCGGTGCCTAAAGGCTGGTCTTCCTTCACGTAGCGGATATCCACGCCGTAATTCTTCCCATCCCCAAAATGGTTAGAGATCATTTCTCCTTTGTAATGCGTGGTGACGTCCACGCTGCGGATGCCGGCCTGCCGCAGCTGTGAAATGATGTGCTCTAGAATCGGTTTATCCCCCACTGGAAGCATAGGCTTAGGAGTATCTTCAGTCAGCGGACGCAAACGATTGCCAAATCCTCCGGCCATCACCACAGCCCTCAGAGAAAGAGGCTCACCGACGAACAAATCGGCGGCGGTTATGAATCCCGCGACTCGGCTCTGCTCATCAACAAGCGGTAAATAAAAAATACTGTGTTTCTTCAAAAGCGTCCTATAAATTTGCGGGTCAACTCCGACAGGAGCAGAAATGGGCTGGGCATGACTCGATCCAACCTTTATTTTTAGCAAACGCTCAATGGGGAAATTGAAATCCACCTTGGCCAGGATGGCCCGACGAATGTCCCCATCGGTAACAATGCCTAAAAGATGCCGGCTTTCATCCACGATCAAAATGGCGCCGCAACGGTTGGCATCCATTTGCGTTACCACGCTACCAATGGAAATCTTCAGTGAAACGCAGTAAGCGGAAATTTCTAAAGGCATGATGTTCTATTTAAGATACCCGCTGCCTCAACTGCCACAAACCGTTCACTTTTTCCCAGAGACTCGGGCTTCTCCAGCTTTCGGCCACTCTCCAAAAATATTCCTCATCGATGCTGAGATATTCCAAAAATTCTTTGAAATACCTTTTCGGAAATTCACCATCATAGCGGTTCACCAGCGCCACACCCTCTTCGCGCGTGATGTGGCCGTCGCGGATTTCATGCGCGGCGTCCGAAGTCGCACGTCCAATACCGAATTTTAAAAATCCGAGCCAATAATGGAACCCATCCAGACGGTCATCCAGGCTGGCGTACTTGGAATAGGTGCCTTCGGATCTTTCCGCGTTAGCGGTAAAGCCGGTATTGTCCACGCTGTAATAATAATTCTCCTGAGGTACCCATTTATGGTAATAAGAAAACCAATGCATTTGGACTCCCAGCTTCATCAAATCCTCTCTATTGGGCATCCGATAAAAGGTCATATCGGAAGAGTCGAAATTTTCAGAACGGAAATAATCCTTATGCTTCACGCCAATATCCACCAAGCGGTCTATCATTGGGCCCTTAAAATAAATTTCATTCCAGTCATCATTAAACAAGCGGCCCGGCTTGTCGTTATCGCGAACATCCCCGCCGTATTCCGCCTCGCCGTTTTCTCCGAAGAATACGAGCGGGATACCGAATTTTAAAGCGATATGGAAAACGTAGCACACTTGACCGTAAGTAAAGGGCTGCCATGCATCCCCCAACTCTTCAAACGCCAAACGCGCCAGCATACGGTGAAATTTTCCGTTTTGAAAGCAATTCAGATTGTTAAAGCCTGAATCGCAGAAATCTACGAAATTTTTATAGCCAATGTCCGTGTAGCGGAACGGAGCCCAGGTCACCGTTAAAGGATGCATTCCGTAACGCGTTTTGAGCTGATGGGCCACTAAAGCGGAGTCTTTTCCGCCGCTACCGGGAACCACGACGTCCCAGGAGCCGTCGTTTCTGCGGTGCTTGTCCAAAAGTTTTACAAGTTCTTCTTCCCTTTTCTTCCAATCCACGACATTGTACTTGTAATGAGAAAACCGGCAAGCACTGCAAACACCTTCTTCGTCAAAAACAATGCGCGGACGTTGATTGGATATCACGCATTTCTTGCAGTATTTAATTTCTTTAGGAAGTTTATGAACCTGCACTTCTAAGTTGCTAACTCGGGTAGGTTTCTCCTCTTTCTTAACCAAAATTTCAGGCGTCATATTTGTTTTTTCACTTTTCAATTCCTTGTGACAAAATTGTGCAGGATTTTGAGGCCGACGGGACCGCTTTTCTCCGGATGGAATTGGCATCCAGCGATAGGGCCGTCTTCCACGGCGGCGCAATAATCGCGGCCACCATAAGACATCCGCGCTAAACGAGCTTTTGCTAGAGTAGGCTCCGGAACATAGGAATGCACAAAATATGCGGAATCTCCCGCCCGCAATCCCTGGAAAATGGATTGCCGCCAAGCGGTTCCCCCGTCAAACTCGCTTAACTCCTTCCATCCAATATGAGGAACCTTGATCTCGCGGCCATTAAGCACTCCCCCTTGAAGCCGCACCACGCCGCCTTTCAGGAGACCCAATCCCTTGCGGCCTTCGAATTCTTCGCTGGTTTCAAACAATAACTGCATCCCCAGGCAAATTCCCAAAAGGGGACGCCCGGCGCCGGCCGCTTCCAAAATAGGCTCCACAAGGCCACGCTCTTCTAAATTTTTCATGCCGTCTCCAAAGGCGCCCACTCCGGGCAAAACCAATACGCGGGCGCGGCGTATCGCCTCAGCAGTGGTGACGATCTCCACCTCGGCGCCGACATAAGCTAGCGCGCGCGTAACGCTGAATAAATTGCTTAGACCGTAATCAATCACCGAAACACGGAGCATTTAGGCTACAGCCTCCCTTTTCATGGACTCAAGCAAAACAGAGCCCCTCTCCTCATTAAAGGGACGGCACGCAATGGAACGGGAATCTAGGTGTTTTTTTAAATCAGGAATTGCCGTGGGCGTGATATGACGGCGCTGAATGGACGATAGCGGCAGGGCCCCCTTAAGAAATTCTATGTTGCCCTCTTCAAAATTCTTAGACTCCACTTTTTGAATCATCCCCTGAACAATTTTGTAATGAAAAATGGAAGCGGCACACACGGCATCCGCCTTCCCATTTAAAATCACTTCAGCCACATGTTCTTGACTGCCCGCGCCGCCGGAAGCCACCACGGGCACGCCGACTAGACTTGCCACGCGCTCCACAAGCTCCACGTCGTAGCCCTTGCCCGTCCCCTCCTGATCAATCGAGGTTAAAAGAATTTCGCCGGCGCCCATATCCACGGCCTTCTTAATCCACTCAAAAACGTCCAGGCCGGTATTTTCGCGGGCATTATCAGTAAGACACTCATATTGTCCCGGACCTCTCTTTTTAGCCTCCACGTAAAGCACGATGCATTGCGAACCGAAGGCTCTGGCCCCCTCTTTAATGAGATCAGGATTTTTGACGGCGGCGGTATTAACCGCCACTTTATCAGCTCCCGCCCGAAGAATTTTGTAAATGTCTTCCACGCAACGTATACCGCCGCCCACGGTCAAAGGAATATAGATTTGAGCGGCCGCGCGGCTAACAATATCAACTAAATTATTGCGCCCGTAGAGGCTTGCCACCATGTCAATGTAGACGAGTTCATCGGCTCCCATTTCATAATAACGCTGGGCAAAATACTCCGGCCTTCCCAATACACGAAGCCCCTCCAGGTGAATGCCCTTCACCAAATTAGGGCCTTTAATATCCAACCGCGGAATGATACGAATTGCCATTGTTTAAAACAGATAAACTAGACCCACATTATAGGAATCTAACGCCCAAAAACCTAGGTAAAAAGGGACTAAAACGCTCGCAGAAACTCAGCCTTTATCGTGCCTAGATCGCCAAAAGTGACCGTGAGCGCAAAACCCAGCGGGACTTCGATGGCTCCGGCGTAGGAACCGGTGGTGACAACTTGTCCGACGCGCAAACCTTCACCGCGCGCGGCCAGAAAATTCGCTAACCAATAGAGCGGCCGCAATGGGTGTCCGTCATTGTGATGTCCGTCACGCTCGCACAAGACGTCGCCTTGCGCGTGAACCGTAACAGGAAATTTTTCAAGCGAGGCGTTCATGCCCCCGGGGAATTCGGGCCCCACGAAGAGACCTTGATTCTGAATGCTGTCGGCTATCATTTCCGGCCAACTCACCGAATCCGGATCCGTGTAACGCGTACCAAGCACTTCGAGCGCTAAACGCGTTGACCCAATTACAGCTTTGATTTCGGCTTCGGTGTAGGGAGTTTCTCGAGCATTCAAGTCCCGGCCCACAACAAATGCGATTTCAGGCTCAATTTTTATCATGGGAGCGACAGTCGTCACTTTTCCCGGAGCCTTCCAAACAATCGTTGAAGTAAAAATGGGTGCGGCCGGGGCAGGCTTTGCCTCAGAGGGCATCGAACATTTCCAACCGCCAATATCCTGCCCCAGTAATACACCGACACGCCGCTGGATAACAGTTGCCGACTCAATATCGGCAGGACGGCAAGTTTCCGGCAAACGCCGGCCGGGGAACCCGGCTTTGCGCGCCATAGAAAGAAATCGCGCCGCCTCTTCCTGTTTTGGGGTAATCAATTTACGGCTCGGGCGGGAACGCCCATAACCAGAGAATTTGGCAACACATTGCGAATGACTACCGCTCCGGCAGCCACTACCGCCTGTGATCCAATAATGGTTCCTTGGCGTATTGAAGCACCGATCCCTATATGGGCCAATCGTTCCACGCGCACACATCCGGCCAAATGCGCTCCGGTGGCGATATGCGCGTGCTCTTCAATCACGCAATCATGCTCCACAATCGCGCCTGTGTTGATGATGACATTGACTCCGATCTGGGCACAGGGGTTAATAATGGCGCCGGCCATGACCGTCACACCCTCTGACAAAACTGCGCAAGACGCGATCACGGCCTTTGGATGTAACGCGGAAATCGGTTTCAATTTAAGGGCGCGACATTTTTCGAAAAGCTTATAGCGAGTATTCGCGACGCCCGGATTTCCCCCCGCCCCCACGCCGATAAAAAAATGGCGAACGCCCTTGCGCATCAAAGAAGGCAGTAAAGAATCGTTCCCTAAAACCGGAACTCCCATTATTTTCCGGCCGCAAAGCTTAGGGTCGGCGTCTAAGAGCCCTTCAATCTTAACGCCTTTCATCAGCTTTAAAATATCCACGACTACTTTGGCGTGGCCTCCCGCTCCAATACCAACAGCTTTGATCACCAGCTAACTAAATCCTCGTGGGGCACAATGGTTTTCGCCGCCTTAGAGATCAACACGCGATCAACCCGACAACGACTTAGACCCATGGGAGGTCTTACTAAATCTGAGCATTGTGTTTCAGCCATGGGAATTAGGACTATAGAATTTCTTTAGCAGAAGATTCTCGTTCAAAACAACGCTTTTAAGTTTGCTCACAATACGCCCCGAGGCTTTTCCGTCGCCGTAAGGATTTCGCATCTTGGAAATCTTGCGCAGAAACGCCTGGCTTAAAGATTTTTTAATGGCGCCGCCGATTTGAGCGCTGTCATAGTCCACATCAAGCACGTTGGCTCCGCGTAAACGCCCGCGTTGACGGCTGCCAACATTGACCACAGGCAACCCAAAAGAGCCGGCCTCCACGATTCCACTTGAAGAATTCCCGACTATAACCGAGGCGCGCTTCATTAAACTGAAATAATCCCTGGTTCCTAAATTTTTGCAAATAACGGCGTCCCGGCGCTTTAAAGCGAAGCGCTGTATGAGTTTGATAATCGCGCTTGCGTGGGCGTCAGCGTTAGGATAGGTTATTAGCACTTGCCCGTTAAAATTTTCCAAGGCGCGAAAAAATTCTTCCGCACCGCGCTTATTTTTTTCAAATCCGCCGGTCAGAGGATGCAAGGTCGCTAAAATTAAAGGGATTGATAAATTTATTCCATATTTCACGGAAAGTTCCTTGTCACCGAGCATTCCCATTGCGGATAAATTGTCCAAGGAGGGCGCTCCGCTGACGATCACCCTCCAGGGCTCCTCACCCATTTGAATAATCCGCTTGGCATAAGCCCTCGTGGAAGCGAAATGCAGGTGACTCATCTTGGTAAGCGCGTGACGGATCGCGTCATCCATCATACCTTCCGTTAATTCGCCGCCATGCATATGAGCAATCGGAATATTGAAAGGCAGGGCTGCGGAGGCGGCGGCCAACATATCGAAACGGTCTCCCTGTAAAAGCAGAATATCGGGCCTCAAGCGTTTATACGTCTTGGCCAGGCTTTTTATGATCTCTCCCATAGAAACTGCCAGGCCTTCCGGTGTGTCTGAAGTAAATTTCATGTCTATTTTTTCGGCAATAGGAAATCTGTCTTCTTCAATATCGCGCAGAGTATAACCAAAGGATTTTTCTAAATGCGTGCCGCCCGCGATTAACTGTAGTTTCAGACCCCGCTCTTGCGTGATACGCTTTAGAACCGGTCTGTAGATTCCGTAGTCGGAACGTGACATGGTGACCGCGCAAATGGTTCTCACTCTAAATGCTCCCAAGAAATTTGGTCTCCTCGCTTGAGAGATTTTTTGGTTTTCCTGGTAAGAACGTTTTCGAGCTCGGAAGGCGAAATGCCGTCACCCGGGCGCAAAGCAATTAACATAGCCTGGTTTAACGCCGCTCCAACGACAATATCGCAGGCGGCAACCAGACTTTTGCGCACGATCCTTCTATTCTCCTGCTCTGAGGCGGCTGGCGCTTTAATGCCGCTTCCAAGAGCTTTTTCTATACTCCTAATTCCTGCCGTTAAAGCGGCAAAGTCCCGCGGCTCCAGCGACGCTTTATGATCGGGCCCCGGCATCGCACGGCTCAACGTGAAATGTTTCTCAATAACACAAGCACCTAGCGCGACAGCGCCCAATGATATTTCGATTCCCGCGGTATGATCTGAATATCCAACCGACAGCCCAGTACTGTCCATCAAGGTACGGAGAGCTTTTAAATTCACATCGGCGGGATCGGCGGGATAATTGGAAACACAATGAAGCAAAACCAGTTGGGAATTGCCTGTTTTAAAAATCGCTTCGGAAGCTTTTTTTACTTCTTCTAAATCGGACATTCCGGTAGAAAGAAGCAAGGGTTTCCCTTTTTTAGCCACATGGATTAAGAAAGGCCAATTATTGAGATCCCCGGAGGAAACTTTAAAAGCGGGAATACCAATTTCATTAAGAAAATCGGCGCTTTCTTCATCAAAGGGCGTGGATAAGAACAGGATTTTTTTTTGCCGACAGTAGTCCTGAAGTTTTAGATGGGCATCCCTGGAGAGCTCGAGCTTGGAGAGCATTTGCATTTGCGTCTCCTCTTTATCCGTAGTCTGCAGTTGGTAGCGCGCTTTGGGAGCCGATGACATAACCAGGCGCTCCGCTTTAAACGTTTGAAACTTTACCGCGTCAGCACCCGCGCCGACTGCGGCATCCACAAGCTGGAGCGCCAAATCGAGACTGCCATTATGGTTGACCCCTAATTCAGCGATAACAAAACAGGATTGACTGGGGCCGATTTCGCGGCCCTGCACAAAAATACTTACCAAGCGGTCCAGCCTCCATCCACCATTAAATTGTGCCCCGTGACGTACGCCGATAAATCACTGGCTAAATAAGCCACCGCTCCTTTGAAATCCTCCTCCGTAGCCATGCGCTTCAACGGGGTTCTCAATTTATAACGCTTATGAAAAGCCTCCGGTTGCTGACGCCAAACTCCGCCAGGAGACACGCAATTCACTCTGACCCTGGGTGCCAAGAGTGTAGATAAATAGCGCATCATTTGAATCAACCCGCCTTTGGAGGCACCGTAGCCTACGGGATTCGCCATGGTAGTTCCCTTATAAAGACTCATGTCAGGTCCAGCCACGCCATAAGTTGAGGCCACAAAAATCACTGAGCCGCCGCCCGATTTCTTCAAAGCTGGCGCCGCCGCCTGGGTCAGAACAAACGCCGAGGTAAGGTTCACCCTTAAAGCCTTGTCCCACGCCTCGACGGTTTGTTTTTCAAAAACGGTTGTCCACCCGGAAACTTTTGTGGTTCCTACATAAGCGGCACCGTGTACCAAAATATCGAGCCCTCCCATTTTTTTAATGGTTTCAGCCATCACATCACGCGTTTCCTTCTCATCCAGTAAGTCACAAGGCGCGCTCACAACGGAATCTTTTCCAAAACGAGCGAGCTGGCGCGCACGCTCGTCACATTTTCCCGCATCAGCGTCCAAGATAGCGACGCGCGCTCCAAGCTCCAATAGAGCCTCTTCTATGGCTAAACCGATATGGCCAGCGCCACCGGTCACAAGAGCTTTTCGGCCCGATAAATTCAACAGCTGTTTAATGGAACGCATATTTCTGATCAAGCCACGGCAGTCTTGCGAGGCCGCTTTTTATAAATAATTCCGCCCGTTCGAATTCACTCTGCGTATCAATGGAAATGGCTGAGAAATCAGGAACCTCATGCATCAGATGGTGGCCGCGATTGCGCCACTCTTTCTCCTGCGACCTGACAAAATCCGTTCTCCAGATATAAAGAGACCCATTGATCCTAAAAACATCCGGAACATCCTGCCTGCGAGAATATTGGGTACCCTCTTGAAAAAGATCGGTCATCCAACCTCCTTTGTCCACAACGGAATGCCAGATGGGATTAAAATCAGGTTTTGAAACGCCTATGACCCCGACGGCAGCCAGATTGTCCTTCAGTTTTTTGAAAGCGCCGGCGATCTCTTCCGGCAAGCGGCAAGGCGTGGTCGGATCCAGCAAAAGCAGATAAGAGTAAACCACTCCTCCCTGCTCTTCAACGGCTTTCAAAGCGTGGCGCAAAACAGGCCACATCGGAGTATCATCTTGAGCGAGTTCTTGGGGTCGCATAAAAGGAACATCAGCTCCATACTGACGCGCAACATCCGCGATTTCTTGAGAATCCGTGGAAACGATAAGACGACTGATCTCAGGACAAGACTGTGCCAACTTGATAGAATGAGCTATTAAAGGCAGCCCCGCAAAAGGACGAATATTTTTACCCGGAATCCCTTTGGATCCACCGCGAGCGGGAATCACAGCTAAAACTTCATTGGAACTATTCAAAATACCCTACCTTCTGCCAACTCCGATTCTCTGAAGCCAAGCGCGCCGCGTCGCAAACCGCGAGTGCTTTAAAGCCATCTTCAATATTAGCCAGCCGACTATCCACAAGTCCATTATCCATGCAAGCATGGACAAAAGCTCGGTCCTGCGCTAAGTACATGGAATCTCTTTCTTGTGAAATCTTCTCTATCTTTGCTGGTTGTCCAGCCGCAAAAAAAGTTACAACGTTTTCTATGCCATCCCAGCACAGGGTCCCAAATTCGCCACACGCCGTAATGCCCCGCGTCGGCGGCCGAGTTAAATAATCGAGATTAATCGATAGTACGCCGCCATCGGCCATCCCCCACGTTAAGTGCGCCAACTCTTCGGACTCAATGCCCAGACGATGCAGATTTTCCAGTCGCGCGTAAACCAAAGCTGGCCAACCAAAAATCCAGCCCGCGTAATCAATCTCATGAATCAAATCTCTTAAAACACCGCCCTCATCCGCTTTGGCAGAATAAGACGCCTTGTAATCTCTCTCGCGACGCCAATCCGGAAGATAGGATTTACACTTAATGTTAACAGAATGCAACTTGCCAACCGAGCCAAGCATGCCACGGAAAAGATTCAAAGAATCCGAAAACCGCAAAACGCACCCCACAAATACTTTGCGTTTTAAGTCACGAGATCTATCCCGTAGCAAGCGCGCCTCTTGAGCATTTCGCGCCATAGGCTTCTCAATCAACAAATTAAAACCCAGCTCCATAGCCGAAAGAGAATCGGAGAGATGTCTGCCAGTATCAGTGGCAATGATAGCAACTCTAAAACCTTTCTTAGCCGCTTCGGTAAGACTGGCTGCCGTATAAAAACCCACTGATCCCAGCTCCCCTAAACGCTCCTTTCTGACAGGGATAGCGACTACAGATTTTTGCGGTAACGCTCTCGAAAGCACTCGGGTATGCCTGCCACCAATACTGCCTTGTCCAAAGACGGCAACCGGCATAAGCGTTACAGCCACAGCAATCTCCTGCATTAAATTACAGGCTCTTTTTGAAAACCCCGATAAACACCGAACTCCAAATCAAGCTCGCCGGATGAGACTCTAGCGCTTCCAAAGACTTCGAAAGATGATTAAAAACATGGGGGGGCATTTTACGATTCATGCCGGCCATCAACAAGTGCGGGTGGACGCCATAAAAAGAAACAAAGGAAAATTTGTTTTTTTCCGCGGCCGCTTTAAGTTGTTTCGGAGTATGCTGCCTAGCTTCGATGGAGGAAGTGTACACGGGGGCGGATCCATGGGACCCCGAATCTTCCTTGGCGTCAGTAATTGCGCGTTTAGACAAATCTTGAGCCGCGCGCCCCAAAGATGTCACTAATTTTTTTGCCGCATCTTGCAAAATGGGTTCATACAGCTCTTGTATTTCCTCAACCAATTTTTTGGCGCCCCCGTTTTCGATTTCCCGAATCGTATAAGAACCGATGCTGACCATGTTAAACAAACGGTTCCTGCAAGAAACAACAAAAACGCCGCCCGGCCTAAGGATACGATACGCCTCTTGAAATATCGGATCATCCTCCGGAAGGTACCCTATGACCCCCATCGCTGTGACGGCACCGTATCGCGATGGCGGCAAAGAATTATCCAACAAGCCCGATTGAACGCACTTAACCCTAGCACGCACCTCTTGCGACTCTTTTTCCAAATCTTTTTGAAAAGCCGCGATCATAGCGGGGGATTGATCCACTCCCGTAGCCTGATACCCCTCTCGCGCCAAATGGACGCACAACTGACCGCCCCCGCAACCCAAATCCACCAACAAATCCCCCGCGCCGCAATGAGAACGCATCAAGGAAAGCACGATGCGCATTCTAGCTTCGCCAACCGGGAAATTGTATCCGTCGCTTTCATATCCATCTTTGATCCAGGCATCACTATTCTCAATAAAATATTGCTTTACTAAAGTTTGATCCATAAACGCTCCTATGCCGTCACTCCATCTTCTAATAGATTTTTAAAAATATCCGTAGCTAAGCCCAGTCTCTTATAAATTCCAAGACACGATTCCAACTCACGCCTAGGCACCCCCGACAATGCTGCTCGAGTAACCACCGGAGGGCGATAGCTTAAATTCGCAATTAAATTAGCGGTTTGTTCCGTAGACTCCAAGCGCAACCACCGCGCCAGTCGAGCTAATTCGGTCTTTGGACTCCTCAAAAAATCGGGCAACCTCAAAGAATAGATGTCCTTGTTGGCCCTCGCAATGTGCCCAAGAGAAGCCTCCATAAATTGTCTCCAATAATAAAGACCGCGCGCGTATTCACTAAGAGAAAGATAGTACTTCTCTTCGCCTTCTTTAACCCAAAAATAAAGGTATTTTTTAGCGCGGCCAATACCGTAAGGACGATATAATTGGGCTAACGTCGGTTTTTTCAACTCTTCATCACTGTACCAACGTTTTCGCAAGGTTTCCGAAGCGACTAAAAGCCCCTCATGAACCACATGAACGGTCCGAGAGCCAGGGAACGCTTCTTTTAACAAATCCTGGTAGGGCAACGTATCCGTTAAATTAATAACCAAAGTTGTCTTTTTGTCGCGCTTATACTCGCGCACATCTTTCCTTGTTTTAAGCCGGATCAATCTGGTAAATATTTCTTCCGGGTCTTTTTGAGACCATATGGATGTTAAGTCCGAAGGCCTGAAGTTAGCATGCCTCATCAAAATACGGTCATTGAGCATTTCATTAACATACACACGAAGCATTGGCACGGCTAAGCGGCGCGAGACTAAACCCAGCCCGGCAGACATGGCCAAAACCATGGGTAACCACGGCTCGTCTAAATATTCCGTATTTTTACAGGAACCTAAAATTTTCCCAACGAGTGTTTTCCCTGATCTCGCAGCGCCATTAACAATTACAATTGGCACATCTAAGGGTTGTTCGCAGGAATAAAAAGAAAGATCTTGCATGTTTTTCATGACACGACCCTCTGAACCTCATCAGAACCGTTGAGCTCCCAAAAAAATCCTTTTATTTTCATCAGTTCTTGGGATGATCCCGACTCAACGACGCGGCCTTCCTTCAAAACAATAATACGATCGGCCTGATGAATGGTGCTTAGACGATGAGAAATCATGATCACGATGGATCTACTCCTTAATTTTTCAATCGCCCGATAGATACCCCGTTCGGTCAAATTGTCCAACGCACTAGTCGCTTCATCAAAAATCAATATCTCCGGCTGTCTCAAAATCGCCCGCGCAATCGCCAAACGCTGACATTGTCCGCCAGAGAGTTTCAACCCACGATCCCCGATGACGGTATCTAACCCATCGGGAAGCTTTGCGACAAATTCATCCATCTGGGACAGGGCAACGGCTTTATCCACATCTTGCGCCGTGACACCAGAGTCCCACAACATCAAATTCTCGCGCAAGGTGGCGTTAAACAAAAACACATCCTGGGAGACATAACCAATTTTTTTCCTCCATTGCAAAAGATCTAAATTTTGTATCTCCGTATTATTGACAAAAATCTTTCCCTCGCGTGGCTCGTAAAACCGCATGATCAAATTGGCAATCGTGCTTTTACCAGCCCCCGTGGGTCCGACAATGGCCGTGACCGTCCCCTGGTGTGATTCAAAAGAAATTGATTTCAGGATTTCAGTCCCATTAGAAGAATAAGCGAACGAAACACCCTCCATTTTTATCCTCTCAATAGGGCCAACCGAGTCTCTCCCCCGTGAACTTTCTTGAGGCATGGAATGAAGAATCTCATCCAATACTTCCAGTCCTCTCCAAGATCGGCGAATTTCAACCAATGAGGTGTTCACCTGGGCGATTCCCGGGCCGATCTTGCGTACCGCCAATAAAAAAGCCCCCAACAAGGAAAATGTCACCCCCGCCGATGGAATAAAACACGCGAAGGCGCCCAAGATTAGAACCGCAAGACCCCCTGTAAGCTCATTGATAAACAAGGGGGCCGTTCCTAAAAAAACTAATTTGAGCTGAGGTCTAACTTCCGATTGCAAAAGTTCTTCGTAGCGCCCCCTCAAAACATCGGCCAACGCATAGGACTTAACCACTTTGACTCCATCGACCGAATCCACTTCTAATTTAGATTGATCTCGGCCCAGCTCATAAATCGCATGACCATAACTCGCAGAACGGCGACTAGCAATTATTTTCCAAAACTGCATAATTCCCAATGACAATAAACCCATTGATAAAGTCATCTGCCATGAAAAATACATCAGCAGGCCAGTAAGCGCAATCACCGTTACACCGCCGACCAACATATTGCCCACGCTACGAATGTTCAAATAAATCATCTCTGCTGAATTGGTGATATCACGCAAAATAGCGCCCCGACCCCTCTTGGCAATCTCTGCGTATTGCGCGTTTAGAAATCTTTCCAAGAGCGCTGATCGCGTGCTATTTCGAATATTCATACCGATAGAAGCAATTTTGCAATAGCCGTAAACAAACAAAATGCTACGTGACACAAAAAGGAAAACAATCACCAGCAGCAATGTAAAAATGACGGCGGAACTACCCGAAGGAACACCCAGCCAACCGAAGGCTTTAATAACAAATTGAGAACCGTCAAGGGTTGGGATACCCGCCGCGCGAGTAATTGTGTCCAAGAGAGGAACTGTTAGTCCCACAATAACAATGTCCAAAGCCGCGCCGGCAAACACCACGGCCAACACAACCAAACTTTGTAAAAAATGCGGCTTAAAAACTACGCGCCAATAAAAATCGGTGCCGCCAGCGTGAGCAGAAACCGCATTAATGGAATTCGTCATATTACTATTTGATCAGATACATTTGAAGATTCGACCGCTACGCCCAACAGGCCTATTGCCCATTAATCAAGCAATTGTCGATTAGCTCGTAAAAATTCGGCCCCGACACGCGCGGGCGAGCCGTGGGCGCAATGCCCTGGCTCAAATAGGGCTTTATAACTATCTTGCAATCGCTCATCTTCGGGTTGGGGGACCCATATCCCCGATAGCCGCTCTATCATTTCCCTAACCAAGTCGGCGATCTCTCCAGACGTGTTCTCCATAGGCTCAAGGCCCGCCCTTTCATACTGCACTGTTTCAGACCAAGAATCTATACCCGAGTGAACGATCTCCCGGAATGAAAGAAATCGATTCTCCGAAGCCTTCCATACCTTTTTAGGAATAAATAAGTCACGTGCCGACAAGAGCGGAATACCGATGGGAACCCAATTGGCGAGCGCCACCGGGACGCCAAATATATGCGCCACGGTAAAAATTCCCGATGTATCCCCCAAAAAAAATCTGCAATGGGCCGCCAAAAATATGTCCATAAAATCAGATCGAAAACGTGTCGAATAATCGATAATGAATTTGGGCGGATTGTCGAGAGGTTTCTCGACCACCGATCCCACTCTAATCCCATAGAGTTTTTCAGAGGCGAATTGCCGGGTGGCTAAAGAATATTGACGGATATCTGAATTACGATGATCATGAAAAGCCCAACCGCCGGGAACCGGACACACTCGATCTTTCAAATAGGCCCGATCGCGAGCGGCAAAACAAAAAAATTCAGACCCCTCGGGAATACCTATGATTTTAAGGTTTCGACGCCCCATCTCAATCTCTTCCGGTGTAAACGAAAAGGGCGGGGGCGTTCTCCGATAAAGATCGAACGCATACATAAATTTCGCTCCGGGAAAATCGAGCAGGATCGGACTCTGACCCAAGAGCCGGCGCATCCAATGCCTGGGTCTGATTAAAAAACCGCAATCCCAAACGGTCGCCCTTCTTTTGATCATTTTCAAAAGCTGATGATTAGCAGGCGGCCTGCCTTCCGGTATCAAAATATCCCATGGCAAGCGCCGTTTGCCCTCATCACGCTCCTTGAGGTACATGCCCGTATAAAACGCAAGAGGACCGATACGTGTGGTGCGTAACATGCCGAAGCGTAACAACATGATAGCCTAGGGATCCCAAATCCTCAAAAGGGGCCTACTTGGAGAAAATTTTCCCGGATCACGGGAAGCGATTCTAAATCTTTAAAAGAGCCAACTACTTGATCGGCCTTATTCAAATAGGATTTATCTAGAGTGGAGCATACCCCGATGCAGTAGGCATTAGCACTTTTAGCTGACTCAATACCCAAAGGAGAGTTTTCTATCACAACGCACTCTTGGGTAGTCAGATGCAAAACCTCGGCCCCCTTTAGATAGGGACCCGGATGGGGCTTTCCCCTGCCGCCCTGCTCGCCCGTAACCAATACGCCAAATTTATCTAAAAATTCCTTCGGTACCGAACTTTCGAGGCGGGGCCGAAGTCCAGCCGTTACAATGCCCATGGAAACTCCTTGCTTGTGAAGAACATCCACAAAAGCTTCGACGCCTGGATACAAATCAAATTGATTGTGAGTCAGATAGCACCGCTCTTTCTCGTCCACCACTTCTTTGACCAAGGCGAGATTATCCCATTGTTCAACTTTGCCCATTCTCAAAAACCTCTTTGCCAGCTCGCTCAGGGATAATCCTTCCAAGGGATAATAATCCTCAGACTTTATGTCGACGTGGTGCCGCCCCATGACCTTGTGCCAAGCCAGAAAGTGATCCTCCATGGTCCTGGCCAGGGTGCCGTCAAAATCAAAAAGAATCCCCTTGAAACGGCCCGGTCTCTTAAAAGCCATTAGTTTTCTGCGTACGCTAAAGATTTGCCCTTAGGGGGCTTCTTGACCTGCGCCAAAACTTCCTTCATCCAGGGACCCAAATGTTTGTAGTGAGGAGAAGAAACAATGCCCCCATCCGTCACATAAGGAGCGTCCACATAAGTCGCCCCAGCATTATTGATGTCGTCTTCAATGCTGTAATAACCAGAAATTTTCTTACCCTTGACGACTTTTGCCGAAATAAGCAATTGGGCCGCGTGGCAAATAGAGGCAATTATTTTTCCAGTGGCATGAAAGTCGGCAATAAACTTAAGAATTTCTTTATCCTGCCGCATATATTCCATGGCCTTGGCTCCACCGGGTAAAACAAGGATATCGTAATCCTCTGTTCTGAGCTCAGGAATGTCTTTAGTCGGAACCACTTTAACACCAATGCTTCCATAAACAGTTTCTTTGCCTCGCACGGCTACATCAACTTCATAACCTTCTTCTTGAAGACGGTAATAAGGGTAAACGTACTCATGATCTTGGATTAATTTACCCGCAATGACCAGTGCTTTCTTTTTCATAACTTTTCCTCCCATGAATGTGTGGCGCTTGTCAAATCCATATGCTTTTCGATTTTAATCGTTACTATTATAGCGGATGCTTTATTCTTGGGCGACACTCAAATTTTCTTCAATCTCTTTGGGATCTAAAAATGGATAACTGTCCTCCAGCGCGGTTTGCCATGTCGTGCCATCTAGATTTTTTCGGTTCACCGCTTTGGGCGCCTGAAGCTGATTGGGATCCATCATAATTTCGCACAGAGCCGGGCCATCAGAATTGACAACCGAGAGCAGGGCCTCTTTTAGTCGTTCGTGAGAATTGAGGCGAACGGATTTAAAACCAAAAGCCTCGGCCAGTTGAAGCATATCCGGAAATGATAGGCCGGATTCTTTGGTAGATCCCATCAGCCTACCCTCAAATCCCATCTCCTGAGTTTGTTTTATCGTAAGGTAGCCCCCATTGTTTAGAATAAAAATCTTGATTGGCAACCGGTGATGCATAATGGTCGCCATTTCCTGCACCGTCATGAGAAAACCACCTTCCCCAGCGATACAAATTGTGCGCTTCATTCCATTCCCAAAACAGGCACCCACGGCCGCCGGCAGTCCCCATCCCATCGAAGCTAACCCGCAATTGGTAAAAACCCGCTGACCCTTTTTAGTCCGCCACGCCTGATGCGTATTTTGAAACGCAAAGCCCATGTCCGTAACAACAACGTCGCTCGAAGTCAAGACATCTGAAAGAACGTCAATGAAGTGATAAGAATTAATAGAACCCTTCTGCTGACGATACTCCGGCAACACCACCGGGTATTTCTTTTTCCATTCCCGGCATTTAGATCGCCAGAGCGTAAAATTCTGTGTTTTTGGCTCGTCCCCTGAGAGTTGGCGCTTGAGCTCCTCAAGGAATGATTTAGCATCGGCTTGAATTTTTAAATGAAGCCTCACCGTATCCTTCTCGAGTTCAGCCCGGTCGATATCCACCATAATGATTTTGGCGTTGCGCGCATAATCTTTCGCGTTGTAACCGGTTTGTGAGAGGGACAGCCGTGTTCCAATGGCAAGATAAACATCAGCGGTCTGAACGGCAAAGTTCGCCGCTCGCTGCGCAAATGTTCCTGGACGCCCAACATAAAGATCGTGGTCCCAATCCACCAAATCATTAATGTTTCGCGCCGTTACAAAAGGTAGATTATTTTCCTCAACAAAATTCAAAAATTCCTGCTCCGCGCCGGCCAGGCGCACGCCTTGCCCAACGTGCACCAGGGGACGCCTGGAAGTTTTCAGAAGTTCCACGACTTGCGAAACCTTCTCCTTCAACTTTAAATCTATTTCAACCTTATACTCTGCGGGATCAAATCCCTTAAGCGCGCCAGGGTCAATTTTGGTATTTTGAATATCCGCCGGAAAATCGAGCCATACCGGTCCCGGTCTGCCATGAGTGGCCAAATAAACGGCTTTTTCCAAATGGTAGCGAACCTCCTGGGCATTCTCAATCATATGCGCATACTTTGTAATCGACTTTACAACGTTTACAATATCGATTTCCTGGACACCCTTTGTCCTGAGTCCCGGATGATTTTTAATCGTTTGAGCTAAAAATACCTGGCCTGAAATGACCACATGGGGCACATGATCGAGCCAGGATCCAGCTACGCCCGTAACGGCATTGGTCCCCCCAGGGCCCGTCGTTACCAGAGTTACTCCGATATGCTTACGGACACGGGCATAGGCTTCCGTAGCCATAGCGGCAGCCTGCTCATGATGGCAGGCAACATATTTCATTTTCCTTGCTTGGCCAAGCGCGTCACAGAGGAAAATTGCGCCGCCGCCAGAGACGGTAAAAATATGCCCAACTCCTTGATTCTCAAAAAACTCAATAACGTAATCAGCGAGGCGCATCATGGATTAATCCTTAATCCTCATGATAAAGATCAATGATCATATTTTCCTTAAGCATCTTTCGGTCTAGGTAGGGATACATATCTTCCAACGGTTTAGCGATCCATTGTCCGTCTTCTTTGATGGTAAAACCTATTCTAGGCAAAACATCCTGACCGTCTTCCACCTGAATTTCACAGATAGCGGGGCCGCTGCAATTTAACATTTCCTCAATACGCGCGTCCATCTCGGTTGAATTTTTTATTTCGGTGGTAAAAAGACCGTAGGTCTTGGCCATCTCGCTTAAAGGCGGTGATCCAAAGAGGATCTTCTTATCGGTTCCAACATATCTTTCTCCAAAATAATCCCTTTGGATTTTTCGGATGTTGGAATTTCCCTTGCTCCTAAAAACAAATATCTTCACGGGAAGTTTATAATCCACTATGGTCTGAAGTTCCGGCGCACTGACCTGGAATCCATGATCATCGCAAAGACAAAGAACCTGTTTTCTGCCGTTAGCTATTACCGTCCCTACGGCTCCCGCCAAAGCAAATCCCGGAAGCTCTAGACCCGTCGAGCTGATCAACCGTTGGCCCGCCTTGAATCTGAAGCTCTGCATCATGTTGTGTACGGGAGATCCGCCATCAACCACGATGACGTCGTTGGCCCTCATTCTTTCCGAAAGTGCATGAACAAATAGGTGCGGCATAACATGGCCGGTAGAACCGCAATTGGCGCCCGGCGGCGGAAAACAAAGGGACCACTCGCGGCACCGCGCAATCCATTTTGAATAATCGGCGTCAAAAGCCGCCGACCTTTTAAGCAACTCAAGAATAAAATCTTTCGCATCCATGTTAAAAGCAAGATCGACTTTGAGCGTGGTCTTTTCCAGTTCATTGAGATCAATATCCACAACAACTTTCTTAGCAGCTCTTGCAAAGGCTGTATTGTTTCGTCCAATGAGGGGGATTGATAATCGTGACCCGATGCTGATGAGCAAATCTGAGTTTTGAATAATAAAATTTGCCCTACGCTGGCCATAGACACCAGGCCTCCCAAAAAATAGAGGATGATCTTCGGGTAAAAGGTCCGCGCCTCGCCTGCTGGTTAAAACTGGAATTCTCAGTATATTGATAAGCCGAAGGAATTCAGTATAGGCCCCTGAAATACGGATACCGTTTCCAGCAAGAAGCACGGGTCTCTCTGAACGCTTCAATAGCTCAAGAATCTCAGCCATACGACTTCCACCGGTGGACGACCCCAGCAGCAATTCCTCGGGAGGCGTAAAATGTCTAAACTCACTCTCATCCATGGTCATTCCTAGGATATCAATCGGGATATCAATCCAAACCGGTCCCGGCCTACCTCGCCTGGCAATGTAAAAGGCCTTTTCTAGGTGATACTGGATGGCCGTCGGATCATCGATCTTTACGGCATACTTTGTAATGGAGCCAACAAGGCTGACAATATCGAGAGATTTATTATCAAGCTGTCTTAATGGTCCACTCGAATATTGATCGGTTCTAGTCTGGCCCGATAAAACCAACAAAGGCGTGGAGTCAACCCAGGCATTGCCGACGCCAAAAAGAGCATTAAGCGTAGAAGCGCCGGAAGAGATCACGAGAACGCCAACATCAGAATTCAATTTTGCGTAACCTTCGGCCGCCAGCGATGCGCCTTTTTCTTCTTGATTGCAAATAAAACCTAAGTTCTCATGTCGGCCGATTGAGTCTAAGAGGTGAACAGTAGCCTCACCAGGAACTAAAAAAACTTCCCTGACATTCTGTTTGGCAAGAAAATTGGCAATATAATCGGAAACTTTAATTACGTTGTCGATGCGTTTGATGATCAAAAGTTCAACAGGATCTTTAATCGCAAGGCTTCCGACCCCCCTTAAATCCTTAACCGCGATCGTATCACCAATTTTAATCATCGCTGAACCCGTGCCGTCAAAAATCTGCCCCTTAAGAACACTAATCACATCGTCAGGGTTAAGCTTAAGAACCTCTTTAACTTCTTGAGTATCCGTAAACCGCTTAAAAGTGAGGGTGCATTGGCCAAACCTCTTTTTGAAATTAGAATGGTCGGTATCGGAATTATTTAGGGAAAGATAGTTGTAATTCTGAGTGTTGCCGGAATGCTGCTCCACGGATTCGTAGCCCTTGCCTTCCCTGCCATATTCGTCTTTAAGCCGAACCAACTCGCGCTTATTGACAGGAGTTTCTATTTCCATGACGAATGCGCCAGAATCACAAACTGCCTTGGTCTGATGAAAAACCCCTTTATCAATCAGCAGACCTTCGCCGGCACAACGTTCAAGATGTTCGGTTACTGTAAAACAAATGACTTTGCCCTGAAGAACCACTAACGAAGTTTTCTTGTTTGGATGGCAATGCATCGAAGTTGAGGCGCCGTTCTTTAAATACAAGATCCAAACGGCTACGGAACTATTGGTAAAAATCAAGTATTCGTAACCCCAAGGTTTTTTTACAACAACTTTAGAATAATCTAAGAAATCATCCTTAAGGTCTTCCGGATTAATTAGAATTCTTAAGAGCTCCTCCCTGTCTCGTTGAGTTACGGTCAGTTTCTTTATCATTATTTTAAGGACAAAATCACTTAGCTCGCCTCTGGCAATGACGACACCGCCGCAATCGGCTGATTAGTCACAACAACCACAAAGAAACCGGCAGGCTTGAAAGCAGGACTGCCTCCGGAACACCAGGTAAAAACTCAAATTCTTTCATTGATACGAGGCACCAGAATGACCATTTTTGATCACCGACCAACTGTTCACGCCATCGCGATCTAAAGAGATACAAAAATACTGCTCACTTCACTAACCAAATTATTCTTGATTCATGGATAGTTGCGGAATAAAATACGTCAGCCAATAAGCCGGCTTTCCGGGATATTCGTGGTATTAAGGTAAAACGAACGAACGGTTCGAATCGTGTACTCAATTTCCTCCGAGGTCAGATGTTGGTGTGCCGGCAAGGTAATAATACTGCGACAATCCTCTTCGCAAACAGGGAAATCCCCCTCTTTGTAACCTAGATGTTGCGCGGCCTTTTGCAAATGAACAGGTATTGGATAATGTACTTTTGCTTCCACGCCGTTTTCTTGAAGATAAACCAATAACTCATCACGCCGCTTAACGCGAATCATATAAAGGTGGTAAACATGCTTAACGCCCGGACGACGTTTTGGAACTTGAATAAAATCGCCCATAGTCGCAAAGGCTTCGTCAAACCGCCGAGCATTGGCGATTCGCTGATTTGTAATAAAATCGACTTGTTCAATAAGCCTGTTGCCAATTACGGCCTGCAAAGTATCGAGTCTGGAATTGCATCCAAACAAGTCAACTTCATCCCGATTAATCAAACCATGATTACGGTACAACCGAAGCTTCTCGGCTAACTCTAACGATTTAGTAACAATAACACCGCCATCACCCCACACGTTGAGATTCTTGAGCGGATGCAGACTAAAACCAGCCGCGGCACCCCAAGAACCGACGAGCTGTCCATCCACGCAAGCTCCGATCGATTGACACGCGTCTTCCACCACACTCAAATTGTGTCGGCGCGCTACCTTTATAATCGCCGGCATATCGGCCACGTTGCCCGTGTAATGCACCGGAACAATAGCCTTTGTTTTCGGCGTGATGGCCGCTTCGATTTTGGAAGGGTCAATCACAAAACCATCTTCGCTATCCACAAAAACAGGGCTGGCCCCCGTCATAGCGATGGCACCAACCGTGGCAATGAAGGTCATGGGGGTCGTAATAACCTCGTCGCCAGGACCAATCCCTAAAACTTTAAGCGTCAACGTCAATGCATCCGTACCGCTACCCACACCAACAGCATAAGGCAATCCGCACAAGGCGGCAAAGCGGCGCTCAAATTCCACGAGTGGCTTACCCAAAGTAAAATCGCCGGATTGAACAAAGGCTTTAAGATCTCCAAGGTAGGCGTCAATATCGGCGAATTGCCGATCAAGATAAGAAAACTTTACTTGGAGGCGTTTTTTTTCTGTTATGACCGGCATTGGTAGAACTCCTTGATTTGATCAACAATGTGCTCTAAGTCGTCCTGAGTTAACTCGGGATAAATCGGCAGGCTCAAAATTTTTCCAGCCTGTTCTTCGGCCACCGGAAAACGGCCGGTCCCGCAATCTAAACCAGCAGCCACATCCTGACGATGGATAGGCACGGGGTAATGAACATCGGTTCCAATCCCACGATCCTTCAGATGCTTTCTCAGTTCATCCCTACTTTCCGCTTGGATAACAAAGGTATGATAAACGGCTTCCTCGTGCGGCTTATCCATGGGAACCCGCACCTGATGAACACCACGCAAAGCTCCTTGATAAAAAGCCGCATTTAAACGGCGCTGCTGGGTCCAACGGGCAACATGGCGCAGCTTAACCAACAAGATCGCCGCCTGAATAGTGTCCAATCTGGAATTTGCGCTCCAAGCGACACAGTTTTCGCGAGATTTAAGACCGAGATTACGCAAAAGCCGCAATTGTTCGCTAAGCTGCTCGTCATCAGTCACCACAATCCCGCCATCTCCGCAAGCGTTTAAGGTTTTAAGGGGGTGAAAACTAAAACACCCCATCACGCCCAAAGATCCCACGGGCTTTCCATCGCATTTAGCGAAAACCGCTTGGGCGCAATCCTCCAGAACATGTAGGCCTCGCCGGCGCGCGACTTCTAAAATTGGCTTCATATCCGCCGGTCGCCCCGTCAAGTGAACAGGCAAAATCGCTTTCGTTCTGCCGGTAATCGCCCCCTCAATCTGATTAGGATCCATATTGTAATCATCGCGAACATCCACGAAGACGGGTCGGGCCCCAACCAGCGCGATGGCGCTGGCCGTGGCGATAAAAGAATTAGGAACGGTTATGACCTCGTCTTCAGGCCCCACCCCCAAAACCCTGAGAGCCAATATTAAAGCGTCGGTCCCCGATTTAACCGACACCGCGAACTTCCTCTGGCATAATTGAGCGAAGCTTCGCTCAAGGTGCGCGACTTCGGGACCCAAGATGAACTGCCCGCTGTCGATGACGCTTGAAACAGCCTCCATCAATTCAGACTTAATAGCGGCATGCTGACGGGCTAAGTCAACGTAAGGAATGGTGCTTAAAACAGTCATTGGAATAGTTCTTCGAAAAATTTAGCCACGGGCGGCCTGTCCGACATACGATTCGGACTTGAATTTCTGCATCGTTTTAACATTATAGTACCGGTCATCGGTCAGCGCGTCAGGAATCCTGCCATCTCTCAAAGCCTTAAGCAAATCAGTCGCGGCATCCTCAATCGTGCGCCGGGGAACAAAGTTTAGTTCACGCTCAATCTTTTCGGAAGAAATATGATAAGAGCGGTTATCGTTGGTGGGTTGGACCACCAGTTCAACGGGATCTCTCAAGTTCAGCTCGCGTTGAGCGATATCTCGAACCAATGTGGCCAACTGCGTCACAGTACGATTTTCAATACCGGCATTGAAAATTTTTCCTTCGATCCTCTTGCTGGGAAGTTCTAAGAGCATGGTGTAAAGGTCCGCAATGTCCTCAATGTGAATATTGGGCCGTAGCTGAGAACCCCCCAAAATATTGATGCGCTTTAAATGAAACGCATGATTAACAAAAATGTTAACAATCAAATCGAGCCGCTGACGCGGCGAGTAGCCGCAAACGGTCGCCGGGCGAATGGTCACTGTCGTAAAATCCGGCGATTGATACTTAGGCAGTATGGATTCGCATAATGCCTTATACTTGCTGTAATCCGTCATTGGTTTTAAGGGATGATCTTCGGTAACGCTGGGCTCATCGCTAACGCCGTAAACGCTCGACGAGGAAGCGTAGATAAAACGCTTAACTCCCGCGTCTTTACTCAAACGCACCAGAGGCTCAAACGCGTCAAAATTGATGGATCGACCGAGGGCCGGATCGAGCTCGTAGCTCGGATCGTTGGCAATGCAAGCCAAGTGAATGACCGCGTCGCAACCGGCCACCGCCTCTCGCAAAAGGGCCTGGGCGCGAATATCGCCTCTGACTTGCTCTAGATTCGAGTTATTTTTTACAGCGTCGAAGACATGGTCTCCGTATAAATAGAGATCAATAACCCTAACGCGATGACCGAGCGCCAACAGCTTAGGAACCAAGACAGCGCCCACATATCCAGCGCCCCCGGTAACTAGAATCTTCTGCTTCATCATATTCTCGTATTGAACTCCTTAATTGAGCACTATTTTAGCATGGACTCGATAGACTTGAATAGCTGAACGCGGCTAATGGAACTTTTATTTCCTACGATCATCACCGCTTGCGCCGCGGCCAGATTGCCGACGAACCCTGTCACGTCGGGCGGTAAATCTCGGGCTGCGCACAAGGACGTCAACGCCAACACCGAATCTCCGGCGCCTATCCTATCAATCACTTTATCGGCAAAGGCCGGGCAATGAGAAAAACCTTGTGTGGCATGATGCAGCAGAGTTCCGCGTTTGCCTAGAGTAACCATCACTAATTGGCAATCCAACCGGCTGACCAGATCAGTCGTCAGCTTTTTTAAATCTTCCTTGCGATTTCTGTAGTCGAGCCGGATTTCCCCTTCATGAATACAAACATAATCCGCCCGCCGGTACTTAGATATTGTATGAAATCCGATATTCGCCGCATTGATCTGAGTGTTAACCGCCAGAAATTTGGCCTTCGCGGACAAAATTTCGGCCGCGCGGGGACTAATAAAGCCATGCCCGTAATCGGCCACGATCGCCACATCGCATTGGTCGAGGCGCTTCTCCAGCAGATCGCAGAATTGACGGTCTTCTTCCTCGTTAAGCAGTTCGTCATTCATCTCGTAAATTTCAAGCAACTTCGACACGGTATACTTCTCCACGTAGCGCCTTTTAACGATCGTGGGGGAATCGGCCTTATAAATAAAATCCGGCTTGACATTGTCTTTGAGCTGAGCGCGCACAAATTCTTCCCTAGGGTTAATTTTTCCCAAATAGGAAACCACCTTAACGTCGTCACAAAAATCCGCAATATGATTGGCGATGGCCAAAACTCCGCCGGCGTGGATATCCTTAGAAATATAGCGCATGGCTAAAACGGGCTCCTTGGCCGACTTGCCGATGGTGTCCCCATACACATACTCATCAAGAATCGTCTCTCCTATCACAAGGACCTTAAGGGAACGCAAACTATCGAGATTCTGCCTAATATCCTGCAAGGAGTATCTCTTGCGAAACGCTTCCAAAAAAGTGGAGGTTTCTGGCGGGAACAAAGACCAATGGCGGTTCAAAAGATTAGACGTGCTAAAGGTGACGCCCTGAGTACACCTGATCTCGCCTCCCGCTAACTGAACGGCCTCGGCTTCTAAAGCAATATTACCCGTCACATCTTTAGAAGCATCCTGGTAATCCGGCCCCTTGGCATAGACATGGGGCTTCAATAATTTGACCGTATCAATGGCTGTTGGCCACTGGTTAATAGCCACATAATCGACCACCCCGAGGGCGGCGATGACTTGAGCGCGAAGAGCCTGGGGAAAAGCCGGCCGATGCGGCCCCTTGTTAACATGGTGATCAGGGGTAATCGTCACAACCAGCACATCACCCATTTTTTTGGCTTCTTCAAAATGATAGATGTGCCCCACATGAAGCAAATCAAAGACCCCATGACAAAGAACGATTTTTTCGCCGCGGTTGCGGTGGGAATCTAAAATATCGGCCAGATCATCCAGCTCTTTTATTTTCTGGTTATCTTGGGACTTGGATTTTTGATCTAGTTGTGACAATATCACTCGCATACCTCCAATAATAAAAATACGATTTATTTCAAATAGACGAACCAATCCCGGGTTGCCTGGGTAATGGACTGCTGGTCCCAAACGGGAGCACTGCGCCAGTAATTAATATTTTGCAACATAAGAGCAACGCCCTGCTCAAAGGATACCTGCGGATGCCACTTCAGCATGGACTTCGCCTTGTTTGTATCGGCGAACGTGCAATCCGGTTCACCGGGTCGTTTGGGAATATAAATAACGTCGCCACCGAGTAGATCAACTAAACGATTGATACTGTAAGTATCGCCAGAACCAATGTTTAAACATTCGCCTTGAATATCCGAGCCAGCCGCTTTCACGAAGGCATCGGCAACGTCGCTGACAAACGTGAAGTCCCGGGTTTGCGCGCCATTACCAACAACGGTGAAAGGTTTTCCGGCTAATTTTTGAGCCAAGAAAACGCCAAATACCGCTCCGTAAGTGCCGGAGGTGCGCGAGCGAGGTCCGTATACATTAAATAGCCGGAGGGATACGCAAGGCAGGCCATAAACCTGGCCCCAGTGCGTCACAATCTGTTCACCCAGATATTTGGTCAATGCGTAGGGATACTGGGGCTGAATTCTGGCCAACTCGGGAGTCGGAAACACATCAGGGATGCCGTAACAGGATGACGAGGCCGTGTAGATAAATCTTTTTACGCCGGCTTGCCGCGCCGCTTCAACAACGCTAGCAGTCCCCTCGACGTTGGAATGGTGATAATCCAGCGGCTTAACTATTGAAGGAACAATGTCCGCCAGGGCGGCCAAATGGAAAACCCAATCCACGCCGGAAAATAAAGGGCGCATGGCCTCATAATGGGCAATGTCAATCTGATGAACTTTTAAATGAGCATTGTCCTTCCAAAGAGATAAATTCTCCGGGCGTCCTGTGGAAAAGTTGTCCAGGACAATAACTTCATGACCATCGCGCAGCAAACGCTCAACAAGATGACTACCGATAAAACCGGCGCCACCGGTCACTAGAGCACGCATCAAACTTACACAACCTCCTGTTTGATTAGTTCCTCGTAATTCACCCGACCGAGTAAGCGGCCGGATTGAATGGAGTAGATCATATCACAACTCTTCACTGTTGATAAACGATGAGCCCCACGACCGACAATAATAGTTTCTTGACCTTTGAAACGCTCCACGGCTGAAACAATTTCCCATTCTGTCTCCGTATCCAAAGCTGACGTGGCTTCATCTAAAACTAAAACCTCGGGGTTATGATAAAGGGCGCGAGCAATCCCGATACGCTGGCGCTCTCCTCCGGAGAGGGGAACACCACGCTCGCCCACATAGGTTTCAAGACCCTCCGGAAGCTTATTGATCAAATCCTCAAGCTATGCTATTTGAGCGACTAGCAACACGCGGCGATCGTCAACTTGACCCTCAGTAAGACCCAAAGCGATATTTTTTCTAATAGTATCATCACATAGATAAAGTGAACTCACAACAGGGTAAGTATAACAAACAGGCATTGGGATGCTTTCCGGGAAAAAACCCACGAAATCAGATGCTGTCATGAATCGGGCGTATCGGATGGAACAACGGATTTGATAAAATTTTAGCATGGGTTTCGATTTTCAAAAGGCCATCACGCAGTTCACGAAGCTTGCCGGAGAAATTAAAGCGACGAACAACGGCGACTTCGTTGATTTTACCAAAGCCATGGATCGCGCCTTGGCTCTCATTCAAACTCAAACAAAAGCGGGTCACAAAATCATTTTTATAGGAAATGGCGGTAGCGCGGCAATTAGTTCCCACATGGCCACTGACTACATGAAAAACGGCGGCGTGCGCGCCGTCTCTTTCAACGACCCTTCTCTATTAACCTGCCTATCCAACGATTACAGCTACACTGAAGCATTCGAAAAATGCGTTGAACGGTTTGCTGATTCTGGTGATATTCTAGTCGCCATCAGCAGTTCCGGCCAATCCAAAAATATTCTCAACAGCGTCGAGACTGCCTGCGCTAAAGGCTGTTCCGTCGTTACCCTGTCCGGTTTCAATGCTGAGAATCCTTTGCGCAATAAAGGGATGCTAAATTTTTATGTTGACTCCCACAAATACAGTTATGTCGAAAATCTGCATCTGCTGGTCTGCCACATTATTTTAGATGGTCTGATGGCCGAAAATTCTTCACAGCCCGTAGCGACGCGAATCATTGCAGCTAATCAGTTATAACGCGCGCATCCCGTAATCATTGCGTCTATATGCTTACGGACCTTCGGGAATAAACACGCTCTCTAGTAGACGCGAGACTGTTCTAAAATCCACGCGATACATTCTTGCAGATGAGAAGACGCCGAGGATTCGGCACAGCAGACCGTGTGACAACGTTGTCGATCTTCCCAGGTAAGTTCATAACAAAAAACGTCACGGGCTTGAGTTGGGGAGGGTATTTTCCGGGGAAGCCGGAAAAAATTAGCGCCTTTGAGGAGTTTTTTAAAATCCTCTATTTTGCGAGGAGAAAGTGTTCGTTCGTCCAACTGCCACGTTTTTGGGATCCCCGCTAAACCCCCTGTTCGCTTGAGATTCACTCTCGTGCGCGGACGTGTCTTTTTCTTCTTGTCGCCGGAAACGCTGGCTTTGATGCCAACCGCATCCCAACCTTCTCGCACCGCCTCCTCTTCCTTGCTGGCAGATCCAAAAAGCTCTCGAGCCGCTACGACCGTAGCCTGGGCGGCGGATTTGAAAGAAGCCTCGGGGTCTATCTTTTCGGTAAGCGCCGCGTACCAGATTTTCCCCGCTTTTTCCCAGGCCAAACCTCCCAGACGGATAGCAACTTCATAGAAAGCTTTATTGGGAATACCCGAATTGATATGGACGCCGCCATTGTCTTGAGTAGTCCGGAGAAAGTCCTTCATGTGGGCAGGCTGGGGATCCCGGCCCAAAATAGGGTCATCGTAGGCCGTGCCCGGACTCTTCAAGGAACGCAGAGCCTGGCCCTTAACTTTTTTAGTAAAAAGCCCTTTACCAATTAGCCAGTCCGCTTCACTAGCCTTCTGGCGACGTGAATATTGTTTGATTAGTGAACCAAAAACATCGGCAAAGGATTCATTTAACGCCCCAGGTTCATCTTGATAGATAAGGCCCGCCTCGAATTGGACTACCCCGTGGGTAAGTTCGTGACCGATCACATCAATAGCCTTGGTAAAATGCTCAAAAAACTCGCCGTCCCCGTCTCCATAGACCATTTGCTGGCCGTTCCAAAAGGCATTGTCATAACGCTTTCCATAATGAACGGAACCATCGAGACGCATTCCCTTAGCATCTAAAGAATTCCGTCCATAAATCTTATGGAAAAAGTCGTAAGTCAAACCGGCGCCGCGATAGGCTTCGTTGACCTCGGTATCCCGGCTCACCGGACCCCCCTCCTGACGTACTAGGTGTCCCGGGAGGCGCCGGCCACCCTTGGCATCGTAAATTCTGCGCTGTTTACCATGCGGACTCGCCGTCGCACGAGGGGCCCCAATCCTGAGGCTTGGGACCCACCGAGTGCCGGAGGCACGAGGGGTTAAGGAAGAAAACATCTGCCGTTTCTCACGCAGTTGCTTTGAAAGAGTAAGTGTGCGCTGCGCAGCCACTTGTTGCCCGGAAGTCCCGCGCCGGAGAATCTCTTTAAGAATATGCGGCGGGATAATGCTACAGATAGTTTTTTGCCCTTTCAGAACTGTCTCCTTTTGTGCTCCCCAATGACCCCTACCCGAAGATCTCTTTAAGACCTTGCTGCCACGGCAAGCATGTCACACCCTCGATTTTTTGGGGGGTGTTATCTAACGAGAGCCAGTAGGCTTTGGGGTGGTCAAATTCTTTTGTCCATGCCGCGTATCGCTTTACTTTGAATGGATCTACGCGATCACTCGATTTAATTTCAATGAGGATTTCC